>Ga0079226_10002237_pt1 | contig 14897 bp, 8 predicted proteins | sample Poulit2014_FD_76345 | JGI IMG/M metagenome (GOLD analysis project Ga0079226, IMG submission 76345) | Agricultural soil microbial communities from Georgia to study Nitrogen management - Poultry litter 2014 | ecosystem: Environmental > Terrestrial > Soil > Agricultural land | place: USA: Georgia... | reverse complement strand
TAAACTATTACACTTTCATGTTCTTTTTGAATATACGCCTCATACGATGTTGCTTTAAAATCTCCTCTAGGAACACTTAACGTTTCTCGAATTATACGACCCATTGCATCCTTTCCATACATCTGTTCCATTTGCAATTGTTTAATTCCTTCATCATACCAACCAACATATATTTGTTTTTCTTCCTCTACAAAATACTGTAACAATGAAGCAAAAGTATCCATCATTTGATCGATTGTATTTATTTGCTCTCCTGAATCTTCCATATTTAAAGAAGTTTCTAACAATAGTACAATTCGTTCTTCTCGAACATCCGCTAACTCTTTTATCATTAATTCATCCAACTTGGATGATAATTTCCAATGAATTTGTTTTACATGATCACCAGGAACATACTCTTTCAACGCAATCATCTCTTCCTGTAGATCCCCTTTTCGTTCAGAAAAAAATATAGCAGCTTCAGCCATTTCCCTCGTAGCATATACATCATCTACATTTCCCTCAACAACTGTAGGCATATATACTATTTCCGTTCCAGCATTTGGAGTTGTATTACGTTTAAATAAACGAAATAAATCTTGTACACGTATATTCTTGACCTTTATATCTATTTTCCCACAATGTTCACTATAAATTTGAAAGGAAATGTTTTTGGTTGCATAACTGAATAATGATGTTGTAAATTCCTCTTTTGTTATTTCATTTGTTAACTTATTTTGAATTAATAATGTACAACAGATATATGGTAATGGCAAAAATGATTTATTTTTCAGTTGTATTGTCATACTACTATTCGTACGTTTTTTGGCAATTGCTTGGGACATTATATCAATTTCTACTTTATCTTTTATTAAAATACCATATATACAAGTAACAATCGTTAAACAGATGAAAAAATAAAATAAAAATAATGCTGTATAAGAAGATGAAAAAACATAGAAAAATACCACAGTTATCCATAATATAATAAACACAATTCTTGATAGTAATATACGCTGTTTCATTTTTATTTGCCCATCTCATGTGAAATCAGGTCTGGTGTTTTTACCGATTGCAAAATTTCCTGTAACATATCTATATCTTGTTCATACGTTAACTGAGCTTTTTGATCCATTACAATACGATGTTTACATGTCTCCATAAACAAATCAATGACATCTTCTGGTGTTACAAAAGTACGCCCATCTACATATGCTCTCGCCTTAGCCACTTTACTTAACGAAAGAGCACCTCGGGGACTGACTCCTTGCACGACATGTTTATGGTTTCTCGTTGCCTCTGTTAAATAAGTAATATAAAATAAAATCTCTTCTGCTACATGTACCTGTTTTACCTCTTCTATCATTTGTAAGAGTTCCCGGCGAGATACAACACCTTGTATATCCTCTAATGGATTTGTTGTTTGACGATCTCTTAATATAGCAACTTGGCTGTCAAAATCAGGATAGCCGATACTAATCTTCATCATGAATCGATCAAGTTGAGATTGTGGCAATGCTTGTGTCCCAAACGAACCTAATGGGTTTTGAGTCGCAATAACATTAAACGGTTTTGGAAGCTGGTACGTTTTTCCGTCAATTGTTACTTTCTTTTCTTCCATTGCTTCTAATAAAGCAGCTTGTGTTCGACTCGATGTACGGTTAATCTCATCAGCCAAAATTAAATTGCTCATAATCGCGCCTTCTTGAAACACAAATTTTTCTTGTGCTCTATCGTATAACGTAAATCCAATAATATCTGACGGTACAACATCAGGTGTAAATTGAATTCGGTTAAAATCTGTTCCTAATACTTTGCTAAACGCTAAGGCAATCGTTGTTTTTCCAACTCCTGGCACATCTTCTAACAAAATATGTCCTTCTGCTAAAATTGTCATCAAAACTTTCTTTAGTTGCTGTTCTTTCCCTTTTACTACCTTTCCAACTTCTTGTAAAATAAGTGACACTTTATCTTCCATAATGAAAACCCCTATTCTCTATATGTTGTATTTCTTCTTTAATCTTTCTAACTTTTCACCTATTGGCTTTATGGTTAACCATAAAAAGATTACGTTCGAAATTGCATACACAGCCATAAATGGTAACGATAATCCGATAGCTGCAATATAACGTTCAACATTAAAATATCCATCCATTGACATAACAGTCCAAATATCCATCAACAACGAATAAATAACACCTGCAAATAGACCATATAACGTTAAATAAATCTTGCTTTGACGTAATTTTGCGCTTATATATGGAATTCCTGCAATAAACCCGATAAATCCCCATGAAAACATTTGAAATGGTGTCCATGGTCCTTGACCAAAATAAATATTCGAAATAAATGCAGATAGTGAACCAGCTAAAAATCCCGCTTCTGCACCAAAAAACATTGCTGATATAACGACAATCGCCGTTACAGGCTTAAAACCAGGTAAAGCCGCAAATAAAAATCTACCGACAACTGTAATTGCAATTAACACTGCGATAACAACAAGTTTTCTTGTACTTGATTCATTCTTTTCAAATGTTAAGAGCATCGAAATGACGGCAAGAATTGTAATTGCTGTTGCTATAAACAAATGACTTCTATCTGAAAAAACATTTACTCCAGCATATATAATTAAAGGTATAAACAACAGAACAATAACATAATGAATATATTTTTTATAATTTTTCATAAACTTTCCTCTCACCATTGAGACGACATAGTTGAATGACATCATTGCTCGTAATCGCATTATTATAATGATGTCGGGATAATCGATTTGCCATCGTTGTGTAAAAATTGTTTTTTGTAAAAAATGACGTGGGCTCTTCTAATGCGATAATTTCACGATCGAAAAATAACCCACATCGATCTGACACAAGAGCTGCAAACTCAATATCATGTGTTACTAACAGTATTGTCATTCCTTCAGCCTGTAATTGTAATAAAATATCCTTCAATAATAGTTTAGAAAAGGCATCTATTCCTTTTGTCGGTTCATCTAAAATAATTATTTTCGGATCTAATAACAATATTTTTCCTATTGCGAGCTTTTGTTGTTCTCCACCGCTAACATCGTATGGATGACGATCTATTAAATGACTTACACCTAATTTCTTTAAAACTTGTGTTGTCTTTTCCTCTATTTCCCCTTCAGAGTATCCCATCACCTTTCCGATCTCTTTATAATCTTCTCGTACGATAGATTTAATAAAAACTGTTTGTGGATCTTGTGGTAAAACCGCAAGTAAATTTTTATACAGTTCTTTTTGTTTGTACTTTTTAAGTAATGTATCTGCAATAAAAATTTTTCCATGATATGGCCGATATAATCCTGCCATTACATTTAATAATGTTGTTTTTCCTGAACCATTTCCTCCTAAAACTGAAATAATTTCTCCTTTATATACATCCAATTCGACACCTGCTAAAATATCTGGCAAATCTTTTTCATATCGAAACCATACATCTTTCATTGATATAATTAATTCTTTTTCTCTCTTTGTTTTTTCATTTCTCTTTAATGTTTTTAATCCATTTTTATAATGTTTTCTTAAAACGACTTTTCCTTCCCTTACCGTTAAAGGATAGTCACCTTCAAAATGTAACTGATGAAAAATTTTCACTACAGTTGGCAATGCTTCTTTCATTGGATGATTCGGATCATACATATGTAAAAGGTTTCCTATACGACTTGGTGCATCATTCAACACAATTTGTCCAGCATCCATTAATAACACACGATCCGCTATCGGAAACACCTCTTCTAGATCATGCTCAATCATTATAATTGTCGTCCCTAAATCACGATTAATTTTTTCCAACATATGAATAAATTCTGCCGAGGCTATAGGATCCAATTGGGATGTTGGTTCATCTAATAAAAGCACCTTAGGCTGCATCACCATGATACTTGCTAAATTTAATAGTTGTTTTTGACCACCTGACAATTGTTCTGTTTCTTTATGAAACCAATGATGGATACCAAAAAAGTTCGCCATTTCTCCAACACGTCTTCTAATTTCCGTTGACTCGACACCAATATTTTCTAGCCCAAAAGCCAATTCGTGCCATACTTTATCTGTCACAATTTGATGATCAGGATGTTGCATCACATACCCGATTTCAGATGCTTGTGTATGTCTATCTATATCTGATAAATTTCTTCCACAATAAAGAATCGTCCCCTCCAGATCCCCATGGGGTGTTAACTCCTGTTTTAAAAGTTTTAACAATGTCGTTTTTCCCGAACCAGATGCTCCAAAAACGGTAACAAATTCTCCCTCATCTACCGAAAAATATACATCATTTACAACTTTTTCGTTTGTATCTGGATAGGTGAAGTTGACATTTTCGATTGTAAAAATTTCCACTGTATATGCTCCTTCACTTCAAAAATAAATGGAAACATCGTTAACAAAAATATTGCTCCTTGTTGTTTCAACGTATATGCTGATACCGAAATAGAATCAAACTTTGGATAATAATAAAATTCAAATGAGCCTAATGTATATTCATAAATCGTCCAACAAAATAATAGAATCATCAAACATAATAAAAATATATCCCGTTTTTTTACTGTGAATATTGAGAAATTAGTTCTTCCAGCTAATCCATATCCACGAGCTTTCATTGCATCTGCTTGCAAAACAGCATTTTCTAAAGACCAAGTTAATATGCTATTAAACGTGCGGATACCGCTAAATATCTTATCTGTTATGCTTTCACTCGTATATAAACCTAATGTTTTTTGTGTTGCATTCACTTTTTTTATTTGTGATTTAAATAAAGGAATAAATTTCAATGCCATCGCCAAAACGAGTGATAATTTCGGCATTATTTTTCCAAATAAATAGACGAATTTATCTGAAGTCATGATTAAGCTATAGGCTTTACTCCAAAAAATAATGGATACCAACATCATTCCAATAACAACACCATATAAAATAGCCTCCATTGTAATCGGATGGTCATTGTAAAAAAATAAAATTGTTTCGCCTTTATGTACAAAAATTGGATTTGTAATGACAATGAATAAAAATACAATCGAATAAAACCCAATATCTTTCCAAAACTGTTTTGGTTTCGCTAACATAAAAAAGAAAGAAATACTCCCAATTAGTGATAATAATAAAATAATTGGATGCATCATAAACACTGTTACAAATACAATGAATACATAATATAAAAATAAAATTAATGGATGAAATGATGCAAAATTTCTCATTCATTTTCCCCTTCCTTTTCTATATCACGTCCTAAATCACAAGTGTAATGGAAAGTAATTTTATCACCATCTTCTAATACATATCTACTTACACCATAATCTGGAAAGGTACCATTTACTTCATATACCCAACCACTTAATGGTCCACAGGAAAATTCATATAAATGGTTGATACCTTGAATATAAACACTGTTATATACATTTTCATCCATTCCTTGATATTCCATTTGAATTTGATTATGTCTTACAGTTCGTAACAACACATCAAAAACTGTATCTTTCGGTCTCAACACATATTCTGTTTCTTCTAAAATAACGCCATCACTCGGCACATACTGTTCATTTCGAAGATTTTCTTTTAATTTATCCCAACTATCCAATGCTGCATCTGCCCGAATACTTATCGTGATTGTTTCGCTATCTTCAGTAATGTCATCAATATTCGTTAAATAGTATTCTTCTACCGATTGAATGTTCGTTCCTTTAAATAAAATAACTCCGATTAATATAATAAAAGCTATTAATATTAAATCTTTCCTCATGTTTTCGCCTCACTCAATCATTCATATAATGAGTTAACTTCTTTTCTCGCACACGTTTTTTTCTTCGATATATGAAAAGTACAATACTCAAGACAAAAATGGCTCCAAACACAACCGTCATAACCTTGTTGCGTTTCATCGTTTTAATTTTTGTTACTGCTTGATCAATGTCCTCAGAATTGACAATTTTCTTCTTATCATATTCATTTAACGCTTCATAACTTATTTGTATTTCATTTACTTTCTCTTCATCCTTTATTTGCAATTGTTCTATCGGATACAAAGTGTCAACAATAGATTGATTTAAATGATCGATTTTTTCTTGCAAATTATTAATCTTCACTTTAACTTCTTTTACCTTTTTAATTTCATTTTCATAGTTTTTTTCTGCTGCCTCTAATTTACGTAATAATGTTACAATATCAATAGCATACTCAGTTGAATCTATACTAGCTAATTCTTCTATGAATTGTAAATCTTCTTCAGTAATTTCATGGTTCATTGCATCCGATTCTGTGAAAATTGGTATAATTGTTCCCGCTCCATTATCATTTACACCAATATTTTCAACAATTGACTTAGCATCATTTTCAATTTGCAATGATTCCATTTTTTTTGCGAGTAAATTATAATTTGTAACATATACTCTTTCTTCTACCGGTATATCTTTGAACAGTTCAAACAATGATAAAATAGCTTCCTTATCATCATCTACTTCCATAATCATTTTATTTAATTCGTCTATTTTATTTTTCTCTTTATCATTTAATTCTGGACGGAAATCATATAACGAACGGTAACCATGTTCAAAACGATATAAGGCAACTAATGCATATAATGCTTGGTCTGTAGCCATAGTATTTGACTTTCCTGGTTGTGCAGATGGATTTTCCTCATCTAATTCATTAGAATGAACAAAACCGCCATCACTCATCTGGAAATTCATTAATGCATCGTACATCGTATGTCCGTTTTTAATAAAACGTTCGTCTGAAAATATATCAATGCCTAAGCTTGTTAGTGCTACAATTACTTGAACGATACTCTCTGTATTCTCCATTTCCATCGATTCGTAGGCGCCATTGGCTAATTGCATTTCTGACAATATATTCAATGCTTCATCTACCACTTCGCGAACCGTTCGCTCTACTTTCTTTCCGGTACTTTTACGTTCATATGTGAATGTTTCCTCACTATTGTAATATGGAGCAAGTGCAGTGATAGCCATTCCCGTCATATCTGGATCCGCTGTTTCTTCACTCAAAGAAAATCCGCCATCATTTAATTGTTGTTGCAAGATTTCTAATATAATATCTTCACGTGTTGTTTCTGCATCCTCCGGTATTTTGTATCTCATCGAGTCTAATGTAATCAGCGCCCATATCCACGCATTGATTCCTTGTTCACCTAAACTATTATCTTTTTCACGATTGTATGTTCCGTCTGCAATTAAATCGATTGGTTTATTATTTTTATCTAGTCCAATCCTTGTGGGATCACCACCCATCGCCAATATTGCAAGAGAGATCCGATGCCATTCCGTTGCCTTTGACTCACTTAATTTATGAGGTGATTCATATCTTTCTGACACGACACTATTAATAACAGCTAAATATGATTCATAATTATCTGGATAACCAATTCTCCCAAGACCGACAGGAAACCAATCCCCTGTCGTATCTCCAGCATTGTTTAATAGTTTGTTATCTAAAAGTGGCTCAGCTTCACTTATTTCAAGAGAATGCCGCTTCCATTGAAATATTTCTTCAATTGTATTAATATAATTTCGTTTTTCGTTCGCTTCTATTTTTTCATACAAAAAGAAACTTTGAAAAAATAGCATTGTAATAATTATTGCAATTACATATAAATTTCCTTTATTTTTCCATTTCATTGATTACCACTCTTTTCCGAAATCCATGCCTGGCATTCCACCACCGATATCTGCTCCTAAAGCGAGAGTATATCGAATGCGAATTACATCTCCTTCTTTAAAATAATAGTCCGCAAATCCAACATTTGGATATGTAGAGTTTACGCTATACATCCAACCTGAACCATTTGTAAAATCAAATTCTCCTAATGAATCTGAACTATGATCCTCTTCATCAAATCTGTCGGCAATATCCCTTACTAATTCAGCTAAATCTTCCGGAACTTTTGGCTTTGTATCATAAAGTCCAGGCATTGATAAATGTGATAAATAAAATCCATTTTCATGAGTCCCTGTATATTCGTAAGTAATACCATATTCTTCAAAAACACGATCGATTGTTTCTGAACCACGTTCATTTGCATATAATTCAACCTGTGTTGGAGGAATAAGATATCCTAAACCAATAGTTGTTGCTTCAAGACTTAATGTCACATGTCCTATTGGCTCACCTTCTCCAGCTATCTCACCTTGTACAGTCATATTCATTGTACCAATATTACCGTTCTGATCTTTTGCAGTTACTGTTATATTATTAGCTCCATCTTGCACATTCATTGTAAAAGATACATGAGCATCATTAACCCAGTTAGGAGAAATAGACTCACCATTATTAGATGCAGAAATAGAAACATCTTGTCCTGTCAATCTACTACCATCGTCATTTATCGCTTCTACATTAAATGTATGTACAGAATTTTTTAATGTTTGTCCATCTGCTAGATCATTTATACGTAATTTAATCGTTTGCTCAACATCTTCATCTTCTTTTCCACCATCAGGCTTTGTATATATAACTGTGTACGATGCTTTTGCAGTATTTCCATTATGAGATGCCTCGAAGTAGATTTTATTTTCTCCTTCATTTAATGTAACAGAGTAATTTCCTCCGCCATCATCATGTATCGTGTCACCGTTCAACGTTGCTTTTAAATCAATTTGATTTTCATCTGCTTTTGCAACTGCATAAAATGAATAAGTAGGATCTGCTACTGTTTCATTTTCTACATCTGTTTCGATGATTATTTCTTCCTCTTTCTTTTCAAATACAATTGAATAAGTAGACTTAGCTTTTTTTCCTCTAGCTTCAGCCAATAAAACAAACTCATTTTCTCCTTCTTGTAATACAACATTATATTGATTGTCTTCTGCTACATCTAACTCATTTCCGTTATGAGTAATATATAGTGGTATTGTCTCGTCACCTAACAAAGCCTCGGCATTAAAAGAGAAATTTTCATTTTGTACCACTTTTCCATCGTCTAAATTTGTTATAATAATAATTTCATCCGAAACAAAATAAACAGTATAAGTTTTTGTTACAGTAAATGTATTTTTATTTTTATCCTCATACGTTACTTTTACACCAATAATGTTTTCGTCTTCATCTAATGTTACTTTTCCATTGAATTTTTCAACGACTTTTCCATTTAATAAAACCTCTGTTTTTTTCACTTTATAATCATTTTCTTTATGAATTACGCGAAACTCATAATTACTTTCCGTGACAGTTTCTCCATCTTTAATTGTCGTTGTAAAATATTCATTTTCTTCACTATTGTCGTTTGTTTCACTATCTAAAGAAATATTCGGTGACTCTTTATCAACCCGGTTACCATCCGCATCTTTATATGCATTACTATCTTTACTTTTTTCGTTTGATTCTTCAGATGTTTCACCACTTTTTCGTTCTATCTGATCATTTAAATCCTCTGTTAATTCATCTTTATTTCCTTCTTCTTTTTCTTCATCTTTTTCTTCTGGTCCATCTTCCTGTTCTTTTTCTTCTTTCTCGTTATCATCCTTATCTTCTTCTGATTCGTTATCTTCTTGTTCATTTTCAAGTTCATCTAGAAGTTCCTTATACTCACCTTCTAAGGGAACTTTCGAACTGTCGATAGCTTCTCCAATTGGATTTTCAGGTAATGCGACCGGCTGGTCTTTCCAACTATAAATAATTGTAAAAATAAATAATAAAAGTAACGATACGATAGAAATTCTTTTCCACACTGTTTTATTTATCTTCATTTCATTCATCCTTTGCTCATTCATTCAATAAAAAGTAGGTATTCTTCCCACTCTTTATTCAATAAATGATTCAGTACAGATAAGTTTGAGACAAAACTAGTATTCATATGTTAATCTTGTCCCAAACAATATTTAACAGTTACACTCGATTTTCTTTCTACATGTGCAAGTAGAATATATCCTTACCCCAAAAATGAAAATCGCACAAATAAACATTATAAAAATTGTCATTTGGTATCAGCGTTATACTTATTCTTCGTTTTATCTATAGAACTTCTTCTATCTCTTATTTAATTAGAAAGAATAACGAATATAATGCAGCTACATATTAACTACTGTTTTTTCCCTTATCATTCAAGATGAGTAACTAACTCATAATCATTTAATAATTTTAAAATATACTTAATTAGTTATATTTTTTCTTCAATTATTCGGTATATAAAAGATTACATTTACCTTTCTATTTGCTCACAAAAACTCATGGGATTTAGGTGTCCTTGATTAATTTAATTTAGATTCCCACTATTTTCTATAACATTCACAGCATTTTCTAAATCAAGTAGAGCATCATCAATTTCAACTTGAGATGCATTTACTTTTTGCAATATCGTTAAACTATGATTATAGGCTTTTTCAATATCCTCATACTGTAAATATTCATCACGATGGAAAGTATTAATTTCTGCAATAGCTGATGTTAAAGCATCTTTATTTACTAATTCAAAGAAGTTATTGCCCCATCCACCACCAATATCAGAACCTAATGCAAGTGTGAACTGTGTTCTAATCACATCGCCATCTTTTAAATAATAATCTGCATATCCAACATTGGGAAATATATTATTAACCGAGTACATCCAACCCGATAGTGAATTAAAATCAAACTCTCCTAAGTAGTTTTCATCGTAATTATTTTCATTATAATTTCCTTCCAATGCCTCTTTTAATGCTTCAGGAATTTCAGGTTCTACTGTATAAATTTCATTTTCTGCTGCTGCAATAGCTGCTAAATAAAACGATTGATTGATAGTACCTGTAAAGTCATAGTCAAATCCATTACTTTCCAAAATTCTCACTAATAACTCTGAAGCACGTTCTCCTTTGATAAGATCAACTTTTATCGGTTCCACTATGTAACCTAGGCCAATTGTAAATGCATCCATCGAAAATATTATATTCCCAATAACATCTCCATCTTCTGCTTCCTCTTTCATAATGACATAATTCTTATTTATTTTCGTATTAGAATAGTTTACTTCAATATTAATATTATTCTTACCTATAACAAGGTCTGTTGTGTAACTTGTCTTTTCATCATCATTCCAATTAATCGGTATATTCTTCCCATTATTTGTCACGGAAATATAATCTATGTCAATTTTTTCATCATTAACGTCTCGAACCCAGACATCAAATGTAAGCTTATCTAATTTCGTTACTAAGTTATCCTCTATGTTTGTTTCTATAGATATAGTTTCATTGGTAATTTTCTCTTTTGGTACATCATTAGCGTATACTGGACCAATTTTAATTTGGAAAATGGAAACAATAAAAAGAATTACCATTAAATTCATTAAAATATGTTTTCTTTTATTCATTAAAGTAGCTCCTTTTTCATCTCATTTTTTCATAATATAAATATGTTTCCAGAAGTAGATCTACTTCTGGAAACATGTAACTACTATTTGCTCTGAACAATCCTTCTACTTACAAATAGAGCGATTCCTGTTACAAGTAAGATAAATCCAATAAATAATATTGTATACATTGTTGTCGCTGTGTTAGGTAAGTGCTCTTTATTGTCTTTTTCCACTTCATCTTCTTGTGCCTGCTCAGACTTCGATTCACTAGGTTCAATGACGGTAGGTGAAGCATCTTCTTTTATATCCTCATCCCCTGGATTCTCTTCAGTTTCAGATTTCTCAGGCTTTGTTTCTGGTTTACTCGGTTGTTTTCCACCTTGCTCAGAATTTGAAGTTTCTTTATCCTTTAAATCTTTAATTGACTGTTTTAATAAAGCTAGGGCTTCATTTACTTCTTCTTGTGTTGCTTGATCATTTTCTACAACTGTTTTAGCGTTGTTTAATGCCTCTTTAAACTTTTCTACAGTTTGCTTAGTCTTATTAGATAGATCAACTGATGATGCATCATTTACTGCATTTTGTAATTCTTCCTTTTGTACCATTTCTTCTGTCGGTTCTTCTTTTAATTGATCGATTTTTAATTGAAGATCTCTTAATGCAGCATCAACTTCATCTTGAGTTATCTCTTCATCTTCGAGTACAGTTTTCGCATGTTCTAACGCATCCTCAAATGAATTAACAGATTCTTCTGTTTTATTCGATAAATCAATGTTATCTGCTTCTGCAATCTTTTCTTGTAATTCATCTTTTAATGCTCTTTGCTTTAATTCAGAAATTGCGTTCAATAAAGCATTTGCCGCTTCATCGACTTCCTCCTGAGTTGCATTCTGATTTTCTAATGCTGCTTTTGCTTCAGTTAATGCATTCTCAAAGTTCATAACACTTGAAGGAGTTTTGTCATCAAGGTTTATTTCTTCTGCTCGTTCAATCTCTCTTTCCAACTTCTCTTTATTAATTTCTTCTTGTTCTTCTTGTACACTTTCAATTTTCTCTTGAACATCTTCTACAATCATATCAACTTCATCTTGCGTAATAGATTCATCTTCAATAATGCTATTTAATTGTTCTAATGTTTCGGTAATGATTTCTTGTTGCTCTACTGTAAATAATTCTTCCTTATATCCACTTAATCGAGCTTCTTCAAAGATGGCATGAGAAATAACTACTTCTTCTGTCTCTGTTTCATCCCTATATTCAATTTTACCCAATGCAACTTCCAATTGATTAATCATTTCCTTTAGATTATCAATTGTCGCATTCGATGAATCTAATGTTGATATCGTTCTTACACTTCTAAATTCTTTTATGTTTAGTTCGCGTAAAACCATTTCCGCTTGTCCAAACAAACTTCCTAATGATCTAGCAGAGTCGTTGGTAATTGTCTTTAAATTTGTTTGTAATATTTCATTCATTTTTGTTTCTAATTCAACTTTTAAATTATCTACTACTACTTCTTCTTCTAATTGAACGATTCTTGTCTCTAATGATTCTAATTTTGAAACATTAGAAACATATAATTTTGCATTTTCAGATAAACTATCAAATTTTAAACGTGCCTGTTCAATAGCTTCTTTATGGTCTAATGTTACATCAATAGTGGCAGGTAAATTTCCGATCATTTCTTGTACTTCTAATCCTGCTATTTCATCTTCATTTACCGCTTCTGTCCACTTCGCATAAAATGTTTTATCTTCCGTAGAACCTTTAGTAATTTGAGTTACTTTTTCTCCTTCAAATGATGCATTAGTAAACCATCCTTCAAATGTATAACCCTCTTTTAAAATATCTTCTTCTTTTGGTAAAATTACATCATCATCAATCGTATAATCTGTTACAATTTCATCTGATATAAATGAAGCATCATTTAACTCATACGTGATAGAATAAACTTCATTTTCATATTGAGCGTGTAATGTCACATCTTTTTCAGGAACAACTAATAATTCCCCAGCTTCATAAATAGTACCTGAACCATCTTGTTTACTGTTCCACTCAGTAAAAGATTTTCCTTTTACATCTTGTCCTTCTGGAATTTCTACTAATCCATAACGTTTCCCGCTTTCTATTGAACTATTTCCTTCTTCCTCAAACGTTACAGTTTGCTCTTTTGCCACCAACATATCTTTATATTCGCCATTTACCATGTCAGACATGTCATATAAATCATTTTTTCCTTTAACAAAACGTTCATAAGCGATTAATCCATAAATCGATTGGTCTGTAGCCATTCCGTTAACACCGTAGCCAGAACCTCCACCACCATCATTTCCGGATGTTACATGTCTAAATCCACCTGAAATATTGTATATCGTCTCTTCTGTATTATCTTTATATGATTCTTTTTCTGGTGTAGTTCCTGGCGCCCAAAATGTTAGTAATTTATCAACCATATTATTCGTAGTAACACCGTCATGTTTACCGCCATCAGTAACAAAATTTACTTGTTTTCCAAGATACGGTAAATCTACTGTTGAAATAGGATCCATTCCTAAAGCAGTTAATGCTACAACTACTTGCACAGTACTCTCTACGTTGACATTACCAAAAGCAGCAAATCCACCATTATCTAACTGCATATCACCTAATACAACAATTGCCCGTTCTACCGCTTTAGCAAATTCTTCAAACTTATAAGTAGAATCAGTTTGCTCAAATAATGCCTTATCCTTGTAGTATGGAGCTAATGATTGTAATGCCATTCCAGTAATATCTGCATCAGGTTGTTTCCCCATTAATGCCCATCCACCGATTGTTCCATCAGATTGTTCTATTTCTCTATCTAAAATGTAATCGATCATTTTACCAATCGTGTTTACATTTTCATTTGTTGTATCTTCATAAAGTTCATAAGGTCCTGTGTTTAAAGCGATAATTTCCCAAATTGGACCATTAATTCCTTGTCTGTATGAGAATGGATATGATTCAGATAATTTTTCTATATAGTCATAACCAGCTACATTTGTAATATCATAACCGAGAGCACTTAGTGCTAAAATAGACCTTGACCATTCTGTGGATTTATTACGGTCCAGGTTGCCACTCTTTCTTTCTACATACTCCTCTACTCGATTTATGTATCCATCGAAATATTCCTGTGTTAATTCATCATTGTAATAGTAACCGCCATCTAGTCCTCTTAGTAAACCCATTACTGTCCATTCACCATTTGATGTTCCGAAAATAGGAGCATCTACAACATTATAATTATATAAGTTTGCATGGTTAATATAGAAGCCGACCTCCGGCTTTTCATCTTCCCAAAATCGCACATCTAAATGTAAGTAATCATTATTCGGATCATAAATCCCTTGATTTACAACATCTACTAACGTTTTTTCTTCGTCTTTTTCACTCGCTGAACTTAGTTGTGGAAACGAAGATACTACAAGTAAAAGCGCTGCCAAAATTGCAAAAAACTTTTTAAACAACTGTTTTCCCATTATACCTTGTCCTTCCTTTATAATTTCCCACACAAAATAACCTTGAACAATCCGGTCCTGTTCAAGGTTATAGCATGAATATTTATCATAAATACACGTATGTATACATAC
>Ga0079226_10002236_pt1 | contig 14903 bp, 10 predicted proteins | sample Poulit2014_FD_76345 | JGI IMG/M metagenome (GOLD analysis project Ga0079226, IMG submission 76345) | Agricultural soil microbial communities from Georgia to study Nitrogen management - Poultry litter 2014 | ecosystem: Environmental > Terrestrial > Soil > Agricultural land | place: USA: Georgia... | reverse complement strand
CTTTCGGCGTCCATTTTGGTGGATTTGCCGTTCTCGCCTTTGCTTAAGGTGACGCTTTCGGTGGTAATATCTTTTGCTAATCTTAATTTCAAGCCATCATCCGCTTTTTCTACGCCGATATTCGCGTTGTGAGATAAACCGGTTGCACCGCCTGTAATGTTTACAGTATCACCGCTTTTCACTTGTGTTGCTTCACCGACATCACCTTTCACGTTAAAATCAGTGCCGCCGCCGCTATTGGTTGCGGAGATAACATAGGTGTTATCTGCTCCCTCTTTTTTCTTGATAGAAACATTATCACCGGCTTCATATTTAGCAGCAGAGATTTTATTGTTGTCATCAATAGTAATATTTTCTCCGGCTGTGTAGGTAGTATCTTTTGCCGAAATTTTGCCGTCTTTGTCTATCGTAATATTATCGCCAGCGGTGTACTTCGTATCAGTAGCTGAAATGTTACCGTTATCGATGGTGACATTCTCCCCTGGGGTATAGGTGGTGTCTTTGGCGGAAATGGTGATATGCGTTATACCATCTTTTTCTTCGGTCTTAACAGTCACATTATCGCCTGCCTCAAAAGAATACGTAGCTGCATTACCTGTATTCGTATTGGCAGTTGTCACGGTTATCGTGCCATAGTCGTCTTTTTTCGGATCATCCTGTTTAGTAATGGTTACACCATCACCAGCCTTAATACCATTAAAGAGTGCCCCTCGCAACTGACGCAGATTCACCGCATCAGTATCATGCGTCCCATCGGCTACATATTGAACTTGGCGGATATATGTAGCCGTTTGTACCCCTTGCTTATTATAAAGCTTACTACCAAATGATACAGGGCCACGTAAAATATCGTTGTCTGCACCGGTCTTGCCATTACCATTCACACTAAGCTTTACTCCACTATACGGTGCCTTTTCAACTTCAACAACATCTTCAGGCAAAGACTCTGATTCCATACCAAGTGCTACACCATAATCAGAGGAGGCTACGGAAAAAGCCCCAAGAGCTGAACTATTTTCAGCACTTGCCTTTGCTAAGTACCCTACAGCAACCGCATTTGCCTTTGATGCATTAGCTCCTCGCCCATAAGCAGCTGTATTATCTCCTGTTGCTCTCGACGACAGACCAGTGGCCAGAGAATATTGACCAGATGCAGTGGCATCAGGTCCAAGGGCTGTAGCATAGCTGTTCACAGCTTTTGCCATGAATCCGATAGCCGTTGTCCCTGCTACATTGTTCTGAGTCAGTGCATATTTCCAACCGAAATTACTCATGACCGCATTGGCCCCATGTTCTCCGCTATTACCGCCACCAAACTGTTCTATCAATTTCTCGTAACTATCTATACCTGACTTTTGAAACCACCATTTATACTTTTCAAATAAAATAGGGTCTACTGTATCCATTCTTTGATACTCAGTCTGTGAAGCATCATATTTTCCAAATACATTAGGATAGGTTTTCTGCAAATATTCTGCATAGTGAAATGACCCTGGGGTAGAGGCCGATTTAATAAAAGCATTTGCTGCCTCTAAGGATCCGGAGGCTATCGCCTGTTGACCTATAGCGATAGATGAATCAGCTGAACTCACTGCCTTCTGTCCTACGACAATACTGGAAGAATGACCTAGACTTTGCTTTCCGATTACAATACCGTTAGAGGTATAGCCTTCGTTCTCATGATCTGTGGGAAGGACTTTGTTAAACATGCCAATCCCGATACCACCATTAGCAATCATATTATTCTGATATCCGATGGCTATTCCTTCATTATTATCGTTAACCATCGCTATATTATCATCACCCAACACATAGGACTGACCAGCATATTCATTATTTAGACCATATATGATGCCGCTATTTTCTAAATATCCATTTACTTTTCCTTTTACATTCTTATTATCTGTACCAATTTGAGGCTCGCCCCGGCCTCCGTAGCTCAGTACCAATGCACCGATTTTATTACCTTGATTGCTAGGTTGTAACGTCGTTCCCCCAAAGAATGAAGTAAACCACTCCTTCTCCTCTTTAGTTAATTCATCCGTATTACCGCTTTCCACAACTTTCTTTAATACCGTCGCTTGGTCAACAGCCGCAGTTGCCGTTAACGGTAAAAGACTAATACCCCCCCCCCAAGAGAATTCCAGTTAAAACAATAAGTTGCGAACGTTTACGATAATAAGCGGCAACCTGATTTAATTTCATTTTTAGCTCCTTATTTTCAACGAATTTAATAAATAGACACTTCATTTGACGTCATAAAACTACACTGCTTTCTTGTTAAATTTTAATTAAAGATCTGTTAACCAAATCACAAATTTTCCTTAAATTTACATTTAATCTTTTGCAAAAAGTGAAGAAATTTGCTGCTAAAACGAAATAGCATTTGTCAGCGTTTTTTTATTTTGCTATATTTCGCTTCGAAATTTAAAAGGAGCGATTCAAAACATAATGGCTACTAAAAGAAACACTAAACAACGCCGTCACGCCATTCTTAAATGCCTTGAAGAGCAAGGCGAAGTGACAGTTGAACAGCTTGTTAATCAATTTGAAACATCAGAAGTTACGATTCGTAAGGATTTGTCTGCATTGGAACAAAACGGCTTATTACTGCGTCGTTACGGCGGTGCAGTATTAATGCCTGCCGAAGTGTTGGCAGAAGAGGAAATTGAAGCGCTTTCACCGCAGAAAGTGGCTATTGCCAAAATTGCCGCCGCCCAAATTCGTGATCACAACCGCATTATTATCGACACCGGTAGCACCACTTCCGCATTAATCAGCCAGCTGAATAAAAAACAGGGCTTGGTGGTGATGACCAATTCGTTAAGCGTTGCCGCTGAATTGCGCCAGTTGGAGAATGAACCGACTTTATTAATGACCGGCGGCACTTGGGATGCCTCGTCCGATTCATTTCAGGGCAAAGTGGCGGAACAGGTGCTTCGTTCCTATGATTTTGACCAATTATTTATCGGTGCAGACGGCATTGATTTGCAGCGTGGCACGACAACCTTTAATGAATTGGTCGGTTTGAGCCGTGTTATGGCGGAGGTTTCACGTGAAGTGATTGTGATGGTGGAATCGCAAAAAATCGGACGCAAAATGCCAAATCTGGAACTGACTTGGCAACAGATTAACTGTTTGATCACCGATGATCATATTGATGCGGCGGTTAAACAACAGATTGAAAATCTTGGTGTAGACGTGCTTATTGCCGCTACAGACTAACTTATTGAAAAAGGAAAAAATTATGTGTGGAATTGTTGGTGCAGTCGCACAACGTGATGTTGCAGAAATTTTAATTCAGGGCTTACACCGTTTAGAGTATCGTGGTTACGATTCCGCCGGTGTGGCAGTGGTGGATGCTAACCATAACTTACAACGTGTTCGCCGAGTCGGTAAAGTGAAAGCGTTGGATGAAGCGGTGGAAAAACAGCCGTTAATCGGTGGTACAGGGATTGCACATACACGTTGGGCAACGCACGGTGAACCGTCTGAAACCAATGCGCATCCGCATATGTCGGGTGATATTGCGGTGGTGCATAACGGTATTATCGAAAATTATCAAGAGCTTAAAGCAGAATTACAACAACGTGGTTATCAATTTGTTTCACAAACCGACACCGAAGTGATTGCGCATTTGGTGCATTGGGAATTTGATCACTGCCACGATTTGTTAAAAGCAGTGCAACAAGCGGTAACGCAATTAACCGGTGCTTATGGTATGGTGGTGATGCACCGCCAACAACCGGAACATTTAATTGCCGCCCGTTCCGGCAGCCCATTGGTTATCGGTTATGGCGTCGGTGAAAACTTCCTTGCTTCCGACCAGTTGGCACTGTTAAACGTGACTCGCCGTTTCAGTTTCTTGGAAGAGGGCGATGTGGCGGAAATTACGCGTCGCAGCGTCACCATTTATAACCGTTTAGGCGAAAAAGTGGAACGTCCGATTTCAGAATCAAATTTAGAACAGGATGCAGCGGATAAAGGGCAGTTCCGTCACTTTATGCAGAAAGAGATTTTTGAACAGCCGACCGCGATTATTAATACGTTGGAAGGTCGTATTGCGCACGACAGCGTGATTGTCGAAAGTATCGGCAGCAAAGCCAAATCTATTTTGGAAAATGTCAAACACGTGCAGATTGTGGCGTGCGGTACCTCCTACAATTCAGGAATGGTGGCGCGTTACTGGTTTGAGGCATTGGCAGGTGTAAGCTGTGATGTGGAAATTGCTTCCGAATTCCGTTATCGCAAATTTGTTACACGTCCGAACAGCCTGTTATTAACGCTTTCTCAATCCGGGGAAACCGCTGATACTTTGGCGGCATTACGTTTGGCAAAAGAGAAAGGTTATATGGCGGCAATGACCATTTGTAACGTTGCCGGTTCATCGTTGGTGCGTGAGTCCGATTTAGCGTTTATGACGCGTGCCGGTGTGGAAATCGGTGTGGCTTCAACCAAAGCCTTTACTACACAATTGGTGTCAATGTTAATGTTGGTGGTGGCGATTGGTAAATTGAACGGCAGCATTTTGCCGGAAAAAGAGAAAGAGATCGTGCAAGCATTGCACACTGTGCCGACCGACATTGAAAAAGCGTTGGTGTTCGATAAACAGATCGAAAAATTGGCAGAAGATTTTGCAGAAAAACACAATGCGTTGTTCTTAGGGCGTGGTGAATTTTATCCAATCGCAATGGAAGCGGCATTGAAATTAAAAGAAATTTCTTATATTCACGCAGAAGCTTATGCCGCCGGTGAATTGAAACACGGGCCGTTGGCATTGATTGATGCCGATATGCCGGTGATTGTGGTGGCGCCGAACAATGATTTGTTGGAAAAAGTGAAATCTAACATTGAAGAAGTGCGCGCCAGAGGCGGTCAATTATATGTGTTTGCTGATGCGGAAGCCGGTTTCCAAGACAGCGATAATATGAAAATTATCACAATGCCGAAAGTGAATGAAATCACCGCACCGATTTATTACACCGTGCCGATGCAGTTGCTCTCCTATTATGTGGCGATTATTAAAGGTACGGATGTTGACCAACCTAGAAACTTAGCGAAAGCGGTAACGGTTGAGTAAGTTAAAAGCAAATTGGAGCAAAATAAGAATGGTGAATAGCGTTTGCTTTTCACCATTTTTTATTTCAAGATTTGGGTTTCGTAGATTAAAGATTATTCAAGTCAAGAACATCGGTCATATCGAACAGACCTTTGTCGTGATTAGCCAACCATTTGGCAGCACGCACCGCACCGTTGGCGAAAGTCATCCGGCTGGAGGCTTTGTGTGCAATTTCAACACGTTCACCTTCATCGGCAAACCAAACGGTATGTTCACCGACAACATCACCGGCACGAATAGTGGCAAAACCGATTTGATCCTGTTTACGTTCGCCGGTAATGCCTTCACGAGCATAAACAGCGTGATCTTTTAAGTTTTTCCCCATTGCTTTGGCAATGTGTTCACCCATTGATAATGCTGTGCCGGAAGGTGCGTCCACTTTATGGCGGTGGTGAGCTTCGATAATTTCGATATCGCAATAATCGCCCATCACTTTGGCTGCTTTTTCCAACAGTTTGAACACAAGGTTTACACCGACACTGTAATTTGAAGCAAAGATAATGCCGATTTTTTCGGCAGCTTGTTTAATTGCCTGTTTTCCCTGTTCATCAAAACCGGTAGTACCAATAATCATTTTTTTATTATTGGCACTACAGAAAGCTAAATGCGCCAATGTGCCTTCCGGACGAGTGAAATCGATTAAAAGATCAAAATTATCTGCCTGCTGTGCCAAATTATCGGAAACGGTAATGCCGTTATGTCCGATACCGGCAAGCTCGCCGGCATCGCTGCCGACCAAGCTTGAACCTTCTCTTTCAAATGCGGTAGTGAGCTGCACTCCGTCCGCTTTGCTGATGGCTTGAATTAGTTGGCGCCCCATACGACCGCCGGCGCCGACAACGGCAATTCTTAAACTCATAAACTCCTCAATTAGTTGTTGGTTAAATAGATATGTACTGTGATCTCCTCACGATCGTGATATAGATGTTTCGCGCGAAGTTTGTAATCCAAGCCTTCATCCAGCAATTTTTGCTCAATCAGGAAGATACATTTTTGTACTTCTTCGTAGCGTTTTTTCATCGGTAATTTGAGGTTAAAAATGGTTTCACTGCACCAGCCTCTGGTTAGCCATTTAGCAATAAGCTCGGCAATACGAATCGGTTGTTCGACCATATCACAAACCAACCAGTCAATATGGTGATCGACAGGCGGTTCAAATTTGAAGCCGTCTTCGGAGCAGTGTTCAACACGACCGCTTTCCATTAAGCTTTCATCAATTTTACCGTGATCAACCGCGTAGACGAAAAGCCCACGGCGCACAAGCTGATAGGTCCAACCGCCCGGGCAAGCGCCTAAATCAACCGCATAATGATGTTCGGTTAAACGTGCAGATTGCTCTTTCGGTGTGAGGAATGTTTTAATCGCTTCTTCCAGTTTTAAGGTAGAGCGACTCGGTGCGGAACGTGGCGAACGCAAGCGTTTAATTCCCATAAAATCCGGAGAGTGGTTGTTGTTGTAAGAGTAACCGAGATAGCAATTTTCGGCATCGGTAAAGAAAAGATGAAGCGTAATGTTTTCCCAACGTTTGGCAGTGTCGATATTGAAATAGCCTAACGTTTTCATTTTTTGGCGCAACGGCACCGTAAATTTGCGGCAGAACGTGAGCAGTTCTTTGGCTTTATTGGTATCCGCAGTTTCCACCCAAAGATCAGTAAATTGTTCCAACTTCAATGAAGATTCTTTCAACGTTTTGATAATTGGTGTGATTCGATCGGAATTCTCAGCGAAATTCATCTTCTGAACAACCGAGAACCATTGACGACAGAAAATCAACGAATGGAACGGAAGTTCTGTTATTAATGCTTGTACATCTTCTTTGCTGTTACATTCAAAGATAACAAACGCACTCTTATCTTCTGTTTTGGCAAAGCCATAAACCCCCAAATTAGCCGCTTTATCAGTGATTTCCGCAGCCAATTCTTTTTCAAAACCGGCACGGCAATAGAGGATGATTTGATTCATAGCACTTTCCTGTAAGTTAGAACGATGTTATTTACTAAAAGGATAACGTATCCCGGTATAGATTAAATTACCCCATCCCAATAAAAAGCAGAGACCGCCGAACGGCGTAAGATGCGCTAAACTTTTATTACCAGTAATAGCTAAACAATATAAGCTAAAACAGAATAATACAATACCACAAAGCCAACAATAACCGCTAAAAGCAATTTTTTTAGTTAATTTTTTATCATTAGACGGCAATAATGAGAATATAGCAATGCAGAACAATGCTAATGTATGAAAAACTTGGTAATTCCAACCGGTTTGTAACCAATGTTGAGCCTGTTCGGAAAGTTGTTCACTTAATACGTGAGATGAAAATGCACCGAAAGCGACACAAAAAAAGCCGTTGAGTGCGGTGAAAATTAAAAAACGTTTAAACATTATTTTTCTTGCCCCATTACTGAAATCAACCAATCACGAAATGCTGTTACTTTATCATCATTTTCACGATCCGGGTGATAAACCACATAAAATGATTTCGGATCTTGAAGTTGTAAATGCAACACTTCCTGAAGATTGCCTTGCTGAAGTTCTTGCTCCGCTAATAGTTCATTGGCTAAAACAACACCTTGTTCGTGAATCGCCGCTTGCAATGCCATAAAGGTGTGGCTGAATACCGGATTATGTTGCAGATCGATATTTTCTAATTTTAATGCTTTCAATGCCATCTGCCAGTTATCGCGGTTATGTACGTGCAGCAGTGTGTGCTGTCGCAAGTCTTCGGCGTGATGAATCGGATGAGAGTGGAGCAGTTCCGGCGAGGCGAGAATCAGTAATCGAGCCTCTTTCAAGCGTTTTACGGTTAAGCTGTTCCAATCACCTTTACCGTAATAAACGGCAATATCGACTTCTTGCGTTAATAAACCTTCATCCTGATCAACACCGTTAATGCGGACATCAATATTGGGATAGCGTTGATTAAATTCGCTAAGACGAGGAACCAACCATTGCATCCCGAATGTTTGCGGAATATTGATCGAGATCACGTTTTGTTCTTTATTTCGGGTAAGGCGTTCGGTCGCGTCAATTAATTTTTTTAATATGTTGGCAACGTCAAAAAAATAAATTTTGCCTGCTTCAGTGAGTTCAAGTGTACGATTTTTGCGCAAAAAAAGCGCAATACCTAAAAAATCTTCTAAAATTTTTATTTGATGACTAATGGCTGCTTGAGTCACAAACAGCTCTTCTGCAGCTTTGGTGAAACTTAAATGTCTGGCGGCGGCATCAAAGGCTTTCAGAGCATTTAAGGGAGGCAAACGTTTAACCATAATTTCATATCCATTATAAAAACTTTTCGTTAGTATCTATTTCATTTGTTATTAGTTTTTTTTATGCTAAAGATAAAAAAAAATTGTTTGTCTATTGTCAGGTTGACCCCTAGAATGGCGCCATACTTAATGATTGGTCATTCCTTACTAGTTAATGAGTTTCAGATTCTTAAGTATGATGTTGTGTTTGCATATTAGTCTAGATTTTCTAGACTGAGTAACTGAGAAGTTACTCATTTCACTTCCTGTATATTTTTATAAACTCTATTTAGTTTATATGCCACTTAAACTTTTAAGTGGCATTTTTTTCGCCCGGATTTTAGCATAGCCGGATCATCTTCTCTAGAATGATTTTTCTTGAATCGCACTGCTTTCGGTTAAAAAGATATTTTTATGCAAATAAATGAATTTTTATGCATATTTGTTGCATTTTTATTTTTAAATTTTATAGACAGTTGTCTGATTTTAGGGAATAATACCGACTCGGTAAATGTTCGTTTTATCACACTATCAAACACATCTCATTAATAGGAATTAATATGTCAACAACAATTCTTGAATCACTTCCAGTGGGCCAAAAGGTCGGTATTGCTTTCTCCGGTGGATTAGATACTAGCGCAGCATTGCTTTGGATGCGTCAAAAAGGTGCAGTTCCTTATGCTTATACCGCAAATTTAGGACAACCTGATGAAGATGACTACGATGCTATTCCGCGTAAAGCGAAAGAATACGGTGCGGAAAATGCTCGTTTAATTGACTGTCGTAGCCAATTAGCAAATGAAGGTATTGCGGCAATTCAATGTGGCGCATTCCATATTAGCACGGGTGGAGTGACTTATTTCAACACTACTCCGCTTGGACGTGCGGTAACAGGTACAATGTTAGTTACTGCAATGAAAGAGGATGATGTCAATATTTGGGGTGACGGCAGTACCTTTAAAGGCAATGACATTGAACGTTTCTACCGTTATGGTTTATTGACTAATCCAAAATTGAAAATTTATAAACCGTGGTTAGATCAACAATTTATTAATGAACTTGGCGGTCGTCACGAAATGTCCGAATTCTTAATTGCAAACGGCTTTAATTACAAAATGTCGGTTGAAAAAGCCTACTCTACCGACTCCAATATGCTCGGCGCAACTCACGAAGCGAAAGATTTGGAATTTTTAAACAGCGGTATTCGTATCGTAAATCCGATTATGGGTGTTGCTTTCTGGAAAGATGACGTTGCAATTAAAGCAGAAGAAGTGACCGTGCGTTTTGAAGAGGGCGTTCCGGTGGCGTTAAACGGTAAAACTTTTGCGAATGCGGTTGAGCTGTTCTTGGAAGCGAACCGTATCGGTGGTCGTCACGGTTTAGGAATGTCGGATCAAATTGAAAACCGTATTATCGAAGCGAAAAGTCGCGGTATTTATGAAGCACCGGGAATGGCGTTGTTACATATCGCTTACGAACGTTTGGTTACCGGTATTCATAATGAAGATACTATCGAACAGTATCGTATTAATGGTTTACGTTTAGGTCGCTTGCTTTATCAAGGTCGTTGGTTCGATCCGCAAGCATTAATGTTGAGAGAAACTGCACAGCGTTGGGTGGCTCGTGCCATTACCGGTGAAGTAACACTTGAATTACGTCGTGGTAATGATTACTCAATTCTTAACACTGAATCACCAAACTTAACTTATCAGCCTGAACGTTTAAGTATGGAAAAAATTGAAAATGCACCGTTTGATCCGAAAGATCGTATTGGTCAATTAACAATGCGTAATTTGGATATTACTGATACACGTGACAAGCTCGGCATCTACACTGAAACCGGTTTGTTATTGAATAACTCTGCATTCCCTCAATTAGGCAAAAAAGAGTAATTCTTTTCCTCTTCTGCGAACCGCTAAAAATCGTTAAGGTTTTTAGCGGTTTATCTTTTTCAGCACGTTTTTGCGCTATTTTTGATCCACGCTTTGGCGTTATTTTTGCTATACTTCTGCGCTTAGTATAGTTAAATGGTGAATAGTATGGCGTGGACTCCGACTCGAACATCTCAGCTTAAAAATTCAACGACAGCATCAGCAAAAAATAATAAAGATTTAGAACAATTTACGCCGCCGCACTCATTGGAAGCGGAACAGTCAGTGTTGGGGGCGTTACTGTTGGATAACGCGTTATGGGACAGCGTTGCCGAAGCGGTAATTGCTCAAGATTTCTACACTTATGCCCATCGTATCATTTTCCAAGAGATTGAAGCCTTGTTGAGTTACGGTAAACCGGCGGATTTAATCACGTTGGAGCAGGCATTAAATAGTAAAAATTTAGGTGATTCGGTCGGCGGTTTTTCCTACTTGGTTGAGTTATCGCAAAAAACGCCGAACAGCGCCAATGCTTTGGCATATGCCAATATTATTCGTGAAAAAGCGATTTTGCGTGAGTTGATTGCTGCCAGCAATACCATCTCTGAAAACTGTTATTCCACTAACGGGCAGGATGTGAAAGACATTCTGGATACCGCTGAAAGTAAGATTTTGCAGATTTCCGAACAGCGAATGGTTGGTACGGAAAGCGGACCGCAGAATGTGAATAAAATCCTCAAAGATACCGTCAATAAAATTGAGTTGTTGGCACAAAACCCGAACGGTGGCGTGACCGGCATTTCTACCGGCTTTACCGATTTGGATAAAAAAACGGCAGGTTTACAACCCGGCGATTTGATTATTGTGGCGGCACGACCTTCAATGGGGAAAACCACCTTCGCGATGAATTTGTGTGAAAATGCGGCATTACCGGCGGATCAGGATAAAGCGGTGTTGATCTTTAGTTTGGAAATGCCGGCGGAACAGCTGATGATGAGGATGCTAGCGTCATTGGCAAGGGTGGATCAAACCAAATTGCGTACCGGTCAGATCGAATTTGACGGTGCGGAAGGCGATGCGTTAGCAAGTTGCATCGGAATGCTGAAACAGAAGCAGAATATTTATATTGATGACACTTCCGGTTTGACCCCGACAGAACTGCGTTCGCGTGCCAGACGTATTCATCGAGAAAGTCCGAACGGTTTGGCATTGATTATGGTCGACTATTTGCAGTTAATGCGAGTGCCGGGTTATGCCGAAAACAGAACATTGGAAATTGCAGAAATTTCACGTTCATTAAAGGCACTGGCTAAAGAGTTGAAAGTGCCGGTGATCGCATTGTCACAGCTAAACCGAAGTTTGGAACAACGCGCCGATAAACGTCCGGTCAACTCGGATTTGCGTGAATCAGGTGCGATTGAGCAGGATGCGGACTTGATTATGTTTATTTATCGAGATGAGGTTTATAATCCTAATTCCGAATTTAAAGGTACGGCAGAGATTATTATCGGTAAACAGCGTAACGGGCCAATCGGTAGCGTACGGTTAGCCTTCCAAGGTAATTTCTCGAAATTTACTAATCTTCAGTATGATTCAGGCTATGAAGATCATTATTAATTAACAAAGGCAGTTATATGAAAGCAGCAACGGCAAAGATTAGCTCTCTTGCCCTTAAACATAATATAGAAAAAATTCATTCGCTTGCGCCGAACAGTAAAATTATTGCGGTGGTGAAAGCGAATGCTTACGGACACGGTGTTGAGTTTGTTTCTCAGACTGTACAAGACAATGTAGATTGTTTCGGTGTCGCTCGCTTAGGTGAAGCGTTGCGTTTGCGCTCTACTGGAATTACCAAGCCTATCTTGTTATTAGAAGGCTTTTTTTCCGCCTCCGATTTGCCGATTTTGTCGGTTAATAATTTGGAAACAGTGGTACATTGTGATGAGCAGTTGGAAGCATTATTAGCGGCTAAATTACCGAATCCGATCAATGTTTGGATTAAAATTGATACCGGAATGCATCGTTTAGGTGTGCAGCTGGATGAAGTCGATCGTTATTATCAAGCGTTATCTGCTTCGCAAAATGTTAATCAAATCCGCTTTATCAGTCATTTCAGTCGAGCCGATGAGTTGGACAGCGATTACACCTTAAAACAGCTGGATCGTTTCCTAACCGCTTGCGCCGGTAAAGTGGGAGAGAAAAGTATTGCTGCGTCAGGTGGTATCTTGTTCTGGAAAGATTCCCATCTGGATTGGATTCGTCCGGGCATTATTATGTACGGCATTTCCGCCAATAGCACACCGAGCAGTGCTTATGATTTAATTCCGGTGATGACGTTAACCTCATCATTGATTGCCGTGCGTAACCATAAAAAAGGCGAGCCGGTCGGTTATGGCGGTCGTTGGGTAAGCGAAAAAGATACTAAAATCGGCGTGGTGGCAATCGGTTATGGCGACGGTTACCCACGTGATGTGCCAACAGGAACCCCTGTTTATATTAACGGCAGACGTGTGCCTATCGTTGGCAAAGTTTCAATGGATATGTTAACGGTTGATCTTGGTGCGGACGCACAGGATAAGGTCGGAGATGAAGTCATTTTATGGGGTAAAGAATTGCCGATAGAAGAAATAGCTGAAATTATTGGCGTAATCAGTTATGAATTAGTAACGAAACTTACTCCGCGAGTATTAGTAGAATATATTGATTAATTTTTAATTAAGGGAAATTATGTATGAAAAATATTAATCCAACTTCAACAAAAGCGTGGCAAGCATTGTTGCAACATCAAAAAGCACAAAAAGATGTCACTATTCAGCAATTGTTTGCACAGCAACCGGATCGTTTTGATCGTTATTCATTAAAATTCAATGATGATATTTTAGTCGATTTTTCTAAGAACCGTTTCACTGATGAAACTTTAACTTTATTGCGCCAACTTATTGATGAAACTGCTGTTAAAGACGCAATTGAAAGTATGTTCAACGGTGAAAAGATCAACTGTACTGAAAATCGTGCGGTGTTGCATACTGCATTGCGTAACCGTAGCAATACCCCGGTTTACGTGGATGGCAAAGATGTGATGCCGGAGGTGAACGCGGTATTGGCAAAAATGAAATCTTTCTGTGAGCGTGTGATTTCCGGAGAATGGAAAGGTTATAGCGGTAAAGCGATCACTGATGTGATTAATATCGGGATCGGCGGTTCAGATTTAGGGCCTTATATGGTTACTGAAGCGTTAAGACCATATAAAAATCACCTTACAATGCACTTTGTTTCCAATGTTGACGGCACTCATATTGCTGAAACATTGAAGAAAGTTGATCCGGAAACCACGTTAGTGTTGGTGGCATCAAAAACCTTTACCACACAGGAAACAATGACCAACGCACATTCGGCGCGTGAATGGTTTTTGGCAAAGGCGAAAGATGAAGCACATATCGCAAAACATTTCGCAGCATTATCGACCAATGCAAAAGCGGTAGCGGAATTTGGTATTGATACCGACAATATGTTTGAGTTCTGGGATTGGGTTGGCGGACGTTATTCTCTCTGGTCTGCCATCGGTTTATCGATCGCACTTTCTATCGGTTTTGATAATTTTGAAGCGTTATTAAGCGGCGCACACGAAATGGATAAACATTTCAGAAATACAGCGGTAGAGAAAAATATTCCAATGACATTAGCGTTAATCGGTTTATGGAATACTAATTTCTTAGGCGCGCAGACAGAGGCGATCTTGCCATATGATCAGTATATGCACCGCTTTGCTGCCTATTTCCAACAAGGCAATATGGAATCTAACGGTAAATATGTCGATCGCAACGGCAATCCGGTCGATTATCAAACCGGCCCGATTATTTGGGGTGAGCCGGGAACCAACGGCCAACACGCGTTTTATCAATTAATTCACCAAGGAACAACTTTGATCCCTTGTGATTTTATTGCACCGGCAAAAACACATAATCCGTTAGGCGATCATCATCTTAAACTGCTTTCTAACTTCTTTGCACAAACCGAAGCATTGGCTTTTGGTAAAACAAAAGAAGAAGTGGAAGCGGAATTTGTGAAAGCGGGTAAAAACCTTGCAGATGTACAGCACATCGTGCCGTTTAAAGTCTTTACCGGCAATAAACCGACAAACTCTATTTTGGTGAGTGAAATTACACCATTTACATTAGGTGCATTGATTGCGATGTATGAACACAAAATCTTTGTACAAGGTGTTATCTTTAATATCTTCACTTTCGACCAATGGGGTGTGGAATTGGGTAAACAGTTGGCAAACCGTATTCTTCCGGAATTAGTAGGCGATGAAAAAGTGTCTTCCCACGACAGTTCAACCAACGGCTTAATTAATCAATACAAAGCGTGGCGTTAATGTAGTCAGGCAGATTGAAGATTCGGGAAAAGCTTCGTCAATGATCTGCACCCCAAAAGTTGGACTTATTATCCAACAACATACAGAGGTGCAGATTTTTTATGACTAAATATAACCAAACATTTAAACAACAAGTGGTAGATTTCTACTTTCAACACGATGAAAGCCTTTCTTTAACCTGTCGTACATTTACCGTGTCTAAACGCACATTAAGGCGTTGGATTGCCCAATATCAACATTCAGGTATAAAGGGCTTAGCCGTGCTGCATACCAAACGAACCTAT
>Ga0079226_10002235_pt1 | contig 14907 bp, 16 predicted proteins | sample Poulit2014_FD_76345 | JGI IMG/M metagenome (GOLD analysis project Ga0079226, IMG submission 76345) | Agricultural soil microbial communities from Georgia to study Nitrogen management - Poultry litter 2014 | ecosystem: Environmental > Terrestrial > Soil > Agricultural land | place: USA: Georgia... | reverse complement strand
TCGAATATTTTATGAGTATTCAATGGATTGGGAGCCTACTCAAACGTTCAATAAAAATGACAACCGTTATACCGTTCAATCAAAAGAAAATTCGCTTAAAATAAAAGAAGGTAGTCAAAGTATTGAGGTCACGATTTATGAATATGAATTTGAATGACGAAAAGGGTTTTACTTTATTAGAAGCAATGATTGCTTTAATGATGACAAGCTCCATTTTATTATTGTTAACTGGAAGTTTACTTCAAGCAAACTCAATTAATCAAAAAGTGGTATCGGATGCTCAATTTTATCCAGAAACACAAAATACAGTATCAGGGGATCGACAAATTGAGTGGCATATTTTTTTAAATCAATTAGAAAACTATTTACAAGGAACTTTTAATCCGAAGGTCAGCAGAAGTTATTTAGAAGTAAGTGAAAACGATGAGAGTTTGGATCGACCAAAACAAGTTATATATAAACAACCCGATAGTGGAAATCGAAGAACTCTTCTTCAATATAAAAACAATGGGAATGTGCGGATGCTAACAGGTATAGAAAGACCAGGATTTTCTAAAGATGGAGGCTGGCTAATACTAAATTTTAAATTTAGAAACGGTGAAACATACACAGGAAGGATTTGGGTAGACAGTTGGATAGAAGAAACGGAAAATGGTTAGAGTACTTTAAAGCAGAACAAGGATACTTATTAATATCAACATTATTTTTCTTGATCTTTTCTGGCCTTTTTTCTCATTCCATTATAAAGATCTCCGGGCAGCAAATTATGCAACTCAGACAATTTGCTACTGCTTATGAAGCCAAGGGAGCTTTGAATATGAGCGAAGAATTATTAAAAAACTATATTGACAAAAATAAAGAGTATCCTAAACAAGGTCATATAAAAACATCGATAGGAAATATAGAAATAAAACAACAATCAAAAGAGTTCTTTCAATTAATTATCACTTTAGAAAATGGCATAAAATTTTCCAGAGATGTTAAAGTCCCAATAAATATTTCAGAGGAAAATTTGGAAGATACAAAAGAAGAATCAAATCTAACGGAAGAAGATCCGCTGGAGGAGGAAGAGGAAATTATAGAAGATGAAGGAGCGTTAGAAGATGGAGCAGCGGTAGAAGATGAAGAATTGTTAGAAGACGAAGAAGTAAAAGATTTTAATGAATAATCCATAGAAAATGACTACTCAATATTTATAGTAGTCATTTTCTTTGTCTCTGCTTAATTTATAAAAGACCAAGCTATATTTATTCAGTTTAATTTGCTATAATAAGGAATAGCTTAATGGTTATTTTAGAAGTAGATAATGTTAGAAGGGTGAATACGATGAAACGAGTAGACAATGTAAGAGCGAAACTAGAGAATTTTGGTGTGGATGCTTTATTAGTTACGAATATGTATAACGTTCGATACTTAGCTAACTTCACTGGGACTACTGGTCTAGCTGTAATTACAAAGGATAACGCTTATTTTATAACAGATTTCAGATATACGGAACAAGCCGCAGAGCAAGCGCAAGGGCTTGAGATTATTAAAAATGAAGGACTCATTTACGAAGAAGTCGCTAAAATTATTGAAAAAGATCAAATTAAATGCTTAGGCTTTGAAGAAACAAATATTACGTATGCTACATATACAAAAATTAATGATATAATCAAATGCGAATTAAAACCTATAACAGGTTTAGTGGAAAAGCTTCGTGAAGTGAAGACGGATGATGAAATTGATATTATTCAAGAAGCAGTAAATATTGCTGAAAAAGCTTATGATTATATTTTAGGGTTTGTAAAACCGGGTGTTACAGAAATTGAGGTTGCAAACGAACTAGATTTTTATATGCGTAAGTTAGGAGCAAAGGAAGTATCTTTTGATACAATCGTTGCTAGTGGTATCCGATCAGCAATGCCTCATGGAGTAGCCAGTGATAAGATTATTGAGCATGGGGACATGGTAACAATTGATTTTGGTTGCTACTATAAAGGTTATGTTTCAGATATGACACGAACATTTGCTGTAGGAGATCCAGGTGAAGAATTAAAAGAAATTTATGAAATTGTTTATCAAGCAAACAAAAAGGTAGCAGAATCGGCCAAAGCAGGCATGACTGGTGCTGAATTAGATGCAATTGCTCGTGACTATATTACTGATCACGGATATGGAGAAGCCTTTGGACATACAACAGGACACGGAATTGGATTAGAAGTTCATGAAGGCCCAGCTATTAGTTTCCGTAATGAAGAAGAGCTTGTTGTAAATAATGTCATTACTAATGAACCAGGTATTTATATTCCAGGACTTGGTGGGGTACGTATTGAAGATGACTTAGTAATTACTGAGGATGGCAACTTTAATTTAATGTCTTCAGCTAAAGAATTAATCATTATAGAACCAAACATTTAATGTTTTCAATTCTAAAATGTTAGTCTATAAAGTAAGATTAATCATTTGTGTTTTTAGAAAAAATCTATGATTCATGGTAAAATTAAAACCGAATAAATAACTGACGAAAGTGTGATTAAATGATTTCATCGAATGACTTTAAAAGAGGTCAAACCATTATTTATAATAATAATATTTGGCGCGTTATAGAATTCCAACACGTAAAACCTGGGAAAGGACAAGCTTTTGTACGTTCGAAGTTAAAAAACTTACGTACGGGTGCAAATCAAGATGTTACTTTCCGTGCCGGCGAAAAAGTAGAAACGGCACATATTGATACAAATACAATGCAATATTTATATGAAGCTGATGGTATGCATATGTTTATGGATACTTCAACATATGAGCAAATCGGTATTCAAGCCGCACAAATTGAAGATGAATTACGATTTCTAAAAGATAACATGATAGTAGATGTTGTGACTTACGAAGGAGAAGTAATCGGAGTTCAACTACCAGCAAAAGTTAATTTAGAAGTTGTTGCTACCGAACCAGGAATTCGGGGAGACACTCAGAGTGGTGGCTCAAAACCCGCAACATTAGAAACTGGTGCAGTAATTACAGTTCCATTATTTGTCAATAAAGGCGACGTGTTAGAAGTAAATACGGAAGATGGCACATATAGTTCACGAGTATAAGTGATTGTTAATGAAGGGGGATATACAATGATTGGGACTTCAAATACAAATAATCCATTTGGAGAAATTAAAATTTCTACAGAAGTTTTAGAAGTTATTGTTGGTTTTGCGACTCTTGAAGTAGACGGTGTATATGGAATGAGAGCAAACTTAACAAGCGATCTAAAAACGATTTTCGGTCGCAGCGAACACACTAGAGGGGTATCACTTCAAGCAGATGAGTTTGGTACATCTGTCGATGTATATTGCTACTTTAACTATGGCGTGAATGTACCTTATACCGCTCAAAAAATTCAAGAAAACATTAAAGAACAAGTTTATCATATGACAGAAATCGAATTAGATGAAGTTCATGTCCATATTGTGGGAATTATTCCTGAAGAAACTACCGCAATTAATGTATTAACTGCTCATGATTTAGAATTAGGAGAAGAAATCTAGTGATGACCGTAAGACGTACAATTCGAGTAAAAGCATTTCAAGCTTTGTTTCAACTAAATAATAACTTTCGTATTACTATAGATCAGGCAATTAAATACGCGCTTACTTATTCTCTCAACAAGGATGAGGAAGAGATAGACAATTTAGAAGCCATGAAAGCAATTCTTCCTGTAGAAAATGTGAACGATAAAATGGCGGAAGAAAATTTAGCCTACTTAGTAGACTTAGTGAATGGTGTAAAAGAACATCAGAATTTTTTAGATGAGCAACTTGAAAAACGTTTAAAAAATTGGACAATTCAACGGATTGAGATAACAAATTTATTGATTTTACGACTCGCTGCTTACGAATTGTACTTTCATGAAGAAATTGATCCGCGTATTGTTATAAATGAAGCAATAGAAATGACAAAATCCTTTAATAATGAGAATGCGAGTAAGTTTGTTAATGGAGTGCTTCAAGGAATTTTAGATACGAAAGAAGTCTAACCATGGCTTCTTTTTTCTTTTTAAAAATCTTTCATTCACTTATATGAGAGGAGTGATCGAGTGGAGCAATATCTAACTGTTTCACAGTTAACAAAATATATATCAAAAAAATTTGAATACGATCCTTATCTTGAAAAGGTTTATTTGAAGGGGGAAATTTCAAACTATAACCCTCGAAGAAGAGGCATGCATCAATATTTTAGCTTAAAAGATGAAAGTGCTATTATTTCTGTAGTATTATTTGCTGGAGCTGCTCGTAGAATTAAATTTAATCCAGAAGATGGAATGAGTGTAATGATTTCCGGTCGAGTGTCGGTGTATGAACGAGGCGGCAATTATCAATTAATTATTGATTCCATGCAACCGGATGGGATTGGTGCTTTATATTTAGCTTATGAACAAACAAAAGAAAAATTAACAAAGGAAGGTTTGTTTGATGAGACACTTAAACAGTCTATTCCAAAATATCCTAAGCGAATTGGTGTCATAACTAGTCGAAGCGGAGCAGTGATTCAAGATATATTAACAACAGTGAAAAGACGTTTTCCTATTGCAGAAATTGTCCTTTTTCCAACAGTTGTTCAAGGTGAACAATCCGCTGATTCAATTGTTCTTAATATTGAAAAAGCTGAAGCTAAAGAGGATATTGATATCATTATTATCGGACGCGGTGGCGGGTCATTTGAAGATCTTTTTTCATTTAACGAAGAAAAGGTCGTTCGAGCCATTGCCAATGCAAAGACACCTATTATTTCTTCTGTAGGGCATGAAACAGATACAACTTTAACAGATTTAGTTGCAGATTTGCGCGCACCTACGCCTACAGCTGCAGCCGAACTAGCTGTACCTGTTTTGTCAGAGGAGATTTTAAAGCTTGAAGAATATGAGCAACGTCTTGTTCGTTCATTTAATGCAAAATTACAGTATTTAACAAGTCAATTAACTAAAGCAACGAATTCAGTAATTTTTAGACAGCCCGAAAGACTTTATGATGGTTATTTACAAAACGTGGATCAACTTGAAACAAAACTCCTTAGTGAAATTGAAGCTTATTTGAAAGACAATAAGCAATCTATTCAATTAATGGAGCAACGGCTAAAAAGTTTTCCTCTAAAGTCTTATATCCATGAGAAAAAAACGATTGTTGATTATTCTACACAAAAATTATTGCAAGCTCTAAATACTTATTTAAAAGAGAAAAATTTCAGATTAAATCAGTCTATTCAAGGGCTGGAGCACCTTTCTCCTTTAAAGATCTTAGCGCGAGGCTATGCTGTAGTGGAGTCTAAAGATCATCTGGTCCATTCCGTAGATGATGTAAATAAAGGTGATGTATTAAATGTTCAGTTAAATGATGGGAAAATTGAGGCATTAGTAGAAAATATTTCCCGAAAGAAGGAGAGATTAGATGACTAAAAAAGATAAAACGTTTGACGAGTCTTTAATGGAACTAGAAAAAATAGTAACTAAATTAGAACAAGGTGACGTTCCTTTAGAAGAAGCCTTAGACAAATTTCAAGAAGGCATCACATTAAGTCGCAGTTTAAAGAAGACTTTACAAGACGCAGAACAAACGCTCGCAAAAGTTGTTACTGAAGAAGGCAATGAAGAAATTTTTGAAGAAGAATAAATCCTTGATGAAAAATGGTGAGATTTTATGGAATTTGAAATATTTACAGAAAAGTATTTAAATGAATTTAATACATATTTGTTGAGCTTTATTGAAAATAAGAGCGAGACTTCATTAGAAGAAGCGATGAATTATTCTCTTGATGCAAATGGGAAGAGATTACGCCCGCTTTTAATGCTTGCTGTTTTAGATTCTTTTAATATACCTGTTGAAAAAGGATATGAAGCAGCTTCTGCTTTAGAAATGGTTCACACGTATTCATTAATTCATGATGATCTCCCAGCAATGGATAATGATGACCTAAGACGAGGCAAGCCGACCAATCATATTCAATTTAATGAAGCCACTGCAATTTTAGCCGGGGATGCTTTGCTTACACTTGCTTTTGAAGTACTGACTAAGGGAGAATTAGCTGCAGATATTAAAATTGCTTTAATTAAAAAGCTAGCACAAGCTTCTGGTTATGAAGGAATGGTTGGAGGTCAACAGGCAGATATAGATGGTGAAAGAAAAAAGTTAAATTTGAAAGAAATTGAAAGTATTCATTTCCGTAAAACTGGTGCGTTAATTGAAATGGCTATAGTATCGGGTGGAATAATTGCTAGAAAATCCGAAACAATTTTAAGTAAATTAACTGCTTTAGCAGCGGAAATAGGAATTGCTTATCAAATTCGAGATGACATTTTAGATGTTGTTGGTAGTGAAGAGGAATTAGGAAAAGGTGTAGCTACAGATGCAGCTCTAAATAAAAGCACTTATCCATCTTTATTAGGATTAGAAGGTTCATTCTCTATATTAGAACAACGATTGGAAAAAGCAGAAGAAATTATTTTTTCTATTGTAGAATTAGAAGATCAATTCCAAACAGATTTACTGACGAGCTTTATTCGTCAATTATCGCTTGAGGAGTATAAGTAAGTGAAGAAAAAAAGAGTGGATGAGTTACTTCTTGAACAGCATTTAATAGAAACGAAGGAAGAAGCTCAAGCATATATATTAGCGGGAAAGGTATTTACTACAAAAGAAGTAAAAGTCTTAACAGCTGGTGAGAAGCTTTCAGAAGATACCGAACTTTATATCAAAGGCCAAGAAAAGAAATACGTAAGTCGTGGAGGTCTTAAATTAGAGAAAGCAATCAATACATTTAATCTCGACTTAAAAAATAAAGTTGTATTAGACATCGGTGCTTCTACTGGAGGGTTTACAGATGTTTCTTTGCAAAATGATGCTAAGCTAGTTTATGCATTAGATGTAGGGACCAACCAATTAGTTTGGGAATTACGAAATCATCAACAAGTCATTGCGATGGAACAAACAAATTTTCGATACAGTGTTTTAGAGGATTTCAAAGAAGGCCAACCAGAATTTGCGACGATTGATGTATCTTTTATTTCTCTAGAACTCATTTTGCCTCCTCTATATTCTATTTTAAAAGATCAAGGCGAAGTCATTGCTTTAATCAAGCCGCAATTTGAAGCGGCAAAAGAGGACGTAGGCGAAGGGGGCATTGTAAATGATCCTTCTGTTTACCGAAAAGTTTTAGAACATATTTTAGCTTTTGCAGAAGACAATTCTTTTTCCTTACAAGATTTAACTGTGTCGCCTATTACAGGTTCGAAAGGGAATACAGAATTTTTAGCATATTTCATAAAGAATGGGCCAAAAAAATCAAATTCTAAAAATCTTCTCAATGAAGTGATGAAAGACTATGAATAATTAATCATTTCGTTTATTATTCAAATGCGAAGTAAAAAATAGATTTTGCTAGGAGGGAACATGTGCTACTTGAATTGCATATTCATAACTTTGCAATTATTGAAGATATCTCATTAGCATTTCATAATGGGATGACGGTACTGACAGGAGAAACAGGTGCTGGAAAATCTATTATTATTGATGCAGTTAGTTTATTAGCGGGCGGCCGTGGTTCAGCAGATTTTGTACGTCATGGAACAAATAAATGTACATTAGAAGGCCACTTTATAATGCCAAAAAAAATTCAATTAACTCAACTGTTTGAAAATGAAGCCATTGAAATTGATCCAGAATTATTAATTATACAACGTGAAATTTATCAAAATGGACGAAGCGTCTGTCGAGTGAATGGATCTATTGTAACAATCTCCACATTAAAAACGATTGGTTCTTTTGTAATTGATATTCACGGCCAGAATGAACATCAAGAATTAATGCAGAGTGAAAATCATATTCATTTATTGGATCATTTTGGAAAGGAAAGAATCAAAAGTCTGCTAAATGATTATCAAAAGACTTATAACCAATATCAAAATGTACTGAAAAGATACAACGAATGGCAAGATAAAGAACAGGAATTAGCTCAAAAAATAGATATTTTACGCTTCCAAACAAATGAAATTGAAGAGGCTCATTTAATGCCTGAAGAAGAGGAAGAGCTAGAGGAAGAAGAAAGACGACTGACAAATTTTCAAAATATCACAGAAGCTTTAACGATAAGCTATCAAGTTCTGCAAGAAGGGGAACCAAGTGCGTTAGAGATGGTTGGTATAGCTATGGATGAGATGAAGGACGTAGCAGATGTTGATCAAACTTTGGAAGAAATTTCTGAAACTCTTACAAATTCTTTTTATCAATTGCAAGAATTAGCAAGCGAAATTTTTAACGAATTAGATCGTCAAGAATATGATGAAAATCGCTTGAATGAAATTGCGAGCCGTTTAAATCTTATACAACAATTAAAAAGAAAATATGGAAATTCTATTCCAGAAATCTTAAATTTTTACGAAAAATCAATGAAAGAGCTGTCTTTAATTGAAGATGGAGCAAATTCAAAAACTGAATTAGCTGAACAACTGAAAGAACTCAGGCTAGAGCTTTTTTCAAAAGGAAAGTTGCTTTCTAAAGAAAGAAGAGCGATTGCTACAGAACTTGAGCAAGCGATACACGAACAATTGAAAGCTTTGTATATGGATAAAGTAGTATTCACCGTTCAATTTAAAAAGAAATTTGATGAATTATCCGTTGAATCTGCTAATAGAATAGGTTTGGATGAGATAGAATTTTATATTTCTACAAATCCGGGTGAACCATTAAAACCATTGACACGCATTGCATCAGGAGGAGAACTTTCTCGAATGATGCTAGCAATGAAAACAATTTTTGCACAGGCTCAGGGAATTACAAGTATTATTTTTGATGAGATAGATACTGGAGTCAGCGGACGTGTAGCCCAAGCAATAGCTGAGAAGATTTATTCAGTATCCATTCATTCACAAGTATTGTGTATTACACATCTTCCACAGGTAGCGGCTATTGCGAATAATCATTTATATGTAAGAAAAGCATCATTAGATGGCCGTACAACAACAGAAGCAACCATTCTTTCTGAAAATGAACGAGTAGAAGAGTTGGCGAGGATGTTATCAGGAAGCGAGACAACGAAGGCAGCGATCCAAGCGGCTGGAGAGCTTAGAAAAAATGCACAAATAAAAAATAAGCAATAAAAAAGCTGCCTATCTAATCAATTAAAAATCTTAGATAAGCAGCCTATTGATTATTTGATTATTTTTAAAGAAAGCTAAATAAAACAGATAAAACAGGTACTAACATAGCAATGATAACCAAAACGATAATAACTTTAGCTAATTTATTTTTCTTGTTATTTTTAGACATATTTACCACCTTTTCTATTCTATAAAATTGTAGGTTAGGAATAAAAAGATGTCAAGGAAGTTATGAATTTATTTTAAATATTGGAGTTATTTGTTATTATTAGAAGGAACATAAAAGCAAAGGAGAGAATATTTTGAGTAAACAACAAATTGGTGTTATGGGTATGGCAGTTATGGGGAAAAATCTCGCACTAAATATCGAAAGCAGAGGTTATTCTGTCTCTATTTATAACCGTACAACTTCAAAAGCTGAAGCAGTTATTGAAGAACATCCAGATAAAAATCTACATTTACAAACAACGGTAGAAGAATTTGTAAATTCATTAGAAAAACCAAGAAGAATCATTTTAATGGTTCAGGCAGGTCCTGGAACAGATGCAGTTATTCAGCAAGTTTTACCATTTTTAGATAAAGGTGATGTATTAATTGATGGTGGAAACACATTCTATCAAGATACCATGCGCCGAAATGAAGAACTTGAAGAATCAGGCGTTTACTTTATTGGAACAGGTGTTTCTGGTGGAGAAGAAGGTGCGTTATTAGGGCCTTCTATTATGCCGGGTGGACAAAAAGAAGCTTATGACTTAGTTGCACCGATCTTAGAACAAATTGCGGCAAAAGCTCCAGCTGATGGCGAACCAACCGTTGCTTATATTGGTCCAAATGGAGCAGGACATTATGTGAAAATGGTCCACAACGGAATTGAATATGGTGATATGCAATTAATTGCTGAATCTTACCATATTATGCGTGATTTGTTAGAACTTTCGAATGATGAAATTGCTGCTATTTTCAAAGAATGGAACGAAGGCGAATTAGATAGTTTCTTAATTGAATTGACTGCAGATGCTTTAACGAAAAAAGATCCAGAAACAGGTAAGCATGTGGTGGATATCATTTTAGATCGTGCTGGAAATAAAGGTACGGGTAAATGGACTTCTCAAAGTGCTCTTGATTTAGGAACACCGCTACCTCTTATTACAGAAGCGGTATTTGCTCGCTATATTTCAGCATTAAAAGATGAACGAGTTGCGGCAAGTAAAGTTCTAGCCAAACCAGAGAAAAAAGAATTAAATCTTAATAAAGAAGAAGTTATTGAAGAGTTACGAGAAGCTTTATACTTTAGTAAAATTATGAGTTATGCTCAAGGATTCACACAAATGAGAATGGCTTCTGAAGAGTATGACTGGAATCTACAATATGGGGAAATTGCAAAGATTTGGCGTGCAGGTTGTATTATTCGTGCTCGCTTCTTACAAAATATTACCGATGCTTATGATCGCAATGAAAATCTTGCCAATTTATTGTTAGATGACTACTTTAATGACATTTCAGAAAAATACCAACAGTCTGTACGCGATATCGTATCATTATCTGTTCAAGCAGGTGTGCCAATTCCAGCATTTTCATCTGCAATCTCTTATTATGATTCTTATCGCTCAGAAAGATTACCAGCAAATATTATCCAAGCACAACGTGACTACTTTGGAGCTCATACGTATGAACGAGTAGACAAAGCAGGAACTTTCCATTTTGACTGGTATGGTGATAATGGGGAAGAAGGCTGGAATTAATTAATTTTTAATAAATCTAAGGAAGAAATTAAATAAAAAGAGTAAGCCATTATGAGTGTTTCTTTGAAGAATGAAGAAACACTCGTATTTTTTGTCTTTATTTGTTCTAAACTATAGAAATTATAAGGATTACATAATAAATAGTAAATGAATTTTCTAATGAAAGATAGTTCACTGTAAACATAAAAGTATGCTATGATAGGATTAGAAAATGAGTATTAAATGAAAAATAGAAAAGAACAATCACTTATTATTAAAAATAAATTATGGAGGCTATGTAATGCAGAAAATTTTAATTATTGAAGATGAAAAAAATTTAGCACGTTTTGTTGAATTAGAATTAAATCATGAAGGAATTGAAACGGAAGTTTATCTTGATGGACGTTCTGGATTAGAAGCAGCAGTGGATGAAACAAAACAATGGGATTTAATTCTTTTAGATTTAATGCTACCCGAGCTCAATGGTTTAGATGTTGCTCGTAGAATTCGTCAAGTAAGCAATGTACCCATTATGATGATGACGGCGCGAGATTCTGTGATTGATCGAGTTTCGGGGTTTGATCATGGGGCAGATGATTATATTACGAAACCCTTTGCGATTGAAGAATTATTAGCGCGTATTCGTGCGCTTGGACGTCGTATTAATATTGAAAATGAAAAGAATGAAATCAAACAATCAACATTAGAATATCGTGATTTAGTCATTGAAAAAGAAAATCGAGTAGTGCGTCGTGATAATACAATTATTGAACTTACCAAGCGTGAATATGAGTTACTTGTGGAGTTGATGAGTAATTTAAATGTTGTTTTATCACGAGAAGTTCTCCTTGATCGAGTTTGGGAATATGATAAAGAAGCTGAAACAAATATAGTCGATGTATACATTCGATATCTGCGCAATAAGCTAGATAAGTCAGGTGAAGACAGCTATATCCAAACCGTCCGAGGAATGGGGTATGTGATGCGTACATGATAAAAAAATTAAATCGAAAAAAGAGCAATAGCTCAACTGTACGTGTTCGTTGGACTATTTTAACGATGGGTGTCATTTTTCTAACCTTTTCGATTTTTTCTTATGTTTTATTAAATACTTTTCAGCGTGTAATGCTAAACAATGAAACAGATGAGATGCGCAATTTATCAGAAGAACTGGTTACACGCTTCAGCAATCATTATTATCCATTAACAGAAGAGGCAACAACTTCAATGTTGGATGAACCTGAGATTGAAACAGGGCCAATACCTGCACCACAATTTCGAATAGAGAAACGTGAAGAGTTTACACCACCTGTTTCATTAACAAAAGGTGGTATCATTGTAAAAGTCTACGATCCGAATGAAGATTTAGTTTACCAAACAGACGCAAAAAAATTTCGATTTTTACCTAGTAATGAACAAAAAGTTTCAGAAATTTCTGGGCCGTATGGAAAGGCTCTGTCTTTGGTCGAACCTGTTCATTCAACTTATAATGATCGGTTATTAGGCTATGTCCAAGTTATACAAACGCTTGAAGGTTATCACGAGATGACAGATGATATTAGACAATCAATTATTATCATTGGTTTAATTGCCTTGATATTTAGTTCTGTAATTGGTGGATTATTGATCAGTTCATTTGTAAGACCGATTACAAATTTAACGACAGCCATGGAATCTATTCAGAAAAACTTAAATTCGGATGTTCGACTAAATGAAGGAACGAAGAATAACGAATTTTCTAAATTAGCTCGAACTTATAATGAAATGGTTGATCTTATGCAGGAAAATATTACAAATCAAAAAGAATTTGTTGAAGATGTTTCTCATGAGTTACGAACTCCTGTAGCCATTGTAGAAGGGCACTTAAAGATGTTAGATCGATGGGGAAAAAAAGATCCTCAAATCTTAGAAGAATCGATCACTGCTTCATTAACTGAAACACAAAGAATGAAAACATTAGTAAAAGAAATGTTAGATTTATCTAGAACAAAAGAGATTGATGTCTATTATAAAAATGAAACAACAAATATAATTGAGCTTTTAAAACAATTGGTTATAAACTTTCGAATGTTATATCCTGATTTTCAGTTTATCGAAGACAGTGATGTAGAAGAAGATATCTTTGTAAATATGTATAGGAATCATCTAGAACAAGTTTTTGTGAATATTTTAGACAATGCTGTGAAATATTCGACAGATAGAAAAGAAGTCCATGTTTCAATTAGTGTTTCAGGAGATCAAGTAGACATAGCGATTCAAGACTATGGCTCTGGAATTTCTGAAGATGATTTAAGTAAAATATTTAATCGGTTTTACCGAGTAGATAAAGCAAGAAGTCGTGAAAAAGGTGGAACAGGACTTGGGCTACCTATTGTAAAAGAATTACTTGAAAGTTATGGTGGGCAAGTAAATGTGAGTAGTCAATTGAATCATGGGACGATATTTCGTGTACGTTTACCTATTGTAGACAAGGATGAACTTCAAAAAAATATAGGTTGATATTTAATACTTCTCTTATTTTACCTTTTATTTTAGGAAAATTAAGAGAAGTTTTTTAATTAGATTAAAATAATATCAGTTAAAGAAGGAAACAAAAAATCCACGTATAATAAAAATCATACGTGGATAAAATGATAGGTTATTGATCGTTTCTGCGGTTTCTTTGTTGTTTTCCTGCATTTCGATTGCGATTACGATTTGAAGTCTGATGTTTATCCGATAATGAAGAATCTGCTTCTTCTGTTGGTGTTACATCACGACGAGCTTTTCGTTTTCGTTCAACTTTTTTAACAGGGCCCATTTTTTCGCGAACATTTGCTTCAATTTTAGGTTTGTAGTAAAGCTGATTGAATAATTGTTGGCCGATTGTAAATACTCCAGACACTAACCAGTATAGCCCAATACCTGCAGGACCAGATACAGCAAACATAAACATCATAACCGGTGTAATATACATAGTCGAGCCAGCGGTTGCTTGTTGTTCCTCGGGCATACTCTTAATCATCATACGCGATTGTAGGAGGTAAATTGCTCCAGTAATTACTGCAAGAATAATATTTCTTTCGCCTAATTCGATTCCAAGGAAAGTTGCATTTGCAATCTCATTAGAACGTTGCAAGACTTGGAACATTGCCACAAATATTGGCATTTGCAAGAGCAAAGGCAAACAACCTGAGGAAAGTTGACCACCAATATTTACATCGTTTTCTCGGTAGATTTCCATCATTTCCATATTTAAAGCTTGTTGTTCTGCTGGATCATCTGTTGCTTTTAACTCCGCTTGGATTTCTTGTGTAACGGGTTGAACAGCCGCCATTTTAATTTGTGATTCAATCATCCCTTTTTGTTGTCTTAAAGTTAAAGGTAAAAGAATCAAACGGAATAGTAGCGTAAAAACAATGATTGCTAATCCGTAACTCCCTAAGAACTCACCTAAGAAGTTTAGAAACTGACCAAGCGGGATAATTAAGAAATCATATACGATTTCTGATAGAAAACCTTGCGGTGCACCGGTTTCTTGATCAAATCTCATACATCCTGAGAGAAAAAGTACGGCACTTAAAAGTGTACCAGTTAGCATGTACTTTTTAATTTTAGTATTTAATTTGCGAATCTTCACATTTTTCATTCCTATCTACAAAAAAGTCTAATATAGATATAATACATGAAGAATACTAACATTTCAATGACGTTCGCCAAAACCTTCATAGTCTGTAATAGAGTCATCATATTCTATAACAACTTGATCTACTACGGCACTTGGAGAAGGCCCTTTAGCCAGCTCTTCAATGAATTGTTCTATTTGTTTATCGTTACCTAAAGCTTCTACATATACTGAGCCATCGTTTTCATTTTTAACAATTCCACTAACTCCCAATTGATCTGCTAAATGTTTTGTCGTATATCGAAAGCCAACTCCTTGGACTACGCCATACACTTGGGCTTTTATTTTAATGATTTCTTTATTTTCAGGTTTGTCATTTTGATACTTTACTTCACTGGGTTCTTTATCATCACGTCTTGAGTTAAAGAAGTCTCTAAAAATTGAACTCATTTATAACACCTCTC
>Ga0079226_10002234_pt1 | contig 14909 bp, 9 predicted proteins | sample Poulit2014_FD_76345 | JGI IMG/M metagenome (GOLD analysis project Ga0079226, IMG submission 76345) | Agricultural soil microbial communities from Georgia to study Nitrogen management - Poultry litter 2014 | ecosystem: Environmental > Terrestrial > Soil > Agricultural land | place: USA: Georgia... | reverse complement strand
TTGGGATGAAGGTTGAATATTCTTCATTAATCAATCGGGAGAGTTTATATTGTGTTAGTAAACTCTCAATATAAACACACTTTGTAAAAAAATGAATTAAATAACATAATAGCTGCTGACTCATTTAAACCATATTTTAAAATAGAGGTGAGTCAGCTGTTTTAATGGATTGGAAAAAGTGAGAGTGGGGGAGATATTTAAATGAGATTAAGAGATAAAATACCTGAACTTGATGGGGCAACAAAATGGTTTAATTGTACAGAGATTAGGAGAAGTGAGCTAATAGGTGATAAACCTACCTTATTTCACTTCTGGTCTGTGAGTTGTGAATTATGTAAAAAAACGATGTCAAAAGTGAATGTACTACGTGATGAGTACAGGGATGAGTTAAATGTGATTGCAGTTCATGTGCCACGATCTGAAATGGATTTGGATTTTAAAAAAATAAGTAAAGTCGCACGTGAGTATGATATTTCACAACCTATTTATGTAGATAACAGACAGAAATTGATGGACGTATTTAAAAATAAATATGTACCTGCTTATTATGTCTTTGATAAGAAAGGTCGATTAAGACATAGACATAGTGGTCGCGGTGGAATGAACATGCTACGTAAACGAGTAAATCGTGTATTGGATTAAAAAGGGGCTAGTATATCTTTCCTCCGCTAAAATAGTATAATATCACCTTACCTTTAGAAGTGACCGATTTCGTTATGCCCCAATTTCAATCAAAATATAATCACTTGTAACAAAACTAATCAACATTTCTTAAAGGATGAGAAATGTTGATTGGTTTTGTTTTTTTTATTGAAAAGTGTTTAATGATTTAAATCGGCTTCAGAAATGTCATTAAAAATTCCTACATAATATTTTATTTTACCTATATTATCTTTTATAGAACTAATCGTTAACCATTGCGGATATACTTCTCCGTTTTTTCGTTTGTTCCATATAATTCCTTCCCAATATCCATTGCTCTCAATGGATTTCCACATCTTTTGATAAAATTCTTTATCATGTTTCCCAGATTGTAGCAGACTAGGTCTATTTCCACTTGCTTCATCCTTACTGTAGCCAGTAATACGAGTAAATGCAGGGTTTACATTTTCAATGACTCCATGTTTATTTGCGACAAGAATCCCTTCAGCGGTTCCTTCCAGTATTTGTTTCTCCACATTTAACTGATCCTGATAATACATCCAAATTACAATTACAAAGCTGACAAGAGCAAATTGAGATAGAGCCATAAATCCAATTGCATATTGCCCTGTTATATCAAAGACAGCAGTCAATACCAATGGCGGGAAAAATCCTCCGAGTCCGCCCATTGCAGATACGACCCCGTTTACGATACCAGCTTGTTTTGAAAAATAAAATGGCACAAGTTTAAAGATCGTACCATTTCCTATTCCTACACAGACTCCTACTGCTAATGTCCCGATAGTAAACCAGCCGATATTCGGTGAAAAAGATAATAAGACACCTGAAAGAGTAACACCTAAAAATGTAATCATTAACATTTTATAAGGATTAAACTTGTCTGCCAGCCAACCACCAATCGGACGTAAAAAGGTAGCTATAACAATAAAACCGGCTGTTCTCATTCCAGCATCAACAGCAGTCAGTTCAAAATTATTAACTAAAAATCCAGGAAGGAACATTGTAAATGCAACAAAAGCCCCGAAGGTAACAAAATAAAATAAATTTAGGAACCATAAAATTGCATTTTTATAGACTCCTTTTATTTGTTCAATCATTGAAGCTTTCGCTTTCTCTTCTTTTCGATCGCCTAAAAATATATTTAATAATATGAATAGAAGGAGTAAAATTAAAAATATTCTTACTGTGTTGACCCAACCAATCGATTGGGCAAGAATTGGTGCTCCAAATGTTGTTGCCGCAGTTCCAATATTACCTACACCATAGATTCCATTAATAAAACCATGCTTTTCCTTTGGATAATATTTAGGTAATGATGTTACTCCAATGGAGAACGTTGCACCTCCAATTCCAAGAATTAATCCTCCAATTACTAAATCTGTAAAGCTGGATGCAATACTAATATAAAAAACAGGAAATAAAAGAGCTATGAAACTTATAATAAATATGTTTCTCGCTCCAAACCGGTCCGTGTAAAATCCAATTGGGATTCTTAATAAGGACCCTAGAATAACAGGGATGGCTGTAATAATGGAAACCTGGAATGTCGTAAGAGCAATATCTTCTTGTATGCTTGGCATTAATGAGGAGATAAGTACCCATACCATAAAACCAACAACAAGATTTGACGTTTGAAGTGATAATTGAAGTGTTCTTTTTTGCATTTAAACAGACCTGCCTTTCACGTTTATTTATAACTTACCCCATCATATATCAGAAATAACACAAAAGATGTTAAAAAAGTCACAATCCCAAATGTTTAACTTTAAAAAGATGGCTAATTTATGACTTTGTTGTTTACTGTGACATTTTTCACATCTAAATTTTATCCAACATGATTCAATTAAATTAGTTGAAAATGAATTTAATGGAGGAATTAAGATGAGTAAAAAACCATCCCCATTATGGCAAAGATTGAAATATATCAAACCAAAAGAAAAATATTCAAATAACCACAGTCAATTACAAGAAGGAAATCGCGACTGGGAAAATGTTTACCGAAGAAGATGGCAGCATGATCGCATTGTTCGATCCACTCATGGAGTTAATTGTACTGGATCATGTAGTTGGAATATTTTTGTTAAAGATGGAATTGTTACATGGGAGAGTCAATCTTTAGATTATCCCACAACCGGTCCAGATATGCCTGAATTTGAGCCGAGAGGCTGTCCAAGAGGTGCTAGCTTTTCGTGGTATATTTATAGTCCCTTACGTGTGAAATACCCTTATGTTCGAAAAAAGCTGCTTGATATGTGGCGGGATGCTTTGAAAAAATATGATAATCCACTGAAGGCATGGGAGAGTATTGTTGAAGATAAAGAAAGATCCAAATCATACAAACAAGCAAGAGGTAAAGGAGGCTTGGTTCGTGCTGATTGGGATGAGGTTGTTAAACTTGTTGCAGCTTCCGTTCTTTATACAACAAAAAAGTACGGTCCTGATCGTAACATAGGATTTTCTCCTATTCCCGCGATGTCAATGATAAGTCATGCAGCTGGAAGTAGATTTATGTCGTTAATCGGTGGACCAATGCTTAGTTTTTATGACTGGTATGCAGATTTACCGCCAGCATCCCCACAAATATGGGGAGATCAAACTGATGTCCCTGAAAGCTCAGATTGGTTTAATTCAGGTTACATCATTACCTGGGGTTCAAATGTTCCATTAACAAGAACACCTGACGCTCACTTTTTAGTAGAAGCAAGATATAAGGGAACGAAAGTAATATCTGTTAGTCCGGATTATGCCGAATCAACGAAATTTTCAGATGATTGGTTGTCTGTTAAACAAGGAACGGATGGCGCTGTAGCCATGGCGATGGGGCATGTTATTTTAAATGAATTTTATCAGCAAAATAAGACACCCTATTTCGATTCCTATGCAAAGAAATACACAGACTTTCCATTTGCTGTTCGTTTAAAAGAAAATAATGGATCGTTTATAGCCGATCGATTTTTACATGCAAAAGATCTTGGGATAGATTCGGAAAACAACCAATGGAAGCCAGCGATGTTTAATAAAGCCACAAATGGATTTTCTGTTCCTTATGGCACGATGGGATCTCGCTGGGATAAGCAGGGGAAATGGAATTTAAAATTAATTGATGAGAATACAAATGAACCGATTGAACCTATTCTTAGCTTTTTAAATATGGAAGACGAGATTGTATCTGTCAATATGCCATATTTTGATGAACAATCTAAACGTTCTATACCACGAGCTGTTCCAGTTAAAAAAATAGAGCTAAACGGTAAAACAGAATATATTACAACTGTTTACGATTTAATGTTGGCTAACTATGGGATTGACCGTGGCATTGGAGGAGAAGTGGCAGCAAATTATGATGAAATTGCTCCATTTTCACCAGCATGGCAAGAAGAAATTACAGGTGTTGATAGACGACTTGTCATTAAAATTGCTAGAGAGTTTGCCCAAAATGCGATTGATACAAAAGGTCGATCCATGATTATTATGGGTGCGGGAATCAATCACTGGTTTAATTCGGATACGATTTATCGCGCCATAGTAAACCTAATTCTTATGGTTGGAGCTCAAGGTGTCAATGGTGGTGGATGGGCGCATTACGTCGGCCAGGAAAAACTTAGACCTGTTGAAGGATGGAATACCATTGCAACAGCTAAAGACTGGGGTCCTCCCAAGTTACAAAATGGAACATCATTCTTTTATTTTGCTACCGGCCAGTGGCGTTATGAAGAAACACCAGTAAGTGATTTAACAGCAGCCCATATTGATAAAGCTAGATATGATCATCATGGGGATTATAATGTTTTAGCAGCAAGATTAGGATGGCTACCGTCTTATCCAACATTTAATAAAAACGGAATAGATATTTATGAAGAAGCAATTAAAAAAGGATATCATTCAACAGAAGAAATAGGTAACTATGTTGCTGAGCAATTAAAAAATAAACAATTAGAGTTTTCGATTGAAGATCCTGATCATCCAAATAATTTTCCAAGAAGTTTGTTTGTATGGCGAGCGAATTTAATATCCAGTTCAGGCAAGGGTCATGAATACTTTTTGAAGTATTTACTTGGAACGACACATGGTTTGTTAAATTCTGATGAGGATAGTATTCGTCCAGAAGAAATTAAATGGCGTAAAGAAGCACCTGAAGGAAAGCTAGACTTGCTCGTTAACCTTGACTTTAGAATGGCAGGAACTGCATTATACTCAGACGTTATTTTGCCTGCATCAACATGGTACGAAAAGTACGATTTATCTAGTACAGATATGCATCCTTTTGTTCACCCTTTTAATCCAGCTATCGCTTCACCATGGGAAGCAAAATCAGATTGGGACATTTTTAAAGCCCTAGCTAAAGGGGTGTCTGATTTAGCAAAAGAAATAAACATGGAAAAAATCAAAGAGGTTGTTGCCAGTCCCCTGCAACATGATACACCTGGAGAAATGTCTCAGGCGTATGGTGAAATAAAAGATTGGTCCAAAGGAGAAATTGAACCAATCCCAGGGAAAACAATGCCAAATATTGACGTTGTTGAGCGCGATTATAAGCAAGTTTACGAAAAAATGATATCGCTTGGTCCTAATACCAACAAAGGTTATGGTACAAACGGAATCCAGTGGGATATTGATGATGAATATAATCAAGTGAAACAAACGCTAGGTGTTAACGAAAATGAAGGGATTGCTGAAGGGTATCCTGATATAACACATGCTCGGGATGCATGTGAAGCCATTCTGACTCTATCTTCTACGACAAATGGAAAAGTAGCTGTAAAAGCTTGGGAATCACTTGAAAAGCAGACGAGTCTTGAATTAACGGATCTAGCAAAAGGCAGAGCAGAAGAGCTATTTACCTTTGATAAAATAACGTCACAGCCAATGACAGTTATTACATCGCCAGCTTTCACCGGATCAGAAAAAGATGGCAGAAGATACTCACCGTTTACAACGAACATTGAAAAATTAATTCCTTTTCGAACCATAACCGGAAGGCAGTCTTACTTCCTTGACCATGAATTGATGAAGGAATTTGGGGAATCAATGGCTGTTTATAAACCGATATTGAATCATAAACCATTTAGAAATAGACGCCCCGAAAAAGAAGGGAAAGAAATAACATTAAATTATTTAACCCCGCATAATAAGTGGTCTATTCACAGTATGTACTTTGACTCTCAGCCAATGCTGACCCTATTTAGAGGTGGACCGACTGTTTGGTTAAACAAAGATGATGCCGAGGAAATAAATGTGGAGGATAATGACTGGATCGAGTGTTTTAATCGAAATGGAGTCGTTGTTGCAAGGGCAGTAGTATCCCATCGTATTCCGAGGACGATGGCTTTTATGCACCATGCGCAGGATCGACATATCCATGTACCGGGGACAAAGCTAACCAAAAACAGGGGTGGTACACATAATAGCCCAACCAAAATACATGTGAAGCCAACTCACATGATTGGTGGATATGGTCAATTAAGTTATGGATTTAACTATTATGGTCCAACAGGTAATCAGCGCGATTTAAACGTTATTATCCGAAAAATGGAGGAGGTTGATTGGCTTGAAGATTAAAGCTCAAGTCGGAATGGTAATGAATCTGGATAAATGTATCGGTTGCCATACATGTAGTGTGACATGTAAAAATACATGGACGAATCGACCAGGTGCAGAATATATGTATTTTAATAATGTAGAAACAAAACCAGGTATCGGATATCCAAAACAATGGGAAGACCAAGAAAAATACCGTGGTGGATGGGAACTTGATGGAGGAAAGTTAAAATTAAAGAGTGGTTCAAAGGTGAACCGACTCCTTAATTTATTTCATAACCCATATCAACCAGAAATGGATGATTATTATGAACCATGGACATATGATTATGAAACATTAACAAATAGCCCTGAGAGAAAACATCAACCAGTAGCACGGGCAACATCTTCGATTACAGGGGAGTTTATGGACATTGAATGGGGACCCAACTGGGAAGATGACCTGGCAGGTGGTCATATCACTGGTTTAAGAGATCCGAACGTTGTTGAAATGGAAGAATCGATTAAAACAGAATTTGAAGATGTATTTATGATGTATTTACCTCGCATCTGTGAACATTGTATTAATGCACCTTGCGTATCTTCTTGTCCATCTGGAGCAATGTATAAGAGGGATGAGGATGGGATTGTTTTAGTTGATCAAAATGCTTGTCGTGCATGGAGACACTGTGTTACATCTTGTCCCTATAAAAAAGTGTACTTCAATTGGAAAACAAATAAAGCCGAGAAATGTACGATGTGTTATCCAAGAATCGAAAATGGTCAGCCAACGATTTGTTCAGAAACATGTGTCGGACGAATTCGTTATATTGGGATTATGCTTTATGATGCAGATAAAGTATTGGAAGCAGCATCTGTAGAGGATGAAAAAGATCTTTATCAAGCACAATTGGATATTTTCCTTGATCCGAATGACCCTGAAGTCATTAAAGAAGCAAAAAAAGAAGGTATTTCAATGGACTGGATTGAAGCTGCTCAGAAGTCACCCCTTTATAAAATGGTAATTGATTGGAAAATAGCACTTCCACTACATCCAGAATATCGGACGATGCCAATGGTTTGGTATATTCCTCCACTTAGCCCAATCATGAATATGATTGAAGGAGAGGGGAGTCAGGCAGAAACAGACGATATATTCCCTGCCATTGATAATATGCGAATCCCGATTGAGTATTTAGCTAATCTTTTAACAGCAGGAGATACAGAACTTATTCGGACTGTGTTGAAGAAAATGGCTGTTATGCGTAGTTATATGCGTGCGGAAATGACTGGTAAAACGTATGACAATCAAATTATTGAGGATCTGGGACTACAGGAAGATGATATTAAGAAAATGTACCGACTCCTGGCAATTGCTAAATATGAAGACCGTTTTGTTATCCCTAAAAGCCATAAAGAAGAGGTTCAAGATCTCTATTATGATCAAGGTGCATGTGGACTGGACTTTGCAGGTGGTCCAGGAAGCTGTGGGGTCTTATCTTAAAAATTGTTCGTAATCTATTAGGCAGTATGTTTAAGCGTACTGCCTATAAATTAGCCTAGAGGAGGTTTGACAAAGTGAATCATGAACATACTACTCTTTCTTATCAAGTTATTTCTTATTTGCTGAGGTATCCTAATCAACAAATAGTTTCGACATTGGGAGAGTTAAAGCAGGTAATTAATAGTTTAGATGATGAAATAAAGCAGGAACTAGTACAATTTATGGACAGCATTGAATCCATTTCATTTGATAATTGGATAAACCATTATATTGAAATCTTTGATTTTGGAAGGCAAACCAGTTTATATATCACTTACTTAAAATTAGGTGAACAAAGGGAAAGAGGGTTAGAACTATTAAAATTAAAAAAATATTACGAGGCTCATGGTTTCGATATTACAGATGAAGAATTGCCCGATTATTTACCATTAATACTTGAATTTTGCGCTAATGTTCCTAAAGAGACAAGCAGTGAATTGTTAAATATGCATATTGAGTCTTTAGAATTTACACGTAAAAAACTAAGTGAAAATAATAGTCCTTATGTTCATCTCTTTAATACCTTATTGATTACGATGAAAAATAATAAATTTCCTCCACTGTATAAAACACAATAAAAACTACTTTATTTTGATCTGAAAAGGAGAGGTGAGGATCATGGATATAACCGATATCATGTGGGGTGTTTTTCCATATGTTGTTTTAACGATATTCATCGGTGGGCATTTATACCGGTACCAAAAAGATCAATTTGGCTGGTCAACGAAATCTAGTGAGTTTTTAGAGAAAAAGCGTTTAAGAATTGGTTCTAATTTATTCCACTTTGGAATTATTTTTGTATTTGGTGGTCATGTGCTTGGGCTTATCGTACCAGTAGAATTGTACAATACGTTAGGTGTTTCAGAATCTATGTATCATACCATAGCACTTCTTTTCGGGATACCAGCGGGTTTAGCTACATTGACAGGTTTATTTTTATTAACTTACCGGAGAATCAATGTAAAAAGAATAAAGGCCACAACATCGATCGGGGATTGGATAGCATTAATTCTATTGCTTATTGTTGTTTTAACAGGACTGATTGCTACATTCTTAAATGTTGATTCAAAAGGATTTGATTATAGAACAACAATTGCACCATGGTTACGCGGCTTGTTTATTTTAAATGTACAACCGGGTTTGATGAGTGAAGTCCCTATTTGGTTTAAAATTCACATCTATTCTACATTTGCTTTGTATCTAGTATGGCCTTTTACTAGATTAGTCCATGTGTTTAGCTTTCCACTTCGTTATTTGAATCGAAGCTATGTAATATATAAAAGAAAAATTCCTAGCGAAACTGTTCATAAAGAATGATGATCAATCTCGAAAAACTATAGTGCGTATAAGGTTGTGAAATAAATGGCTTATCAAGTGAAAAGTAATGATTTTCAGTTAACAGATCTGGCAGTAAAAATAAAAACTAAGATGAATGCTGGGGAAACTACAGAAATAAAATATCTTATACAAAAATTAGAAGAGAAAATTTCAGTAACTGATATGAACAAGGAAGATAAGTTAAAATTATTGTTGAGATTAATAAAATATTACCGAATGATAAATGATTATAACAAAAGTTCCAAGTATTTTCATGAAGCTATTTCCATTTCTAAAATAGGCAAGAATACTCATGAGCACATTGAACTCCTTATTGACATTTATTTGGAATTTGCTGGATTAGAACGCCGCTATAAAAAATTCACTCAAGCTAGAATAGTACTCGCAAATTTATTAAAAATGTTAGATTCCTTAAATTGGGAAGACCCATTTTCATTAGGCTTGGTATATGATAACTTGGCAAAGGTAAATATAGAGGATGAAAACTTCGCAGCAGGGATCAGTCAATTTAAAGAAGCTTTGGACTGTTTTAAGCAATCTGTTGATAAAACACATCCTCAAATTATTCAAACTATACAATTAATGTCAAAATCATTTATTCAGATGGAAGAATATGAAGAAGCTTTAAAACTCCATCAACACTTACAACACATTTATAAGGAGAAAGGTAACAGTCTTTATGAAGCAAAAGTATTACTTGATATAGGCGAAATCTACTTTTATATAGATTTAAGGAAAGCTCAAAAGAAAATCAATCATGCTTTATCACTGTTAAAAGAACAACCCAAGAAAGAGATGGATATTGTTCGTGCTTATCTTATGTTAGCTGAAATTGATGAAAACACTAGAAATTACAACAGTGCTATCATAAATTATAAACTTTCTTTAGAACGCTTGGTTCATATTTATAAAAATAAACATTTTATGATTGTATTTGTTTATTTAAAGTTGGGGAATCTTTTAATTGAGGTAAACAGATTGAATGAAGCAAGTGAATATTTAGATCAAGGATTGAAGCTTGCCTCTGATTTTGAGCAACTAAGACCACAGTTTTATTCTACTTTAGGAAAGGTTTATACAAGGCTTGAAGCGTATGAAAAAGCAAATGATTATTATACATATTTTTTAAGTGAATTAGAGGCGCAATATGAAGGCCGAAAGACAAAAGAATATGCTCGTGTACTTCAGATAATCGCTTATAATTGTTTGAAACAACATCATACCAAAGAAGCTTTAAAATATTATAATCAAGCGAGAAATATTTTTATGCCTATTGAATCACTTAGTTTGGAACAAAAAGGTTTAGTATGTAAATTAAGGATATGACCAGAATCAATAGGTCATATCCTTCGATTAAATCGTTAATTAATATTACATACTTCAATCGGGCAATTTTCACAGCCATTTTTAACCCTTAGAAATTCAATGTCTTTAATAAAAATTTTACCTTCTTTAGTCATTGAAATAATATCTGTTCTTCTTAACTCAACAAGCATTCGATTTATGCTTTCCCGTGTAGCTGCACAAAACTCTGCAAGTTCTTGGTTCGTCAATGCGATATCAATTAAAATACCGCCATCTTTATTTATACCAAAGCTGTTTGATAATCGAATAAGTGTCGAATATAAGGCACCTTTTTTTCCATTAAGAAGTAAATCTCTAATCTTTGTTTGGAATTTCCTCATATGGACACTGCCCCATTTCATGAATTCTAATGCCAGCTCTCCATTTTTCTTCAATTCTTCCTCTAATCGATTTTTACTAATGACAAGGATTTCCCCCGGCCAAATAACTTTCGCACTAAGCAAGTATGTTGGATTATTGTTGAATAAGGTAAGCTCTCCTATGATATCACCACTTGTACAAATTCTTAATGTTAGCTTTTTACCTTCTGGGGTGAGTTTGGAGACCTGAATAAGACCTGATTTAATAATGAAAATTTCGCCTGCATCCATACCTTCTCTAAAAATATAAGTATTACTTCCCACTTTTTTAACAGTACCTATTGAATATAATGTATGACGTAATTCTTTAGGAATTTGCTCTTTTTCATTTATTCGTTTTAATTGGAAATGATTATACATATAAGTCACTCCTTATTTATCGCAGGCTATTGAGACGATGGAGAAAGCCCCACGCTAATATAACCCCATTGGAACATTGAATGAAGTTTCGCTCGCATTATTGTGAGAAAAAATGTTCCTATATTTATCATAGCATGAAGTTATTATCATTTATTTGATAATGATTTACGATTTAATGAACTTTTATAAAGAGTCAATTTTAGGTATAAATTAAAAAGTTTATTATAAATATTTATAATGTCTTTATTTTTCTGTTAATTTATTGTAAAATACTTAGACACACGAAATAAAAGGAAGTAACTCTGTGTAATGCAATCATTTCCATGAAAGGGGAAAAGCAATGGATACTTTTAAAAGATTAAAAGAATTTTATTGGCCATATAAAAAATATTTCATCATATCGTTGCTTTTTTTAATTTTTGTAACTGCAATAACAGTTGTATATCCAATTATCTTGCAGTTAACGATAGATGAGGTTGTTTTGAAAGATAAATATTCACTTATTCCATACATAGCTGCAGTATTTCTAGTACTAATGTTTATTAAAGGTATTTCCGTTTACTTACATCAGTATCTTGGTGATTTATTTGGGATCACTGTTGTATATAAGTTAAGAGATTCTTTGTATAAAAAGTTACAAGTATTATCCTTTAAATATTTTGACAGTGCAAAGACAGGAGATTTAATGTCCAGACTAACTCAAGATGTTGAAGGGTTTCGTTTTTTTCTTTCCATTGGGTTTGCAGAATTAATTCGGATTTCATTGTTAATTCTTTTTAGTTTGGGTGTTATGTTTTATTATTCCATACCATTAGCCATTGTAACCATGGCAGCGATGCCGTTTTTGACTATTGTTGTTTTTAAATTTGATCGCCGTGTACATCCCGCATTTCGGAAAATTCGAAAGTCGTTAGGTCGTTTAAATACTCGAGTACAGGAAAATATCGGAGGAATGCACACGGTTAAGTCTTTAGCAAAAGAAGATTTTGAAATTAAACGTTTCTCTACGAGTAACAATAATTACAGGCAACATTATTTGAACACCGCTTCTATTTGGTCGAAATATTTCCCGTTAATGGAGTTTATTGGGGACTTTTGTAGTGTTGCTTTACTGGCTTATGGTGGCTATCTGGTAATTAACGGAAGTTTGGGATTAGGAGAACTTGTAGCTTTCTTTAGCTTGGTATGGTATATTTTAGGACCCTTAATGGATCTTGGATTTGTTGTTAACCAGTTTTCTCAGGCAAAAGCATCAGGTGAAAGATTAATTGAAATCTTGGATGCGAAAGAGGATATTGTTGAAAAGGCAGATGCCATTGATACATCTATAAAAGGACATGTAACGTTTAATGATGTTACCTTAACGTATATTAAGGATGACGATCAAGCATTAAAAAATATTTCTTTTGATGCTCCTCCTGGTAAAACAATTGGTTTAATAGGTGCAACAGGTTCAGGAAAATCTAGTATAACTCAGTTAATTACCCGGTTTTATGAACCTGAGGCGGGAGAGGTTTTAGTCGATAATCGCCCTGTAGATGCTTATCAAATAAAAACGTTACGAAAGCATATTGGTTTTGTATTACAAGAGTCATTTTTATTTTCTACATCGATTAGGGAAAATATCGCCTATGGTAATCCAGATATTTCAGATGAACGAATCATTGATGCAGCTAAAAGAGCACAAGCGCATGATTTTATTATGGAAATGCCTCAAGGATATGACACGATGCTTGGAGAACGTGGTATGGGTCTATCTGGTGGGCAGAAACAACGTATAGCTATAGCTCGGGCTATTTGTATTAATCCTAGTGTTCTTGTTTTAGATGATGCTACATCTGCGGTAGATATGGAAACAGAATTCAAAATCCAAAAAGCGCTTCAAGAAGTGATGAAAGGTCGTACATCGTTTATTATTGCTCATCGAATTTCTTCATTAAAGCATGCTGACGAAATTTTAGTGCTTGATGAAGGAGAAATAGTTGAACGTGGAACACATGAATTTTTACTTCAAAATAATGGTCCATATCAACGAATTTTTGAAATTCAATATAAAGATAAAGAAACGATTATGGGAGCAGTTAATTAAGGGGGGATCAAAGTGGCTAATAGTCAAAGAACCAAGACAGGGAAACGTCATTTGCATCGATTTTCCTATACTGTCGATCAGGCTGTGGAAAAACCATTTAATTGGAAACAAATGGTGCGTTTGCTTGCATATTTAAAACCTTATTCAAAAAATTATTTACCTGGTGCCATTATTGCTATGTTGATATCCACAACAGTTAGGTTAATTGTCCCTATTTTAATAGGTAAAGTAGCGATTGATATTGCTGTTGCTAAAGGTGATACAACAATGCTCACGTATTTAGTCCTTATAATTAGTGGACTCTATATATTAAGCTTTATAGCTAATACATTTCGAATAAAATGGGTGAATGTACTGGGACAAAATGTAATTTATGATCTAAGGGGAAGTCTTTTTTCACATGTACAACGATTATCACATCGTTTTTTTGATAAACGTTCAGAAGGATCAATCCTTGTTCGAATTATGAATGACGTTAACTCCCTGCAGGAATTATTTACAAATGGAATTATTAACCTGCTTATGGATATTGTAATGCTTACAGGGATTATTGCTATATTGCTTGCATTAAGTCCGAAGTTAGCATTAGCAATTATGATTATTATTCCTTTGATGTTTTATATATCTACTAAATTAAGACGGAACATAAGACGTTCTTGGCAATTTACACGGATCCAGCAATCGCGTTTAAATTCACACTTAAATGAAAGTATGCAAGGAATTCGGATCACACAATCATTTACTCAGGAAAAAGAGAATACTGAGTACTTTGATGGTGTTAATCAAGCGAATTTCGAAAGCTTTCGAGATGCCGTGAAAAAGAGTGCTATGTTTAGACCCTTTGTTGAAATGAGTAATGCTGTTGGAACTATAATCTTAGTTTCATATGGTGCGTTTCTTATACTGCAGGGAGATATAGAAATAGGAACCTTTGTAGCCTTTGCCTTTTTCTTAGGTATGTTTTGGGAACCGATTTCCAGACTCGGACAAATGTACAATCAATTATTAATGGCAATGGCTGCTTCTGAGAGAATTTTTGAGTTTTTAGATGAGCAGCCTAATGTAAAAGAAATAGAAAATCCACATGTATTTAATGAAATGAAAGGTAGCATTGAATTTGATCAAGTTCAATTTTCTTATGATAACGAACGAATTGCTTTACATGATATATCCTTAAAAGTAGAGGAGGGGCAAACCATTGCATTAGTTGGTCATACAGGGAGCGGCAAATCATCAATTGCCAATTTGATTAGTCGTTTTTATGATCCTAACAAAGGTTCGGTTAAAATCGATGGTTTTGATTTACGCAATGTAGAATTAGATAGTTTGCGACAAAGGATTAGTGTTGTATTACAAGATACGTTTATATTTTCTGGGACGATTATGGAAAATATTCGTTTTGGGCGACCAGGTGCTTCTGATAAAGAGGTTATTGAGGCTGCTAAAGTAGTTGGCGCTGATGATTTTATTATTCGTTTGGCAAATGGATATAAGACAGAAGTGGAAGAACGAGGTAATATTTTATCTGCTGGAGAAAAACAGTTACTTTCTTTTGCACGTGCATTGCTTGCTAATCCGAGCATCTTAATCTTGGACGAAGCGACAGCTAGCATTGATACGGAGACAGAAGTAAAAATTCAAGAAGCATTAGGCAAACTGTTAAAAGGGCGTACAG
>Ga0079226_10002233_pt1 | contig 14918 bp, 12 predicted proteins | sample Poulit2014_FD_76345 | JGI IMG/M metagenome (GOLD analysis project Ga0079226, IMG submission 76345) | Agricultural soil microbial communities from Georgia to study Nitrogen management - Poultry litter 2014 | ecosystem: Environmental > Terrestrial > Soil > Agricultural land | place: USA: Georgia... | reverse complement strand
CGTCTTTCCCGCACTGAAACCGCCGAAGACACTGATATTTACCAGTCCCCCGTCTATGCGGGCGAGCTTGTCTGTGAACACACGGCTGAACCTTTCGTGCCTCGGGTGGCCTTCAAGCAGTGCCCGTATCCTTCTGAACGGCGCTATATCCACTGCTGCTGGCTCTTCTGTCTGATGATTTTCGACACTTTCGGAATCTCCGGTACCGGCATTTCTGAAATCATACTCAACAGGCTCTGCCAGGTTCAGTTTTTCCAGCTCATCATCCATATGGATATAGAAATGTCTGTAGTTGGCAGTCTCCAGTGATTCTTTCAGTTTCAGAAGGGTTTTGATCTGCTCATAATCGGTGTGTTCGCCGGCGAGCTCTTTACTGTCGTGCATGCCCTGTACATTGCCGGCCTCGAGTGTACCGAGATGGTTCACGGCCTGATGTGAAACATCTTTTTCCACACTGCGTTTGAGCTTATCCAGATAATTGAGTATATAGGCATTGCTCAGTGTAGTGATTTCCTCCTCATGGAGGAGGCCGCTCTTCCATCTGTATCTGAATGGCGCCCCAATCAGACCGAGTTCCCCGAAGAGTCCGTTGATGGGCGCATCGATTTCCGTGCCTATGACCGGGATGATTGTTTCTTCTATGTCACGTAGAGCACTGTTGTACAGTGCCTCCTGCTTTTTCCTCCTGCCGAATAAACCAGCGGCACGAATATCACCCGATATTACTTTGAGATAATCGGAAATGGCATTTTTCACCGGGTGAGGATACAGATAGCTGTTTTTAGCAATCTCCTTCGTGTGCTGTCTGACGTAATCGGACAGTGCTTCGGGATCGTCGTGAAGGCTGGCAAGCGCATCGTCTTTAATTTCGTTTTCGAGATAGGTTATATGGTTGTCTACCTCTTCTGTGTCTTTGCCCTCTGCAGCAGGCTGTCTTTTGAAAATGTCTTCGAGTTCGCCGTCTATATACTGCGTCTGCCTGTCCTCGATATTTGAAATGATTCGTTCATGATAGTCTGCCTTATATGCCTCATGCTGTCTTTCAATGCCGGTAATCATATTGGTCAGTTCTGTAATTTCATTGTAGGGAGAGTCATAGATGGTTGTCGTGAATATTTCTTCAGGTTCTATCTTCCACTGCCCGAGCGTCGATTTGATTCTTGAAAGGAAGGTTTCCATGGTCAGTTCGTTGTCATCATGCTTGTCGACCTGATTGATCACAACCGCAAAAGGGATGCCGAGGGCGGCGATGTCTCTCAGCAGCTTCAGGTTGTGTTCGCTCTCCACATGGTTGTACTCCACCGTAAAGAAGATATAGTCGCTGTTCAGGAGGAAGCGGCTGGCACTCTCCTCGTGTCCGCGGGTACTGGAATCCACACCGGGCGTATCCTGGAGCACAGTGCGGTCCATGAAAACAGGATGTTTCACATCCATTTCTATCGATGTGATATCAAGATCTTTTGTGTTCAGGTCCCGGAGCGCTGCGTAATTTTCGAGCGGTATATACTTATACTGGTCGATGAACGCCTTTATCTCCTCGGATTCACCGATCTGGACGGAGACGGTATTGCTTGTCGTCGGCACAGGGGACGACGGCAGGATCGTCTGGTCGAGCAGATGGTTGATCAGGCTCGACTTTCCTGCAGAGTAATGTCCGATGAATGAGAACACAAGCTGGTCTTTGTACGTTTTCATGATTGCATGATCAATCTGTGAAACGAGTACATGATTATTGGATTTGAGTATCTCTTTTTTCAGTTTATACAATATTTCCAGTGTCGATGAATGCTTCACTCAGTCTTCAGCCCGCTTTCCCCAGTATTGGAAGAATGTCGTTTCGATATAACCGTTGAACAGCTTTCTGCGTTTTGTCGCCTTTTTGCCTACAATATGTTCGAATTCCTTGTTGGATGTCATCAGGTAGACGCTCAGAGCCGGGTTCGATTTCATCAATTCTCCGACCTTCCTGTACATGTCCTCGACAGCTTTTGCCTCCCCGATGCGCTCACCATACGGCGGGTTGGTCACCATCTGTACAGTTCCCCCGCTCATTTTGAGTTGATGAATATCCTTCACCTCAAAACGGATATTGTCATCCAGGCCGACCTCCATCGCGTTGTCCCGTGCAATCTGGATCATGTGTTCATCGATGTCCGAGGCATATATTTCTATTTCCCTGTCATAGAGCGCAGCATCCTCAAGTTCCATGCGTATTCTGCGCCATTCTTCCGACGGAATTATATCCCATTTTTCCGAGTCGAATGTCCTGTTTGAACCGGGCGCGATATTGAGAGCGATCATGGCCGCCTCTATAACAATCGTACCCGAACCCGCAAAGGGGTCGATGAGCGGCTTTGTACCGTCATAGTTTGCAAGTTTCAGCATTGAAGCCGCCAGTGTCTCCTTGATCGGTGCCTCCCCTTGACCGGTGCGGTAGCCGCGTCGGTGAAGCGCAGGGCCGCTGGTGTCGATGGTGAGAAGGGCGCGGTCCTTATGGATGGAGACATCAATCTTGTAGCGCGGCCCGCTCTCCGGCAGTTTGCCTTTGATGTTGAATTCATCTCTGAGATGCTCGACCACTGCCTTTTTAACAATACGCTGAACATCCGGTACACTGTAGAGTGTCGATTTTTGGGATCGGCCGGTCACCGGGAATTCGGCCCCCGGTCCGAGGATGTCCGACCAGGGCAGAGCCTTGGTCTGTTCGAACAGTTCATCGAAGGTTTTCGTTTCAAAGTCCCCGACGATGATGCGGATCCTGTCGGCGGTGCGCATCATCAGATTGCTCCTTATGATTGCTTCCGGCCCGCCTTCAAAGAAAACTCTGCCGTTTTCAAGTGTGGTTTCATATCCGAGTGATTCAATTTCATCCGCGACTACGCGTTCCAGCCCCATCGGTGTGTTTGCCAGTAATTTAAAAGTCATTAAATTACCCTCCCTGTGTGGTTTATGTAATATCAAAATTTGTAAAATAAAAGCTCTCCATACGTGATGGAGAGCGTCTCTAGTCCGGTGTCTCTATAAGCCATGTTCTGTACCGCTGTGCTGCGGGCGTGCACTAGCTACACTCGCACATTGGTGATAATCATCTGTCTATACTACTATCGTAATATCTTTCCTCGGGTTGAATTCCCGTTGGAAAGTGCTCCTACCTAATTTGGATTGCTCACTCGAGGGGTTTACCGCGTTCCACCTTCACGCATTTCTGCTGAAGCTCCGTCACTGTGGCACTGTTACAGTTACTAGGGCCATATGTTTACACACTTAGGCCGGTTCACAGCCGTCAGCCGTCTTAAACGAGCTGCCCTGACTTATTGTTTCGTCAGGCACGAACACTACGACCATCTCAGGATCGTGTGAGCATGGACTTTCCTCTATGCATCTTAGGAATGCATAGCGATTATCAGAAACACCGTGCTGTTTTCATTAACGATCTTCGGAAGATCAGTTCACTTTTGATTGGCCGAACACTTTCTTCTCCAGACTGCTCAATCTCTTGAGGATGTCTATCTGATGATTCTGTGTCTGGTTGTCAGCTGATCTTGATTTCGTTGCAACACGGATTCTCAGGTCCTCGACTTCTTTTTTCAGCCGGGCATTCTCTTCCTCCAGGCGTTTGAGATTGCTGTTCATATCAGCCATCTTCTGATAGTCACTGATTACATCATCCAGGAAACTATCCACTTCGAGGGGCTTGAAGCCCCGGACGGACTTTTCGAATTCTTTCTCAAAAATATCCTTTGCTGACAATTTCAGCGTCTGTTCACTCATCGTCTCACCTCTCAACTGTCATATCTGGAATCTATGAAAGTATTGATTTCATCAAATTGTATTCTTTCAATATTATACGGATTATTCGCCTGGAATTCAAGTATTTCGTTGTATAAGAATCGTGTTTTGGACGTCGTCTCCTCATCATACACAATCATGGCCTGATCCGTATTCTCAAGCAGGAACCGGTTGATCTGCCTGAACATTCCCGGGTTTGCATAGGGCTTTTCGAAAATGAACCTGTGGAAATCGCACTCGGTCAGGATTTCATTGAGAACGATCTTTTCTTCATCCTTATATCTTTCGTCAAAGTCATGGAATGGCTTTAGCACTGCAAGCCCCACATCATAATCTTCCCTGAATTCAAGGATGCATTTTGCAGAATAGAGTTCTATACCGGTATACCCCTGTATGATGAACCATTCCGTGCCGGTTTCCAGATATTCACGGATCTTATGCCTTAAAAAATCCGTAAGCACCTCTTTTTTGGGATCGTTATTCTTGAATATGCCGAGCTCGTACGGGCGGTACCCCGCTATCAGCGTCTTCATGAAATGAGGCCTTCTCTTTTCGCATGCTGAACCCACATATTTATGAACTTGGTCTTTTCCTTGTAGAGCTTCCTGCTGAATCGCCCGGCATGGCAGGACATCAGAAGTTCCAGGAACTCCTCGACCACCTTCTGCCTTGTCACCGGATCGAATCGTTCGTCGGTTTCTATTTCTTCCATACTATATACGAGGGTCTTATTCGTCTCCAGAAAAGGTTCGATTTCCGTTTCGAAGTCAAATTCATACCCCTCCTTTGCCTGCTGATACCGTGCATCCACTTCATCAAGCAGAGATGTGAGTGCATCGTAAACTTCAATTCTTGACAAAAATGCCACACTCCCTATAATTATGATTGGTTTATTTCACTTATTTTATTGTATAATATTATAATATCATCATACAGAAATATGGAAGGCGATGTTAATGAAGTATCCTAAAGGTACGAGGCCCGGAGTACAGAACAAACCACGGGCCGGCCGCAGGAAAGGCGGCGAAGTGCGCTACGGCTCAAGGGGCATGACGCTTGAGAAGGATCTGGACTTTGCCAACAGCTACTATCTGGAACACGGCCGCGCGGCGATACATAAGAAGCCGACACCTGTCCAGATTGTAAACGTTGATTATCCTTCCAGAAACAAAGCCAAGATAAATGAAGCATATTTCAAAGTGCCGTCGACGAGTGACTACAACGGACTGTACAAAGGGAAATATATCGATTTTGAAGCAAAGGAAACGAGGAATGAAACACGTTTCCTGTTCATCAACATCCATGAGCATCAGGTGCGCCATATGCACCAGTGCCATCTGCACGGCGGAATAGTGTTCATCATAATCAAATTCACACGCTATGATGAAACCTATATGATGCCTTTTGAAAAGTTCCTCCCCTACTGGGAAAGGTTTTTGGATGATGGCAGGAAGTCCATCCGCTATACTGATATCAAAGAAGACGGCCTATCTCTGAGCACAGGCATCAATCCGAGAATCGACTATCTTGCAGCCGTTGATGAATTTTATTTTGAGAATGGAGACTAGACAATGGATCAGAATAATTATAAAAGGACAGGCAGGCCGGACCGGAAAAAACCGGCAGCAGGCCGTAATAAGGATAAAGGGAAGATGTCCCGGTCATCCCTCATCAAACGGATACTGCTTTGGGCGGTTCTGATCGGACTTGTGATGCTGGTGCTGGGTTCATTCCTCTTTGCCTATTATGCATCCAAGGCCCCGGCTTTCAGTGAAGAGAAGCTGAAAGACCCGATACCTGCGCGTGTATATGATAAGGATGACAATCTCGTCACCACACTGTACCAGGGCCAGAAGAGAGAGCTCGTTGAAATAGAAAATGTGCCCGGACAGATGACGGATGCCGTACTTGCAATCGAGGACGACAGATTCTACGAGCACGGGGCAATAGACTTCATCCGGCTCGGTGGTGCAGTGCTCAGCAACCTTACGGATGGTTTCGGCAGCGAGGGTGCGAGTACGATTACACAGCAGGTTGTCAAAAGGGCATTCCTGACGTCGGAAAAGACAATCGAAAGGAAGGCCCAGGAGGCCTATCTCGCCTATCGTCTGGAGCAGGAATACACCAAAGATGAAATACTTGAAATGTACTTGAACAAAATCTATTATTCCGACGGTATATACGGTATAAGGACTGCCAGCAATTACTATTTCGACAAGGAGCTGGAAGAGCTCAATCTGGCGGAATCAGCGTATCTTGCCGGTCTGCCGCAGCTCCCCAACGCGTATAATCTCTATGTAGATCCGGAACGGGGTACGGAACGGGCGCACACGGTGCTCTATCAGATGCTGAACCATGAAAGGATTACACAGGAGCAGTACGATGAAGCAATCAATACCGACATCACTGCAAATCTTGTTGAGCGCACCGAGGAAGAACGTGCGGATATTGAACCGGAAGATCCGGAATATGCCTCCTATATTAATGTAATCAAGCAGGAGCTGCAGACGAATGAAAAATTCGAAGGCATGGAACTGTCCGAGGCGCTTGCCAGCGGCCTCGACATCTACACCAATATGGATGCGGACATCCAGCGGCAGCTGCAGGGCATGGCGGACAACGAGGATTACTATTACAATCCTAAATTCCAGAGCGAGCATTTCAATCTTGCCTCCAGCATCCTGGATACCGAGACAGGCAACCTCGTCGCAGTCACAGGCGGACGGGATTACAGGGAAGTCGTCAACCATAACCAGGCACTGACACCTAAGAACGCCGGTTCCACAATGAAGCCTTTCCTTGCCTACGGTCCCGCGATTGAAAATATGGAATGGCGGACGGATCACAAAATCGAAGATGAGTATGAATACAGCCCCAAAGGGCATGACAATACTATCTACAACTATGATATGCAGGACCACGGCGAAGTGACCATGCGTGATGCCCTGAGGCAGAGTTTCAATATTCCAGCGGTCAAGACATTCGAAACAGTCAGAGAGGAAGCCGGTGACAATGCACCGGAGGAATTCGCCCAGAAGACAGGCCTTGACTACAGCGGGAAAGAAGAAGGCAACTATTCACTGTCGTTCAATGATGTCCTCGGCGGCAGCCAGTCGACATTCACTCCGATGCAGATGGCGGAGGCCTACTCCACTCTCGGTAACGGCGGTACCTATAATGAGGCACAGGCCATACGCTATGTGGAGACCGATGAAGGAGAAACGATCGAATTTGAAAGCGAGTCTCATCAGGCGATGGAGGACTACACGGCATACATGCTCACTGACATGCTCAAAGGAACATTCGAGCCTTACGGAAGTGCCGATTATATTCAGATGGACGGGTTGAATATTGCCGGCAAGACCGGGACCACATCCTACTCCAGGTCTGTCAGGGAAGAATACAATCTGCCGGATAATGCAGCCAAGGACGCCTGGATGGTCGGATATACCCCTGAATATACTATGAGTGTCTGGACCGGTTTCACTGCTACGGAAGAAAATGGAGACACATCATTTGTGGGACAGGATGAACAAATCACACCACAATGGTTCTTCCGGGACATCATGCAGTCGATTTCGACGTATAATGGCCAGGATTTCAAGCGTCCGGACAGCGTAGTAGAAATCTCCGGCGGAGAGCTTGCTGTCCGTGGCAGTGAAGAACTCCAAAGCTATCAGGACAGGCAGGAAGAGCAGCAGCGTGCAGAAGAGGAACGCAGGGAGCGCGAGGAACAGCAGGCTGAAGAACGTGCACGAAGAGAAGCGGAACAGCAGCGTGAAGAGGAAGAGACTGAAGAAGAGGAAACTACCGAGGAATCGACAGAAGAAGAATCAACTGAAGAGGAAACTACCGAGGAACCGACAGAGGAAGAGTCGACAGAAGAGGAAACCACTGAAGAACCGACAGAAGAAGAGACCACCGAAGAGGAAACCACCGAAGAACCGACTGAGGAACCGACACAGGAAGAAGCTACAGAGGAATCGGAACCCCAGGAGGAGCCAACTGAAGAATCAGGTGACAGTGCCGCATAAACAAAGAAGCGCCCCAGGTCAATTTGACCCGGGGCGCTGTTTTATCTTCTGGAGCGGTATGAAGCACTGCGTTTATTGAACTCGTCATAAATATTTTTCAGCTGGATGATGCTGTGGTACCGGCAGGGTCTTGCATCGATGTAATCCATCCGTTCCCTGTAGTTGAGCGGCAGGATTGCCCCGGAATCTCCCGGTGCAACTGAAATGATTGTCCGTTTGATATGTTCCCCGATTTCGTCCCTGAACTGGTCGTATATTGTACGGTCGGGGTTTTTGGCGTTTTCAATCAGGCAGTCATACATTTCTTCTATAGTCATTGGCCGGCTTTCGCTTTCATACGCTTCTGCCCTTCCCTGCAATCTTCAAGGAGTGGACAGACATCACACTTAGGCGATCTTGACAGACAGTGGTAGCGGCCGAAGAAGATGAGCTGATGGTGGGTTTTGCTCCATCTTTCAGATGGAATCTTTTTCATCAGTGTCCGTTCGACTTCGAGGACGGAATCTTTGTAGCGGGCGATCCCAAGTCGTTTTGCCACCCGTTCAACATGTGTGTCCACTGCAATTCTCGGTACATCAAATGCTACGGACAGTACGACATTGGCAGTTTTCCGCCCCACTCCCGCGAGGCTTACCAGATCATCATAATTGCCCGGTATTTCACCGTCATAGCGGTCGATGAGATCACGGCACAATTTCTGGATGTTTTTTGCCTTGTTACGGAACAGTCCTATGGACCTGATGTCATTTTCAAGTTCTGAGAGCTCCACCGCGAGAAAGTCTTCAGGTGTCTTATACTTTTTAAACAGATCCCGTGTTACTCTGTTGACCAGATTGTCGGTGCATTGGGCTGAAAGCAGCACTGCTATGGTCAGCTCGAAAGAATTTTCATGGATGAGTTCACATTCTGCGTCCGGGAACATCGTGTCGATCTTATCAATCATTTCCATCGTTTTTTTGCCACTAATCAAATACATCTTCTCCTTCCAGCCAGGAACGGACCGGCATTCTCTTACGGGTCCCCTGTTCTTCTTTCCTGTTGTCGGTGCTGTTCAATATGCGTTCAACATATTGGAGTGACGTCACCTGGTTCTGATAGGCAATATCGATTGCTTCCTTAATCTTTTCAGGTGTATGGCCGGAATCATCCAGCCAGCTGTTCATACGCTGGAATTCATTCGGACTGATTACCCTGCCGTAAAGCAGTTCCACATACTCGAACAGTTCCCTGATTTTCGAAGGGTCCTTCTTTTTATCTTCAGTATCGCTATCCAGAGCTTTGATAAGTTTACTGAACAGGGGAGCCAGACTGAAACGTTCGATGAACTTGCCCTGGTCCTTTACCGTCTCCACTTCAATCAGGCCGTTCTGTATAAGATTTTGCATGATCTTCGAGATATCATTTTCCGACATCGTTGTGTGGGCGGCAAGCGTCCCGAAATCCGGCAGTTGATCAGAGGTATCATGTATATCCATCAGGCGTATAAGAACGACGAGAGTGCGTTCATCTACTCCCAGGATGCCGTATTTGTCTATCAGGATTTTATTTACAGGTACATTGATATAACGCATGTATCTTTCAAGCATATTTGTATCTCCTTATGAAAAATATCGCCCGCAGGCGATATTTTAAATTATGGATAAAGACGGTTCAACAGGCGCGGGAATGGCGCTGTTTCCCTGACATGCTGAACACCGCTCAGCCACGCAACCGTTCTCTCAAGGCCCAGTCCGAAACCGGAATGCGGTACGCTTCCGTATTTGCGGAGGTCCAGGTACCATTCATATGCGGCAAGGTCCATACCGTTGTCCACAATCTTCTGTTTGAGTGTGTCATAGTCATGTATTCTCTGGCTGCCGCCGATTACCTCCCCGTAACCTTCGGGAGCAATCAGATCTGCGCACAGTACTGTCCGTGGGTCCTCAGGGTTCTCTTCCATGTAGAAGGACTTGATCTCTTTCGGGTAGTTCACGATGAATACAGGGAGATCGAAATGATTTGCGATTTCCGTTTCATGCGGCGCCCCGAAGTCTTCGCCCCACTCGATGTCATCAAAGCCTTTTTCCTTGAGCAGTTCAATCGCATCCGTATATGTGATACGCGGGAACGGCGTCTGAATCTTTTCGAGGACGGAAGTGTCACGGCCGAGTGCCTCAAGGTCGAGCCTGCAGTGCTCAAGTACATCCGTGACAAGATATTCCACATATTCCTCCTGAACTTTGAGGCTGTCTTCATGATTGTAGAATGCCATTTCAGGTTCAATCATCCAGAATTCGATCAGATGTCTTCGCGTCTTCGATTTTTCTGCACGGAATGTGGGTCCGAACGAAAAGACTTTGCCATGGGCCATCGCTGCCGCTTCAGCATAGAGCTGGCCGCTCTGTGACAGGAAAGCATCCTCTTCGAAGTATTTTGTATGGAACAGTTCGGTTGTTCCTTCCGGTGAACTGCTGGTCAGAATAGGCGGATCGATCTTTTTATAGCCGTTTTCGAAGAAGAAGTTGTATGTGCTTCTAATGATCTGGTTCCTGACATTCATCACCGCATGCTGTTTGCGGGACCTCAGCCACAGGTGGCGGTTGTCCATGAGGAATTCAGGTCCATGATTCTTGGGGGTGATCGGGTAACCTTCCGCTTCATGGATGATCTCGATGCCGGAGACTTCCATTTCGTATCCGAATGAAGAACGATCATCGGCTTTGATCGTGCCTGTGACATACATGGACGTCTCCTGGTTGAGCCCTTTCGCTGCTGCGAATAGTTCTTCATCTGCGGCTTTGACTACGACTGCCTGCATGAAGCCAGTACCATCCCTCAGCTGAAGGAATTGTATTTTCCCGCTGCCGCGCTTTTGCAGCAGCCAGCATCCGATTGTAACCTCCTCGCCTTCATATTGGGGTGCCTGGTTTATTGAAATCTTCATATCTGTTTTTAAGCTCCTTCTGTTCTCTGTAATACAAATTGTCTGATGCGCTCCAGCGCCTCATTCATGTCTTCAATGCTCAACGAGTAGCTGAGCCTGATATTATCCGGGGATCCGAATCCGGATCCGGGAACGACAGCCACGTAAACCTCTTCCAGGACAGCATTCACAAATGCATCCACTGAATCGAATCCGCAGCGTTCTGCACATTCACTGAAGTTCGGGAACAGATAGAATGCGCCCTCGGGTTTTATACATGTAATGTAAGGGATCTCCATTAATTTATCATACGCCGCATCCCTGCGTTCATGGAACGTGCGGTTATATTCCCGTGTGAATGAATCATCCATTTCATATGCGGCTATCGCTGCCCACTGTGACGGCGTCACCGGATTTGATGTGGAATGGCTGGTCAGGTCGGTCATAGCTTTGACGACTTCACTGTTGCCGCAGCAGTATCCGATTCTCCATCCTGTCATTGCATGGGATTTACTTACACCGTTGATGACGAATGTATTCTCTTTCATCTTACTGCTCAATGAAGCAATGGAAATATGCTCGCTGTCATAGACGAGCGTTTCATATATTTCATCCGCCACCACGATGAGATCCTTCTTTTCAATATATGCTGCCAGTGCCTCAAGCTCGTCACGGGTATAGACCATACCGCTCGGATTGCTTGGCGAGTTGAGAAGCAGCATGCGGGTCTTATCGGTAAGGAACCGGTCGATGATTTCGGGTGTCACCTTAAAAGAGGTGGATTCGTCTGTCGGCATGATGACAGGATTGCCTCCTGCCAGTTTAACTTGCTCTGTGTAGCTCACCCAGTAAGGTACAGGTATCAGTACTTCATCACCCGGGTTCAGAGTGGCCTGGAACAGGTTGTAGAGGACATGTTTTGCACCGTTGCCGACAAAAACTTCGGAAGGTTCATACGCAAGTCCATGATCCTTCTCCATCTTATTGATGATCGCATTTTTAAGCTCGGGTATGCCTGCTGCTGCGGTATATTTGGTTTTGCCTTCTTTCAGCGATTCATATGCCTTGTCGATGATTTCATCGGGGGTGTTGAAGTCAGGCTCTCCTGCCCCGAGACCGATGACATCTACACCCTGTGCTTTCAAATCCCTGGATTTGGCAGTGATCGCGAGCGTCTGACTCGGCGTTACATTTTTAATACGATCTGAGATTTGCATGTTCCTTCTCCTTTTATGTTGATATAGTCATTATAAATCACGCAGGAGCCCTTTGAAAGTCTCCTGTGGGCCGTGAATGATATTTTCCTCGGGAAAATACTTAAGAAATGCCTTTTTATAGTTCCTGGTCAGAATACGCCTGTCAAATAACAGTACCAGACCTTTGTCAGATGGCTGCCTGTGGACCCTGCCCGCAATCTGACGGAATGAAAAAACAGCCTCAGGCAGATCAGCCTTATAGAAGTTTTTAAACCCTTTGTCCGTAGGGACCGGGAAAGGCAGTTTGGTCAGCATCAGACATTTGGTGCCGGCACTTTCAATGTTTATCCCCTCATTGAAGCTTGATGTACCGAGCAGCAGGCATTTATCAAGCTGGTTGAATTGTGCAAGAAGTTTTTCGGGAGTGCTTGCCCGCGACTGCTTCAGTACAGCATAATCCTCGAACAACCGTATGTCCTCGGTATATTCCGCCACCTTGTCGAGTAACTCGTAGTTTGAAAAAAGAACCATTAGTTTGCTGTCTGTCTCGCTCAGATAGACTGAAATATAATCGACAAGCGCCCATATGAACCGGTCATCATCCACATCATAATCAGGGATATCTTCAGGGATGAAAAGCCTGGTATTCTCAAAAAGTGCCGGATTGCTGATAATCTGTGATTCGTACGGCAGTTCACCGAACCAGTAGGTTAGGTGTCTGAAGCTGCCGTTTACTTCGAGTGTCCCGGACAAAAGGATTGTTGAAGCCAGGTTTTTTACACGGTTCTCAAGGACTGTTTGTCTGTTATCCCTGATGAATATTTTCGTCTTCTGGAAATTGTCATCCCTGCCTATGGCATATCCGCCTTTCTCCAGCCCGGTATTCAAAAGTGACAGCATTCTCTGGTAGTGATGCATATGATTGTAGAGTATCTGATAGTTGTTGGTACCGCGGATTGCACCGAGAAATGTATTTGTATATTTCAGCCCGCCTTTGATATGGAGAAGTGCCTCCTCCATATTTCCCGCAGAAAATGAACCGAACAGCCGGTCGATATTCTGGTTGAGATGCTTCAGGATATCCTCCAGCAAATATACCGCGGTTTCGTTGTTGTCGTTTATATAGGAATGCAGCAGACGCTCCTGGGAGGCCATGCCGATCTGTCCGATGAAAAATTTCATGCCCTGGTAACTATAGACGGATTCCATCCTGTCATCAAGCACATTTTTAAGCTGATGTGCTTCATCGACCAGCACCGAATCGATTCCGATGACATAGTCAAGGCAATCCGGAAGGAAATAATGATTTGTGATGATTATTGCCGAATTTCGGGCTTTATCAAGCGCACGTTCAAAATAAGGATGTGATCCCCCTTCTCCCGCCTGAATGGTCATCGTCCTGTAATACGCCTTCTCGGGTCCTTTAAGATGGATTTCAGACAAATCCCCGGTTTCGGTGTCGAGGAGCCACACCAGCAGTTTCATTTTGAGGTAGATGATTTCTGTATTCTCATCATCAAGTGAGAGCAGGAGTTCAAATGCTTCCAGGTTGAGATAATTATCCCTGCCCTTGAGATCTGATGCAGAAATATCCAGTCCGCATGCCTCTTTAAGAATGGCCAGATCATCGGTGATGATCTGTTTCTGGAGTATTTTTCTGCTGGTTGAAATCAGGGTCTTTGTGCCGTACATGGAATAGTAGCTTATGCTTGCCAGCAGGAAAGCCACAGTCTTACCGAGTCCTGTATAGGCTTCCACAGCAAGGTGGTTCTTTGTTTCAAACGCCTCGAATATCCTGTTTGCGAGCATCAGCTGGTCTTCCCTGTAATCATTTCCGGTATGATCGATATACTTGCTGTACAGTTCTTCTACTTCGACCGGTGGGAGCGCCTCTTGTGCATCGTGCTGTTTTTTCATATGGACGGACCCGCGTTTTTCAAGGTCTCCGGGGAGGTTGTCATCCGATTCCGCCAGGGTCAGGAAAAGAAGATCCGACAGATTATGCTTCAGGGATTTTGAGAGATGGTACAACTGCTTCAATGTCTCAGTGTTCATCGATGTGATGATTTTCTGCAATCTGATGAGAAGCTCTGCAGTGGCCCGTGCATCTTCATCGGCCCGGTGGGCGTTTGAAAGGGTTATGCCGATGGACTGGGCAATTTCATTCAGCTGGAACTTTTCAAGAGTCGGCATAAATATTTTAGAAAGTTCAACGGTGTCGATTTTATACCGGGGCTCGTACTTTATCCCCCTTTGTTCCAGTGCACTTTTCAGGAACCCATAATCGAATTCGACATTATGTGCAGTAAAGACGCATCCATCAAGAAGGGAGGCAACCTCATCTGCAACATCACGGAATTTTGGTGCACCTTTCAGCATATGGGGTTCTATATTGGTAAGCTCCCTTATGAATGGGCTGATTTCAGTATCATCAGAGAGAAAAGTGGTATACTGGTCAATAATTTTAAAGTTCTCAACAAAGACGATACTCAGTTGTATGATACTGTCCCTATTCTTATTATTTCCGGTTGTTTCCAAATCTATGACAGCAAATCTCTCTGTAAACATACAATCACCAATTTCTACTATAGTTCAACATCCGCACTGATCACTTTCTTTATATTCCCGTTATTGTCCAGAACTTCAAGAAAGCCGTCATCGGTGATGTCGAGTGCACGGCCATAGAAAGTTCCGCGGGATTCAGTAATGCGCAGTTGCCGGCCGAAGATGACCGATTTCTTTATCCAGGTCTCCCTGATACGGGAAAATGGTTCGCTTAAGAAGCTATTATAATATATTTCAATATTGCCCATGAATGTTTTCATGAATAAATCCAGGTCCATGTGTACATGAGTCCCGGCAGCCTCCTCGACCGAGATAGCGGTCGGAATCTTTCCGACTGTGTCATCTTTGAAGATATTGATGCCGATACCGCATACGATTGCATTGATGACTCCGGATTCGCTGACTACTTCGGTAAGGAAGCCGCAGACTTTT
>Ga0079226_10002232_pt1 | contig 14921 bp, 18 predicted proteins | sample Poulit2014_FD_76345 | JGI IMG/M metagenome (GOLD analysis project Ga0079226, IMG submission 76345) | Agricultural soil microbial communities from Georgia to study Nitrogen management - Poultry litter 2014 | ecosystem: Environmental > Terrestrial > Soil > Agricultural land | place: USA: Georgia... | reverse complement strand
CGTTACTTTTTGATCGAACAAATAACCGACCAGTAATTCGATTAGAACTTGGGTATTACGATCGGCATTATTGGTTCCTAACCGTATACGACGGATTTCCTTATTGATTTCTTGGGAGATATTATGGCTGACTGATTGGATGATAGCTTCTTGTTCCTTTTCACGACTTGGCATACGAGCATAGTCCTCGATAATTTCGTTTAGGACGCGATTTCGATACGGAATGTTGTGTTCTTCTGCATATTGGGTGATAAAGGCAGACGCCTTCTTGGATAAACGAAAACGTTCAATATTTTGTTCACTCATACCTCAAGTCTCCTTTCCTGACAACAGCATCCTTAGTCGTCTTCCATCAATGAATTTAATGTGATGGTGTTTCGGTTTAATTGAGCTGTCGTTTCTCCCATCATATTTGTCGCTTGGTCCATCATTTGTTGCATTTTTTCTAAATAAAAACGATACTCTTGTTCCCGATCCGTAATACGATCTAAAATCGATAAGTTTTCAATTCTGTTTTTTAAGTACTCTTGCCTTGAAACGCCAATATTTTTTGCCTTTTCGTCTATCTCTTTTACTATTGAGGGATTTAAATTTCGAATCATAATATCCATTCATTCGTACCTCCTGTTTCGTCATCGTATAGGGGGATGCGGAAGAGAAAGAGCATAAGGGAAAAATGACACCACTATCGTGGTGTGTCCGGCAGTGCCGGCCTTTTAGCGTGATATCAAAAATTTTCTATTCGTGCCATGACTGTGACGTCATCTGTGCCCTTATTGTGACGTTTTGTGACTTAATTGTAACATATGTAGATGTGTTTCTCTAAATGAATTGATTATTTGAAACAACCAATCAAGGAATCTTTAAAAGATTCCTTGATTGGTTATAGAGGGGATAAAAAAAGAATAATTACTTCAGAGGATTTAATTCTTTTTGATGAAAAATGCGGGTACGCGCACTTATTCATTATGGTTCTATTTTATTACCTTTATTACTTTGTTGCTTATTAAAACTCTGTTATATCAGTAGTTTAATCGATTAATTGAACTTTTTTTATCCTTCCATTGAACTTTTTTAATCCCTGTGCTGAACTTTTCTTATTCTCATTATTGTACTTTATTTTTTAATAAGGTACAATACTTGGTATTGAACTTTTTTTAACGGTAAAGTACATAAAAAAGAATACTTTTAGTACAAAGGTAGGGATAAAATGAGCAGGAGAAACAATAAGAGCTTTCCAGTTAACTATGAAAATAGCATAAGGAAAAGTAATGAAATATCTATGGCTAAATTAAGTCATGGTTTGTCTTTAAATCAAATGCAATTGTTAGCTTTCGCAATTTATTCTACACAGCAAGATGGAAAAACGGAGTTCAGAAAACATGAATTTCAGGATAAATTTGATATAGAAAAATACCAGACACGTCATGCCAAGGAGGATTCACAAAAACTATTAGGAGTGCAGTTTTCTGTTGAGGATTTGGAAAATGACTACTTTGAGTATTGGAATGTCTTCGGTTCGATTAGATATAAGGAAGGATTGTTTAATTTTAAGTGGAATGAGGAATTTATTCCACATATTTTGGAACTTAAAGAGAAGTACGTTACAACTGATTTGACAATAACCTCACAATTTAAAAGTGGATTTAGCTGGATTTTATACGATTATTTAAAGGCACACTATGGCTATTGGAAAAAAGAATTATCTAAAGAAGCTTGTATGCGCTTATTTGGCGTAGAAAGTAAAGCAACTTATCAGAGAAATACAGGAAGGTTTAAAGTATCTGTGATTGATACTGCAATTAATGAAATTAATAAGTTTACAGAGATAGAAGTATGGTACACAGAGATTAAAAAGGGCCGTTCTATTATAGGATTTGAATTTCATTGGTCTGTTGGGGAACGTGAAGCAAAGGCCACTGAAAGACAGCTAACTATATTACGTGAAATTCATGATGAAGTGGAGCGAAGAGTCTTTGATTACTTTGCTCTAAAGAATACATATAGTCTGGAAATGGCAAGAAACAATGTTATGAAAATAAAGGAGATAAATAACCAGGTAGATGAGAAATTAACTGCTGATAAGGCAAGTGATCTTATATGGGAGGTAAAAATACTGTATGAGCAATTACAAGGCCTTCTAAAAAATGATGGGAGAGAACGAGATACATCAATTTATTTTGATTGGACGAAAGAAGAGAATTAATAGTTTAGCTCAATACAATCGTATAATAGATTCACTTTGAGATACTGCTGTTGAAAAAGCAATGTGTTTTAAATAGATGCTATGTTTTGTAGAGTACATGTAGTACAATTGGTTTAAAAATGTGCCACAAATGTGATATGCATCTACATGTGTTCCACATTAATGGACAGTACATGTAGAGCACGTATACATTAGCGCAACATTTTCTGTTTGGGAGGGTGAAAATATATGAGGTATTGGAAAATAAGTGACTTTGCCAAACAACTAGGAAAACATAATAATACTGTTGATGGTTGGTTTCGTGAATTAGAATCAGAACGTAAATTGCATTATGTTTCTCGTGTAGATGACGAAAAAGTTTATGATGAATTAGATTTAAAAATAGCCAAATTTATTGTTAAACGGCGTGATAACAAGTGGTCGTTGAATGCAATCTTTGATGATTTACCCAATCATTTTGAACTAAGGCCCCTTCCAAAAGAGGTTGAAGGTAAATCGAAATCCACACAGGTAGTGGATATAGACAAGATGAGAGCCACGCTCAAGAATGAGATGAGGGAAATTTTTAATGACTTATCAGCAGAGCAGATGAAGGAACAAAAAAAAGAAATGAAAAATCTATTACCCTCCCGAGAGCAAGAAAGACTGGATCGAGTTAACGCAATTATGGCTGAGCGTAAAATTTCTCGCGCTCTAGAAGAAGAGGCTCTTTCCTTATGGAATAATAAGCCAGAAGAGGAAAGGATGATAAAAGTGGGATGGTTCAGAAAGGAAGAGGATCGGGACAAACGTGATTCATTTGTAAAAAAATACGTAGATGAACACTTTGAGGAGTATTTGAAAAGGGAATTCGATATCCAGTAATACAAAATCTCCATATCAAGAACGATTAGTGTAAGAAAATAGATGAATTCATACATTTCATTTATAGCCATGAAAACACCTTGACCTTCCGGGTGAAATAAAAGATAAGTATGCTGCAATCAGGCCAGATTGTTAAAGGTGTTTTAAAATTTAAGCGATTAGTCTAGAGCGAAGAAAAATGTTTACCACAGATAAATCTTATATGGATAAGGATGAAGGAATTATGGAGAGGGTGGAGAGGGGATACATATGAAACGACTTTTTCGAGTTCTATATTCAGCTTTATTACTTGGGGCTGGAGTTTTACATTTTGTGCATGAACAAGGTTTTCGAAAAATTGTTCCAAGGACACTACCATTACGACGATTTATCGTGCTAGTTACAGGTGTTTTTGAAATGATTTTTGCTGTCTTGCTTTGGATAAAAAAAGGACAACAAACTACAAGCAGGCTACTAGCATTTTTTATGGTTGCTGTTTTTCCGGCAAACGTGTATATGGCTGCGAAGAAAATATCATTCCGAACGGGAAAGCAAGCGAATCCCTGGATTTTGTGGTTGCGTTTACCCTTACAAATTCCACTGATTATTGGAGCATTAACATTGGGGAGAAAGGAAAATTGATAGGCTATTCATTATTGGGATAGATTGCCGAAAAACAATATTTGTGAATTTTGTGTTTGTATTCATCTTTGTTTCAGGTCTTTTTATAAACTCTGATATAATATAGTTTATGACACAATTGAATTGAGGGAAATAATGCAAATACAACTGATGTCTGACGGTGGAGTGGACATTCCAAACCATTTGATTGAAGCGCTGAATATAAGAGTCGTACCACTTTATTTATATTTTCAAAATGAAGAATATAAAACAGGAGAAATGAATCAGGAAGCCTTCTACCAGGAAATGTCCAAATCGGATGAGCTCCCGAAGTCGTCCGCACCAGGACCTATGGATTTTTATGACGCTTATAAACAAATCAATTCTAATATACCAATTATTATGTTAAGCATTTCAAGAGGTTTAAGCGTTACGTATGAAAACGCAGTAATAGCTAAAAATATGCTACTTGAAGAAGAAACGGACAGACAAATCGAAGTCATCAACTCTAAAACTGCTTCTTGTGGACTTACGCTCTTATTACATGAAGCTAAGAAAAAAATAGATGAAAACTGTACGTATAGCCAGATCATTGATCACCTTTATAGACAGGTAGAACAAACGAATACACTGTTTGTTCTAAAGACACTTGAAAATTTGATTTTGGGTGGACGCCTTAGTCGTGTGAAAGGAACTATAGCCAAATCATTGAATATTAAACCCTTGATGCGAGGAAGTGATGAAGGCACTATTGAGGTTATTGAAAAAGTGCGTGGCGATAAAAAATCAATCAGACGATTTATTGAACAAATCGGTGAATACACCCAAAACTTCGAGGATAAGATCATTACCATGGCACATTGCAACGCTGAATATCGGGCCCAAAAAGTACTTGCAAATATCCGGGAAAAGTATCCTTTCAAAGATGCTTTTCTGATAAACATGGGACCGTTGATTGCCACGTATGCGGGGGAGGGTGGCATAGTTATGTCCTTTTTTAATAACTGATTCGCAAATATCCGGAACCCCTTCATTAAGTAAAAAGGCGCGATTTTAGTATTAAATATCACTTGAAAGAACGTATTTAAGACGTTCTTATTAATACAACTATTGTTGCATTAATAAATGTAAGAAAAGGGAAGTATTCTTACATCTTATTTCCTGTCATAAAAAGGTTATGATTAAAAAAACGGCACATCGCGGTATTATAATAACCCACGGTGTGCCATTTCCTTCTCAAGAAGTTGAATAAATCTCGCATTTAATCCCAAGTCTTTGGCATCTTCATAAGATTCCATAAGGTCCCAATCCGACAAGATGTACATATAATAACACTTTAATTCTTTTTATATTTACTGTACGGTATTATGACTATATTCCCTGAATAGTCCTGGTTAAATCGCCTGGAGGTTATTTCACCTTTTCTATGATCGACTTAATGGACGAAAGTGATTCCGTTTACTTATATAATGAGTGACAATATATAACACCATATAAATTCCGAACGAAAAAATATGTTTCCATTCTTCCATGTTATATAAATCAATCCATTTAAAGATAGGTCCCCCTACGAAGGCACTCAAGAATCCGAAAACGATTGCCTTTATAAAGGGATTTATCCCTGGTTTATATTGTAATAAGAGCATAACGATAGTTGGAATCAGACTGAAATCCCAAGGTATGTAAGCAGGTATGAACGGTACAACGCTATAATTGTATGACCATAAACCGAGGGATACTCCTATGAAATCAAGCCATAGAGCTATAATCATAATAAATAAACCAGCGTAAAGCAGTCTATCTGTACTATCCTGCTTACGAAATACAAACCAGATTACCCAAGGAATAACTGTTAGTCCTACCCCTAACCACCATTCCCAAGTAAAAAGGCTGGTATGGAGCCAAATTTGAACTGTATTTTTATGGATTTCATGAATGGCATGATAAGCATCTTGCAATGAGTTCATTTGATTAATGTTTGCAGATAGGAACAATCCTAATAATTCTCCTTATTAAATTGAGTTATGGTATGCAATAGTATGATGCTTATATAGGAATTATATGTAATAACGGAAACGTTTTTTCGAAATATAAGACGGGATTGAAATCATACATTTTGCTTTTTTAATAACGTCTCTATATACTGAAAATTGGGAGCCTTTAATATTTAGTATTGCACCTGCACTAGCTGTTGGTAAATTAACCAAAGCTGTGGCTGCTTAATCGAGTACGTGCGGTAGAGTAACAGTAACAAAAAACATGACTTTTAAAATATGAAGTCATGTTTTTTGTTACTTTATAAGTTGGTCTATAAAGTAACTTCTTTCCATAATAAATGTAAGAAAAGGCTTATTTTCGTACATTTTATTCCCCGTCATAACAATGTTATGAAATTTAACATCTGGAAAATGTATGATCACATATTTCAATTTTATATAATCATACATAAGAAGAGGTGGTTTTTTATGACGAAACCAAGGCAATTCAGCCCCTACGTTCGCGAGAAGAAATTAACGAGATGAAATTAGCAATTAAACGGGGCAATAAGGGAAAACCAAAACATCCAGATATTGCAGACCGAGATGTCTTGTTGTTTTTAATTGGAATCAATACGGGCCTTCGTGTGAATGATATTGTGCGACTCAAAGTAGGCGATGTAAAAGACCAGGGCCAACTACAAATCCGTGAAGGAAAAACAAACAAGAAACGAACGATCAATATTCAGATGCTGCGTAAGGAAATGGAGGATTTCACGGAAGGAAAACATCTGAAGGATTATCTTTTCCAGAGTCAAAAAGGAAACGGACCTATCTCCACTACGCAGGTTTACCGCATTTTGGACGATGCAGCTGATTTCCTGGATCGTGATGATGTTGGTACGCATACGATGCGTAAGACGTTTGGGTATCACCATTATAAGCAATACAAAGACGTAGCTATTCTACAGGAGATATTAATCATGCAGCGCCGAGCATTACTCGAAGATATATTGGTATTCGGCAGGATGAAATTAATGAATCACTAGACGATTTTAGACTAGGTTAGAAACACTGGTCATAGGAAAATACACTTAAAAAGGCTGTGTTGTGAGGAGACATGAACATATTACGTATAACAATATTACTTCATAAAACCGGATTAAAAACCACACTAATAATTTGAATTTAGCATCATTGCTTGGATATAAATCTTAAAACTAAAATAGACTAGTCCCTTGGGTAACATACACGTTAAATGACACACATTATATGCCATCTTTCTTGTAATAGTTATGAAAAAAACGGGTATATGTCCAGTATAGAACAATAAACATCTTAGAGGGGGCTACGATCATTGCTTTTTTTATTAATACTTATTTTGTTAGGAAGTATTGCAGGAATTGCTATTATTTTATTAGAATTTGTCTTCAGTACAATCAGCGCAGCTGTATCCCGCATTTTATCCTTTATGGCCGCACTGGTTTTGTTTGGGGGATTTTGTTGGTATATGTATTCTTGACCTGGTTTTTTTCATTGGTATCATTCATTATCATTTTCTCCCCCAATGTGGTATGCTTTCATCATCACTATATTAGTATTTTTATCATTATTTCTTTTGCAAGGGTAACATGGAAATGTTACCCTCTTTTAACCCAATTGATTTTAAGAAGCCAATCAAAAAGCCACCGCCTTATAGGACGGTGGCCTGTAAAAATTGAAGAAGGTAGTACCGGATTGGTACTGGCTAAATTGTAGCATATCTTTAACATACATGCTTCTTTTTTTTGAACTTATTTATCCATAACAGACGAAAGCCCCCGTTACATTCCTTCATTGGATGTAATGGGGGCTTTTAGCATGAAAGCTTAATCTAAAATCGTTACCTCAACGTCTTTGGTTCCCCAGGCATTAGCTTCTTCCTCATTTGGCATATGCACATCAATTTTATTGCCGTTAATAGCACCGCCTGTGTCAGCAGCAATGGCATCGCCATAACCTTCTACATGGACCTTCGATCCTAGTGGAATGACATTAGGATCCACGGCAATGACGTTTGCATCCGGATTTTGGTTGAGATCTTTGCCAGTTGTTGTTACACCGGAACAGCCTTCACAATTAGCTGTATAAGCCGTTGATGCTACATGGATCGTCTTTCCTTCCGAACCATTGTCATCAGTCGCTTCATTTTCCGATGGATTATTTTCTTGTTGTGCTTCAACGTTATCCTCTTGATTTACGTCAGCTTGATCATTCTCTTCTTGATCTGCAGCAGGTTGATCATCCTGGGCTTGGTCGTTTTTTTGATTAGCATGGTTTTGATTGGCTGCGGCAGCTTCTTGATTGTCTTCTTGTTGTGGCTCATTCTCTTCCTGATTGGCAGCAGCATGGTCATCTTGGGCTTGATCATTTTCCTGATTAGCATTGTTTTGATTAGCTTCAGCAGGTTCTTGATTTCCATTCGGTTGTGCTCCTGTATTATCTTCTACCTGGTTATTCGGCTTTTCTACAGGAGCTTCACTATTTGCCATCCCTCGTACATCCAATAATTGATCCACTAGAATCAAATCGGAGTTCAGGTTATTCCAGGCCTTGAGATCGCTGATCGTGGTACCAAATTTTTGACTGATTTTACTTAGGGTATCACCTTTTTGAACTTTATAATGACCTTGATTATCGCTATCGTCAATAACAAGGGTTTGACCTGGGTAAATGATGTGTGTATCTAAATCGTTTATATTTTTTAAACTTTGAACGGTTGTATTATGATTGTCTGCGATGTTCCCCAGCGTGTCTCCTTTTTGGATCTCATATTCTTGTGCCGAGACACTGCTTACAGCGGTTCCAGCGAGTAAAAACCCCGCAACAACTGACATAACTGTCTTTTTCATATGTCCTACCTCCTAAAATCACTAACCTTGTTAGGTTAACACAGAATCACGCACAAGGCAGTTACAAAGAGATTAAGAGTTTATAACAGGTTGAGATTACCAATTACGATATAACTTTTAGGGACATTCGTGTATAATGCGTTTTTTTGATAGAGTAAGAGATGAATATCCGAGTGACAAAAAATGACAAAAGGAGATGATTTTTATTTTTTCTACACAGGTAAAACGATGCACCATGAAGCTTTTAGTCTCTATTATTCTGGGAATTGCCTTAGTAGGAATAGCTTTTCCACATAATGCAGCCAATGCAGCAGATACTCGTATCTTTATCGACCCGGGACATGGCGGATCTGATATAGGAGCCTCTGCAAACGGTCTACTTGAAAAAGACTTAACACTGGATATTGCATTGAAGACGCGAGACATTTTAAACGAACAGTACAGTGGCCATACTCTGAAATTATCCCGTACGGGAGATGTAACAAAATCCCTGGATGAAAGAACTAATGAGGCAAATAAATGGGGAACGAACTTTTTTATTTCTATACATATTAATGCCGGAAAAGGAACAGGATTTGAATCCTACACATGGGATGGATACTACCCAGAAAAAGAAAGAACCAATGCCATACGAGATACGATTCATGATGAAGTAGTAAAGGCAACAGGTTTTACTGACCGTGGGGAAAAGGAATCCAACTTCCATGTCGTTCGTGAGACAAAGGCGCCGGCTATCTTAACGGAAAATGGATTTATAGATAGGGCAAAAGATGCGAAAAAGTTGAAGGATGACGACTTTCTAAATCAAATAGCACAGGGACATGCGGATGGTATAGCCAGGGCACTTGGACTTCCTAAAAAATAGGGACAGCCAACTAATAATAGAATAAACTATAGGGATGCAATTACTGGCCAATGGATATGATTTATCCTGATATGTATGAATGACAGTAATTCATCCCTAATCCGTTGTTAATTATCATCTTTTAATGTTATTTCACCTTTTGCTTTTGCGCTTGATGTTTATTCGTTTTGATCATGTCTCTTAATACTTTAATAAAAATAAGAGCCATGATGATGCCAGCAAGGTTCATGCATATAGCAGACAAGATGTCTATCCATAGGGGAACAGAGTATGCGCTAATGGAAGGTTGAAGACCGGTAATTATACTATAATTAAAAAACAATATCGTCATGGCAAGGATGAGACTAACGCCAATAAAAAATATGCCATAATTCCCCAAGAATTTTATATTCTTCATTGTGTATGCAACCTCCTATTCTTGCCTATTATTGTGAATGATCCTTCGCTTTTTTACAACTGGTCTCTACATGGAGATTATTATTTTGTCGAATATCCCGCCTTGAATACAACGAGGCGGGCTTATTATTTCCTAGTATAGAGCATTACTTAAGTAGCTACTCTTAGTTTGTTTTAGGGGTAATGCATCAACTTCCCTCTTAAAGAGTCATGGTCATTCCAGGATTCCTTCACCTCCAATTTTTGCCTTATGTTTCAAACAAGGCGCCATACTTCGCGTCTATAAATTCATATAGTTTATACAACATGCTGTTGTTATAATTTGAACCCATCCGTTGAAAAATCCCTTATGTTCATCGATTTTTTCACAGATAAAGCTTTGTTTGACGCCATATTCATGAATTAGAATATTCACTTTTCTTTTTAAGTTGTTATTTCCTACCATATCCTTAGGTTGATCTTTCATTTATCCTCTTCCTTAAAAGCGATTCACAATATGGGTTGCGGAAATTCTATTTTATCGGACAATCTGCATCTCATCAATGGCTATTAGACTTTTGTAAATGTATTTATTAGGCTTTAAATACTTTTTCATGTTCGATTTCTGATAACATCTATATACGGCAATCATCATGCGACTATTGTACAAAGGCAATAGTCGCGAGCTTTAATGTCCCTATCTTTTAATTAATTTATAACCAAACAATGACTGGTACAACATGCCAGTCATTGTTTGGTTCATCATTGGTAGGGGTGGTGAAGCTAAGGGAGGAGTATCCCTTTTCATGAATATACCCTATAGTTTCGAATTAAAAACTATGCTTAACGATATCTGGGCTAATCTCCTGTATCCAGATCGTAAAACAGGTATTTTATATCATTATTCCTGGAAATAGAAGGAAAGGCTAATAGGAATCACGAAATACGTAGTAATATGTCGCATGATGCGTTTATCATAAAAAAGACATTTCTAATCAAAATGTGAAGGGAGATGGGGACGATGAAATGTTGGAATTGCGGCAAATATATTGCTCAACATGAACCATATTATCTGGCAGGGCAAGGTCAAATAGTATTGTGTAGCTATATATGTATTTCGAAAGCTTTCGAAGTGCTTCATAGGAATGACAAAGACATTCATCGAACCCTAGAGAAACATTGAGTAACCTTTTTAGATAATGGGAGAAACACCGCAGATTTCATGAAGAAACCCAGTGTAAGTAAGCTTAAGTTGGGTTTCTTCATCCTAGCCGTTTCATAGGAAATTATCCTTATATCGTTGGCTTGTTAAGTTTTGTCTCCAAAGATCCTCCTCAACTCTATCTAATTCTTCGGCTAAAGAATACTGCTCGTGCTGGAATCTATCTTCACCTTTTGTCCGAATGATCCATGACCATGCTTATAAATACAAAAATAGGGAAAATACCTTAGCAAGTAGGAAAATAATCCCTTTCTCTGTGACTGCTATTCCATCACAGATGCTATCAACGAATGGAGAGTGAACGATCATGAAAACGAAACCCACTAAAACGGCGGAGGGACCAGAAAATCAAACAAATATATTTGAGCAGTATAATCCCCAGCATATGGCATGGCAGCAAACCGTTTCAAAAGAGGATGACACAGTGCCTCCCTCAAACACCCAAACGGAAAATCTCATTCAAATGTATCTTCAGGAAATCGGAGATATTGAATTATTATCCGCCAACGAAGAGACCCATCTAGCCCAGCAAATAGAAAAAGGGGACCACAAAGCAAAACAAAGGCTTATAGAAGCAAATTTGCGCCTTGTAGTTAGTATTGCCAAGAAATACCCCGACAAAGGACTCTCCTTTTTGGATTTAATACAGGAAGGGAATTTTGGCCTTATGAGGGCGGCCGAAAAGTTCGATTATCAAAAGGGATTTAAATTTAGTACGTATGCCACATGGTGGATACGTCAGGCCATTATGCGTGCTGTCGCAGATAAATCGAACACAATACGCAAGCCCGTTCATATGACGGAAGCCATGAATCAATTAAAGAATGCTTATCGCCAATTATTTCAAGAAAATGGCTATGAGCCAAGTTTCAAGGAACTTGGAAAAAGGATGGATCTTTCAACAGATAAAGTACAACGCATTTGGATGACATTCCAAGATATGATTTCTCTCGAAACCCCGGTGGGAGAGGAGGATTCCTCCTCTTTAGGAAGTCTTATTGAAGACCGTTACACTTCTTCGCCATATGATACCACGTCATATGGGATGCTGAAGGAACAACTGCAAAACTTACTCAATACATTGACAGATCGGGAAGAAAGGATTCTTCGCCTTCGCTTTGGCATGGATGATGACTGCCCGCAAACATTAGAAAGCATAGGAAATATGTATGGCATTACACGTGAACGAATACGTCAGATTGAAGATAAGGCTATACGAAAACTTCGCCATCCGCAAAAAAGCAAATGGCTGAAGGACTTTCTAACGTAATACTTTAATAACCCAACTAAGAATGTTTAATCGAACTAAGAGGAAACAGAACAAGTTATGATTTTTTCTCCCAAAAACAAAAAGGCCATCGTCATGTATATTGAAAAACGGTGGCCTCCGAACAAAAATTGGTGAGTGTCATGCGAAATTGCAGCACACACTTCGGGCTACATAGAGACTAAAAGTTTATAACAGCTTAATCCTGGAAAGTTATCTGTCCATAGACCCGCGAAGATCACTCTACAATGTTTCCTCCCCTAAAATTGTGCCCATTTGATCTGACTCTTCTTATTAAGTTTTGTATCATCCTTGTATTGAAGCCGTTCGATCCTTAAACCTAAAATCAATAATAAAGCAAATAAATAATTTCCAATAGCTACAAATATGTATATCATTTCTCCGGATTTCCCCATGAAGCTAAAAAGATGATTCGTTCCCAGTCCAATGTGACCAATAAAAAGAGATAGGACAATAATAGTTAAAAAAGGATAGCCTTGTTTAAATTGAATACTAATTAAAATAGGTAATATAGCTAAATTCCAAATTCCAACCTCTCTTTTCCATCCCAGTTCTGTGTCATTTTCCAAGTGACCTCCTGCTGTAGCTGGAGAAAACAAATGGATAACTGCGGAGATAGCCAGCGCAATAATTATCAAAATCAATACAACACGAAGTAATTTATTCACTTTATCGCTCCTTCCTTTTTTTATCTTTCTTATTATGTACATAAAACCCTCACCTGTGTTATTTTAAATGATGCTATTCTGAATTCAAATTAATTATAGGCAATGAATATAGAAAGTTCAAGAAATAGTAATTTGAAAACACAACGATGCAGGGCAAAACGAATAAGAGGTGTATGAAACGAGGATGTGAAAGGGCATTATTAGGTTTCATACATGGGAAAGAATGGGAAATGTACAATATACAGAAAATCTCTAACGAATTACTGCATTATCTAGAAAGAATGAGAAGGTGAAATTATGCAATGTACAAATTGTGGTCAATTCCTAACTGAACATGAACCATATTATCGGGCAGGCTGGAACAAAACGGCCTTCTGCAGTTATTCATGCATCCATGAAATGTATCATAACTTATGTACCGATGAAGAGATAGATAAATCCATAGAACGGATTACATACGCTGAAGAAGACGCTAATTCACCTTTGAAAAGAGAAATTTAAAAAGAGTGACTGCATGGCGCCCTGATCACCAGGAACAAAGGAAATTTTTATAAATAAAATATACGAATTTATCCCTTTTCTTACATCTTTCATTAGCCATCACAAGCTCCGATAAAAGATGATATATGTTAAATTCCCTTAAATATCGAAAGACGAGAAAGACACCAAAAACAAGGACCGGTATTTTTGCACCAGTCCTTGTTTCGATACAGAAATCTTTCTAGTCATCATCCTCAAACAGATAGGTATGTATAACCTGGACGATCTTATTGACAAGATCGTCAGGCGCTTTCCCTTTGATTTCGGCGTTTCTGGTTTTCCAATCTAGATTTTTAAGTTGATCGCTAATAATAACGCCCTGTACGGCTAAACCATCCGGAATGGGAATATGAAATCCCCATTCTCGATTCGTATTACTGATTGGACAAACAGCTGCATAACCTGTTACCTGGTTGAATTGCTTAGGTGACAAAACAATAGCTGGCCGGTGTCCAGATTGCTCTTTACCTGTCTGCGGATCAAAATGAAGAAAAATAAAGTCACCGCGATCTGGAACCTGCATCATAGCTTTTCCCTTCCCATTGGCTCATTGAAAAATTCCTCATGGGGATTCTCCCCAGTGCATTGAGCCAGGAGCTCCTCTAATGTCGGCTTTTTCTTCACTGGCTTGAATAAAATACCATCCTCGCTAGAAACCACTTCAAGCTCTGCACCCTTCACAACATTATGTTGTTGGGCTATTTTTTGAGGGATGCGGACACCAAGACTGTTACCCCATTGTTGTGCTGTTGTTGTCATGGTATATTCCCCTTTCGTGTGATCTAATACCATGATATCACCTCTTACACCATTTGTATACTCCTAGTATATACAATCGGCCTTCAATTATGCATGCGTTTGTCCATGATTCAAAATAAAGTGGTAAAGATCAATACAAGAAGGTTCTATTTTCCCCTGTATTTTTAATGATTGCTGGGTGAAGGGAATGCATGAGAGTACGCTTGTTCAAAATAAGCCAGTTGCTTCTTTAATTGTGCATTTTCTTGTCTTAGTTTGCTCAGTTCTTGTATCTCTTCGAGAGAATCAATGTGGTAGTCATCCAAGCATTTTAAATATTGGAGGGCTAATTGCAGAGAATTTTCCGTTTCTGTGATACCTTTATCTGTGTTTTCTTTTTGCTTTATGGTAGCATTCGAGTCTTTAGATTGCTTCGCTTGTTGGAAATCCTCTTGAAGGCTTTTTCGTAACTTCGCATTCCATCTATAACCGCAGGCGGCAGGCGTACGGTTTAGTTCTTCACCAACGTCCTTAAAAGCTTTCAATTGTGCTTTTCCCTCTCTCATGTATTGAACAACCCTATCTAATAATAGTTGGTCCTCTCTCTCGGACCAACTCCTTTTACGATAGCCCATGTTATCACTTCCTCTATTTAGGGTGATATCACTATATGAAAGCAAATAGAGAT
>Ga0079226_10002231_pt1 | contig 14928 bp, 14 predicted proteins | sample Poulit2014_FD_76345 | JGI IMG/M metagenome (GOLD analysis project Ga0079226, IMG submission 76345) | Agricultural soil microbial communities from Georgia to study Nitrogen management - Poultry litter 2014 | ecosystem: Environmental > Terrestrial > Soil > Agricultural land | place: USA: Georgia... | reverse complement strand
TGGGGAAAGCAGATCAGGTTAAAGCTTGTGAAAAAGAAACAGGCTCGGCATTGCGTCAATGTTTAGCACCGAATCGTCGTGTTGTGATCTCAACTAATTAATTGCTCTTCTTATTTGATAAAAGGCTTGTTAAAAACATTAATAAGCCTTTTTCTTTTCAATTTATTTTTAGTAGTGCTAAGTGTAAAATAAGTCACTTATCTCAAGCTATAATAACCACTAATCAAATGGCTTTTTATATGAGTTAATTAAGATTAAACATAAAAAAGAAAGCATAAAGGATATCTCAAGTATGACATCAGAATCTAATGTAAGATCAGACAATAATTTTAATCTTATTGTATTATTTCAATATTATTGGCGCAAAAAATGGTGGATTTTGTTATCTACTTTATTGTTTACTTTTGTTTCTTATCTTTATGTAAATACAATTAAACCGGAGTGGAGTAGTAGTGCTGAAGCAGTGCCGGCAAGTAATGGTTCTATTGAGGCATTGCTAGATTTGCAGCAACGTTATAGCTTAATTAGTAATGAGCCTTTTTCTATGCAGGGTATTTCAAGTTCTTTGTTTAATCAGTTCGTTAATAATATTTCGATTATTGATATTCGTAAACAATATTTTTTGGAATCTCCCCTTTATCAACGACTCAGTGTAAATCAAAGCGACACGCAGAAGCAAGCTCTTTTGAATAGATTAATTAAAAGTATTTCAGTAATTACACCAGATATGACGAAAAAAGGAAATAATATTACTGTAATTACGGCAGAAAATAGGGCTTTAGCAGATATTCCATCCGTTAAAATTAGTTTTATTGATAATGATGGGCAGCTATTGCAATCAACATTGGATGGCTTTGTAAAATATGTCAATCGTATTACTTATCAACAAGAAATTGAAAATTTATTAATTCAAATTAAACAGAAAATTAAGGCTTTAAAATACCAACAACAGCAAATTACTGATCAGTTAATGTTGGAAAAACAGACTTATTTGCAATATCTACAGACTGCTTATAATGTTACTGCATTAGTAGAGAAAAATAAGGGAAATAATATTAATATCAATGTTAATATTGATTTGGCGAAAAATATAACACAATTAGATAATCCTTATTTGTATTTATTAGGACGAGAAAATTTAGCTGCACAAATTGAAGCAATACAGCAGCAAAATATTATTTATCCTATTTCTTATTATCAAGCAAAAACACAGATAACCGAGTTAGTAAAATTGGTAGATGAAACTGATAACTTGAAAATAAATATTTTTCAATATAAAAATCCTCCAAGTTTTCCGGTTAAAATTAAACCACAAAAAAGTTTAATTCTGACAATTGGTGTGTTGTTTGGATTTATATTATCGTGTTTAGTTTTGTTATTTATTAAAGTATTAAAGAAAGATTAATATGTCGAATACAATTGGCGATAAGTTGCTCAAAAATACACTGATCTATAGTATTGGTAGTTTTGGTTCAAAAATTTTGTCATTTCTGTTATTGCCGCTGTTTTCACTCTATTTAACGACAGTGGAAATGGGGCAATATGATTTGATTTTAACATTTGTTTTATTGGTTACCCCATTAATAACATTGCAATTATCTGATGCAATTTATCGTTGGTTGATTGCGACAGATAAAACAAGCAGTGCCGAACAGGTCATTACAACGGCATTAAGTTTATTCCTCGTTGCAACCATCATTACATTTATTGTTGTGGGAATTGTTGTCTATTTTGAACCACAACCTTATGTATTGGAAACAATGTTATTTCTTTTCTTTTCTGCACTTTTTTTTATTTTACAACAAGTATTACGCGGATTGGGATTAACACAAAAATTTGCACTAATTGGAATTTTATATTCGTTATTGCTGTTATTGTTTTCATTAGTATTTTTATGGGTATGCAATAACAAATTGCAAGCTGTATTATTAGCAATGATTGTAGCCAATATTGTTGTGAATATTATTATTTTATGGCGTTGGAAAATTTACCATTATTTATCAGGAAAATATATTGATAAAAAATTAATTATACCGATGTTAAGTTATTCTTTGCCATTAGTTCCCAATGCAGTGAGCTGGTGGTTAATGACGATGGCAAATAAGTATATTATTTTCCAACAGTTAAATACAGCAGCAAACGGTATTTATGCGGTTTCATCACGATTGCCTAGCATTTTAATGATTGTTTTTTCACTCTTTTTATTAGCGTGGCAAGATGTTATCTTAAAAGATGATAAAGCGGATTATCGTGAGATAACAACAAATACATTTTCACAATTATCCAAATTTATGTTCTCGATAGGCTTAATTTTTATTAGCATTAGTGAACCATTAATTCATTATCTTTTTTCATCCCAATTTTATGAAGCGTGGCAATATATGCCGATTTTGGTGTTAGCAACGATATTCACTTCATTCTGTGCATTTTTAGGCACGGCATATCAACAGAAAAAAAATACATTAAAAATATTAATAACGACAATTATTGGTGCGGTTGTTAATATTATGATGAGCTATTTCTTAATTGAATATATTGGATTATTTGCAGCAGCATTAGGAACATTATTCAGTTTTATTGTTGTATTTATTATTCGCCAACAGGATGTCAAAAGTTTTTACCCGGTTGTTTTAACCGTTAAATCTTTTTGGTTACCATTCATTTTAAGTCTGGTTTATTGTTATCTTGTTAGCTTAAATCAAATGTCTATTAATTGGAGTTTGTTTGTAATCGCATTAATTATTTCTTTATTATTAAACCAGCAATTACTCGGCAAAATCTTACAGAAGTTAAAAGGGAGAATTTTATGATTAATCCAAATAGAAAGCAGTTATCCCGCTTAAGTGAAATTATTTATGATCGTCTTGATCCATTAATTGATGGAGATTATGTTTTATTAGACATTCCGGATCATCAAAATATCGGTGATCAGGCAATTTGGGCAGGTGAATTGGCGTATTTATCTCGACTTCCACATAAACTCAAATATTCAGCACCTTATTACAATGTCGATATGAAGAAAATTGATAAGGATGATATTATTTTATTTCACGGTGGTGGTAATTTTGGTGATGTATGGGATGTATGCCAAAAATTAAGAGAGAATGTTATTTCTCATTGTCGTGAAAATAAAATTATTGTTTTCCCACAAACGGTTTATTTCCAATCACAACAAAATTTAGAAAAGAGTGCTGAAATTTTCAATGCACACGGTAATGTGACTATTTGTGCAAGGGATCAGGTTTCTTATGGGATTTTGAATAAATATTTTACAAAATGTCAGATTTTGCTCTTGCCTGATATGGCATTCTGTTTAAATTTAGATAATTTTATTCAAGAAGAAAAAAACGGCAAAACATTATTTGTAAAACGTACAGATAAAGAGTTAAATACAACAGCGGATTATCACGAAGTAGCCGAAGTGGAAAATGTAACGGTTTCTGATTGGCCAAGTTTTGAAAAAGAGTTTAAACAACTGATTAAATATAATCCTAATTTTTCCGCTTTTGGTTTTAGAGAGTTTTTATTTAAAGTGGCTAATCGGATGCCAATATTTATGCCGCTTTATTGCCAGCCAATTGAAAAAATAGAAAATCGTCGAGAATTTTATATGGAATTGGGAATTAATTTCCTTAATCATTACGATACTATTTATACTACGCGTTTACACTGTTTTATTTTAGGTATTCTTTTAGGAAAAACAGTTTATATTTATGATAATTCTTATGGTAAGAACACTTCGTTCTATCAGACGTGGTTACAAGATTTTGAACAATGTTATTTATTGAATGAGTCAAAATAATGAAAAATGAAGCTTTAGTTTCGGTTATTATTCCCTGTTATAATGCTGAAAAATATATTGAAGCGGCGGTAATGTCGATTTTACAACAGAGCTACCACCATTTAGAAGTTATTGTTATAAATGATGGTTCTACTGATAAATCAGCGGAAATTTTATTGCAATTTGCTCAGCAGGATTTACGTGTTCGTTATATTGAAAATGAAAAAAATCTAGGGTTAATTGCAACTTTAAATAAAGGTGTCCAGTTGGCACAAGGGAAATATATTGCACGAATGGATGCTGATGATATAGCGTTGCCGGATCGTATTGAAAAGCAGGCGGATTTTTTATCACTTCACCCGAATATTGCCGTATTAGGTGGTGCAATGAAAACATTTGGTGAAAATGTTCAATCTGAAATTTTAGCATTACCGACAGAAGATAATGAAATAAAAGCTTATTTATTTTTAGCTTCAGCCTTTAATCATCCGACAGTGATGTTTAATTTATCTGTATTGGATCGTGATGATATTTTTTATCAACAGCAATATTATCGTGCAGAAGATTATGGCTTATGGATACATTTATTGGCGAAAGGATATCAATTTGCTAATTTAAAAGATGTGGTATTGAATTACCGCATATTGGAAAATAGTGAAACACGGCTATTAGCAAAAAATCTTGAGCAACGTAATCAGATAATATCAAAAATTCATCATTATTTATTGACTCATCTTAAATTATCATTAACAGATAATGAAATATTACAATATTCTTTGTCTACGAATAGAGCTAATATTGCGCAATTAAATTTAATGATGTTGTGTCATATTTATCACAAGATCAGCAGAACAGTGAGTTATCCAGTGGGTAAATTATTGTTTACCCGATGGATCAAACTTTTAGGTTTAAAATGGCTGAGAAAATAGGTATAACTAAGTGAGGAAAATAATGAGAAAAATTATATTTTATTGGTTATTTCTCACTTGGTTATTTAATATCAAATATAATTTTATTCCATTGCATCCATCATTTACGATGGGTGTAATTGGTCTTTATTTAGCATTCCAAAATTATATTAACCGAGAGCGTATCGCAGTGAATGTACTGCCGCTAGCTTTTTTATTTGTGCCTTTTGCCTTTTCATTATTGCCGGCAAAATTATTAAATCCTAGTGGGTTTGAAGTTGCTTATTTAATCCAAAATGGATTAACGCCTATTGTTTATCTGTTTGCTGCTTATTTTCTCTATTGTTTTGCTACTTGGATTTATCAACCTGTTGATTACCAGAAATTAACTTCTATCTGGATTACTGCAGTTGTAATTCAGTCAATATTGACAATTGGTGTCAATATATTGCCTTTTATGCAACAATTATTATTGTTTTTGATTAAGTATAGTGAAGGTCGGGGGTTAATCATTGCTTCATTGGAACAAGGAAATCGATTTATCGGTTTTGGAACACAATTTTTTGGAGCAGGAATTATTTATGCCTTCACTTTAATTTTATTGAGTTTCCGTTTATCAAAACAGAGAAAGAGTATTTTATTTATTCGTGATCTGATTTTATTTACATTTATCAGTTTAGTCGGTTTACTGTTAGCGAGAACAGTGCTTGTCGGTATTGCGATTGGTGCAGTAATTTTCTGTTTTCAGCGTTACTTTATTAATTATTATCGATTGGCGTTATTTTGTTTCTTATTGATTCCGGGCGTGTTGCTATTGTTATTATTGTTCCTTTATGCTGTATTAAATAATTTACTTGGAATTGATTTAATGCATTCTAAATTATTCTACTTTGCAGCAGAACTCTTTATTAATCTATTTTCCGGACAAGGACTAGAAACAGAATCAACGGATATTCTATTGGAGATGTATCAAATTCTACCGACAACATTGACAACTTGGTTGGTTGGTGACGGATTTTATTTAGCACAAAATAGTGTCGACGGCCTTTATTATATGGGAACGGATGTCGGTTATTTGAGGATTATTTTTGCAACCGGAATTATTGGCGTGGTTATTAATATTGCTGTGCACGCTTATTTGTGTGCTAAAACAATGGCAATTACACCATCAAGAGCAATCCTTTATTTCGCTTTATTGAGTCTTTATTTAATTTTGTTAATTAAAGGAATGGTGAGCTTTATTGCTTTATTTGGTTATCTTTATATTGCTGAATTAGCGAATGGAACAGAGAAAAATGCAGGATAATAAAATACATATTTTATATTTGTGTGGTATTGCAGTACACGGTGGAGTGGGTAGTTATTTAAAAACGGTAGCACAAAATTTCCCACAAGGAAATTATGTCTTGCATATTAGCTATTATGCGCCACAACAATTTGTTGAATTTGAAAATCAAATTTTAGCACTTAATCCAAGTGTTGTTTTTCATCATCTACCGTCATTTTCAATTAAAAATTTAATTACCGGAAAATTATGGAAAGCAACCAAGCAGCTTTATCAACAATATCATTTTGATTTAGTCCACGCACATAATCCTTATTTATCTTTTATGCATTTTTATTGTGCAAAACAGAAACATATAGGACGTATTTTACATTCACACAGTAGTCAGCCTTCGGGTAGCAAAATTAAAGCCCTAATTAATCGTTTATTTTATTCATTAACAAAACCATTAGTGACGGATCGAATTGCGTGCAGTCGGGTAGCAGGAGAATTTTTATTTAAAAATCAGCCTTATAGAATTATTTATAATGCGATTGATTGTAATAAATTCATTTTCAAAGCAGATATTAGAGCATTATTACGTCATCAATTTAATTTATCTGATGATACTGTTGTTTTAGGGCACGTTGGTAATTTTGAACCGGTTAAAAATCATCAATTCTTATTAAATTTAATTTCAATATTAGCGAAAAGAACGGAAAATTATAAATTGTTTTTAATTGGTGTCGGTGCCGGAGAAAATACGTGCCGGCAATGGGTACAACAACATAAATTACAGGATAAAGTTGTTTTTTTAGGCTTCCGTAAGGATGTGGCGCAATTATTAAATATATTTGATCTCTTTTTATTACCCTCTTTTTTTGAGGGATTTCCGCTTTCTGTATTAGAGGCACAATGTAATGGATTACCTAATTTGATCAGCGATCGAGTTACAGATGAAGTCGCGATTACTGATTTGGTTCAGTTTTATTCAATAGAAAAAATTGATCAATGGATTGAGGCAATTAATGCTGGGCAGACAAATAAGCAGCGTGAGCGCTATGCACAGATTATGTCGGAAAAAGGGTTTTCTATTGAACATCATATACAACAATTAATGGAAGTATATCAGCAAGTTTTACAACGTTCACATTAAGTGTGAAGGAGTTTTTAATGAAGTTTTCAGTTTTGATGTCTTTGTATTATAAAGAAAAAGCAGAGTATTTAACGCAATGTTTTGCCAGTTTGGCAGCGCAAACTATGCCGGCGGATGAGATTGTTTTGGTGTTTGATGGGCCGATACCGCAGCAGTTGCAGGATTGCGTTACTGAATGGCAACAGAAATTACCACTTAAAATCGTGCCATTACCTCAGAATGTCGGTTTAGGTAAGGCGTTAAATGCCGGATTGGCAGAGTGCAGCAATGAGTGGGTATTTCGGATGGATACTGATGATCTTTGTGTTCAGGATCGTTTTGCGAAACAGGTTGCTTATATCGAAGCCCATCCGGAGGTGTCTATGGTTGGTGGACAAATCGAGGAATTTGATGAGGCTAATCCGGGAGTTACTTCAATTCGCCGTGTGCCGGTTGAAGATGTAGATATCAAAAAAATGGCACCGGTGCGCAGCCCGTTCAACCATATGGCATTGGCATATAAAAAATCAGCAATTCAAGCAGTAGGCGGTTATCAGCATCATCTCTTTTTAGAAGATTATAATTTATGGTTACGTTTTTTAAGTGCCGGTTATATTGCACATAATTTGCCTGATATTTTAATTAAAATGCGAGCAGGACAAAATATGTATAATCGCCGTCGTGGTATGCAATATTTTAAGAGTGAATGGAAATTAGCTAAATTAAAGATGAAATTAGGTATACAAAATCCAATCGGTACATTAGCAGTATTTTTTGTGCGTGCTTTTACCCGAATTTTACCGGGAAAAATATTAGGGAAAGTTTATAAATTATTAAGAAAAATTTAGGAATAAAAATGAAAAAAGTGGCATTAATTCCGGTATTTTCATCAGAAAAGTTAATGAATAAAAATGTGTTGATGCTGGAAGGTAAATTAGTTGCCGGTTATAGCATAGAAGCAGCACTGGCAACAAAATGTTTTGAACGAATTATTGTTATTACTGATAAACAACAATATCAAGATGCATTAAACACTTACCCTATCGATGTTTTTCAAGTAGAAAAACCGATTTGTTCAGTACAAGCATTATTGACTATTTGGCAACAATTAGATCCAAAGGCAAAACAAAATGATTATGCCGTGATTTTAATGCCTGAAACACCGCTACGCACAACCAAACAGATTGTGCAATGTTGTCAATTATTCGAACAGCAGGAAACAGATTATTTATACTCTATTGATCCGAAAAAACAGGAAAATCATTCAATTTATTTATATCGATTACCATTTAATACATTAAATAAATTGGTGAATATTCAAACTTATATGATGGATAAAGAGGGTTCATTATTTATTGAAGATAGTTTTGAATATGAGTGGATAAAAGCAATTTTGCAATTAAGAATAAAAAATCAAACTTCTTTATTAAATGTTCAACGTAGAATAAGAGAAAAATCTAAAGATTTTAATCGTATTTCCGATATTACATTGGTAGGGCATTCTCTTTGGGATTATTGGCAGATTGAACAGTTAAATAATATTGAAGTGAACAATTTAGGCATCGGTGGCATTACCACTCAGCAATATGTTGAATTAATTTTAAAGCCCCAATTAATAAAAGGTTTAGGAAAAGATACCTTAATATTTTTAGGCATTAATGAAATGTTTCGTGTTGGTTGGCACGCAGAAGATACCCTTTATTGGTTGGATCAAACGGTTCAATATCTGAGAAAAATTAATGCAGAAAGCCGACTCTATTTAATGGAGGTGAGTTATGTTGCTTTTAAACGAGAAGTTGACAGTGAGATGATTGATGATTTTAATCAGCAATTGAGAGATTATTTTTCTGATAAAAATATTACATTGGTTGATGTGAACAGTGTTTTGCAGGATCAATATCATCAATTAGACTTAGCATTCACTTCTGATGGATTGCATTTTAATCCTATTGGATATAAAAAATTAGCCACCTTATTGCAAACAGTATTATTTAATTAGGACTTAATAGATGCAGCAATTAAAGCTACCAGTAAAATTACTTATTTTTTCAATTTTTTTATTTTTATTTTTCCGATTATTATTTATTGGATTATATCCAGATTATTTTCTTGATCAGATTAGTATAAAAGAGCTACTACAATCTTTTTTGTATGGGATTAGATTTGATCTTAATATTAGTGTTATTTTCTTATCTCCTATTTTATTAATTAGTATATTACCTTTTTCTATAATTGGAACTTTAAGGTTTCAGAAGCTTTTATCTTATTTATCACTAATTGTTTTTATTGTTTTTTCTATCATTTCTTTAATAGATTTGGCTTATTTTGGTGAAGTGTATCGTCATTTAGGTAGAGAAATTTTTTTAGTTAATAAAGATATAGGTTTTATTTTTGATGTTGCTTTTAAATCACGTTTACTATACACCATTTCAGGATTTATTATATTAGGGATGATAATATTAAGTTATATTGCTTTTGTTATTTATCCATTAAAAAATAGTGTAAATTTGAATTCGAGTTCTATATTTTCTCGCAGTTTATTGGGAATTTCTTTTCTTATTTTTTGTTTCTGGTTGGCACGAGGAATGATCATTCAAGGTAGACCGATTAGTTATGCGGATGCTTTTGAGAATACAACATCATCTTCACAAGCTAATCTAGTTTTAAATAGTCCATTTGTGGTGTGGAAGCAGCTCCGTAAGCAAGAAAAATTAGGTCCAATAAATTTATTAACTGATAAAGAAAAAGATCAGTTTTCTTTTAAAGATGATACATTTTTATTCCAGTCAAATGAAAAAGAAAATTATAAAAATATAGTTTTTATTTTACTGGAAAGTTGGAGTTATAAATATATTGATGGTTTGGCACATCGTAATTATAATGTTACACCTTTTATCGATTCATTAATTAAAAAATCAATAGTTTGGGATAATTATTATGCTGCAGGGAAAAGGAGTATTATTGGTATTCAAGCAGTTCTATCGTCTGTACCAGCATTAAATAATCATCCGGTATTGGGTTTTGGATTAGAATTAAATAAGATAAGTAGGATTGGTAAAATATTAAATGATCATCAGTATCGCACTATTATGATGCAGACATCCAACCGTAGATCTTTCAATGTAAACAGTATTGCTAATGTTCTTGGATTCCAAGAATATTATGGCAAGGAAGATGTTCCTATTATAAAAAAATATCCACAGGAACCACCACATTTCGGCTGGGATTATGATAGCCTACAATTTTTATTAAATAAATTAAATGAAACACCAGAAAGTAAACCTTTTTTTGCTTTTTTATTTACTGGATCTACACACGAACCTTTTGCTGATGCTGGTGAAGAGTTTCATATTTATCCGCATGATCAATCTAATGAAAATGGTTTTTTAAATACTCTTCGTTATTCTGATTGGTCATTGGAACAATTTATGAAAGCAGCCGAAAAACAGCCTTGGTATCAAAATACTATTTTTATTTTTACTGCGGATCATACATTAAATTCATTACCTTCAGAAAATTTAAAAGAGCAGTTTCATATTCCTTTGATTGTTTATTCACCGGATGGCAGTTTACCGGCAAAAAGAGAATCTCAATTTGCTTCACAATATGATTTACTTCCAACAATGTTGGATTTATTGGGTATTGATACGCCGATATCTACTTTCGGACAATCTTTATTACATCCAAAAACAACTGCACCGACATTATTTGTCAGTAACGGACAAATTATTGGTATGATCAGTCCTGCCGGAACAGCTACTTTTTTAGAACAGAAGCAGTTGTCTATAAGTAATGATAATGATGAATTAAGACAGCAAATATTAAAATTCAAACAAAGAGTTACTTTAGCGGATATGATGTTGGATAATAACCAGTGGGCTAAGTAAAGGGAGATAAATATGCAACAGCTAAATTCGGAAAATAAAAATATAGATCAGCAAGAATTGGATAAATTTTCCAAAATGGCGGCGACTTGGTGGGATTTCAATGGTGATTTTAAACCAATTCATCAATTAAACCCTTTGCGTTTGAATTATATTTTGCAACACAGCAATGGGTTGAATGGGAAAAAAGTGCTGGATGTTGGTTGTGGTGGCGGTATTTTATCTGAAAGTATGGCAAAATCCGGCGCAAACGTAACCGGTATTGATATGAGCCCACAGCCACTTGCCGTTGCCAAACAACACGCACAAGACAATAATTTAATAATCGATTATCAGCAATCTACAATTGAAGATTTTTTACAGCAACATCAACAACTTCAAGCAGAAAAATTTGATGTAATTACTTGTATGGAGATGTTGGAACACGTTCCTGATCCGCTCTCAATTATTCGTAGTTGTCGGGAGTTATTAAAACCTGATGGCGTATTGTTTATGTCTACCATTAATCGTACGTTAAAAGCTTGGGCATTAGTGGTGATTGGTGCAGAATACATTTTGAAAATGTTGCCACAAGGCACGCACGATTATGAAAAATTTATTAAACCGGCGGAATTATTGGCTTATTGTGATCAAGTCGGACTAACCTGTCAACAGTTGAAAGGTTATCACTATAATCCGCTTACCGGTAATTTTTGGCTTAATGACGATGTTAGCGCCAATTATTGGGGAGTATTTTGCCATAGTCAGAATGAGGTATAACAATGTTGTGTGCTATTTATAAAAGTCGCAGAAAAGATGGAATGTATCTTTATATTGAAAAAAGAGATGATTTTTCATCAGTACCTGAGTCATTATTAAACGCTTTTGGGACACCTCAATTTGTGATGTTGTTCAATTTAGACGGAAAAAAGAAATTAATTCATACAGATAATCAAAATGTTAAAGAGCAGATTGAGCAAAATGGATTCTACTTACAGATGCCTCCGCCGGTAGAAAATCTCTTGAAAACACTTAAAAATTAGTTAATTCTTCCGCAACACAACCCACTCAGCACAATATTGTGCTGAATATGTCGAGGAAAGAAAATTGTTTAGATAATGCTGCTATGGAAAGTTTCTTTGGTCGGATGAAGGTGAAATGTTTTTATAACAACACCTTCGAAAGCATTGAAGAACTGGAATTGGTTATCAAAGAATATGTTCGTTATTACAATGAAAACAGAATTTAATTAACATTAAATGGACTGAGTCCTGTTCAATATAGAATTCAGTCCTTAAAACAATAGCCAAACTTTTCGGGATCAGAGCATTCAACTCTTTTGCTTTTTTCTTTATTTATATTGTTTACGCCAAAATGGAGTAGTGATATTAAATTTTCTGCTTATACAAGCTAACATATTGATTATATTGAGTTTTTTTGAAAGGTGTTTTTAAATATTTCTATCCTTACGTGTAAATTTACATTTCTTTATTAAAATTTACTTGCCCCCCATAAAACTTATGTACACTCCTACGTAAATTAACTTAATCCTGAAGGAGTATTTAAAAAATGAAAAAATTGCTTTTAACAACTTTAGTCGTCGCAGGTTTGGGCTTATCGGCACAAGGTGCGTTTGCGAATAATCCACCAGCCCAACACGGCACTATTACTATCAACGGTAAAATTGTGGACGTGACTTGTACAATTAATGCAGGTAATCCTGATATTAGTTTTACCTTACCTACAATTTCTAAAACTGCGTTTACTAGCCAAGGTGACACTAAAGGCGATACCCCGTTTGAGATTAAATTAACAGGTTGTAGTAAAACAGGAAATGGTGCTTTTGCTAGTGATGAAAAAATTTATGCTGCCTTTACTAATGATCCTCAAAAAGTAGATGCAACTGGGCGTTTACTTAATAAAGCCCCTGGTACTGCAGCCACTGGCGTGACTGTTGAAATTGCTAATAATGCTTCTGATAACACTAATCGAATTGATATTTCTGCAGCACAAGCTACTGGGCAAGGTTCTAAAGCTGTGGCAATAGATGGAACATCACCAAATGGTACTGCGACTTTACAATATAAAGCACGTTATTATGCAGACAAGGACCCTGCACAAATTACTACTGGTGATGTTCAAGCTAAGGTTGATTATCTAATTTCTTACCAATAGTCCATTTCCTTGTTCTTTTACGGGCAGATATTCTGCCCGATTTTTTATCATCTTTGTATTTGTTGGAGGATGTTTATGTTAAAAAAAAGATTTGCTACGATTTTTATATTGGCTGCTTTCTGGGCTTCTTCCTCGACAGCAAATATTGTTATTACAGGCACGCGGGTAATTTATCCATCTGATGCCAAAAATGTGAGTGTTCAATTAACCAATGTAGGCGACTCACCTTCATTAGTGCAAGCTTGGATTGATGATGGTGATGCTAATACACCACCAGAAAAAATTCAAACGCCCTTTGTGATTACACCGCCTATTTCTCGTGTTGATGGGAATAAAGGTCAAACATTGCGTTTAATTTATACAGGGGAATCATTGCCCTCAGATCGGGAATCACTTTTTTATTTAAATGTGTTAGATATTCCACCGTCGCCAAAAGATAAGAGCAAAAATTATTTACAAATTGCCTTACGCAATCGTATTAAGCTATTTTACCGTCCTGCGAATCTTCCTCTTTCACCATCAGAAGCTTACGCCAAAGTAAAATGGCAATTAAAAGGTAAACAATTACAAGTGGATAATCCAACACCATATTACATTACCTATGTCGGTGCGGGTGTTGGTCAAGGGAAAAATATGGCTAAAACCTCACGAGCTAATATGATTGCACCGTTTTCTAAAGCTGTTTTTGAATTGAACAAAGTTCCTTCAGGAAAAAATACTACTGTACAATGGGATATTCTTAATGACTATGGTAGTGATTCGCTTGGGAGCAGCCCATTACAATATTAATGCCTGATGATTATGCGAAATATTTTCTTACCCTTAACAAAATTTAGACGTAGCTATATATCATTGGTGCTATTTAGTAGTTGTTGCATCAATAGTTATGCTAGTGACTACGTTGAATTTGATTCTGATTTTTTATACGGCAGTGAAGCTCAAAAAAATATTGATATTAAACGGTTCAGTTATGGGAATCCCATTCCTGCTGGTGAATATCTTGCTGATGTTTATGTAAATAATGAATTACGTGGACGTATTACTTTACAATTTGTGGAGCTTTCTGATCAAAAATCTATCGGACTTTGTGCTACACCAACGTTGCTAACATTATTAGATTTAAAGTCTGCTGCGTTTTCAGGTAAAACTCATCAAGTTAAGCAATGTCGCTTATTTGCACCACAAGTACCAGAGGCAAAAGTAAATTTTGATACTGGACAATTGCGATTAGATGTAGATATTGCACAGGCTCTAGTTGTGCAACGTCCAAAAGGTTATATCTCACCTGCACAATGGCAAGATGGTATTCCTGTAGCATTTTTGCGTTACAACGCTAGCCATTATCGCTACCAATACAGTGATCAAAATTTTTATCAAAGCTATCTAGGCATTGAGTCAGGTATAAACTTGTTTGGCTGGGCATTACGTCATCGTGGGTCTATGAGTTGGAGTCCGCAACAAGATTCTCATTACCAACGGATCGCTACTTACTTACAACACGATGTTGCCGCACTTCGTGGGCAATTAACTATCGGTGATTTATATACTAATGGCGTTTTGATGGATAGTTTATCACTGCGTGGAATAAAGTTAGCATCTGATGATAGAATGTTGGCTAGTTCTGAACGCGGTTATGCTCCCGTTATTCGTGGCGTTGCGAATAGCAATGCTGTTGTCAGCATACGGCAAAATGGCAATTTATTGCGCGAAGTGTCTGTTCCTCCTGGGGCGTTTTCAATTGATGATCTCTTTCCAACAGGGTATGGTGGCGATATTCAAGTAGAAATTTTAGAAGCAAATGG
>Ga0079226_10002230_pt1 | contig 14930 bp, 18 predicted proteins | sample Poulit2014_FD_76345 | JGI IMG/M metagenome (GOLD analysis project Ga0079226, IMG submission 76345) | Agricultural soil microbial communities from Georgia to study Nitrogen management - Poultry litter 2014 | ecosystem: Environmental > Terrestrial > Soil > Agricultural land | place: USA: Georgia... | reverse complement strand
GCCGTAGCGCTTGTGAAGTGAACCTCGTTAGAGGTCAGCAGCAAGAACCCACCGAGAGTAGCCCACGCAAAAAGCGTGGGAGCTGGTAGGAATCCCCGTCCTTTAGGGCGGGGAGGATGTCAACAACTTAACCTAAACAAACAAACTAAGTTACGCTACAATGCACTATCACTATTTATAAGGATAAATTTATGGCTGAATTATTAACCTTTGAACAAGCATTAAACTTACTTTTGCAACAGCTGCCAACGCCGAATAAAGCACAGATTGAAACTATTGCGCTTGATCAGGCAGATCAACGTATTTGTGCCGAAGCTGTCATTTCACCGATTAACGTGCCGGCTTTTGATAATTCCGCAATGGATGGTTACGCCGTGAGAATGGCTGATTTGCAACAATCTATGACACTGACAATTGCTGGTAAAGCCTTTGCCGGACAACCTTTTAATGGTGAATGGACAAAAGGCAGCGCAGTAAGAATTATGACCGGTGCAATGATCCCTGCAGGTGCTGATGCGGTGGTAATGCAGGAAAAAGTGATTGTCAATGCTGACGGTAGCGTGACTTTCCAACAACTCCCTAAATTGGGCGAGAATATTCGTCGTATCGGTGATGATGTCAAACAGGGTGAAGAAGTTCTAGCTCAAGGTGCAAAACTGACATCGGTCGCCTTGCCATTACTCGCTTCACTGGGCATTGAAAAAGTGAAAGTTTTCCCTCGAGTCAAAGTAGCTGTGATTTCCACCGGAGATGAATTGGTTCCGGTTGGGCAACCACTGCAAGCAGGGCAAATTTATGATACCAACCGTTTCGCAGTTAAATTAATGCTACAACGCTTAAATTGTGAAATACTCGATTTCGGCATCTTACCGGACAATGAACAACAATTTGAACAAGCATTCCGCGATGCGCAACAACAGGCAGATTTGGTTATTACCAGCGGCGGTGTTTCTGTCGGTGAAGCAGATTTTACTAAAAATGTACTTGAACGCTTGGGGAATATTAATTTCTGGAAATTGGCGATTAAACCGGGTAAACCTTTTGCTTTTGGCAAATTGGAAAATGCTTGGTTCTGTGGTTTACCGGGCAATCCGGTTTCAGCGTTTGTCACCTTTTATCAATTAGTGCAACCGGCAATTGCCAAATTAAGCGGGTTTAGCCAATGGCAAGCACCACAAAAATTACCGGCCATTGCGGCACAACCATTGAAAAAAGGTGTCGGTCGTTTAGATTTTCAACGCGGTTTCTATCAAGTGAACAAACAAGGTCAAATTGAAGTTTCACCGGTTCGTTTCCAAGGCTCACATATGTTCAGTTCGTTTGTCCAAAGCAACTGCTTTATCGTCTTGGAACAGGAACGCGGTAATGTTGCCGCCGTCGAAACCGTAATGATCGAACCATTTAACTTTCTCATAAATTGACAGACAAAATGAAAATTGAATTAACTGATCACGAAATGTTGCGTTATAACCGACAAATTGTGATGAAAGCGATTGACTTTGATGGTCAGGAAAAATTAAAAGCAGGTAAAATGTTGATTGTCGGACTGGGCGGTTTGGGCTGCGCTGCAGCACAATATCTTGCTGCCGCCGGCGTCGGCGAATTAACACTGCTGGATTTCGATAAAGTGTCGCTATCCAATTTACAACGTCAGGTTTTGCATACCGATCAGCGTATTGATATGCCGAAAGTCGAATCGGCTAAAATGGCACTTTCCCAAATTAATCCGCTTATTAAAATTAATGCGATTAATCAGAAAATGACTTCGCAACAGTTGGAACAATTAATTGCTACTGCTGATGTCGTGTTGGATTGTACTGACAATGTCGAAAGCCGCAATCAGCTTGATCTGATTTGCCAACAATTACATAAACCGCTTGTTTCCGGTGCGGCAATCAGAATGGAAGGGCAAATTACTGTTTTTACTTATCAACCCGACACACCGAACTATCGCAATTTAAGTCAATTATTCGGCGAGAATGTTTTAAGCTGTGTCGAAGCCGGCGTCTTATCGCCGATTGTCGGCATTGTCGGTTCTATTCAAGCGTTAGAAGCCATTAAGGTGCTGCTCAATATCGGCGATATTTTATGTGGCAGATTATTGATGATTGATGGAATGTCAATGCAATTCAGAGAATTAAAACTCCCTGTTTCTTAAGCAAAAAATGGGCTTTTTGCCCATTTTCTCAACAATTACAACATTTGTTACAGCACTTTTGCGTGATAGTGCAATTTTTCTATTGCTCTAATCAACTGCTCATTGCTGACCTTATCGGTTGTGATCACTTTTACTGTATGTGCATTCATATCCGCTTTGGTCTTCAAAACGCCCTCAATTGAACGCAACTCCTTATTCACCAAATAAACACACAACTGACAATTCATCTCATCAACCTGCATCGTCAGCTCTCTTTGATTATTTGTTACCGACTGTTCGTCTGCATAACTGTAACCACATAACGAGATTAAAAATAACAATACTGCAAAAAATTTTTTCATCTTTAAGCCATCCTTTCTAAAATCCACGGTAAGACAGTCGGATAAGTAAGAAAAAATAAAATAATGACAAACACTAACCAATATAAAATCATTAGCCATTTACGCGATAAATATTTGGTACAGATAATTTTTTTAGAAAACATCAGTAACCAAAAACCGTAACCGAATGCTGCCAATGAAATAATCAGCATTGGAATACGCAAATAATCATATTGATTAAGTTCAATTAGCCACGTGGAAGAAACACCGAAAACTAAATAAATCAACGGCGCAATGCAGCATAATGTTGAGGTCACTGCTGCGACCACAGCAGTGACACAACTTGCAAAGAAACGATTATTTAATTTCTTTTGAGATGAATTCATAACCGAACTCTTTAGCATCAAAAGAGTTAAGCGGATCACCGCCTACTTCAGCATACGGATAACCAAAGTTATTAATTGGTTTCAATTCAGGTGCCGGATAGAGATCAAAATCACGCGCGTGATTAAAGCCAACCCAGTTTGCTTCCCAGTTACCGAATAAATATTTCGCTACCGCTTGAGTATCCGCATCCTGCACTGATTTTTTCTCAGTTAGGCGCATTTTCGCCACATCAGCAGAATCGACCGGCACCCAGCCGTAACCGGCTAAATAAAATTCAGCTCGGCAATGTTGACCGCCATTTTCATTCGCAACACCGTCTTTAGCACTGCCAAAAGCTTTTTTAGAATATTTTGACATTTTCGGTGCATCGCCTAAACGAATACCGAAAATTTCTCGTGCCGGAATACCGGAAGCTCTAGCCAACGCAACAAATACTGAATTAATATCAGTACATTTACCTTTTAATACGCCTGTTGTTAGGATTTTTTCAACATCACCGTCACCACAGCCTAAAACAGAATTATCACGTTCCATATTGTTGACGATCCATTCGTGGATCAATTCTGCTTTTTTCAATGGATTTTTTTCATTGCCAACGATTTTATCGGCATATTCTTTAACAATACCATCAATTTTGATATGAGATGTTGCTTTTAAATAGGGTTGAACATCCACTGAATATTCAATCTTTTCCGGAACTTTATAATCTTTCAATGCACCGGTAACCATCGGTTCACGATCTTTAGTTTCGATCACCATTTTCACTTTAAGCAGACGTTTATCCGCTTTTTCATCCCAATTTGCAAACAATGTTTTTGCGCCGTATTGGTTATTTTCCGTCACATAGGCATTACGATAATTACCTTCAAATTCAACGGATTTTAAAGTCTGATAATCACTATCGAAAGGCAATGGAACCCACAAATTTGTTTCGCCCTGAGCACCTTTAGGCACAACAAGATCGTAACTATTAGTAAATTCATAGGTGTGAGTGGTTGTATTTGGATTAACTTGAGTAACAGGTGCTGCAAATGCCATTCCGGACATCAGCATAGAAGCTAAAAGAAGTTTTTTCATATTGTATAACCTTAAAATAAACATAACTTGTTATATTTTATTTGTCCGACAAAATGCCGGACGACTAAGAATACTCACATTATCGGTATAAGAAAAGCTTCTTTTTATAAAAATGGAAATTTTTTTGAGAAAAAAGAGGGGAAGACAAAACAAAAATGCAACGATAAAGACTTTAAAATAAAATGTTTATCGTTGCATTTTCATAATTGCGTTTAACGTGTTTCGCCTTACGTTGATAACTGCCTTTGCCTTTGCGATTACGCTCAACTCGAGCTCTGAACAGTTTATCCGTCACCAGTGCTTTCATCGCACTCTCTTGAATGTCACCTCGTTGGTGTTGATATTTCATATTCATCATATATCTCCATAATAAAATTATAAAAACGCCGCTGATTAAAGCGGCGGCTATTATGACAAAAAATTAACGAGTTGACTATAAAATTTCCAACACTTGTTCCGGTGGACGACCGATGCGCGCTTGATTACCATTTATGACAATCGGACGTTCCAACAAAGCGGAATGTTCCACAATTGCCTGTAATAATTGTTGCCGTTGCGCTTCCACATTTGGATCAAGCTGATCCAAACCTAATGATTTATACAGTTCATCTTTTGTACGCATCATTTTTCTCGGATCATCAATCGCTAATTTACGCATCAAATCTTCAAGCTCCTGCAATGAAAAATGATGCTGCAAATAAAGCTCTATTTCAGGCTTCACTTGCTTTTCTTCTAATAATTGCAATGTTGCTCTGCTTTTCGAACAACGTGGGTTATGCAAAATTTTAACACTCATCTATTTATTACTCCTTTCTTGTATGGCAAAGAGATGATTACTTTAACACGTCAGCCTTCATTATGCGGAAAATCCGAAAATAAACCATAAAAAATAAAATTTAAATAGTTTTTTAATTTTGCTTACTGTATAATCTTGCGACCCTGTTAATTACATTGGTTTTCCCGCCGTGTAATTTTTTTATGCTTAAAATCTACTCGAAGGGGTATGAGGACAAGCGAAAAGGTGTGTTCAAATTCTTGGGCACAGGGTGTTAAATTATTATTTTGGTAATGAAATTAATGAAAACTTTTGTAGCAAAACCAGAAACAGTAAAACGCGACTGGTATGTAGTTGATGCGACAGGTAAAACTTTAGGTCGTTTAGCTACAGAAATCGCACGTCGCTTGCGTGGTAAACACAAAGCTGAATATACTCCACACGTTGATACAGGTGATTACATCATCGTTATCAATGCAGAAAAAGTAGCCGTAACCGGTCGTAAGAAAACTGATAAACTTTACTACTGGCACACTGGCTATGTTGGTGGTATTAAACAAGCGACTTTTGCTGAAATGATTGCTCGTCGTCCTGAACGCGTGATTGAAATCGCAGTTAAAGGTATGTTGCCTAAAGGTCCTTTAGGTCGCGATATGTACCGTAAATTAAAAGTGTATGCAGGTAGCGAACATAATCACGCTGCACAGCAACCACAAGTTTTAGATATTTAATCACGAGGTTTAGACTATGGCAGATCAAAACTACGGCACAGGCCGCCGCAAAAGCTCTTCAGCTCGTGTATTTTTAAGACCGGGCACAGGTAAAATTACTATCAATCAACGTGAAATCGATGTTTATTTTGGTCGTGAAACATCACGTATGATTGTTCGCCAACCATTAGAATTAGTAGATATGGCAGATAAATTCGATCTTTATATCACTGTTAAAGGTGGCGGTATTTCTGGTCAAGCAGGTGCAATTCGTCACGGTATTACTCGTGCGTTAATTGAATACGATGAAACATTACGCCCAGCATTACGTGCTGCAGGATTTGTAACCCGTGATGCTCGTCGTGTTGAACGTAAAAAAGTGGGTCTTCACAAAGCACGTCGTCGTCCACAATACTCAAAACGTTAATACGATTTTGCACAATTCAAGATCAAAAAAGGGCTGTTTTTTCAGCCCTTTTCTTTTGTCCTATCTGCCTATGACCCCTTTCTTTTTACCTTTCCTATTTCTATAAGTTCTCTTCTTTTCTCTTAATTAACAATAATATTATTTTCACGCACGCTATCATCAGATAACAAATAAAAAACCCGTCTTATGTTCCGCACAACAAAGCGTTTTGATGAACCAAGACAGGGTTTCCTTTCGTATTTTCAGCGTATAGTTGCTGTTTTGCTACTCTTTATCTTTCTTCAGCATCTCTGCGTGTAAGCGACTCTGCTCTTTCATTGCTTTTTTGATTTCTTGGCGTTGTTTTGACGCTTCAGCATTACGAATCATATAGTCATCCACACGAGACTCATAATCATCACGCATATTGGCAATAATGGCACGAATATCCGCTACCGACATATCATCAGTGATATATTGATTTAAGTTATCAAGTAATAACACCCTTTTCTGGTTATCTCTAATTTTGCGATCATTATCGGCAATATCACGCAAAAGTTTATTCTTTTGACGATACATACGCACATACTCCAACACATCTTCAAAACATTTTTTGCTTACATTTTCCATAGTTGACTCTCTTATTGATACATAAAACATTCTGTGCCTACTGTAGCGGTTTTTTAGGGTATCGTCAAAAAGATGTGACGGTTTTATTACTTGGATCAAATACGTCTGCTCAATAATTCATAAACCGGATAGAAAGCGATTGATAATTCACATTTCTAGTGTTAAAACTAAGCACATTTGTATGAATAAAATAAACAAGAAGGTGAATAAATATGACAGACGTATTTAATTTTAGTGCAGGTCCGGCAATGATGCCTAAGGAAGTTTTACAACGTGCCCAAGCAGAACTGCTTGACTGGGAATCTCTCGGCACTTCAGTAATGGAAGTTAGCCATCGTGGCGCTAATTTTATGGCATTGGCAAAACGTTCTATTGAAGACTTACGCAAACTATTCAATGTGCCTGATAATTATCAAATTCTGTTTGCTCAAGGTGGTGCCAGAGGGCAATTTGCGGCGATTCCAATGAATTTACTTTCTGAAAATGGCAAAGCGCTTTATTTAACCAGTGGTCACTGGTCAGCAGCGGCAGCCAAAGAAGCAAAATTATTCGGCAATGTAGATGAAATCAATATTTTAACGGAAGAGAACGGTAAAACTGCCGTAACTGATCTTGATTTCAGTAATATTGCCGAACAATACGATTATGTGCATTACTGCCCGAATGAAACTATCAGTGGGGTGGAAATCTTTGATATTCCTAACGTTGGCAATGCCACATTAATTGCGGATATGTCATCAAATATTCTTTCTCGCAAAGTTGATATCAGCAAATTCGGTATGATCTATGCCGGTGCACAAAAAAATATGGGGCCATCAGGAATTACATTAATCATTATTCGCGATGATCTTATCGGTAAAGCTCGTCGTAGCACGCCATCAGTGTGGAACTATCAAATTTTGCGCGATCACGATTCTATGTTTAATACACCGCCAACATTTGCGTGGTATCTCTGCTCATTAGTATTCGAACATCTATTGGCGAATGGTGGAATTGAACAGGTTGAATTAAAAAATTGTGCCAAAGCAGAATTGCTCTATCGTTATATTGATCAAAGCAATTTTTATCAGAATAACGTTGCCGCCAAAAATCGTTCATTAATGAATGTGACCTTCACCACCAATAATGATGAATTAAATGCAAAATTTGTCAGTGAATCCAATGCTGCCGGTTTAAGAGCATTAAAAGGTCATAAAGTACTTGGCGGTATGCGTGCTTCCATTTATAACGCAATGCCGATTACCGGCGTAGAAGCCTTAATTGCTTTTATGGAAAAATTTGCTAAAGAAAATCAATAATTAATCACAGGAAATCATATGAAATTCTTAGATGTTGCCAACACTGGCGTTAAACAGTTATCTCCTTATCAAGCAGGAAAACCAATAGAAGAATTGGAACGAGAATTAGGCATTCATAATATTATTAAATTGGCTTCCAACGAAAATCCTTTTGGTTTTTCTGATGTTGCCAAACAAGCCATTTTAAATGAACTCAACCAACTTACACGTTATCCTGATTCCAACGGTTTTTACTTTAAACAAGCAGCGGCAAAAAAATTTGGTCTTGATCCGTCAAAAATTACATTAGGTAACGGTTCAAACGATCTTATTGAATTAATTGCGCACACCTTTGTCAGTGAACAGGACGAGGTGATTTTCTCGCAATATGCCTTTATCGTTTATCCTTTAGTGACACAGGCACTTAACGCTAAAGCAGTCGTCATTCCGGCAAAAAACTGGGGTCACGATTTGCCTCAATTTTTAGCGAATATTACTGACAAAACTAAACTAATTTATATTGCTAACCCAAATAACCCGACAGGGACATTCCTTACAACAGCGGAAATTGATCAATTTTTAGCAAAAGTACCGGAACATATTATTGTGGTACTTGATGAAGCCTACACTGAGTTCACCGATCCTGCCGAACGTGTTCCTTCGTTCGAATTACAGAAAAAATATGCCAATTTAGTGGTGTGTAGAACGCTTTCAAAAGCATACGGTTTAGCCGGCCTTCGTATCGGTTATGCCGTTTCTAACCCTGAAATTGCCGGCTTATTTAATCGTGTCCGTCAGCCGTTTAACTGCAACAGTCTTGCTCTAGCCGCAGCTACTGCTGTGATCAATGATGATGACTTCGTCAATAAAGTGGCTGAAAATAATCGACAAGGAATGAAACTGCTCGTGGATTTCTTTGAAAAGCAAGGATTGGATTATATTCCATCCAAAGGTAACTTTATTACGGTTGATTTTAAACAACCTGCCTTGCCTATTTACGATGCGCTGCTACATAAAGGCATTATTGTGCGTCCTATTGCCGGTTACGGAATGCCTAATCACTTGCGTATCAGCATTGGTTTACCGGAAGAAAATCAAGCATTTATCGATGCATTAACTGAGATTTTAGCGAATTAATTGATAATTAAAAGGAACATTGCTGTTTATGAATTCCATTACATTGAATCCTATCGCTTATATTGACGGAGAAATTACACTACCCGGTTCGAAAAGCCTTTCCAACCGAGCATTATTATTAGCTGCCCTAGCAAAGGGAACAACAACAATCACTAATCTTTTGGATAGCGATGATGTCCGCCATATGTTGAATGCACTAAAAGCATTAGGTGTTCAATATCAATTATCCGAAGACAAAACTGTCTGTGAAATGCAAGGCAATGCCGGTGCTTTTGAATGGCAAAATGGATTGAGTTTATTTTTAGGAAATGCCGGCACAGCAATGCGTCCTTTAACCGCAGCACTCTGTTTAGCCGCTGATAACGCTAAGCCTAGTGAAATTGTCTTAACCGGTGAACCGAGAATGAAAGAGCGCCCAATTCAACATTTGGTTGATGCTTTGCGACAAATGGGTGCTGAAATAGACTATTTGGAGCAGGAAGGTTATCCGCCGCTTGCTATTCGCAATCACGGATTAAACGGTGGCAAAGTTGAAATCAATGGCGCTATTTCATCTCAATTTCTTACTGCGTTATTAATGGCGGCTCCATTAGCAAAACAGGATAGCGAAATTCATATTGTAGGCGATCTGGTATCCAAACCTTATATCGATATTACATTAAAGATGATGTCTGTTTTTGGGGTGCAAGTGCAACACCACAACTACCAGATATTTTTTGTGAAGGGTAACCAACAGTACCAATCACCATCCTCTTTTATGGTTGAAGGTGATGCCTCCTCTGCTTCCTACTTCTTAGCGGCGGCTGCAATAAAAGGCAAGGTCAAAGTCAATGGTATTGGTAAAAAGAGTATTCAAGGCGACATTCAATTTATTGATGTTCTTGAAAAAATGGGGGCAAAAGTACGTTGGCACGATCACTATGTTGAAATAGAAAAAAATGCATTGCACGGCATTGATTCGGATATGAATCATATTCCGGATGCAGCGATGACAATTGCCACCACTGCACTTTTCGCTGAAGGTGAAACCGTTATTCGTAACATTTATAACTGGCGTGTAAAAGAGACCGATCGTTTAACCGCGATGGCAACCGAGCTTAGAAAAGTCGGCGCTGAAGTTGAAGAAGGAGAAGATTTCTTACGTATCCAACCGCTTGCCTTGGATCAATTTAAACACGCAGAAATCGCAACCTATAACGATCATCGAATGGCAATGTGTTTTGCCTTAATCGCACTTTCTAACACACCGGTCACGATTTTAGAACCGGAGTGTACGGCAAAAACATTCCCGACTTTTTTTGACGAATTCACAAAAATTGCTCATTAAAAAAAGAGGAGATATTGATCGTCTAATCAATATCTCTTCTCTTTCAAGATAATACCTATTAGGTATCTTTTGCTATCAAATCAAAAAAATTCCTGCTTTTATTTGCTAGTTGTTACCAGATTATTTAAAATCTTTCTGTTTTATTTTTCGTTTTTTTTAATGTGGGAATAGCGGTGTTCCGCTAGTAAAAGAGTGATTTATGGCAATTTTGGTATTAGGTATTAACCATAAAACCGCAACCGTGGATTTACGTGAAAAGGTTTCATTCGATAATGATAAACGTCAACTGGCGCTACAACAGTTACAATCCGAATTAGCAGAGAGTGCCGTTATTGTATCAACCTGTAACCGCACTGAAATTTACTTGCACAACCGCCATATTTCGCCACAGGAAGATAACGAACAAAATCAACAATGGCTACAACAAATCAAAAGCTGGTTTGCCCAATTACACCAAATCACTGAAGAAGAATTACAGCGCTCTATTTATATCCAACAAAACCAACAATGTGTCACACATTTAATGCGCGTTGCCTGTGGTTTGGACTCACTAATCCTTGGTGAACCGCAAATTTTAGGGCAGGTGAAACAGGCCTTTCAATTCAGCGAGAATTTTTATCAGCAGCAACATTCTGCCATTTCTACCGAACTTTCGCGCCTATTCCAAAAAACTTTTTCTACCGCAAAACGAGTGAGAACTGAAACCGACATCGGCGGTAGTGCTGTTTCTGTTGCTTATGCAGCTTGTAGTTTAGCACGACAAATTTTTGATTCTTTTAAACGTTTACGCATTTTATTAGTGGGTGCCGGTGAAACTATCGAATTGGTCAGCCGTCATTTGTTTCAGCACGGCGCAAAACACATTATGATTGCTAACCGCACCATTGCTAACGCAGAAGCATTGGCAGAGCGTGTTGGCGGGCAAATGGATATTTTATCGCTGGATCAACTTCAACAAGGGCTAAATCTTGCTGATATTGTGATTACTTCTACCGGCAGCCCAAATATCCTCATTACACACGAAATGGTCAAAGTGGCACAGAAACAACGCCGATTTGATCCAATGTTGATTGTTGATATTGCTGTTCCTCGCGACGTTGAAGATAAAGTAAGTGAGCTTGAATCTGTCTATCATTATAGCGTTGACGATCTGCAAAATATTATTCAGCACAATATGCAACAACGGGAACAAGCTTCCGTTGAAGCGGAAAATATTATTCAGGAAGAGTGCGCTGATTTCTTTGTTTGGCTAAAACTTCATCAATCTTCAAGTCTGATAAAAAATTATCGTCAACAGGCAGAGCAAATTCGTTTGGAGCTGCTTGAAAAAGCATTAACTTCATTACAACAAGGCACTGATAGCGAAAAAGTAATGCAAGAATTAAGCTATAAATTAATGAATCGTTTATTACACACACCAACCCAAGTGATGCAGCAATTAGTTAAAGCCGGCGAAACAAAGAGTTTACAGCTGTTTTCCAAATCACTTGGACTCAGTGACAATGAACAGCAGGAGGAGTAATGTCGCCATTAATAGGTTTCCACCATATCGCCTTAATTGTTTCCAATTATGAAGTTTCCAAACATTTTTATATCAATATTCTTGGTGCTGAAGTGATTGCGGAAACTTATCGCCAAGCAAGACAGAGTTATAAATTGGATTTGCGTTTTCGCGATGGCAGTCAAATTGAGTTGTTCTCTTTTCCAATAACACCACCAAGACCGACAACGCCTGAAGCTTGTGGGTTACGTCATCTTGCTTTTAAAGTGGACGATCTTCAACAAGCTATTGAATATTTGAATCAACACAATGTTGAATGTGAACCGGTACGCATTGATGAACTCACCGGTAAGCAATTTACGTTTTTTAAAGATCCGGACGGTTTACCGTTGGAACTTTATCAATGGGAGAATTAAATTCTCCCACTATCTGATCTACTTTAAGTTGCTTATTACATAGCAAAATCTGAAGTATTTCGTCTAAGGTATCGCAAGTTTGTGTGCCGGATAACGAAATTTTTCCTCATTTAAGCAGTAAAGCTTTCGTTCTATTCACACCTATTTGCGAAATTATTTTATTTTTCTATTAGGAGATAAAATGTTTTGGCAAACATTCAAACAAAATTATCTAATTAAATTCTGGAATCCTGTACCTGCTGTAATTGCAACAGGTATCTTATCTGCCTACTACTTCGGATTGACCGGCACTTATTGGGCGGTTACCGGCGAATTCACCAAATGGGGAGGGCATATTTTACAATGGTTCGGCGTTGATATCAGCGACTGGGGATATTTCCAGTTGATAAAAATGGACGGTAATATTTTCACGCGTGTTAGCGGTGTGACCATTATTGGAATGTTCGTAGGTGCTTTTGTTGCTGCACTTTGGGCGAACAATATTAAATTACGCCTACCACAAAATAAGATCAGAGTATGCCAAGCTTTAATCGGCGGTATTATTGCCGGTTTCGGTGCAAGATTGGCAATGGGCTGTAATCTCGCCTCTCTTTTCACCGGCATTCCTCAATTTTCATTACACGCTTGGTTTTTCACTGTAGCTACCGCTATCGGCACTTATATCGGTGTAAAAGTCAGCCTTTCTCCACTTTTCAGAACACCAGTCAAATTGATTAAAGCTTCACAAGCAACTAGGGTAAAAATAGATGAACGCAAACAACGGCAACGATTAAATATAGGAATACTTTTCTTTATTGCTGCCCTAATAGTTTCTATCTACATTTTATTAAACGTATCAATCAAATTAGGTTTTGGTCTATTATTTGGATTAGCGTTCGGTATTTTAATTGAACGCTCTCAATTATGTTTCACTTCTGCATTCCGCGATTTATGGATTAGCGGTCGCACCCTCATCCTAAAAGCCATTATTTTGGGAATGTTAGCCAGTACGCTCGGAACTTATGCCTTTATTCAAGCAGGATTAACACCAATTATTGCTTGGAGTGGAACGAACGTTATCATTGGCGGTTTGTTGTTCGGTTTCGGTATTGTATTAGCCGGCGGTTGTGAAACCGGCTGGATGTATCGTGCGGTAGAAGGACAAACTCATTTCTGGATCGTGGGTATAGGCAATATCATCGGTTCGGTGTTACTCGCGGCTGTTTGGGACGATATTGCACCATCACTTGCTTTTAGCTATCCAAAAATCAATATGCTGGAAAGTTTTGGTCAAATTGGAGGATTATTAGCCAACTATGCGCTGCTTTTCCTCTTACTTTTATCCGTTTTATTATGGGAAAAGTTTTTCCACCAGAAAAGAAAAAGCCTAGCAATGAATCATTAATTTCAATTTAGGAGTTTATTTATGATAGAAAAAGATATCATTATTCCAACCTACCGTTTAGACACTCACGGCGAACCCTGCCCATATCCGGCAGTGGCGACTTTAGAGGCAATGGAACAATTAAAACCGGGAGAAATTTTAGAAATTATCAGCGATTGTCCTCAATCTATCAATAACATTCCGGTAGATGCCAAAAATTATGGCTATAAAGTATTAGATATAAAACAGGATGGCTCAACTATCTATTACTGGATTCAAAAATAATTTTGCTGAATTCAAACAAAAAAGAAAGCCCCAAACGGGGCTTTCCAAAAGAATTGCTAATAGATGTGATTAGTAAGCTAATACTGCACGACGATCTTTAGCATAATCTGCTTCGGTGTGACCTAATACAGCTGGTTTTTCTTCACCGTAAGAGATTGTTGATAATTGACCACCTTGAACGCCTTTGCCTTCTAAGTAGCTTTTAACTGCATCTGCACGACGTTGACCTAACGCGATGTTGTATTCTGGAGTACCACGTGGGTCAGTGTGACCTTCAACTTGTACTTTTGAAGAAGTATCTGTTAAGTATTGTGCGTGAGCATCTAATAATTGAGCATATTCTGGTTGGATATCATATTTATCGAAACCAAAATATACAGTGTTGTAGCGTTGTTGTAATTCTTGCGCAGTCATATTACCGTAAAGTTTACCTTGTTGATCAGCTGCTTTATCAGAGCTGCTACAAGCTGCTAACGCTAATACTGGTGCTGCAACCATTAACACTTTAGCTAATTTTTTCATTTTATTCTCCTTAATTTTGAGTTAAATATGGCGACCAGGCAGGGAATTTAATTTGTCCCCCTGAACCAGGTAACCTTGCTTTGAAACGTCCATCTGAGGACACTAATTGTAGCACTTTGCTTACACCTTGGGTAGAACTATAAATCACCATAGTTCCATTAGGTGCAAAGCTCGGGCTTTCATCTAGGAAAGTAGAAGTTAACGCTGTAATACTTCCGCTTTCTAAATCTTTTTTCACCAATTTATTACCATTGACCATTACAATCTCTTTACCGTCCGGAGACATTTCACCGCTGTAGCTGTTTCCTGGAGGGCTTACTAATGACGCACCACCGCCATTCGCACCCATCATATAAACAGCAGGAGCACCGCCTCTGTCAGACGTAAAAATAATGGAAGAACCATCACTCGACCAACTTGGCTCTGTATTATTACCGCTACCACTGGTTAATTTCACCGGTGAACCGCCACCAACACCCATCACATAAATATTCAACACACCGTCCTCATTTGAAGCAAATGCAATACGAGAACCGTCCGGTGAAAATGATGGTGCACCGTTATGACCTGGTAATGATGCAATAATTTTACGGGATTTACTAGCAAGATCTTGCAAAACCAATAAAGATTTTTTCTTTT
>Ga0079226_10002229_pt1 | contig 14931 bp, 17 predicted proteins | sample Poulit2014_FD_76345 | JGI IMG/M metagenome (GOLD analysis project Ga0079226, IMG submission 76345) | Agricultural soil microbial communities from Georgia to study Nitrogen management - Poultry litter 2014 | ecosystem: Environmental > Terrestrial > Soil > Agricultural land | place: USA: Georgia... | reverse complement strand
TTTTTACCTCTTTTGGCCATTGTTTTCGCTCCTTTCTTATTGGTTATTTTTTCACATCTTGATGTAATAATTATGACAATTTATGTAAGAAAATAGTCTGAATTCAGACTAAATGGTAATTATTTCAAAAAATGAGTATTTGTATCTAAAAAATTTAACATTATACATATTCTCACTGTATGAATAGGTAAAAATACCTGTTTTTTACCGGTTTATCGTATTTGAGACTGTTTTAAAACCCAATTTAATATTTCATTTTACCTAATATAAAATAACTGTATTTTGTCACATGATTGACATCTTTATTTTTTTTGCGATTATAATGATAAGTGATTGTTGTCACTAGTACTAATTAGATAAAGAAAGAGGGTTCATCGTACATGCTGGAATCGAAGCGGAGAGCAATTATATTTTTTTTACTGGCTGTTTTGTTGGCTGCAGTTTCCGGGTTTCTTGTTTTGCAAAAGGTTCAGGCGCTTAACAGCGACCTTGGGACGATGGTAACTGTATATACGGCTGACAGAGAAATTCCATCAAGGAAAGTCATAACGCCTGATGATGTATCAACAGATGAAATTCCACAACAGTACCTTCGCGATGAACATATAACAGATGTTGAAAAACTGATGAATAAGGTTTCTGTTGTACCATTGTCGGGTGGAGATATTATAACTGCAAACATTTTGAAGGATGCGTCTGCAGTTACAGAAGCTAATAACCGACTGGTCTCTCTATTGAGATCGGAAAAAGTGACCTTTGATGAGGAACTGACAGCATTGGACCGAGTTGATATTGTCGTTTCCCATAGTTTTGAAGATGACCCGTTAACGGAAGTGTTTATGGAGGACGTCAAGGTTGCGAGAGTGGCCAGCAATGATGAGGGAGATTTTTCGGGTGTCCAGTTAGAAGTTCCATATGAAAAAGTTTCGGAATTAATACATATGCAAAATTATGCAGACAGTCTGCGGCTCGTGAAAGCAAATGTGGCAGAAGAGGATCAACAAGGGGATTCATCAGAATCGGGATCAGAGAATGACCAGACGGGGGATGCCGCTGATGATAATGCGGATGGATCGCAAGCAGGTAGTGATTCCAATAGCGAAGGCGAGCAATCCGGTAATAACAACAATAATAATAATGAAAACAATAATAACAGCGGAAATGATAATGGAAATGATAATGGAAATAATAATTAAAATTGACAGATATATTGTGGAGGAACCGTATGAGCAGAGTAAATGAAATTTATGTTATTGGGGATAATGAAGAACTTGCAGCGACACTAGAACAACAAATAAATGAATCCTTTCAGCTCCATTTTTTTACTGCCAATGACTTGAAAAAGACAGATGCACGCTTGATTTTAATCATAAATAACGGAGAATCCGCAGCAGATGATGCGCAGGCAGCGTTATCCGAGCATCCTGATTCATCAATCATTTGTGTGGGTGATGAAGAGAATTTCAGTCTGCTTAGAAGTCTTAATCAGCTGGGAGTCACTGACTTTTATGTGCTTCCGGGTGAAGAGCTCATTTTCATGGAGCGGCTGGAGGTTATGGCAAATGAAGTCAACATGAGAAATGAGAAAGAGCCCGAATCCGGTTTCAAGCGTGGAGGTGGAAAAATCTTTGCTTTTTATAGCGGGAGCGGCGGCACAGGAAAATCTTTGATCAGTACAACTTTTGCACAGACATTAAAACTGGAATCAACTGCAAAAGTTCTGTTTATAGATCTGAATTTGCTTTATGGAGGAGCTGAGACATTTCTGGGAATTGACAGTAATCGTTCCATAATTGATTTGCTGCCGGTTATGGAGGAACTTGGTGAACACCATATTCGAAATGTATCGGAAAAAGAGGAGCATTCTAATTTGAATGTGCTTGTAAGCCCTAGAGATGCTGAATTAGCAGAAAAAATAACGGAAGATTTCGTTGTAAAGCTCCTGAGGGCAAGTAAACGGCATTATGATTTTATTGTCGTTGATTTACCGGTGTGGATGGATGAAAGAACCTTAGCTGTTCTGGAAGAGGCTAACCGCATTTATTATTTGATGGGTCTGGATACAGTAGCCATCCGTGTTTTGAAAAGTGTCGAAAACCTGTTTCAGCGTTTGGGCGTTATCACAAAGGATAGGCTTGAGTTTGTCGTTAACTTCAAAGGAAAAGATAATGAGCTGACCAAAAAAGATCTGGAGCGCTTTTCAACTTATCCTGTAGCATCGGAAATCAGAAAGGATATTAAAAATGTTCAAGCATACATTAATCAGGGTGAACCATTAAGAAAAAAACCTCAGGAAAAAAAGCTGCCTCCATTTTCCAAGGACATACATAAATGGGTTCATTCGATGCTGAAATAATAATCAAATGGTGGTGGTATCTTGTCTCTTTTTCAAAGAAATACAAAAGCGAAATCAGACAACAATGACATAGATACCGGTATTGTTTCTAATTCCGGCTATCTGAATGAGCTGGTGGAGCATTATAAATCCCGACTTCTGACCGAAGTTAACCTTGATCAGATAACTAGTTTGGGTGATTCGGATAAGCGTCTGAAGATTGAACGTTTCATCAATCAGTTCATGTCAGAGGAAAAAGTAGTTATCCCGCGGCAGGATAAAGAACGAATGTTAACAATGCTGATTGATGAAAGTGTCGGTTTTGGCCCGCTGGAGCCGCTGCTGAAAGATGATTCAATCACAGAAATACTAGTCAATAACCCGAAAGAAGTTTATGTCGAAAAAAATGGCCGTCTTGAAAGGGTTAATGTTTCATTTAAGGACGAAGCACATGTCAGGCATATTGTTGACAGGGTCGTTGCACCACTTGGAAGGAGAATTGACGAAAGCTCACCGATGGTCGATGCCAGATTGCCGGACGGGAGCCGTGTTAACGCCGTAATAGAGCCGATTAGTCTGGGCGGCACACTTCTGTCCATCCGGAAGTTCCGAAAAACACCATTTATTATGGATGATCTAAAGGAGCTTGGGACATTTACACATGAGATGTCCAGATTTATGCAAGCCTTGGTGCAAACCAAGTTAAGTCTGCTTATTTCCGGCGGTACCGGTAGTGGTAAAACGACACTGCTTAATGCGTTGGCTAAATCCATTCCTAATGGTGAACGCGTCGTTACCATAGAGGATTCAGCCGAGTTGAAGTTTGATAGGCCGAATGTCGTTGGTATGGAAGCACGCCCCCCTAACGTGGAAGGCAGCGGTGAAGTAACCATCAGGAATTTAGTGAAAAACTCACTTCGTATGCGCCCTGATCGTATCATTGTCGGAGAAGTTCGTGGAGCAGAGGCTTTCGATATGCTGCAGGCCATGAATACAGGGCACGAAGGTTCGCTGACAACTGTTCACGCCAATACACCTTTTGACGCTATTAATCGCGTTGAAGGAATGGTCGTAATGGCTGGAATGGATTTGCCAACGCACGTCATACGGGATTATATTGCCGGTGCACTTGATTACATAGTGCAAGTGCAGCGACTAACGGATGGAACACGAAAAATCACAAACGTATCAGAAGTTGAGAAAACAGAAGAAAATCAGATTGAGGTAAGAGACATATTCCGATTCCAGCGTACGGGTGTTGATGGTGAAGGCAATGTGCGAGGATACTTTACGCCAACAGGAATAATTCCAAAATGTTTGCCACATCTGGAGGTATTTGGAATAAACCTCGAAAAAGATTTGTTTACCCCAAGGGAGGAGAGCAGCTATGGAACTAGCAGTGTCTATTCTTTATAGTTTAGGTGTTTTATCTTTTCTCCTATGTGTCTATTTTTTTCTTGGGTACAGATCACAGAAGAAAGAGTGGAAACAGAAAGTAAAGGAATGGTTTCCTGAAGAAGAGCGTAAAAGTTTTATCAGTAAGTGGGGAGACAAATTTGATGAGAAAGAGTCTTCCGAGAAATTAAGGAATAAGCTGCACAATGCAAATTTGAAATTGCTGCCTTCAGAATACCTTGGAATCTTAATTGTTGGATTTTTGGTAATGTTTGTCATGTTTTATTCCATTTTTGGAATGCCTTTACTATTAAGCATGGTATTACCGATATTACTGTTATTAGTATCGAACTACCTATTATTCTATTTTCGGAAAAATAGTTATGAAATTCGTTTTAACGATCAATTAAGTGAAATTTGCAGAATTCTGGGCAATGCGGCAAGATCCGGTTTAACGATCAACCAGGGAATCGATATTGTTGCACGTGAAGTTGCTGCACCTGCTGGTAATGAGTTTAAGCGAATATCTAATGAACTGAAATTAGGGGTCAACTTGGAAACGGCCTTCCGTGCTGTACAGAAACGGAACAAATCCCGTGATTTCAACTTATTTATTGCAACGTTACTCATCCAGAAAAAAACGGGCGGAAATTTGGCACTGACACTGGATACGATGGCCAATACATTTGAGGATAGAAAAGTATTAAACCAGATCATTAAAACGATGACGTCTGAGCAGAAATATATTTCATTTATTGTACCAGCATTACCGGTATTTTTACTGCTTGTCATGAATAATGTGATCGATGGATTTATTGATCCATTATGGTCAGGTTTTGGATTGATTATTTTAATCATGTTTCTTGCTGCCATTGTACTATCTTTCTTTCTGATTCGAAAAATTACAAACATAAAGGTGTAGCCTATGGATGCATTAATTATTTTATCAATTATTGCTTTTTGGTTTTGTGTTTTACTGTGCTTGAAACATTTTTGGTCATTTCTTAAAGATAAGCGTTATGTGTTGGGGCACGTATCAGAAATAACAGATGTTGACCCATTTGAAAAAAAAGAAAAAAAGAAAAACAGACGCGCTGAAATATTTAAACGCTTTACAAAATATGCCGATGATTTTTCTGACTTGGGGCAGCGGATTAACTTTTTCAGTGAAAATCACATGGTAGAGGAATGGCTCAGAAAATCTGGAAATCCTTTAAAGCTGACGGTCGCCCGATTTCAGGGCTTGAAGATATTTTTGCTAATTATCGGATTTTTTACCGGATTCCTATCCGTTATAATCGGGCTTCCGTTTTCCCAGTATATGCTTGTATTAAACCCAGTAATTGGCTATTTCATACCGATTGTGTTGATCAGAAGGGAGGTCAAAAAAAGACAGGAGCAGATTAGAAGTGAACTGCCGGATTTTATGGATACTGTGAGTACCAGCCTGCAAGCTGGGGTTAGTCTGGATAATGCATTAAGGGAGGTGATTCGATATTTCGATGGTCCTATCCGCGAGGAGTTTTCACGATTCAATCAGGAAATTGATCTTGGGGTCCCTCGTGAAAAAGCATATCGTGAACTTCTTAAACGAAATGATAATGAGGAATTCCAGTCATTGATTAAGGCGTTGATACAGGGGATGGATCTCGGAATACCGATAGCGAAAACGTTCCAGATTCAAGCTGAAGAGTTGCGTGAAATTCGTCAGGAGCAAGTGAAGGAATTGGCGGCAAAAGCATCGCCGAAGGTTACATTAGTGACAACGTTTTTGATTGCGCCCGTATCCATATTGATGATTGCTGGATTGATGATCATGAATATGCTGATGGGGGAAAACAGTATCTTAAATTTATTATAAAAAATGGAGGAATGAAAAATGAAATTTATGAGTGGCGTTTATGCAAAGGCAATAAGCAAGTTTGATGCATTAAAGCAGGATGAAAGTGGTTCACAGACGTTGGAGTGGATCGGTATTGCAGCGGTTATTGTTATTCTTGTAGGAGTGGTTTCCACTGCAATGAGTGGAGCAACAGGGATTGGTGAAGATGTTGTGAATAAGATACAAGATTTGATTAGTCAAATAGGCGGTTAATAAATCACTTTGGATTTAAGGAGTTTTTACATGAGGAAAAAGTTCCGCTTCTTAGCTATAGCAATAATCTTAGTAATGTTTACCACTGCATGTAATAATAATGATACAGAAGAATCGCAACCTGATGATAATGATGTTACTGCAGAGGAAGAAAATGATGATAGTACAGAGTCAAAAGCTGAGAATGAAGATAAAACTGATAAAGCTGAACAATCATCGGATAATATATCTCTTGAAGAACTACCCTCAATCCCGACAGATATAGGTGGATTAGCGGATCAAAGTCCTGGTATATTTGCAAATGCTGAAAATCTATGGGATATGGAACAGGAAGTTGAGGAGGAAATGCAGAAACTGGGTGAAATGAGTGAAAACCCGACTGATGAAGAGTATGAGAAGTATTTACGCTATATGTATAGTTTAGTTGCACAAGACTACCCAAATCCGGAAGACATGGTCAAGAAATGGGAATTTGCATCATTTGGAAATCCTGATTTGCCGGATGCGAAATTTCACTTTAAAGAGAACTATAATATCGAGATTATTTTAGATTCCAGCGGCAGTATGGCAAACCTAGCTGGTAATGGAACAAGGATGGACGTTGCTAAGGAGTCCATTAATAATTTCCTTTCAGAGGTGCCTGAAGAAGCAAACGTTTCCTTGAGAGTGTATGGCCACAAGGGGACCGGCGACGATAGTGACAAGGAAATGTCATGTAATGCTATTGAACAGGTTTATGGCTTTGATTCCTATAATGAAGGAGAATTCCAGGATGCATTGAATCAATTTCAGCCTAAGGGTTGGACACCGCTTGCTGATGCCTTAAAACAGTCACAGGATGCTTTAGGTGAATTTGATGTGGAGAATAACAACAATTTAATTTATGTCGTGAGTGATGGTATCGAAACGTGTGATGGAGATCCTGTTGAAGTAGCCAAATCACTTTCTGAGTCTAATGCCAGTCCAATAATTAATATTATTGGCTTCCAAACGGATGCTGAAGCACAAGAGCAATTGGAAGAAATGGCCGACGTATCAGGTGGTATTTTTGCTTCCGCCAATAATGAAGAAGAACTACAGGAAGAATTTGACCGTGCCGAAGAGGTACTGGAGGCGTGGAAAGATTGGAAAGATGATGCAATAAAGGATCTCGATGCCATGGAAGTTGATAATAGCTTTGACATTATGGCACTTCATAATGACTGGTCATCTGCCACTCTTTCAATGAAAAATAAAATGAATAGATTATCAAATGTTGCGGAAAACTTAGGTTTTTTTACCTTGGACCAAAAACAGATACTACAGGATAAGATAGAAGAGACGATGGAAGGAATTGAACAAATTGGTGACCAATTGGAAAAGGACCTTGAGGAATTAAGCAAACAAAAAATAGAAGAAGCAAAAAGTTCAGTAGAAGATAAATACAACAAACAAACCGAGAATTAACACCCGGATTGATATGAAAACGTCTGGACGGGGTGATGGAGATTGTTAAATGGCTCAAGAAGACCTTATTACTAACTGCCATATTATTAATAACCTTTTTCCCGATGTTAACCCCTGCAGTTTATGCTGTCAGTTCATGGACCGGTGAGTCATGGGAGGGAGAATCCTGGGAAGGAGAGTCCTGGGACGGCTCTCCCTGGGACGGTTCTAACCTAGAGTGGCAAGGAGAAACATGGCAGGGTGATACATGGGAAGGTAATGGAACTGAAGGTCCTGCTCCAGGAAACGGAGCAGGCGGAAATTATGATTGGTCCCACATCCCTTGGTATTTAGAAGGCTGGTACGCTGATGGGTGGTCACAGGATGGCTATTCCGGAAATCTCTGGTCCCAATCTGGATTTAACGGGAATGGGACAACAGGCGATTCATGGAGACAGGATGGTTTTAATGGAAATGAAACGAACGGTAGTCCATGGATGCAAGATGGATTTCAAGGTGAAGGCTATACAGGAAACCCTTGGTCACAAGGTGGATATCAAGGGAATCCTTATAACGGTGATCCGTGGTCAGGGAATGGCTATCTAGGCAGTCCTTATGTTGGGAATCCTTGGTTACAAAATGGATTTAATGGTAGCGGTACGTATGGACCAGGAACAGATGGTAATAGCACCAATGGCAATGGAACTGATGCGGACCCAGCAGATGTGATGAAATATGTTACTACTGATGTAATGGGAGGTACTGCTTCGGTCATTGAAGGCGGTTTTAGACATCAACGTTTCCAGGATGTCGGAAGAACTGGTTCCGGTTGGGGCTTAACTGCAAACAATGCGTATGCAGGTATGCTGGTAAATGGCCTGAAATTAGCCGGAGTGGATTCAAGAGTTACGGATGCAGGTGAAGCATTTGTTAATTCTACCGAAGCTGCTAAAGGTTATAGGGATATTAGAAGTGGAAGACAGTTTGGTAATACCCCAATAGAAGGAAGAGATATATCAGGCGGCTCAAGTTCTGCAGTCTCTTCAACCCCCTCTAAGCCTGGTGGAATTGAAAGAGCTTTGTCCAAGTTTAATGTAGCTACTGCTGCTGTGGGTACAGCATATTCAGGTTTCGAAACTTATAATAGTTGGCAAAATGCTTCTGATATCATGGATAGCGATGCAAGTGGTGCACAAAAAACTTCAGCAGCAGCTGAAGTGGGAGAAAATGCAGGTATAATACACTTATGAGTGCAGGAGTAGTTACTTCTGCAGTTCCCGTTCCGGGTGCAAGGGTGGCCGGAGGAATAATGGTAGCCGGCGGTGCGGTTCTATGGGGAGCTTCAAAACTCACCAAAACTGTTGCCAACAACTGGAATTCCATTAAAGAAACAGGCAAAAAAGCCTGGGAAGGAACGAAAAATCTTGCTAAAAAAGGCTGGGACGCTGTGACTGGTCTATTTAGTTAACAGAAATGAGCTATTGCTCATTTCTGTTAACCTATAATTTCTATGATTGAAAGAGTGATTAGAGTGAAGTATGATGATGCACTTGTCGCGAAAGAAGCGGAAAGACATAAAAAAATTTTCGAAACGTTTACGATTAATCCAGGCTCCTATCGCATTAACAATCATGATTATTTTTTTGTGAACTATTACAGATTTAATAAAATGACTGACTGTGCCGTGGTTTCGCCTGTTTCTCAGGCTGGAAAAAACGAGTACATGGAAGCTTATGATGCATTAATGGAATTTGCTCAGTTAACATCATCGATTCTGAATAATGGCGGAGAAAGAGCAGAAGCAAACATGGATTCCTTCACTACAATGAAGACATTTTTGTCAGGTGTTCTAAATGATACGGGAGACTCTTTAGATCAAGAAAGCAGAAGTGTTTTCAAATATTGTCTTGAAAGAATTGATCTGATTTTAAACTTGCAAGAACGTATGATTGAATTATATCGTGATTTTCTTCAAAAAAACCAAAAATATCATGAAGGGGATAAAGAAAATTTCACGAGGCAAGACATGAATGAAGCAGCCAACTGCCTTGGAGAAATGGGTTATATTCAATATAAGCAGGTAGTGTCAATTTATGAATTTATCCCTAAGTTTAAATATATAAAAAAGTTAAATAATCCAAAAGTTAATGAGCATATAACAACAGCTGTCAAAAAATATTTAGCTGAATTTTCAAAAGATGAAGAAGGGCAACGTAAAAATGTAGAACATATTACATATCAACCAAACATGGATGAGTTAACAAAAGAGGAACACATTGAGCTTGAAAAGGACATTTTTTATAAAAATTTAGCCGAAACAAATGCTTCGTCCAGAAAAGATTTGAGATATCCAAGCTAAGAAATAACGACTAAATATTATTAAGGCGTAACAAGGAGAATAACATGGAAAAACCACTTAAATTTACCTGGGAAATATACACTGGTAAATTCGAAAAAATATTTGTTCTTATGCTAATGACGACTTTACCATTATTGATGTTGCATTCATTTGTGACCAATTACATATACGCCATTACACCGAGTGGTTCTGCTGTTTATTCATTTGCAGATATTTATTACGGTCTTATTACACTATTATTATATCTTTACGCGCAAATTCCTTATATTCGTTTCGTTTATAACGAGTATAAAGGAGCCGAAAACAATTTGCGAAATTCGATTTACCACTTTTTGGCTAATGGCTTCACAGTGTTTGTGTTTGCATGTATCGTTTCTGTAATCACCACTATAGGGTTTATGTTTCTTGTTTTACCGGGATTAATTTTTCTTTCACTCGTATTCCCGATTCCGTATATTAGTATTTTCGATGAAAAATCGGTCTGGAAGTCATTTAAAGAAGGTTTTCGAATAGGCAAAAAGAATTTTTTTAAGATTATGTTAATCGTTATGTTTGCAGGGTTAGCTGAACTTGTATTTGGTATTTTTGTTACATATCAGTTATTTAATGTTACGTCTTCATTCGCAGCCCAGATGATTACCCAGATGACGCTTAATATTATTATTTTTCCTTTTATTATCATGCTTATGACATCGTTTATCCTTAAGTGGCGAGAAGCGTTGGAAACACTTGAAGTCAAAGTACAGGAAAACATTAACTAGGAAAGTGGGTGCACACGTGAATAAGTGGGAAAAAAAGTTATTTGTATTGATGGCCATCGTATTTATGGCAGTACAGCCAGTTTTCGTTCCAACTGTTTACGCTGTGGAATCTTGGACAGGTGACCCATGGGAAGGAGAATCTTGGGATGGTACCCCATGGGATGGGTCTGATTTAGAATGGGAAGGTGATACTTGGCAGGGCGATTCATGGAATGGAAATGGGACTGATGGCCCGGAATCATCGACAGGACAAAACTGGGATGGGATTCCCTGGTATCTAGATGGATGGTCTCAAGATGGTACGAATGGAAATCCTTGGTCTAGTGACGGTTTTGATGGGAATGGAACTTCAGGTTCACCGTGGACACAGCCAGGTTATGGCTATGGTTCTGGAGGTATGGGCAATCCATGGTCAGGTGATGGTACTTCAGTAAATGGAACATCTGGTTCACCATGGATGCAGCCAGGTTATGGCTATGGTCCTGGCGGTTTAGCCAACCCATGGCTAATGCCTGGTTATAATGGTAATGGAACAGACGGTGACGGTTTTAACGGAAATGGAACAGAAGGTGATCCAACTTCCATTGATGATTTCCCGACACTGCCTTTTGAATACGATGTTGGCAAATATGTAGTCAATGACGTCATGATGGGTCAGGTAAACCTGGCTGGTGATTTGTTGACCAGTCAAAACATGAGGGATTTAGGCTACGACTCCAGCATGAATTACGGCCTAGGTTACCGTGGCAATTTGTTAATGAATGGTCTGAAACTAGGTGTTGGAGACAATGTGGTTTTTGATGCCTATGATACGTATTCGCATGTTGAGGAAGGCGTTGGGGCAATACAGGATTACAATGCTATTAGGAATGCTCAAAGGACAGCCGATACCGCTGGAGATTTAGCCAGTGCATCAAGTAAAATTTCAAGTAGCACTCCTCCTGCGGCTTCGGTTGGTGCATTATCAAAGTTTACCGTGGCGGCTGCGGCTGTTGGAACTGGCTTCTCGGCCGTTGAAACAGGCTATAACACAGCTAGAGCTGTAGATGTGTTGAGTAGTGATGCTTCAGGTGCCGATAAAACAGTTGCGGTTACAGATGCCACTGCTAGTTTAGGCGACACCCTCATGAACGCTGGTGTTGTTACCTCTGCTATCCCAGGTGCTCAGGCAGTTGGTGCAGGTATGGTAGCTGTTGGAGCTGGTGTTTGGGCGGTTTCGAAAGGTGTTAATTTTGTTGCGTCTCACTGGAAAGGGAATTGGAAAGATACTGGAAAGGCGATGTGGAAAAGTACGAAAAATACGGCGAAAAAAGCATGGGATACTGTGACAGGCTGGTTTTCGTAAGTTATGATACTTTTGCGGTAAGTTAGAAGGAATATATTTTAATTGACTTTAATACCTGACCCAATTCAAAGTTAGGCTAGAAAATATAAAAACTATTTGAAACTTTTATAGGTAGTCCTGATTATTGTACGTATTAGTATAAAGATTTCCATGCAGTTTTTATTGCAGATTTAAGACGATGTTGTCTAAGTTACAGATTTATATATTCATTCCTTGTGACGGATAACATATCTTCTGACAGATATGGTATAAAAGGGGGTAAAATCAAAAAACATTCGCTCCCCTTATGAAATTTTTTGTGACAATCTTAAAGTTATATCAGCCAAAATAGAGTTAAGGCGGGGAAGGAAGTTTTTATTATGAAAGCTGTTGACCAAACTATTCTGGATACGGCAAAGAAACATAAAAAGATATTTGAGAAATATTGGATCGACCCTCACCATTTGTACCTTGATGATGTCAATTTCTATTTTGCGTTTTACCAAAGGTTTAATACGACAGAAATGGCTCTCCTATCATCACGATCCGATGTCTCAACTGAACAATATAAAGAGGCCTTTGAGCTACTCACTATACTAATAAATAGAATGGGTGCAATTCAGGAAGTAGGTATGGAAAGAAAGAATATTAGCATGAAGCCCTTTCACAAAACGAAATACTTTTTGGAAAAGGTACAAAGTCAGGCGGCGTTGTCCGATAGCAATAAAGAGGTCATTTCAAAATGTTCACAATTCATGAGTCGAGCAATATCACTGCAAAACCAAATGGTTGAATTGATGAAAAGATATGAACAGTTTAAGGATAGCAAGGAAACAGAGAACAATCAATATACTATACAGGATGTGGAGCAAATACACGATTTTCATGCAGAAATGGATTATATACAATTCACGCAGGGGCAAACATCATATAAAGCAATGGACCACTTCAGTACTTTATCTGACATTATCACACAAAATGATACAATCACCGGTTTGGCTGATTCTGAAATAAAAGTATATGTAAAGGAATTTTCACGAGGTAAGGAAAAGTTAAAATCGGCTTTGAACGAAGCAACGTACGTAGATAACCTGGAAGAACTGTCTAAAGAGCAATTTATAAAAACGGTACAGGAAGACTATTTAAAAAGGCAAAAAGAGTCCAACAAGTCGTTGATTAAAGACTTGAGATATCCTTCTTTAAATTAGTCAGCGATTCGCTTGTTTTTCGCATTTCATTATGCAGGAGTTGTTTTATTCTATGAAACTATTGAAAAGAAGGTTTAAAAATGAAGATGGCTCAGCCACAATTGAATTTTTAGGGATCCTGCCCTTAGCTCTGCTGTTACTTATGATTATCTGGCAATTTATTGTGGGGATTAATGGTGTTCTGGTCACACAATCTGCGGCGAATGAATACGCAAAAGTGTATTCAATAACCCAGAATGCAGGTGAAGCAAGTGCGGCGGCTGATAACATTCTTTCGACCGCGGGTAATTATCTGCAAAGTCAGGGAGTTTCAGTGTCCAATTTAGGAAGTAAAGAATTTACTGCTGAAGCAAACGTAAATATACGCTTGGTTTTTTTGCCAAGCGAATTATTTGGTTATACAATACCTTCCATCCCATATTCGGCAACAGCCAGCAGTAGGGTGATTGAATGATGCTCAAGAAAAGATTTCAAAATGAGGACGGTAATATTGCCCTATTTGTACTTGGCATGTTAAGTATCATTATGATTTTGCTGATCTTTGTTGTAAAACTGGGTGGAGCTCTCGCCACGAAAGAACAATCTGGTACAACGGCCCAGCAGGCAAGTATGGCTGCATCAAGTGTTCTGTATGAAGAAGTACGCCGTGTTGTATATGAATATGAGGACGAAACGTTGGAGGGGGCATTACAAGCTTTTTTTGAAGATATTGAAGAAATGGTTGACGACAGAGCATCTCAATTATCAGGCTCAGGCAATTATGCTGACTGGACAGCAAACGAAATAGATTTGGAGGCATTTGATCAGGTTTTAACAGAAGAACTGAATAAAGACGTAGTGAGAAGCAAATTAAATGAATTGTTGGAAGATGAAGATATTGAAACAGAGGTTATCGATACAACCAAAAATGCAATCGTGGCCAATGGCGGAGTATTGGAAGGAGCCCAATTAGCCATACAAGACGATCGTTTTTATGTGCGTGCTGCCAATGAATTCGAATCTGTTTCATTTGATGGCTTTATGGAGGGGATTCAGGAAAATGTCTACCAGGAGTCTGCCGGTCCCAAGATTGATTTTCTGGATGTTGTGTGGGATGGCAATTCAGTGACTTCGCTTGAATGATTTTATGAAAGGGACTGATTTAATGGGCAGGAAAATCAAACTGCTTGTATGTTTAACAGCCGCACTGCTGCTGATTTCCTGTGCATCAGCAGGGGCAGAGGAACTTGTGGACTATCATAATAGTTATGTTGAAAATGTGAACAGCAAATTACCGGAAATCAATACGCTTAATGAAAAATCGCTTAGTTCGGCCTCATTTGAAGAAGCACTTGATGTTCAAAAGAATGAATTACTTCCGCTGGTCAATGAAATAAAGGATTATATAGATTCACAGGAGCCTGAGTCAGATATCGTAAAGGAGTATCATTTATTAAGGGCTGACCAGGTGGATACCTGGTATGAAGCTTTTCAAATGAAACATGATGTACTGGAGAGTGTGGTCGACCAATCCATTAGTGATGAAGAAGCGAATGAGATCATCATGGAAGCTGATGAGAAATTTATGGAAGCCGGCGAAAAGGCCCAAGAAGCGGATCGGAAAATGGTAGATCTGGCAGATGAACATAACCTTGAGCTTGAAGAATAGGGTTAATCAATTATTCAGGATAGGTGAAGCAAATGTCCAAAACCGAGAAACGCTGGAGAAGATTTTATTTAATCTTAATGATTTTTATCTATGCTGTCTTTGTGCCGGTAACTGTAATTGAGTGGCTGGCAGGTACCGGAGGCTTTCCGATAACAGCCGTAGTTGTCGCCTTGGGGCTTCCTTTAATGCGAAAGAATCATTTGAATTCGATAAAGGAAAAAGAGGGCAAAAACGCTGTTTAATGATAGGGAGGATTCGATGGGGTCTTCCCTTTTCTTATATAGCTTAATGGATAGAATCGATTGGCGATAGATTTAGCATTTTGCTTTGACCCAAGTGTCGAAAGATGAAATGACTTATGTGGACAAGAACTTACTATCC
>Ga0079226_10002228_pt1 | contig 14935 bp, 7 predicted proteins | sample Poulit2014_FD_76345 | JGI IMG/M metagenome (GOLD analysis project Ga0079226, IMG submission 76345) | Agricultural soil microbial communities from Georgia to study Nitrogen management - Poultry litter 2014 | ecosystem: Environmental > Terrestrial > Soil > Agricultural land | place: USA: Georgia... | reverse complement strand
TTTATATAGAAATGCAGGTGATGTATTTCCATTCGCTGTAGAAGATGACGGTGAAGTTGTTGGTTTTATATTGTTAGATGAAGATGTTGAAGAGAAAGAATATATGATTTGGCGAACGATGGTTGATGAAAGATTTCAAGGTAGAGGATATGGTAAGGCGATTGTGAGGAAAGTAATTGAGAAATTTGAAGCGGATGAACGATTTGATGTGTTAATAGCGGATTATGTTGTCGGCAATGAGCCAATGAAGCAGTTGTTGGAGTCGTTAGGGTTTAAGGAAAAGAAATTTGATGAGGTGTTGAATGAGTTTGTGATGGAGTATAAATAGGAAGTGCGTCATTATGTAATATACTATGAAAATTCAAGACAAGAATGAAACTATAGAATTTCGCACTTGTCTTGAAAAATTTTCATTTAATTATTTATCCAATATTTATTAAAAGTTTTCTTCTCAACTATTTTGTTTTTATGAACTTCCCAAATTGCAGATGAAGCCGTATCTAGTAAAGTACGCTTAATAACGATATTTACAGGTTTTTCTGAAAGATATGAGCTTTTATATATACTCACATAGTTTTTTGATTTATCGCTTATTGGGATGGGCTTATTTTCAGTTTGAATATTTTTAGCTATCTCTATTAGCGATTTGAGGCTGATTCCAATATTACTTAATTCAGTTATAAGTCTTTTTTTATTTAGCAATATAATTTCAGCAAAATCGAGGTCATCAATATCACTTAATTCCTTATAAGATTCCTTGGTATAACTTCTGGGGTAAATCAGAAGATAATAATTAGTCTTTTTATTTTCATCTAATAACCAACCTTTACGCGTTACTCCATTGTATTCATAAGATAATTCGAAGGCGAATGTTGGTAGTGGATTATTCATATAAGTTGTCTGGGATTTTTCATCTATAAAATACATCTCTTCATTACTATCTTTTAAAACCAAATCGATTCCAAGTGTTTGTGCTTCTTTGATTCGATCGGCGTTACTTACTTCTTCAACCCTCATATAATTGACTACAGAGGCGTTAAGCTGACTATAAAAATATTTTTCTAACCAACCCGCGACTATCTCCTCATGTTTCTTATCTCTATCAAAATAAGACATACTATTATATACCCCTCTCGGAATGAATACAGATTTAAGACAGTAGAATATTTTTAAAATAATATTATTCACATTGAGTAATTAATGATTTATGTTATGAGTTTTACAATAATGTTTAACCTAAGAATAGAATAGTTGTTGAAATATGTAAACTTTTTCCATAAATAATACGGTTTTAAGTGTGGATTTTTTATTTGAACTATAAAAGTTGATCGAAATGAAGCTATATGATATACTTTTACAATATGAAAATAGATGAATTAGTAAGAAATTTTATTAATTATTATTGTTATTAGAATAAATTTTGGAGGAATTTTAATGCAAAAACTTAAAGTTGCTGAGCTTTTTGCTGGTGTTGGTGGTTTCAGAATAGGACTAGAAAACACAGACAAAAATATGTTTGAAGTTGTATGGGGAAACCAGTGGGAACCTGGTAAGAAAGTTCAGCATGCTTATGACTGCTACAACACAAGGTTTGATACTGGCATTCATAGTAACGAGGATATTGCAGAAGTTCCTGATAAAGTCTTGTCCAATACAGCTGCAGATATGGTCGTAGGTGGGTTTCCTTGCCAAGACTATTCTGTTGCCAGATCTCTTAATGGTGAATTAGGTATACAGGGTAAAAAAGGTGTGCTTTTCTGGCAAATAATTAGAGTCATTCAAAATACTATTCCAAAATATGTTTTGTTAGAAAATGTGGATAGGCTTTTGAAATCTCCTTCATCACAAAGAGGAAGAGATTTCGCTGTCATGTTATCTACATTAAATGAACTAGGTTATGATGTAGAATGGCGTGTTATAAATGCCGCGGATTATGGAAATGCTCAGAGAAGAAGAAGAGTTTTTATTTTCGCATACCGTAGGAATATGGATTATTCACTAGAAATGCTAAATTATGATGATGAACAGATGATATATAACAAAGGTATGTTTGCAAGGGCATTTAATGTAGAAGAGAAGCCTAATAAAAATAGAGTAGCATCTGTGAATTTATCGAATGATATAGTTGAGGTGTCGGATAATTTCTCATTTAAGTTTTTTAATTCAGGTATCATGAGGGATGGACACTTAACGACAATAGATACAATACCTGTCTATGAATCTGCTACACCATTAAGTGAAGTTTTAGAAAGTCAAGTAGATGAAAAATACTTTTTGGATGAAGTGAAATTAGAGAAATTCAAATACCTTCGTGGTGGTAAAAAGATTGAAAGAACATCAAAAGATGGTTATAAGTACACTTATTCAGAAGGTGGTATGAGTGAAACAGATTCTTTAGACTTACCAGGAAGAACTATGTTAACGAGTGAGGGTTCTGTAAATAGAAGTACACATTTAATAGAACAAGAAGGTAAGAGAAGAATTATCACACCCGTTGAAGCAGAGAGGTTAAATGGTTTTCCTGATAATTGGACAGATACAATGCCGGAAAGAGCTAGATATTTCTGTATGGGGAATGCATTAGTGGTTCCAATTGTGACAAGAATAGGTAATGAAATAGAAAAGATTGAAAGTAATTATCCGGAGAATATAACTCAAATAGAACTATTTTAGAAAGTGCCCCGATGTGTATTTTAAATACACCACTGGGGCACTTATTATTTATTTATTTTATAAATGGTAAGTAAAGCATCTAAATCTATATTTATTCCATATTCAGGATAGATGTTTCGACGTTTATTATAAAAAAGGGAAATCATATCTGTTATTTCCTCATCAGTTGCGTGATGAATTTTTCTGTGGCAATTAGGGCATAGGCAAATTATATTATCAGCAAAATCTATTGTATATTCAAAAAAGTCTTGATGAGACATTGGTATTAAATGGTGGGACTCCATATAGTTGTTGTGGTCACTTTTAGAAATAAAAGTTTGGTGACTCCTATCAAACTCACATTGCCAGTTTGCTTTCATTTTTGCTTTTCTACTCTCATTTATATTTCTAGGGTAGATTCTAAGGTTTTTATACAAAGTTTTTGACTTTTTAACCGTTTTATATTCTATTGGTTCCTCATTAATTACTATGTTAGACATACTGTCATTAATGGTGTAGCTTTCAGATTGATCTAAATTTAAATCATCCACTTTATGAATCTGATCTTCAATAACATAATTTTTGTATGCTAAATATCTTTCGAATGCGTTCAAAGTAGAACCGGGAAAATGACCCTCACGCATATTATATTCTTTGAATTCTGGGGTTAATAAAGTATCTTTAAATACTTTGAACTCTTCTAAACTACTGAAAGTATTATATGAATTCGGGTTAATTTCTCGATAGAAAATTATTAACCTAATTAGATATCTAGCATATGATGAACTTTTTCCGCTTTTCCCAGATAGAGATTTTCCCGCTAACTTAGTCTCTAACTCAGCATAACTATTAAAATTTTGATACAAACTAAGAAATTCATTTTTTGTCTCTTTGTAGAGATTAGATTCAGCATGTATTTTTCTAAACATTTGGAATTTCCCTTTCCTAGAAATGGATTATTTGTATAATTGATTGTAACAGAAGGGAGTGGGTGTTTATGTCCTTTAAATATGAATCTATAGAAGAATTAGTCAGTTATTCCAAAGAAGCTGAGGGCAAGTATTTAATAGATATAGATACTAAAGATATTATTGGGAAAACTAATAAGGGAAGTGTAGGAGCTGTAATTGAGCAAAGTTATTTTGGTTATTCAGCTAATTCAAAAGCAGAGGCAGATTTTGCCGATGTTGGGATAGAATTAAAAACAACAGGAGTTATAAGGCAGAAGAGAGGAACTATTGCTGCAAAAGAGAGATTAGTACTCAATATTATAAATTATATGGATGAAGTGGGTAGAGATTTTGCAACTTCTAGTTTTTGGAGTAAGAATAATAAGCTACTCATATTTTTTTATACATATGTACGTGACAGTAATGGTAAACCAGATTATAGTAAGTTCCAAATATTAAAAACTATTTTACATGAATTTAGTGAAAAAGACTTAGAGATTATACGACAAGATTGGGATTTAATACATAATAAAATCAAACTAGGTCTAGCACATGAATTATCTGAAGGTGACACTCAAATTCTTGGAGCATGCACAAAAGGAGCATCTAAGAAGTCAATGCGAGAACAGCCTTTCTCAAGTATACCTGCGAAGCAAAGAGCGTACTCATTAAAACAGGGGTATATGACAGCACTTGTTAAACAGTATATAGATCATGAAAAACTAATACCTATTACTAATGTAAAAGAGTTGAAATATAAGACTGTTGAAGAAATTATTAAAGAAAAATTTGCACAATATATTGGTAAAACAGAGTTAGAAATCATTAAACTTTTGAATCTTAAGGAATCTAATGCTAAAAACAATGCACAGTTGTTAACTAGTGGTATTCTAGGAATAACTGGTACTAAGCTAGACAAAATTGAAGAGTTTTCTAAACTAAATATCAAATTTAAAACAGTCACCTATGAAAAGACTGGTATCTTAAAAGAAAGTATGTCTTTTGAGAATCTGAATTTTCAAGATATATATTTAAATGATTGGGAAACATCTGAATTAAAAATGAAATTTGAATCTACTCAATTTCTATTTGTTATTTTTCAGAAAAATAATGAAAACCAGAAAGTTCTAAAGGGTGTAAAACTATGGAATGTTCCCTTGACAATTTTAGATAACGAAATCAGAGAAGTATATGTAGAAGTGAAAAAACTATTGGCTGATGGAATTGTAGAGTGGAAAGAGGGGAATAGATACAGGAATAATCTTCCTAAGTCAGGATTTAATGGAGTATGTCATATAAGGCCTAAAGGTCAAAATAGAGTTAAAAGCATGATAGTATTACCAAATGGACAGGAACTTCCTAATCAAGCTTTTTGGTTTAATGCAAAATTTATAAAGGAATTAACACTAGATATATTATAAAGTATGGTTGTATATGTATTTGAAGTATGAACCATTCCATACAGTATATAAATAAAATATATTTGTTAATCGATAATCACATGTATAAACGGAATTGTCTAATTTATTTTGGATTTAGTTGCCACTGTATTTAAAAATTTATTATCTTGATTTGGCTATTATTAGGAGCAACATTAATAGTAAAAAGTATTAACTTTGGGATGAAGGTGACGATAATTGTTAAAAACAAAATATATAATGAATACAAATCATTTTGAAATTCAAAGATTGAATATATAAAATAAAAAGCTTGTTAATGAAGCATACCGCTCCATTAACAAGCTAAAACATAAGCAATATAATCACCATGTTTTCGATTTATCTTTCCTCTAAAGAAGTGATTTTAATAATTTCTGTAGTTTTCTTAAGCTCCTCATTTACTTTAACATAACCACTTACAACACACTCTCCTTTTTGTAGTAAAGATAAACGAGATTCCCATTCTTTTCGTTTTTGATTATCTGAACTTAGCAATTTACTTATTTCTTTAACTTGATTCTCAGGTGGTGAAAAATGGATTTGAGTTGCCGCATTATAGATATGAGAAACATCACTATTACCGGTTTGTAGTGAAGATAAGGACTGGGTTGCAAGCCAAGTTGACCATCCGAACTTTCTTCCCTCTCTCATGATTTTACCAGTAGGTGAGTTGCTTTTATGATTCAAGTTTTGCATTTCATCCAGAAGCACGGGGAAAACCATATTTTTATTCCCATTAATTGTTGTGTAGTTGTATATATCCCAAAGTATAAATTCGACAATTACTTGTTGAATATTATTAGGGTATCCTTTTAGTTGAAGCACATTTAATTTACCTTCACCATTAAAGTAATTACGCCATTCATTATCAGACTGTGAGTAATTGAAGGGATCTCTATCTAATAGAGAAGTCAATCTTCCAAGTAGAGTTGTTTCCTCTGCATCCATCAGTTTATTTTTTATTATTGTGAAAGTGAGGTTTTCATCGTAAATTGCTAGGCATTCCAATAAAACTTCTTTGAGTTTATAATTTTGTTGAACACCAAGATTAAATACAAAGTCTAGAATTTGTATAACTCTTTCAGCAACATCTTGGTTAGATTCAGGATGATATATCCCTTCATCCAATTCAATATTATTTTTCTTGAAAGGATTTAATGGTATTTTTTCTTGAATTACAAATCTACTGTGTATTTTTTCATTCATTTTATCCTTTAATGAGTCTTCTAGTTGGCTACCTAAAAAGCTATCTGTGTAATCAATGACCAAGCTATCTAAATTATTTTTTGATAACTCATATAAAAGTGTCTGTAGGAAATACGTTTTACCCTGTCCAGACTTACCTGTAATTAATAAGTGACGATTACCAAGTTTCTTATTCCCGTATTCCCAATAAAAGTCTTCTGTAGTACCTAAAATACGTCCAAGTAATAAACGTATATCATGTGTAACGGTATTGTTAACGGTACTATAATCGGTTAGATTTATGTCTTCTTTTGATTCGTTGTTATTGTATTTTGTATCTTGATTTGCACCTTGTGTATCCATGTTTTTTTCTTCTTTTTTGATTGTAGAATCAAGATTTAGTTCATCTTCATCATTTATTGCCGTTTCTTTTATATCAATAGACTTCTGATTATAAAGTTCATTAGAAGTTGTACTAGAATCAGCAACCTTTAATTTATCTGAATCTTGATTATGAATTTTATATATTGTATTCGAATTGTCTTGTTTCTGAAATTTCTGCATAGGTAGATAATTTTTTAGGAAATATGAGTGATCTAGTCCTCTAGTTTGATTATTCCATTCATTCAGTACATCACTATAATCCTTTTCTGCATCTGTATATCCATCTTGCTCATTTAGTTGTAACTCAAGTATCGGCTTACCAGAACGTTTTGTAATTTTTCTGAAGTAGTTATTTGTAGTAAATAATACAGATATTCCAGAAAAATATTTATCATTGAGTGAGGTAGAGTAGATGTTTTCACTATTTAGTATTTGGGACTTAAGATTAAGTATGTCCTGATATTTATTTTCATTAACAAGTTTATTATTAATAAACTTTTCTAAATTTGAAAAATATAAATTAAGGAAAAAGAACCTAAAAAATTCTTGTGTTGCTTTATTATCAGACTCTGTAATGAGTTGATCTTTAAAGATATTAAATGTATTATAGAGTTGGTTTTTTGCTTTGCTTGTAACATTGTTTTTGTTTAGTCCTATTTTAACCTCAACAGGTACAAAATGAACATTGTATTGATTCTCTGTTAACTCAACTCCAATAAATAATAAATCATCAGATGTTGCACCAGAATATCCTAATTCTCTTGAAGAAAACAAGTCTGATTCGTTACTGATTCCCTGTAACCTACTTACTCTGAGTATTTCTTCGAGAGAAATTGGCACCCACACGATGTCGTCATTATCTAATAGAGACATTACATTCTTATAAGCTGAAATAATACTAAGTTTTTCACGAACAAAATTGTCGTGTAATTTCTTCTGCCCAATTATTTTAAGTAACCATTCTCCGTTAAGTGTATTAAATGAGCGAATAACATTTTCTATATTCTCAGGTCGATATGAAGAGTTGACTTTTTCTAAATATTCAATAAGTACATGTCGATATTCTTCAGTCTTGTTAGTGACAGTGATAGATTCATAATTTAAAGAGGAAGTTTGATCACTATAATGAATTATATATAACGGACTATTGTAATCATCAAAATAAGATAAGTTAATATTTGGATCAATAAATGTTACCCAATTAGAATTAGAAAACATAAAATCAAGATTTTGTGAATCAATTTCAGAAATATTATTCACGATGGAAGTGTTCTTTTTAAAAGTTTGTAATCTGTTATCTTTATTTGTAACAATTAAACTATTCCATGCTTTAGAGAAATCAATAATTTTAGATGTGAAACCTTCAATAGATTTAAAGCCAAAACCTGTGACATAATTGGTACCCATCTTCGTATGAACAGAATTAGAAGAAATAAGACCTTTATTTGCAAAAGAACAATTTAATAAATCAGATTCAAAAATTGAGAATACAGGTTTTTGATTAAAATTATAAAATGTTACATGAAAATTTGATTCATGTGAATCAACGAAGATATTAATATTCTTTTTTATTATATTTAATAAGTCGAGATTATCATAAAATTTCTTTAAAGACGGTTTAACTGTTATGTTTAATTCTTCGATTAATGTATCTAAAGAATCAATATTAAATATATTAATACTTTCGTTAATATTAAATTCGCTATCTAAGTATATGTTAATAGGAGTAATTTCTTCGGGTTTACCAATCGAAGAATCTGCCTGTCCTAAAATATAGTTGATAACACCTTTGAAAATATATTTATATTCATATATGTTCTTAAATTTTACTTTAATAGGTAATTTAGGATTAGAAATAAATAAATATTCAAAATGCTTTTTAAAGTCTGATATTCTAGATTTGACAATGCTTTCTAGTGTACTACCTTGTAAATTATTATGGGATTTATAATTTTTAAATACAATAGACTTTGGGAAAAAATCATCAGTATCAGAAAAATAATAATTATTATTTTCTAAATAAAATGGTACCAGATTTGTTGATTTATATTTACTAATAATCTTCTCACTGTTCTCTTGATGTCTAAAGGTTTTATATTTCTCGATTTCAAACTGAAGAACAAAAGGGTTTAGTAGAGTAAATACTAGCTTATCATCTAATCTAATTTTACCTATATCTAGAATATTTTGTATAGATTCAATTACCCTTGTGTCTTCTTGAACTGAGTTAATAATATTTAACGTTAATTCACAAATATGGTTAGCTGCGTCATAAATATTATCTTCAAAAGCTGTTAAGCTAGGTAATGTTTTTTGATACTTTAACAACTCAAAGAATTTATAATAAGCTGATTTTATTTCCGAGTTGATACTTAAATGAGCATCACTTATATTGCCATCAGTCATTACTGGAAAAAGTATATTATTTTCTATTATCTGACTTTCTATATTTAAATATTGTTTGAAATTATCATAAACATAATATTCATCAGTATCTTGAATAAGTATTTTTCCATCCCATATCATAGAAATTCCTTTATCATAGATTTTCTTGAAAAGGAATTGAGATGATCGAGGAATTGGTGAGTTTAAGGGCGTTGCCAATTCTATTTTTAATAGAAAATTATTGTTTTTTAGATAGAAATAAATATTACTAGCATCCTCTTTTATTAATGAACTTAAATTAACAATTAAACTTTCATCAACAAGGCTGTAAATTTCACCAATATTTTCAGCAGTAATCTCATTTTCTTCGCCTTCTCCAAATACTAATAAAGAGTCATATTCATGTATTTTTATTATTGGAATGGATTCTTTGATATTATAATCTAAAAGAAATTTTGATTTGAAATTCTTTAAAAAATCGATGCTAAAGTTTACTACTAAAATTTTGAAAGAGAATGTTAAGTTGGATTTATTCTTATGTCGGTATTTTAGCTCTATGAAGAAATACTCATTATTTAATTTTGGGAAATCTAGAACAATACTTTTTTGTTTTCCAGAGATATCTAAACTGGATTTGAAATTTTGTTCAGGGATAAATATATTATTTGATTTAACATCCACTTTATTTACATTTTCATCGAAAGGCAACTTAATACTATTAATCAATTTATCCTGTCGATTTATAATTATATGAAATTTTTTTGATTTTGCCGCAGTTGTTCCCTCTTGTCTTTCCCACACTTCAATGCCAGTATTGTTAAACTGTTGATTGAAGTTCTCTCTATCGAATTGAATCTTTATTTTATTTTGTTCTTTCCTACTATTGTAACTTTTTAAAATATTGTTGAAATCAACATCTTGCCAGTCTTTTCTACTTAATTTATTTACTAGGGAATTATTATCAAAAATATTTTGTAAGTTGTCCCTTGCTGTACCTTGAGTGTGATATAGAGAAATTTCTTCGAATAATGAACGATTAATATCAAGTCTTTCTTTTATGTCCTCTTTATTAGAGAATGATTTAAGTTGAACATCATTAAAAAGTTCTAAATTTTTAAAATCGTTTTCAGTGATGGCTTGATTTTGATAAATAGAATATACTGCTTCGAAGTCCATCAACGTATATCTAGCAAATTCATCATCAAATCTGGTGTCTAAAATATATTCCAACATAACTTTTTCGGAGAGCCCAAGTTTATTTGTTGAACTATCTTCATTTACAAGAAGTTTAATGTTCTCTCTTAAAGTATTTGTATGGAAGGGAGCACCTTGTTTGGCTAGATTATATGCTCCTCCGGTAATGCTATCTAGGTCTTCACGTATAATAAATACAACACTTTTGTTTCTCCATATGCCTTCTTGATTAGAAATCTGGTTTCTAATAGTTACTAAAAAATCATGTGTCATATTTTCTGACACAAATACAAATATCATTTCAGTATTGTTAATTTTAAAACTTGGTGTAGAAAAATTATATTCTTCAGATGTGAATATTCCACTAGGAAATGTTTTTTCTTCAATTACAGCTTCTTGCAATTGTTGTATTTCTTGAAAGTCATTTAAAATTAAATAATATCGCTCACCAATATCTATAGGGCGTTCTGCAAAGTAAGTTAATAATTTAGAACTTATAAAATTATAAAATTGGTTTGACATACTTAGCCTCCCCGCTATCACTTTTTTTCTCTAGAATATTTATTTTCTCATACAGATCTACAATTTTCTCTTTTGTATATCTGTCAAACCATACACCTCGACGCTCAAACTCTATGAAGACATTACTTAATATCACTTTTTCATCTTTAACAATTAAAGTTGTTAAAAGTATTATCATATTGACATCTAAAGTTAAAATTTTACCTAGTTTCCCACGTGATTTTAGGAAATATAAATTCCCAATCTCATCGATAGATTTAAAATATCTTGACTGAGTTTCCAATTGAATATCATCAAGTAAATATTTCTTTAGCTTGTATATATTATTTAATAATTTATTGTCGTACATTCCTTTTACATCAAAACTATTGTTTTTCTCAGTTAGTGATTCATACGATTTTATGAATAATTCAAGTTTTTCATTTAAGCTATCTTTTGATTTAGAATTTATTAAATCTTGAACAGGGTAAGTGTTTTCAGATTCATTAAGAAAGTTTAAATATCCTATTATATTTTCATTTACCAACAAGTCTTTACGTAAATTTGTAATCATATTAAAGCCTTGCTTCACAGATTGCCTAGTAGAGGTGATTTTCTCGGAATCTAATGTGAAATACAATGGTATAAAATCAGTACTTGTGTTTTCAAAATTATTTAAATATAAGCTTGTTTGAATTAGGTACTGAAAGTAATAGAATGCTAAAAATCTACCTATATTTCTCATGAAAAAATCTTTATTTTTAGTTAAATATTCTAAGTCTTTGGATAAATATTTAAAGTTTTCTTTATTAAAGACAATATAATCATTTTTAGATTCAGCACTTTTTAAATTAACTATTGAATCCATTATGATTTTTTCAAATAAGTTAGTATATTCCTTATCTCCAACAATTTCTTTCCAAGATTCTCGAGAATGAAGATCTAAAAGTTGATTTAAAAGTAATGCAATTTCAACTTCACCTTTTATATCGTTTCCATCTGAATTAGGTAGATAATTTATTAGAAAAGGATGATTTAAAGAAGAAAGTGTTTGACTATTCGTGAAAAAGTTTAAAAAATCCGTCTCTAAATTAGAGGAGACAAAATCTACATCCAAAAGTTCTGTAGAAATAGGATGATCGTTCATTTGATATTCTGGTTGAAGGCTGAGAGAAATTCTTGAAGTAGCCCCTAGTATACCTTGAAAACCATTCTTGTATTTTACTCTTTCAGGTTCACGTGTAAAAAAAGGAAAAATTTTATGTTTAAAAAACTGACGATTATATTTTACTTTATTATTTTTATCTGAAATTCTATCAATTAAATTATCTATTATGTCCATTGATTACAACTCCTCAATTTCTGGGCTAAGAACACCGCTAGAAATTTTAAATAATCTATTTGAGCTATTAATCTTAATTATTGTATTCCTCATCGAAACCGTATTTTCAACTATCTCATCGATAAATTCATTGAAATTAATTGAATCATTTCTATCACTGCTCTTTACTACATAACCATTAGATATTTTACAAATAAGCAGATACAGTGGATAGTCTATCTCTAAAGTATAAATCTTTTGTGGAGAACTAAAGTTATTCTCATCATATACTTCTACGTATATTGAGTTTTGATAAATGTAAATAGCTTTAAATCTACATCTGAATTCAATGCCAATTCTGATTAGGTCCTTGGAATTCCATATATTCTTAAAAATATATCCTTGTTCAGGTGAACCATTCCATTTATATATACAGCTTTCAACTTGCTTAAGAAATGATTTTTGTGAAGATTTGTTATTGCTTTGAATGTCACTAATCAACTTTAAATAATTACTATAATCATTAGAAATAAATTTTTCATGATTGAATAGAAAGTAGAGTCTGACAATAGTTTTATACTTTTTATCATTTCTTATTCTGTCTAAGTTAGAAAGGTACAGAATAATCTCTTGAACGTGCTTATAATCATTTTTAAATAACTCGCTGCATACCATTGGTAAATGATTAGTATTATAAATACGAACATTTAAATTCTCTAACTCCGATTTTAGTTGTTGGCTTGGATCATGCATTCCTATAGACTCAAGCAATTTAGACTTTTCTTCATTCTCAAAAATAAGTGTAGTTAGTAATGTAGTATATTTATTATTAAAATCCTCATTAGGTGAAATAATATCATAGATTAAATTCAATACTGAACGGGCTGTTAGAATCCTTTTATCTTGAATTCTAATTAAGTTCAGCATAAATAGTAGAGACTGCTGAACTTTCTCGTTTAATAATATCTTATAGTTAAGATAGATTGGTTCATCTCTATTTAGTCCGTCGTCCTCAATAAAAGCTTTATATATAGGATTTTCATCAACCTGTAGAAATACTTTTTTTATTAATTCTGAATAAAAATGATTTTCTACTACTCCATCTTTTATAGTAAGTGTTTGTTCTTCTAAAAATGAAACGATAGAGTAATTATTGTCAGTAGCATTGTAAGTAGTATTTAATTCTTTTGAAGATACGAACTCATCCTTAAAAATTTTTGATTTTCTTACAAATTTCTGGAATTCATAAAATTTATTAGTATTTTGTAAGTGTGTCATGAACTTGTGGAGCATTCCTATATTTACAGCAATAACTAACTTTGTTTGTTCTTTATAATGCTTTGATAACAATTCTGTTAAGGTTTCTACAGCTGTTTGATTAGGACTATTACTTTCAGTAGCATCATTATGAATATGTATGTCCTTAAAAAGATGAGGATGATTACTTTTAAGAAAAGATAATAAATGAGACTTGCCATCGCCCACCGAACCTACTAATAATATAATACCAGTTTGGTTTCTACAAAGTTTATGGCATTCATCAAGTAGTTGATCCTCGATGTTTCTCTTGACATGTATGTACTTGTTAAATTCACTAAATTTATTAGAGTTTACAACTGATTCTTTGGAAGTCAGACTTAATCTTGAAATCATTTTAGGAAAAAAATCATTAGTATTCGTTGATCCAGTGGAATATTTAATATAGGAATCTAAAATTTCACTTATATAATTTAAGTCAGGACTATATTTATATTTTTGATAGTCTTCTATTTTATTTTTTAAATCACCCAACATACTATATTGAGTACTATCTATTTCTTTTCTAGATTTAAGTAATATTCTTGTGGTGTGGATATCTTTAACATTAATAGTATTTAAATCAATATCTTTCAGTAAATTTACAGGTAAATTTTCACTGAATTCTTTGAATTTATCATTTACTAGATTATACATTTTTAATAATCACTCCTAATTACTAATATAATACATTATATAAATTAAACATATACATTATTGATTTTGTGTAAATTTGATTTATCTATACACTAAATAACTTCAAGAGTAAAATGGATTATCTACTTATATATTTTATCTACCCTTTATATAGCGGTTAAGCTAATTTAATTTCTCCAAATTATGTAACTTCCCCAAGTTGATAGTAATCAATAGAGCAATACTTTCTAAAATAAGTAACCAAATAATATAATATTTTTAATTCTAGTATGCTACTATATTTATATATCGCAATTTTCTGAAAACGGAGGTTTAACATGGGGGAAGAGAAAAAGAAAAAAAGGTTTGGGGTACCTGATGCTTTTGTAATTATTTTTGGGATTCTAATTATAGCATCCATTGCAACTTACTTAGTACCATCTGGTCAGTTTGATCGTGAGGAGATGGACGGGCGCGAGATTGTTATTGAAGGGACTTATCAAGCAAGTGAACAGAGTCCTGTCAGCGTACTCGACATTTTCTTAGCCATACAAAATGGTTTAATTGAAAGTGCGGATTTAATTTTCATGGTACTTATTATTGGTGGGGTGGTTGCTGTTCTAGAACATACTGGAGCTATCAATTCTGGTATCAACTCTTTAATTGAAAAGACTAATGGTCGGAAGTACCCGTTAGTTATTCTATTTATTATAATTTTTGCCTTCATGGATATGGCTGGTATTAGTGGTAATGCCATAATCGCTTTTATTCCAATCGGAATTATCTTAGCTAAAGGTTTAGATCTAGATCCACTTGTTGGTGTGGCCATGGTTTACTTAGGGCAATACACTGGTGTAGCGACGGGAACTTTTGACCCTGTCATCACTGGGCTAGCTCAGAATATCGCGGAACTACCTCTATTTTCTGGTGCTTGGCTAAGGTTATCGGCTTTCATTGCTTTACTACTCATCACTATTGTCTACATATGTTTA
>Ga0079226_10002227_pt1 | contig 14935 bp, 17 predicted proteins | sample Poulit2014_FD_76345 | JGI IMG/M metagenome (GOLD analysis project Ga0079226, IMG submission 76345) | Agricultural soil microbial communities from Georgia to study Nitrogen management - Poultry litter 2014 | ecosystem: Environmental > Terrestrial > Soil > Agricultural land | place: USA: Georgia... | reverse complement strand
GCTTCATCGGCTAAGTCTCGTTTCATTAATACGATAATTTTTTCTTTAGATTGAATTACTTCTTGAATTAACGGATTTTGCGAACTGGCGGGAATTCTCGCATCAACTAGCTCAATGACGAGATCAACTAATGATAAACTAGCTTCTATTTCTCGTCTTGCTTTAGCCATATGGCCTGGAAACCATTGAATCATTCGTATCACCATCTTCTATTTTACTATTTGTATTCGACTTGGGGGCCAATAAATAACATTCGTCTTGCCAACCACTTCATCTATGGGAACTAAACCGACATCATTATGTCTACTATCTGTAGAATTATGCCGATTATCACCGAGTACAAAAATAAAACCTTCTGGAATAGTGTCATAGTTACCGTTTAGTTTTTCCAATGAAAAATCTGCTGTATTAATATGAAAAAAATTTTGATTACTCGATGTAGTTGGTAAAAATGATTGGTCAATCGGTTCATGATCAATGTACAATACATCGTCTTTTACCGCAACATGTTCTCCAGGTAAGCCAATAACCCGTTTAATAAAGTCCTTTTGTTCCGACGCGTGAAAAACGATGATATCAAATCGTTGTGGTTCCTGGAAATAATATTGAAATTTGTTCACAATCATTTGGTCTTGTGAATAAAGAGTTGGTTGCATAGATGGTCCTTCAACAATAATAGGGGAAAAGATAAATTTCCGTACAACTAATGCAAACACAAGGGCAATTATTATTATTTTGAACCAACTTAACCAATCGGATGCTTTCTTTTCTGCCATCAATGTTCCTCCCAACTCAAAATAAACTATGGAATAAATAGTATGGTAAATCATAATATAAGCCTTATGTATTTATCATTTACAAAAAAAGGAGCTTGCATAAAGCAGAAGCTCCTTCGTTTAACATTATTTTTAATATGTTTAGATCTTTTCTTGAATACGAGCCGCTCTACCACGACGTTGACGTAAGTAGTTTAACTTTGCACGTCGAACTCGACCGCGACGACTAATTTCAATTTTTTCAATACGTGGAGAATGTAATGGAAATGTACGCTCTACTCCAACGCCATATGAAATTTTTCGTACTGTGAAAGTTTTATTAATACCACCGTTTTGTGTTTTAACGACAACACCTTCGAAAATCTGAATTCTTTCACGACTTCCCTCAACTACTTTTGCGTGAACTTTAATCGTGTCACCAGGACGGAAATCAGGATGATCAGTTCGAAGTTGATCTTTCGTTAAATTTGCAATTAATTCTTGCATTTGTTTCACTCCTTCCAAACTAATGCTCTTACCCGTCATTTGCGAATAGCGGAACATCGTTTTTCGCTTAAAACAAATTAAGCACATCTCATAATATATCATAAATCACTTTAAAATAACAAGTAATTATATGATTATTTTAAAAGTTTGTTAATTAAATTTATGATTCGTCTGACAACTGTCTTAGTAATCGTTTTTCTTCATCATTTAATTCTCTATCTACCAACAGATCTGGACGACGATTTAACGTACGTCGTAACGATTCTTTCAAGCGCCATTCTTCTATTTTGGCATGGTGACCTTCCAACAATACATCCGGCACTTCCATTCCTTGATAGTTAGCCGGTCTCGTATAATGTGGATGTTCTAAAAGACCTGTTGAAAATGAATCAAGCTCACTCGATTGTTTATTCCCTAACACATTTGGCAATAAACGAACGACACTATCAATGACAGCCATTGCACCAATTTCGCCACCTGTTAATACATAATCACCGATCGATATTTCATCTGTTATTAAATGTTCGCGAATCCGTTCATCATATCCTTCATAATGTCCACAAATAATAATTAAGTGCTCTTCCTCAGCTAATTGTTCAGCTTTTTGCTGTGTATACCGTTCTCCTTGTGGGCACATCAAAATAACACGTGGTGTTGTTTCGCGCTGTTTTTTAACTTCATGAACGGCATCGAATATCGGTTGCGGCGTTAAAATCATGCCAGCTCCTCCGCCATATGGGTAGTCGTCGACTTTTTTATGTTTATTATCGGAGAAGTCTCGGAAATTAACTAAATTATACGTAAAGTGATCTTCATCAACTGCACGTTTCATAATTGAACTTCTTAATACACCTTGTAACATTTCAGGAAATAACGTTAAAACATCTATGTGCATTACTCTAATAATCCTTCCATAATTTCAATCGTCACTCGCTTATTTTTGACATCCACTAGTTTAACTACATCAGCTATATACGGAATCAAAAATTCTTTTCCAACATCATTTTCAACTACCCATACATCATTAGCTCCAGGAGATAAAATTGAATCGATTTCGCCGATTAATTCCCCTTCAGTCGAATAAACCGCACATCCGATAATTTCATGATAATAATATTCGTTAGGTCCTAGTTCTGATAATTGTTCCGCTTTTATATACAATGATAAACCTTTTAACTGTTCAGCTTCATCCAATGATGAGTATTGGATAAAACGGACTAACAGTAAATGTTTATGTTCACGTGCAGACTCAATTGTTAAAGGCTCAATATCATCTGATTTGTTTTTTAAATAAACCGTTGAACCTTCATTGAAACGTTCAATAAAATCAGTAATTTGTTTAATTCGTACTTCACCTTTTACACCGTGTGTATTTACAATTTCGCCAATTATAAACATATTTTCCGAATTTGCCATTTTCATTCACTTCGCTACTTGTTATTTTTTGATGCATAATTGCGTCGCTTTTCTTTCTGTCTATTATCATACATTAATACGCCTATATTTTCATTATAAACAAATTAGAGGTTGTTATTTTCAATATATCAAATTTAATTTCACTACAAAAGGGAAATTATATCCAGTCTAGATTTTTGTGTGAAATTAAAGTCATACATTTTCGGAATCAACTTCGCTTTCTGTCAAACAGGCGTGTTATTACAAGTTTTGTTACCAAATGCTACACGTTAACTTGCTGGTGACAGGGACGAGGACAATCTAGTATAGATGTTTGTCATAAGGGGTCAACCTGTAGGGACTTTCTCAGACTTCTTTGGTTTGGTCCTAGTTAATTTTGTTATTTACACAATTATCTGTTCTACACGTGCAATAAGCACCTGATTCGTTACCTTCGCACGAAAATTTGGCGCTGAAGGGAACGCAAACGCTCGATTCGTTACTTTCATGCGTTATTTCATCTTTAAAAATGTTTTATGTAAATTCAATGCTAAGTTTCTACAATATTTACCAAGCCTTCTGATTGATGGCGTTGCGCTTTATTTTTCCAACAATTAGGACTATATAGTGGTGATTTTGGTCTCCCGTGCCTGATTGTAGTCGATCGGTTGTAGTCATCCCAAACCTCTCTGGTTGCTTCCAAATTATACGGACTTAACCCAAATTAGCCTTTGTCATTTTCAATATTTTAAAGTCCACAACAAAAAATATGCAGGAAAGACAATCTTCCTGCATACACGTGAATTTACATAATATCTAAGTATATACGTTTTTTTTCTTCTGAATTAGCAGAATAAACGAGTGTACGAATCGCTTTTGCAATTCGACCGTTTTTCCCGATTACTTTTCCGACATCCGCTTCATTCACTTTTAAATGATAAACAATCTTATTTGTTTCTTCACGTTTTTCAACTTGTATATCATCGGGATAATCTACTAGAGGCTTTACAATTGATTCAATTAACTGTTTCATTAAACCTCACTTCTTTACTTTTCGTTTTTTAAATCGTGAAATTTTTGCATAATCCCCTGATCTGAGAAAAGATTGCGAACTGTGTCACTTGGCTGAGCACCTTTTGACATCCAGTCTAACGCTTTTTCTTCATCTATTTTTAATGTGACCGGTTCTGTTTGTGGATTGTACGTTCCAACTTGTTCGATTGAACGACCATCACGTGGTGAACGAGAATCCGCTACAACGATTCGGTAGAATGGATTTTTCTTAGCTCCAATTCTTTTTAAGCGAATTTTAACTGACATTATAACAACACCTCCATAAACTATTTTCACAATTATACATTTTAGCATGCTTTTTGATACGTGTAAAGTAATATTGCATGACAGCTAATTTGTTTACATAAATGGGAAGTTGAAACCTTTTCCTTTCTTCCCTTTTTGCATATTTGTCATTTGTTTCATCATTTTTTTCATATCATTAAATTGTTTTAGTAATCGATTCACTTGGGAGACATTCGTTCCAGAACCTTTGGCAACTCTTCGTTTTCTACTTGCGTTCAGGAGCGAAGGATCCTGTCGTTCCGCAATAGTCATCGATTGAATAATCGCTTCGACTTGAGCGATTTGCTTCTCATCGACTTGCACATTTTGCATGCCACGCATACGATTTGCCCCTGGGATCATATTAAGTAACTCATCGAGCGGTCCCATCTGTTTCACTTGGTCCATTTGGTCGAGGAAATCTTCAAGCGTAAACGACATCGTACGCATTTTCTCTTCCATTTCTTTCGCTTTTTCCTCATCGATAGTAGATTGTGCTTTTTCAATTAATGTTAATACATCACCCATGCCAAGTATTCGCGAGGCCATACGATCGGGGTGAAATTCTTCAAGCTCATCTAATTTCTCACCCATACCGGCAAATTTAATTGGTTTACCTGTTACTGCTTTAATAGATAAAGCAGCCCCACCACGTGTATCACCATCTAATTTCGTTAAAATAAGCCCTGAGACGTCTAATTCCTCATCAAACTGTTCAGCAACATTAACAGCATCTTGACCGGTCATCGCATCGACAACGAGGAAAATTTCATCTGGATTGGAAACTTCTTTAATTTCCTTTAACTCAGACATTAACTCATCGTCGACGTGGAGACGACCGGCTGTATCAATTAACACATAATCTAAATGCTCTTCCTTTGCATACTCAAGTGCTTTTTTCGTTATTTCAACCGGGCTAACGTCTGTGCCCATTTCAAAAACTGGCATATCTAATTGCTTACCTAACGTTTGTAATTGTTTAATTGCCGCTGGACGGTACACGTCACAAGCAACGAGTAATGGTTTACGATTATATTGTTTTCTTAATAAGTTCGCTAATTTTCCAGTTGTTGTTGTCTTACCCGCACCTTGTAATCCTGACATTAAAATAACAGTTGGTGGGCGGTCACTTACGGCAATTCTGCTTTGCGATCCTCCCATTAGTTCTGTTAATTCTTCTTGAACAATTTTAATTACTTGTTGTCCCGGAGTGAGACTTTCCATCACTTCTTGACCGACTGCACGCTCTTTAATATCATTAATAAACTGACGAACTACTTTGAAGTTAACATCCGCTTCAAGTAATGCCAGACGTACTTCTCGTGCCATTACATTGACATCTTGTTCACTTACTTTACCTTTTCCCGTAATTTTTTTGATCGTTTCTTGTAAACGATTTGAAAGTCCTTCAAAAGCCATTACTTATTCGCCCTTTCTATTCGATTTTCTTTATCTGTTCAACGATGTGTAATAAACGTGCTTTATCGATTTTCTCTTCTTGCAACGCATTTTCAAGCGCTAGTAACTGCTCATTACGTTGCGAAAATTTATCATAAAGGCGTAATTTTTTTTCATACATCTCTAAATGTTGTTCTGTCCTTTTAATTGTATCATGAACTGCCTGTCTTGAAACATCATTATGATTAGCAATTTCAGCTAATGAATAATCTTCACGATAATAAAGTTCCATATACTTCATTTGTTTATTCGTTAACAGTTGATGATAAAAATCATATAACATATTGAGACGAGTTGTTTTTTCTAACATATTATTTCATCCCTATTCTTCTACCATGTCAGCAAATAAGCCATATACAAACGCGTCAGCATCAAACGCTTGTAGGTCATCTACCCCTTCACCGAAGCCAACGAGTTTAACAGGAAGATTCATTTCATTCTTTATCGCGATGACAATACCACCTTTTGCAGTACCATCTAATTTCGTTAAAACAATACCAGAGACGTCTGTTACCTCAGAAAATGTTTTTGCCTGGCTTAACGCATTTTGTCCTGTCGTTGCGTCTAATACTAACAACACCTCGTGCGGGGCATCAGGAACTTCGCGTTTGATAATGCGCTGGATTTTTTCAAGTTCATTCATCAGATTAACTTTATTTTGTAAACGACCCGCCGTATCACAAATAAGTACGTCAGCATTTCGTGATTTTGCTGCTTTTATTCCATCAAAAATGACAGCAGCTGGATCGCTTCCTTCAGCCTGTTTAACTACCTCGACATTTGCACGGTTGCCCCATTCCTCAATTTGTTCAATCGCTCCTGCCCTGAATGTATCTCCGGCAGCTAACACTACTTGTTTTCCGTCTGCCTTTAATTGAGCGGCTAACTTTCCTATCGATGTCGTTTTACCAACACCATTTACACCGACGACTAAAATAACGGTTAAATCGTCCTCTTGCATGTTTAATTCTGAGATTGATTCGTCTTCCCCATCATAATATATTTCAACCAATTTTTCGGATATAACTTCATTTACTTCTTTTGGATCTTTAATGTTTCTTCTTTGGACTTCAAATTTTAAATCATCAATTAAGTCCATCACAGTCATTACGCCGACATCAGCCATAATAAGCATTTCTTCTAATTCTTCAAAAAATTCCTCATCAACTTGACGATAGCGGGCAAACATATCGTTCAATCGTTCAGTAAATGATTGACGTGTTTTGTTCATGCCCTTTTTATACGTTTTCGATGTTGTTTCTTCTTCACCTTTAATAAACCTATTTTTTAAACGGTTAAAAAAACCCATTAAGATCATTTCCTTCCTGGCTTTACTTTTTTTAAGATGATTTCATTAAGTTGTCTGTCTCTTCAAGTCGAACAGATACGAAACGGGATACCCCTGATTCTTGCATCGTAACACCGTAAAGGGCATCTGCTTCTTCCATCGTTCCTTTTCGGTGACTAATGACAACAAATTGACTTTCCTCGCTGAATGACTTTAAATATTTCGCAAAACGATCGACGTTTGCCTCATCTAATGCAGCATCTACCTCATCCAAAATAACAAACGGTACAGGACGAGCACGTAAAATTGAAAACAATAACGCTATCGCTGTGAGTGCCCGTTCGCCTCCGGACAATAATTCTAATGTTTTCAACTTTTTACCAGGTGGTCGTGCAATAATGTCGATCCCTGTTTCTAAATAATTATCGGGTTCAGTTAAGACTAATTCAGCATAGCCGCCTCCGAATAATTGTTTAAAAACGACTGTAAAAGCTGCTTGGATATTTTCAAATGTTGTGCTAAAACGTGAAATCATTTCTTCATCCATTTGTTGAATGGCATTATATAATGTTTCTTTCGCTTCAATTAAATCATCACGCTGTTCATTTAAAAATGACTCTCGTTCACTTAATCGTTCGTACTCGTCAATTGCTCCTAAGTTAACTGTGCCGAGAGCACGGACCTCATCTTTTAGCTGATTTACTTGTTCACGCACTTCTGCCATATCAGTTACCTTTTCGTACATTTGTGCTGCTTTTTCATAAGTAATTGTATATTCTTTTTGCAATGTTTGTAAACGATTCTCTAATTTAACATCTAATCTACCTGCTTCAACTTCTTTTTCTTGTAATTTTTTTGAAAATTGTTCCTGAAGTTTTTGTTGTGATTTTAATTCCCTAGATTCATCTTCAATCGTTTGCAATGTTTCATTACGTTTATTTTGTAGTTGATGAATTTGTTCAGATACTTGTTCCCGTTCTTCACGGAATTGCTGAATATTATTTTCTACTGACGTTACATTTTCCATCGTTTGTTCGTGTTTAGCAATTTCCTGTAAATTACTTTTCACTTCGTTTATTTTTTGTTCGATAGATTTTAACGTGCTTTTTAAAGATATTACCGTTTCGTGATGATTTTTATAACGTTCTTGTTGCTCTGCATTTTCTAATTGTAATTTATGCAATTTTTGTTCATTAGTTTGCTTATCGAGTAATAAAGATTGTTGTTCTTCCGTTTTAGTTTCAATCGTTTGCTCGACGTGTTCAATTTTTTGTTTAATTGCTGCTAATGCTGTTTTATTTTCATTCATTCGTTGCGAGATTGACTTTATCTCTTCCGTATATTCATTTTTTTGATACGTATAGGCTGTCATCTGATCATCAATTGATTGGCCTTTAATAGTGTATTCATTTTGTTTATTTAATAATTGATGGTATTTTCGCTCAGCTGTTGTCAACTGTTCTGTTTTCTCATTCACCGTTTGCTTCATTTGTGCAATCGATGTTTGTTTATTCATTACATTCGTTTTAATTGTGTTTTTTTCGTTATGATATTGTTTTATTTGTTTCGTTAATTCATCAATCTCTTTTTCACGGGTAAATAATGAGAAATTCTTCTTTCGTTGTGCACCACCTGAGATAGAACCTCCCGGGAATACAACATCGCCATCGAGCGTAACGATACGATAGCGACGATTCGTTTTTTGTGCAATCGAATTCGCTGCTTGTAACGTTTCCGTAACGATAACATTTCCCATCAAATGGTCTGCGACTTGCTTATATTCCGACTTCACATCGACTAATTCATTAGCAACCCCGATAAAACCGTGCTCATTTTCGATATGTGTTCTTACATTATTAGGTAAAAAGCGAGCAACAATTGATTGTAAAGGTAAAAAAGTGGCTCTTCCTTTATTCTCCTTTTTCAGCCATTCAATGGTCATTCGTGCAGTATCATCATTCGGCACGACGACATATTGCGCTTGAGCCCCTAATATTGTATCAATCGCAATCATATAACGTGAAGGGACATCGATTACATCGATAACTGGTCCGATAATGCCATGTAGAATTCCACGTTTATTCGCTTGTAAAATTTCCTTCACACCATAGGCGAATCCTTGGAAATTTTTCTTCATTTCAATGAGCATTTCTTTGCGCGATGAGAGCTTTGTTATCTGATCATTTATTTGGTACCAACTATTTTGTTCTTTTTCCAATTTTTTTTCTTCAACTTGAACATTCGCGTGAATACGCTCTATTTCACGTTTACTATTTTTCATTACTGATTTTTGTTCTTCTAGCATTATTTTCACTCGTTTAAATTCGATAGCAATAGTAGTTGATCTATCTTTTAAATCAGCGTGGTTATGTTCATGGTGTTCGAGTGAATGATTAACTTGTGCATTCCGGTCGAATAAAACGTTAGATTCGTTTTTTAATACAGCTTTATCATTCAAAAGCTCGATATAGTCTGACTTTAACTCTTCGATTTCTTCAGTTATTTGTTCATGTCGATCGTAAAGTTTTTCTTCCATTTCCGACATCGTTACTCGTAGTTGTTGTAATCGTTCATCAACTAATGTGAGTCGATTCGTCTCTGCTTTAGCCCGTTCGTTTGTTTCATTTAATTCTGTTAGTAATTGATTTTTTTCCAGTAATAAATTGCGTTTGTTTTCTTCGCGATGTTTTTGTTGTTCAAGTAATACATTGCGTTTTCCTTCAGTTTGCTCCAATAATTCAGTTACGTTCAATAACCGTTGTTGCAATGAGTTTATATTCGTTTCTAACTGCTCGGATTGTTCGCGCTTTTCTATTATACTAGCTTCGAATTGCTGTAATTTTGTTTGCTGATTTAAATGGGTCATTTTTTCGGTATCGATTACTTTTAACAAATCGTTCCATTCACGGTGTAACTTATCAATTTCGGTTACTAATAAGGCAATTTCTTTTTCCGTTAACTCGGCATGTAGCTCTTTATACTGCTTAGCAACTGTTGCCTGTTTTTTTAACGGCTCAAGCTGTTGCGTTATTTCGTGAATAATATCTTCGACACGGGATAAATTATCTTCCGTTTCAGCGAGTTTAAAGGCAGCCTGTTCTTTCCGTCTTTTGTATCGCATAACACCTGCCGCTTCTTCAAATACAGCTCGTCTTTCATCAGCTTTCGAACTTAATATTTCGTCGATCTTACCTTGTCCAATAATAGAAAACGATTCACGACCTAATCCCGTATCAGTAAATAAATCAACGATGTCTTTTAAACGACATGCCTGTTTATTAATCAAAAATTCACTTTCTCCCGACCTGTATACTCTTCTTGTCACTTCGACTTCTTGATAGTCTACAGGTAACTGGCCATTTTCATTATTCAAGACGAGCGTCACTTCAGCAAAGTTCAGTGGATTTCGCGTATCACTACCTTGAAAAATAATATCTTCCATTCGTTGACCACGTAAAGAACGTGCGGACTGTTCTCCTAACACCCAACGAATCGCATCGATAATATTACTTTTTCCACTTCCATTTGGGCCAACGATTGTCGTAATCCCTGAAACAAATTCAATCGTAATTCGCTCAGCGAACGATTTAAACCCGATCGTTTCTAGACGTTTTAAAAACATCTTCCCTCTCCTCACAACTATTCATATTCGTTTCATTTCATTATTTCATTTTCTTTTTAGTTGTTATAATTCATTTTTCATTGTAAACTACATTCTATATAAGAATACTAAATAGAAAGGTAGTGTGTTGACAATAGACTTACAAACTGCTTCTGAAAAAAACTTAAACTTGTTGTTAGATGGCCTAGCAGAAAAACTAGACGTAGCAAATAAAATTATGTTCGATGCAAAATTTTATCGTTTAGATCAATACGATGATTTAAAATTCCTCTACGATCATATTATGCAAATTGATAAACTAAGCCCTTCTGAGGTACAGGCCTTCGTCGATGAATTACGGTCTATTCGCGATGCGTAACACGTATCTTCGAATACATAAAACAAACAAAACCAACTCATATTTTGACTAATTATTTATGTTCATCTTTTCCCGTGACGCTTATTTAATTGCACCAACATCTTTTTAGCTGCTTGCTGTTCAGCTTCTTTTTTTGTCTTTCCTGTCCCTGTTGCACGTTCGTTATTATTAACAGTGACCCGAGCTGTGAATTGCTTTGCATGGGACGGTCCAGACTCTGAAATTATTTGATAAACTAGTGAGTGATTTGTTTTTTCTTGAACTAATTCCTGTAAAGCCGTTTTATAATCCATCATATGTAAAAGAACATCATCTGTAATAAGCGGGAACACCCATTTTTCTAAAAACATTTGGCTAATGGCAATACCTTGGTCTAAATAAATAGCACCTAAAAATGCTTCAAAGACGTCGGCTAATAAAGCCTGTCTTTTCCGTCCTCCCGTGCGTTCTTCACCTTTTCCAAGTAAAACAAAATTTTGCAAATATAAATTTTCCGCAAAATAATAGAGCGATTCCTCGCAGACAATACTGGCACGGAATTTTGTCAATTCACCTTCAGGTAATGTTTCATACTTATGATACAAATAGTCGGAAACTAATAGCTCTAACACCGCGTCTCCTAAAAACTCTAAACGCTCATTATCTGCTAAGTGACTTTGGTGATGTTCATTTACATATGATGAATGGGTAAATGCTTGTTTAATTAATTTTTTATTATTAAACGTCATTTCAAACTTTTGCTCAAGCTTCGCAACATTCATATAGAAATTCCTTCCTTAATTAAAATGAAAAGCCCCGCTTTAGGCGAGACTCGAAAAAACGTGTGTAGTTACAGTGACTCTTTATGTACACTACATTGGTGTTTTATTATTGATTTTCCTCAATAAAATTAACCGCATCTCCGACAGTAGCAATTTTTTCAGCTTCCTCATCAGCGATTTCTAGATCAAACTCATCTTCAAGCTCCATAACAAGTTCAACGACGTCTAATGAATCTGCGTCTAAATCATCACGGAAAGATGCTTCCATCGTAACTTGATCTTCATCAGCGTCAAGTTGCTCGACAATAATTTCTTTTACACGATCAAATACTTGTGACATACATCTCACCCCCTCTCAATAGTATAGGGTATTACATTGTTAATTACTAGCATAATTACGTACGAAACGAATAATTTGATTATGTCCAAATTCATGTGTAAATTTAACGATGAATTTCCTCAGGTTGTATCTGTGTTAATATCAGTTTTACACAATGATAGGCTTAATCATTCATTTGCGTTTACTATATGTATACACCAAATTGACTTGTAGTAAACTTTTTATCGTATGTTTTTACTCATCCGTTACATGACCATTCCGCCATCGACGTGAATTGTTTGGCCAGTAATATATTTTGATTGATCAGATGCAAGAAACGCAACGACATTGGCTATATCTTCTGGATCACCTAGTCTTTCTAGAGGAATCGTTTTAAAAATAGCTTCTTTTTGTTCTTCCGTTAATTCCTCAGTCATATCTGTTGTAATAAATCCAGGTGCAACAGCGTTAACTAGTATATTTCGTGTCGCTAATTCTTTCGCTGTCGATTTAGTTAAGCCGATTAATCCAGCTTTTGCTGCTACATAGTTTGCTTGTCCCGGATTACCGCTAACACCGACGATAGATGCGATATTAATAATTTTACCATATCGTTGGCGCATCATTTGTCGAGTTACCGCCTTTGTACATAAAAATGCCCCTTTTAAATTCGTTTCGATGACCTCATCGAATTCATCAACTTTCATTCGCATGAGTAAATTGTCACGCGTAATTCCTGCGTTATTAACAAGTATTTCTAATGAGCCGAATGTATCGATCGTTTGTTTTATCATCTTTTTCACATCAGACTCATCAGCTACGTTCGCTTGAACTTTAAACGATTTAACTCCTAGCTGCTCAAGCTCTTCAACAACTTCTTGTGCTTTCTGTTCATTTCCAGCATAATTAACCGCTACATTTGCACCGAGACGACCGAGTTCTAACGCAATAGCTCTCCCAATCCCTCGTGAAGAACCCGTTACTAACGCATTTTTTCCAGTAAGCATATTAAGCTTCCTCCTTATACCAGTTTACAAACTTTTGTAATGACTTCATATCCTGGATAGCGAACGTTTTCACTTTACGATCAATTTTACGAACAAGCCCACTTAACACAGAACCAGTACCAACTTCTACAAATGCATCAACACCTGCATCAATCATATTGCGAATTGATTGTTCAAAGCGGACAGGCGAAAAAAGTTGCTCGATTAACAGTTGTTTAATTTCGTCTTTGTTTTGCACAGGTTCTGCAGTAACATTTGCATAAACAGGGATTGTAGCATCCTGAATTGTTGCTGCATCTAAATATGTTTGAAACTCTTCGTTCGCTTGTTTCATCAGGCGAGAGTGAAAAGGCCCACTTACATTCAGCGGTAGAACACGTCGTGCACCTGCTTCTTTCAATAATTCGCCCGCTTGATCGACTCCAGCTTTTGATCCTGAAATGACAATTTGACCTGGGCAGTTTAAATTAGCAATATCAACAATTTCCGATTCAATTTTGTTTAAAACATTAGCAATCTCTGCTTCTTCCATGCCTAGTACTGCTGCCATCGTTCCTTTTCCTTTTGGATATGCTTTTTCCATTAAACGGCCACGCGTTTGCACTAACGGTAATGCCTCTTCCGCACTGAGTGAACCAGCTGCAACTAATGCGCTATATTCACCTAAACTATGGCCAACTACCATCGATGGAGTAATATTTTCTTGCTGTAACAATGTATACACAGCCGTAGATGATAATAGTAATGCAGGTTGTGTATTTTCTGTTTCAGTCAGCACCTCCTGAGGTCCTTCAAACATAATTTGTTGCAAGTCTTTGTCTAATACATCGTTTGCTGTTTCGTATAATTGTTGGATTTTCTCATATTCATTATATAATTCTTGTCCCATTCCGACTGTTTGTGATCCTTGTCCCGGGAACATACAAGCAATTTTCTTCATTGTTATACCTCCTCCAAATAATCGATGTTACGAACTGTTTTTCCGATTGTACCCATCACATCTTTTTCAATCATTTCACATGCTTGGTTAATCGTATGGTAAATAGCAATACTATTTGATGAACCGTGTGATTTAATGACAGGAGCAGTGAGACCAAACAACGCAGCTCCCCCATATTCGGGATAATCAAATTGCTTTTTTAAATCTGATAGCTCTTTTCGCATTAATCCTGCTAACACTTTAGTTTTCAACGATGACATAAACGTATTTTTTAAAGTATTCATCACGTGAAGTGCGGTACCTTCGATTGCTTTTAGCGTAATATTACCACTAAACCCATCTGTCACGACAACATCGACGATTCCGCCCATTAAATCACGTGCTTCAACATTACCGACGAAATGAATCGGGGCTTTTTCTAATTGTTTAAATGCCTTCTTCGTCACTTGATTCCCTTTACCTTCTTCAGTTCCGACATTTAAAAGACCTACTGTAGGTTTCTTTATATGACGAACTTTTTCACTGTAGATGGAACCCATAATCGCATATTGCACTAAATTGTGCGCATTTACATCGACATTGGCACCCGCATCAAGCAATAAAAATCCTTTACCATTCGTCGTTGGTAACGTTGGACTTAGTGCAGGACGATCGATTCCTTTCATTCGACCTACGATAAAGAGTCCCGCAACAACAAGTGCTCCTGTATTCCCTGCCGAAATACAAGCATCTGCACGATTTTCTTTTACTTCATTTGCCATCACTACGAGTGAAGAGCCTTTTTTACGGCGTACAGCTCTAATCGGGTCTTCTTCTCCTCTGATTACTTCTTCTGTATGTATAATTGATATTCGTTCATCATTCGTCAACAACGGTTTTATTTGTGCTTCGTCACCAACGAGTACGATTTCTAAATCTTTTCGATCAGCGATTGCAGCCATCGCGCCTTCTACAACTGCATTAGGGGCATTGTCACCACCCATGGCATCTATTGCAAGTTTCATACTATTATTTTTCTCCTTTTAGTTACTAGAACGATACATGTGAAACATTCCAGAAAACACTAGCTCATTTTTAACAAAACTATCAACTTGAATGGTCGATGCTCCATCTTTTTCTTTTTCGATCACATTCGCTTTGGCAACGACTTGTTCTCCAAGCTTCACTTGTCTAGTAAACTTAATTTC
>Ga0079226_10002226_pt1 | contig 14946 bp, 13 predicted proteins | sample Poulit2014_FD_76345 | JGI IMG/M metagenome (GOLD analysis project Ga0079226, IMG submission 76345) | Agricultural soil microbial communities from Georgia to study Nitrogen management - Poultry litter 2014 | ecosystem: Environmental > Terrestrial > Soil > Agricultural land | place: USA: Georgia... | reverse complement strand
GAGAATTTTGAGCTGTTTTTAAAGGAATGTGAATGGCGATTTAATACGCCTAATTATAAAGAGCAGCTAAGCCAATTAAAATCAATGGTTAAAGGTAATTTAAACTAGCTTATCTATGTCAGCTCCAAAATTTTTAAAGAAAATGATTCGTTCAGAACTGATTTTGTCGGGGCTTTATGAATTAGTTACTGGCAATATAGATTGTTGTCTGATGTCATCAATCGTCTTGAGGAGACCGTTATTGAATATTCTTTGTCGGAAATTCGATCTCACCAAACTCAATCATCGCATTGAAAAGACGAGCTTTTTCATAGTTTTGGAGTTCATCTTGATGGATATCGGCTTCAACAATGAGTCCATGATGTAAAAGCGCCGCACGCTTTGTGCCTTTTAGAAGAGGCGATTTCGGCGTATACCAAATACCTTCTTTTAGCAGCGCGATATTGGCAATTGAAGTGTCGGTGAGAAAACCATTTTGTGTAATAAGAATATCATCGCACTTCTTCTTTTGTTGAAAGAGTGTGTTGAGCTCTGGGCGTTTTTCATATTTATAGTGGTAATCGATATTGGCTTCGATCAGTTTTAAGCTATTCACTTCTCGTTTTTCATAAGGAATAAACTCGATCGATTCAATGATTTCGCTATAAATAACGCGAACACGATAGAGCCCTTTGGGTGGAATGGAGTCTGCTTTCATTAAAGCTAATGGGAGTGAAAGTGCTTCGGGATTATCAAAAAATGCGGCGCGCGTTTCATCCATTCTTGTTTGATGAAACGCGAGTGCTGAGAAGAATCCCCCTTCCAGTTTTATAGTCTCAAGAAATGGGGAGATAGATTTTTTCAATAAGTTCGTCATATTCGCTCTCTGCTTGGCTCATGGCAGTAATGCCACCGCCACTTTTAAAGGTATAGTGGAAGAGGATTTCTTGATCTTGCATCACGCTAACGGCGGGTTTCTTTTCAGCCGTTTCAGCTCTGATGGCAGCTGATAGGTTGGTTCTTCGCTCTTTCTCAAGATAACGAATTAAAACAGCACTATCAAGATCTTGACCATCATAAATGCCGGCAACACCGGAATAGAAACCGCGATCATATGTTTCTAATTGCTTGAGAATCTCAGTTGTTGCTTGCTTGGGAGATCCGGTAATAGATCCTGCCGGCAATAGTCGATATAAAATATCCCCGATCTGTTCATGGAAATTTGCCGGTAAAGTACCTTCGATAATAGAACTTGTTTGTAAAATTGCGCCATCTCCTCGTTCTACACGATCCACGTAACGAAATTGCCGAATATGCGCATTTTCGGCAACGAGCGCGATATCTCTTACGGCTTCTTCAGCGACGGTTTCATGTTCATCGAGCTCTTTGGGATTTTCAAGCAGTTGTTTTTCTGCATCAGGAAGTGCTGCATTGATCGTGCCTTTCATTGGATAAGTTGCGATCACGCCATCATGAATCGTGACAAATGTTTCAGGCGAGAATGAGCAGAAATGGTCTTTGAGAAATATTCGGTATTTGGCGGTTGTTCTCGCAAAGATCTCAGGAAGCGTCAGATTACACTTTACTGATGTTGGGAATGTGAGATTTGCGAGATGGCTCTCTTTAGCTTTTAGCGCAGCCATTAATGGTGAAAAAGCATGTTGGTAATTGCTAAAAGAAGGCGGCATTATTTGCCAAATGGGGACAATATTTTGATAGTCATGACCATTATTAAAACGATAAGTCTCTTTAAAATCTGCAATATTGTCGTATTGGCCATGAAAATCATATGCAATTTTTAAAGGATCGATTTCATCGAGTGGCACCACGATATTTTTAGTCGTATCAAAGCTCGCAATAAAGAGAAAAGGGGTTCTTTCACTGCCAAGCTGATTCATTAAAGCGATAGCACTAGATTGATCTAGAAATTTCATGCGATGACCTTCGATTTTTAGTGAATAAATAGGTGATAAAAGAGATTATGCTCTCTGTTTTTTGATCTCAAAATAGCTAATAGCCAGTAACGAACTCACCATAATAATAGCGCCAATCCAGAACTGGTTTGTCACAGCCCAACCAAACACAATAAATCCTAAGAATGTATTGAGCGGTAATTTTAGATAGTCAAAAGGTTGAATGAAGATAACATCGGCATGCGCATAAGCCTTAGCCACGGCATATTGAGCAATTGCAGTGAGAAATCCTAGTAACAGGAGTGCGAGTAGTAACTCGGTATCAGGAATGAAGAGTTGATCTGGAAGATGGCTGAAATTATCGGTTAAGGCGACCACAAGATTGATCGGTACCATCAAAATATAGAGATAGCTTACCATCGTCAGTGGATGATCCTTATCAGATAGATGCTTCATTAATAAGGCATGAAGTGCCCAAAAGAGTGCCGCTAAAATCGGAAAGATGGCAGCACTATTAAAGTTTTCACTATTTGGCGCAAGAATAATAATGGCTCCTAAAAAGCCAAGGACGGTGGCGATTACTCTTGCTGGCGTAAAGCGTTCACGTAAGAAGAGAAAAGCCCCTAAGCTGGCAAATAGTGGTGAAGTCATGAGCAACGCAACACCTTCACCAATCGGGAATTGTATCGCAAGGGCATGAACCCAAAATTGAATGCCGATTACGGCGACTAAAATGCGCCAAAAATGGGTCATAAAATGGTGCGTATAGAGAATTTTTTTAACGCCAAGTTTAAGGAAGAAAGGCGCCATAAAAAGTAGTGCAAAGAAGTATTGGTAAAAGGCAATCCAGCTTGAGCTAATGACGTATCGCTCTGTAATCAGCGGCGTAATTACGTTAATGCCTGCAAAGGTCATGCCGGCGATAATCATCCAGAGTGCGCCGTGAAGCGAATAATGATTACTTTCCGTGTAACGTTTCAGGAGATATTGAAATTTGTTCATAGTCTAAGGTTTTGAAAAGATTCTACAATGGATTCGTTATTGTAAGCCGACTTATGTGCTCAATGCATGAAGCAGGTAAAATAGTCTGTTTTAACGAATCAATGTGAGAAATTTATGATGAATGATAACGTAATCATTATGGTAAAAATAATCTTAGGAACGTAAAAGATCTTCCCGAAAGAAGATCTTTTAATCATTATTGCTTATACTGAATTAGAGTAAATCTTTATAGCCTAATGCATTAAGAGCTTTCTCATCATCAGACCAACCTTCACGGACTTTGACGAAAGCACGAAGGAAGACTTTAGCATCAAAGAGTTTCTCTAAATCAATGCGGGCTTGAGTGCTGGCATCTTTTAAGGTTGCGCCGCCTTTACCAATAACAATCCCTTTTTGGCTTTCGCGCTCTACGGAGATTGCTGCAAGAATACGGTAAAGATTGCCCTCAATTTTAAACTCTTCAATTTCAACTGCAATCGTATAAGGTAATTCTTGGTTAAGTCTGCGAGTCAATTTTTCACGAAGGACTTCGGCTGCTAAGAAAGCGCTGGATACCGTTGTGATTTCATCTTCACTATAAGGGAAAGGTTGTTCAGGAAGATATTTTTGAATGACTTCCACAAGTCTCATTCCTGCTTTCTCTTGTTTTGCAGAAAGCGGTACGATATCTGCAAAATCAAATTTTTCGCTCATCTCTGCGATGAAGGGGAAGAGCTCTTCCTTGTTTTCGATTTTATCAATCTTATTAATAACAAGAATGACCGGCGTTTCAATACCTTTTAATTTACTTAAAACTTTTTCATCATCTTTATTGAAATGAAGGGCTTCAACGATAAAAACGAGAACATCGCCTGTTGTGATCGAGCTCATTGCCGTTCTATTTAACTGCTTGTTGAGCGCCGATTGCATATTGGTATGGATTCCCGGCGTATCAAGAAAGATAATTTGCGTCTCTTGATCGGTATAAATCCCCGTAATGGCATGACGAGTAGTTTGTGGTTTATTGGAGGTAATACTAATTTTTTGCCCAAGAATACCATTCATGAGCGTTGATTTACCGACGTTAGGGCGGCCGATAATGGATGCGAATCCAGCTTTAGTCATCTTAAATTTTCTCCAACATTAATTCAGCTGCGCGTTGTTCTGCGCGTTTTTTGGTTGTGCCTTCTGCAATGGTTTTGTGGTTTTCAAAAGTGCAGAGGACTTTAAAGACTTTTTCATGGTCTCTTCCCGAGATATCAATGACATCATAGGTCGGGATTTCTCTATTTAGCGCTTGTAGTTTCTCTTGTAGGCGGCTTTTCGGGCTCTTAAAAATCTCTCCTAAATCTTTCTTCGCTTTCTCAATAATGGATTGGAAGTAAGGTTCGTAGAGCGAGAGAATCACTAATTGTGTTGTCTCGAAATCAGAGTCTAAAAAGAGGGCGCCAAAGAGTGCTTCAAGGCAATCTGATAAGGTGCTCGGCCTAAATTCGCCTTCATTATTCTTCTCGCCAAGACTTAAAATGAGAAACTGGTTGAGCTTTAATTTTAACGCAATTTCAGCAAGGGTATCTTCTTTGACTAAGTGCGCGCGAAGTTGACTAAGTTCTCCTTCGTTGGCATCAGGCAGCTTATGATAGAGTGCTTCTGCGATAATAAAGTTGAGGCAACCATCACCTAAATATTCTAAGCGTTCATTGTTGTCTTGTGAGTAGGAGCGATGGACAAATGCCTGTTTAAGCAGACGTTTGTCCATGAAGGTGTAATTGAGTTTTTGCTCGAGTTGGTGCATATTATTTAATTGTGGTAAAGATATGGTCACAATCTTCAAAAGAGGTGACGCAGTTATAGTTCATCCAGATAAAGCGGGCTTTACCTAGGATTTTTTGATCATCAACAAGCTCCCAGAAACGACCATCATAACTATTATCTCGATTATCACCCATCATGAGGAATTTTCCCTCTGGAATAGTGAGTGGGAAACGATGATAAAGTCCAAGTCCACGATCGGCATCGGTAATCATTTTGGAAGTTTGGATCATCTGTTCTTTGTATTCTCCAGCGCCAGGTTGTCCTGTTGGGAAGCGTTCGATCACAAATAGATCATCTTCTTCAGGACTTCTTGCTGGACCGACATATTGATATTCTAATGCTTCACCATTAATGGTGAACTGTTTGTTCTTGTAATCAATGACATCTCCAGGAATGGCAACCACTCGTTTGATGTAATTGACCTTTTCATCTTTCGGGAATTTAAAGATCGCGACATCGCCGCGTTCAATCCCATCTCCAGGCTGTGAAAAAAGACGAGTATTTAATATTGGCACTCTCACACCATAAGACCATTTATCCGCAACAATCATATCACCGGCGTAAAGTGTCGGCTGCATCGATCCTGAAGGAATGACATACGGTTCGATGATGAAAGATCGAAGAACACCAACAAAGAGAACGACCGGAAAGAGGAATTTAGACCAATCCACAATCCAAGGTTCTTTTTTACCTTCGCGGCGCTTTTTCTTATAAAAGAGCGAATCAATGAGCCAGATTAGCCCAGTAACAGGAATCGCTAAGATAATGATGATCGCGAGATAATGGGTGAGATTTGCAAATATCGACATAGTTTTATTTACTCTTCATTAACTTTCAGAACCGCTAAGAACGCTTCTTGTGGAATCTCTACGTTCCCCACATTCTTCATGCGTTTCTTACCTTCTTTCTGTTTCTCTAATAGTTTGCGCTTACGACTCACGTCACCACCATAACATTTAGCAGTCACGTCTTTACGTAGTGCGCGAACGTTGGTACGAGCGATAACATTAGCGCCAATCGCCGCCTGAATCGCGATCTCAAACTGTTGTCTTGGAATGAGCTCACGCATCTTCTCAACGAGTTTACGGCCTTGATATTGCGCGTTATCTTTATGAGTAATCAATGATAACGCATCTACACGCTCACCGTTAATCAATACGTCAACTTTTACAAGATTTGCTGCTTGGAAACGTAAAAACTTATAGTCAAATGAGGCATAACCGCGAGAAACTGATTTTAAACGGTCGAAGAAGTCTAGGACTACTTCACTCATGGGAAGTTCATAACGGAGTTGCACTTGATTTCCGGCATAGACCATATCGAGTTGTACGCCGCGTTTTTCAATACAGAGTTTCATGATATTGCCGATATAGTCTTGCGGCGTTAAGATGCTCGCCTCGATAATTGGCTCACGGATCTCTTTAATTTGGGTGACTTTCGGTAATCCATCCGGATTATCAACGTAGATCACTTCACCATCATTCTTTTCAACTTCATAAATAACGGTTGGGGCAGTCGTGATGAGATCGAGATTATATTCACGCTCTAAACGTTCTTGAATAATCTCCATGTGTAGCATTCCAAGGAAGCCACAACGGAAACCAAAACCAAGTGCTTGTGATGTTTCTGGTTCAAAATGGAGTGAGGCATCGTTTAAGCGAAGTTTTTTCAGTGCTTCACGAAGATCTTCATACTCTTCTGAATCTACAGGGAAAAGTCCGGCAAAAACACGTGGTTGAACATGTTCAAATCCAGGAACGGGTTCTGATGCCGGATTTCTATCGAGTGTTACGGTATCTCCAACAGGCGCGCCGTCGATATCTTTAATGCCGGCAATGATAAAACCGACTTCGCCGGCAGAGAGTTGTTCTTTGTCCACACGATTAGGCGTAAAAACACCTACATGAGTTGCTTCATGAACCTCTTTCGTGCTCATGATTTTAATTTTGTCATTTTTGCGAAGCACACCATCGAAGATACGAACTAATGAGACTACGCCGACATATTTGTCGTACCAAGAGTCGATAATTAAGGCTTTAAGTGGCGCTTCCGGATTCCCTACAGGTGCAGGGATTTTTTTAATCATATCTTCGAGAACATCTCGAACACCGATTCCAGATTTCGCTGAGCAGCGAACGGCATCCATCGCTTCGATCGCAATAATATCTTCGATTTCCATCGCTACACGATCAGGCTCTGCTGCTGGTAAGTCGATTTTATTGAGAACAGGGATGACTTCAAGTCCTTGATCAAGGGCGGTATAACAGTTGGCAACAGATTGTGCCTCAACACCTTGCGCCGCATCGACGACTAAAAGTGCTCCTTCACAAGCAAAGAGCGAGCGGGAAACCTCATACGAGAAATCCACGTGTCCCGGTGTATCGATAAAGTTAAGATGGTAGGTTTCACCATTATCTGCTTTATAGTCGAGAGAAACACAGTGCGCTTTAATCGTAATTCCCCGTTCCTTCTCGAGATCCATCGAGTCTAAGACACGATCCTCCATTTCACGTTCACTCAATCCTTCACAAATGCGAATGAACTGATCTGCTAAAGAGGATTTGCCATGGTCAATATGGGCAATGATTGAAAAGTTTCTAATATTCTTCATCGATTCTATCTATATAATAAAAGGTGAATTATCTTACTCTAAAAGAGGTCTATCTTAGCAAATAATGTCGCTAAGGTTATATTTAAATATTACGCTAGCACCATTGCTTGCGCGATAAGTCCTCATAATGAGGTCTGTTCTGATTTATATTTATCTATTTTAGAGGGAGGAGCGATGATGGCGATCGCTTTTTTGTTACTGATCTTGGCTATCGTAGAGCATTTGCAGATAAGTAAATCTGGAGATAGATGATTGATCTCGCCACTTTATGATTTTTTAGATCTAATGATCATATATGCGATCACCAGTATCAATTGTAAATTTGGCTTGAGATTTTAGAATTAAACACCACCATTAGAACATAAGGTTTTAAACAGACGACATTGTATCCCTGCTTGTTATGGATACGTTTAGTCGTGATTATCGTTCTTTTATCAGAAAGGTGATGTAGAGATCTACCTTGTCTTGATGAATATTGTTATGATAAGACCATTCGAAATTAATGAGAATCATCTGCAATAAAATGGGTGGGTGATTCACTAAAGTTCTGCATTTTTTATGCAATAGAGAGGATCAATGACTCAGACATTTACTAAGACTAAAGAAACATTTATTCCATCACTCAATATTACGCTCCAAGAGTATATTCATGATAAAACGCAAGCGAAGCATATTCACTTAGCATGCGATGATACGAATAATGTTTTCTTAGTAGGTTTTTTAACGGTACCTGAAGATTCAACAGGTGTGGCGCATATTTTAGAGCATACCGCACTTTGTGGATCAGAGAATTATCCGGTTCGCGATCCTTTCTTTATGATGATTCGTCGTTCACTCAATACGTTTATGAATGCGTTTACCTCATCAGATTGGACGGCATATCCTTTTGCAAGTCAGAATAAGAAAGATTTCTATAACTTATTAGATGTCTATTTAGATGCGGCATTTTTCCCGCAACTTGAATATTTAGACTTCTTGCAAGAAGGACATCGTTTAGAATTCGCGGAGATGGAAAATCCAGAGAGTGAATTAGTCTATAAAGGCGTTGTGTTTAATGAGATGAAAGGCGCGATGAGCTCGATTGGCTCTGTGCTTTACCAAGAGTTAACGAAAGCGCTTTTCCCAACGATTACTTATCACAATAACTCTGGCGGTGATCCAAAAGATATTCCTGATTTAACGCATGAACAGTTAGTGGTTTTCCATAAGAAGCATTACCATCCGTCAAATAGTGTTTTCATGACTTACGGCAATATGGATCCGATCGAGCATCAAAAGGTATTTGAAGAAAAAGCCTTGTCAAAATTTGAGTTGCAAAATTTTGATTTCAGCGTGAAAGATGAAGTACGTTATAGTGCGCCACAAAGCTTTACCGCAATCTATCCATTGCCAGAAGATGAGCCATTAGAGAAGCAGAGCCATGTGATTAATGCATGGTTACTCCATTCAATTATGGATGCTGATGAACTCATGCGTGCGCGTATCTTAAGTAGTGTATTAGTGGATAACTCTAGTTCACCACTTCGTTTAGCGCTTGAATCGACAGATCTAGGTACCGCACCTTCAATGTTCTGCGGATTGGAAGAGGGTACTCGCGAGTCATTCTTCTCTTGTGGTTTAGAAGGCGCAAATGGTGAAGATACTGATCAGATCAACGCGCTCATTACCGAAACATTAATGAATGTGCGTGATAATGGGGTGCCGCAAGAAGCCATTGAAGCTGCGCTTCATCAGTTAGAACTTGCTTCTAGAGAGATTTCTGGCGATCGCTATCCTTATGGTTTACGTTTGATTGTCGATACATTAACGCCCGTACTTCACGGCGGCGAGGCATACGATACGCTCTCATTTGATGAATCATTGAAGAAGATGCGTGAAGAGATTCAAGACCGCAGCTTTATTCCGAACCTAGTTGAGCGTTTACTCTTAAATAATCCTCATCGTGTGATGTTAACTGTGAATCCAAGCCATACATTAGCCGATGAATTGGTAGCTGATGAAAAAGCGAAATTAGCCAATATTCAAGCTAACTTAACGCCGGAAGCAACGGCAAAAATTATTGCAGATTCTAAAGCGCTTCAAGCAAGACAATCGCAAGTGGATGATGACTCAATTTTGCCAATGGTCACGCGTGAAGATATTCCGGCGACATTAACATTCCCTGAATTGAATTACGCAAATCAGCCATTAGTCTTAGGTTCACCTACGACTAACGGCATGACGTATCAGTCGATCGTGGTTGATTTACCGGTATTGACGGAAGAAGAGATGGAAATTCTCCCATTCCTAGATGCCTTTATTACAGAAATGGGTGCGGGAGATCGTTCGTATCTTGAGCAACAAGCGAGAATCTCGGCGATTACAGGTGGCGTGACGGCGAGAACAATGTATCAACCGCATGAAGATGATATTCGTGGTTTCTGGGTACTTTCAGGAAAAGCGCTACTTGATAATCATCATCAGCTCGGTGAGTTGTTACAAGATATCCTCTTTAATGCGCGTTTTGATGAAGTGAAACGTATGCAAGAGATTATGGCACAGATTAAATTAGGTCGTGAGCAAGGTATTGTCAGTAATGGTCATAGTTATGCGATGGGCGTTGCAAGTCAAAATATTGCCTTGATCTCACAACTCGATCAGCGTTTAAGTGGGATGCAATCGATTAAAGATTTCCGTGTGACGGAAAGTGCTTTGAAAGATGAGGAAAAATGTCGCGAGTTTGGTAAAAATCTTGCAACGTTATTAACGAAGATTCAAAATAGTCCATATGAACTTATCGTGCTTAATGATGCCGATAATATCGTAGAAGTGGGCCAAGCATTTGCGGCAGTAATGGCGCATACGGCAGATCGTGATTTTGAAGCATTTAAAGTTCCATTTGCTTCAAAAGAAAGTGAAATTATTAAATTAGGTTGGGCGATCAATGCGCCGGTATTCTACTGTGCGAAGAGCTACAAAACGGTGACGAGAGATCATTCAGATTCGCCGGCATTCCAAGTATTAACAGGCTTCTTGCGTAATGGTTATCTGCATCGTGCGATTCGTGAGCAAGGTGGTGCTTACGGTGGTGGGGCGAATTATAACGCGGCATCAGGCGCGTTTAACTTCTTTAGTTATCGCGATCCTCGTTTACAAGAAACTTTGGCAGATTTCGATGCATCTATTAACTGGTTATTGGAATCCGAGCATGAAGAGCAGCAGCTTGAAGAAGCGATTTTAGGGGTGATTAGTGCGATTGATCGTCCTAAAGCGCCGGCAAGTGAGTTTGGTGATCGCTACTTTATGACAAGATATGGTCGTACGCCGGAAGATTTAGAAAACTATCGTGCGGCAGTTCTTAATGTCACGATTGCTGATCTTCAGCGTGTTGCGCGTGAATATCTCTCAAACCCAGAGACGCATACAGCCGTTTTAGGGCCAAAAGCGAAGCTTGAAGAAGCAGGGTTTGAAGTAAAACAACTTTAATGAGGGGTGCTTCTTGGTTTTCATCGAGAAGTGATTGACCATCATTAGTTGATTGAAAGGATTCTCTCGTTTAATAGAGAATCCTTTTTTATTGGGAATTTTAGAAAGTCGCTGTAAACTTGATACTGTTTGAAAACGTTCAGGCGATGATCATAAATTCGGCTGTAGATAGGTTGCTTAAAAAGAAGATGGGAAAAGAGATAACGAATGATGGATCTTGAATCATTGATTACGACGATTACGGAGTTTACACGAGCGCATCAATATTGGGCGCCGGTGATCATCTTTTTATTAGCCTTTGGGGAATCTTTAGCGCTGATCTCTCTGTTTATTCCGGCAACTGTCATATTGGTGGGGTTGAGCGTATTGATTGGCGAATCAGGGCTCTCATTTTGGTTGATTTGGATTGCGGCAGCATTGGGCGCATTTATCGGTGATTGGGTATCATACGGGATTGGCTATCACTATAAATTACGCGTTTATAAAATGTGGCCTTTTACTAAAAAGCCGGAGCTGCTAGAAAAAGGGCAGGGATTTTTTGATAAATGGGGTATTTGGAGCGTTTTCTTTGGGCGATTTTTAGGGCCTTTTAGAGCAACCATTCCCTTGATCGCCGGCATTTGTATGATGCCGAAAAAGTATTTTCAGTGGTCGAATCTTGCTTCTGCGTTGATTTGGGCTTTTGGTGTTTTAGCGCCGGGCGCTTTTGGAATACAGTGGATTTCAAACTGGTTGTGATTGACGTTAAAAATTCATTTGAAGCTCTCATAGATACATCAAGATAGATCAATTTTTAGCGGACGATGTTATCGGTTTTGCGTCATATATTGATTATAAAGATCATGTTTGGCATTTTTGCAGTGGATATACGCTTTTCGAATCTCCTCGTGATCGCTCAGCAGTAAGTATTGTTCTTGTTTAATAATGGCAGATAACTCGTTTAGAGCATGATAATAGTCAGGATCGTGATCTTGATAGATCTTTTGGTATGTTTGTAAGGTAGCAGGGTAATTCCCGAGAATATTGCGGTAATTGCATCGCTGTTTGAGTTGTTTGATGAATCGTTGAAGATCTCTTGCAATTAATTTTGAAAGATCTTGGCTGCGATGTTCTGTGTAATGATGGGGAAATGGTGTATGCCATTTCCCCTGAATATCTCGATAAATTCTTAGGATGTACCAATCTTCAAGCTCGTTAAGAAGGGAGAGTTCTTGGCACATTTCCCGAAATGAGTATATTTGAGAGTTGTTGCCGCTGATAAGTTCTTCGAGATAAGTGGCGATCTGAGGGGGATCAATCGTGGTCAGATGAAATGCCGTAAAATATTGTAGGTTTGTTGATGTGGGGCATGTTAGAAGAAGATTGCCATTATGATTGCAATAGAGCGTGATGAAGCATTCGGGATTTGTCGCAGGTTCATTGGGGCGATTTAAAGGCATGGTTTTATCTTTGATCTTTTATTGGATGAGTGTCTCATTATGCGGTTTAAAATCAGCGGCACAAAATAAAACCATCACATATTCATATGATGGTTTTGAATGATTGGTCTAACGATGTATTTATTGACTTCGCCTTATTCATTTTTAGGAAGAGTGTCACTCTCAGATGTCTCTTCTGTTTTGGCTGCTGAGGAATCTTCTTTGATATGTAAACCTTCCTCATCAAAAGAGCAGTCTTGAATCGTTGGCCATTTTACATTGAGTTTGATCTCTTGTGCTTCTAGCTCTTTTTTCATTTGGCATAACGCAAGATCAAGTTTCTCAATATGATTGAGCAGTAAGTTGATGGCATTCGCTTCAGGATCATCAATGTCGTGGCTCATGCCGTAAGCATTAAAGAGTTTGTCGGCAATCTCTTTTTTAAGGTTCGGTTTGTCAGGTTTTGAAAAACGTGCAGGAATTCCGACAGCGGTGACATTTTCTGGTACAGATTTAATTACGACAGAGTTTGCACCAACGCTAGAGTTATCGCCAAGCGTAATCGGACCAAGGATTTTTGCGCCAGCACCGATCACAACATTATTGCCAAGTGTCGGATGGCGTTTCCCTTTTTCTAAACTCGTTCCGCCAAGTGTGACGCTGTGATAGAGCGTACAGTTGTCGCCGATGATTGCGGTTTCTCCAATCACAACGCCCATGCCGTGATCGATAAAAAGAGCACGACCAATCTGTGCGCCGGGATGAATCTCAATACCGGTTAAGAAGCGATTCCATGTCGATAACCAGCGTGCGATCGTTTTGAGTTTACAGTTCCATAATTTATGCGCAATCCGATGAATCCAAACCGCCCAAAGGCCAGGATATGAGAGTAGGATTTCTAAAGACGTTCGAGCCGCAGGGTCGAATTTTTTAATGTTTTGGATGTCTTCTTTGATTGTTTTTATCATGGTAGTGTTTCACTCCTATTAACTATAGGTTTTTTCTGAAGCAGAGAGTGCGCCGCGAAGAATATTGATCTCTTCTTGGGTGAGGTCTGCTTTTTTATAGAGAAGTCGTAACTTTCTCATTAAATGTTTCGGGTTTTCAGGATCTAAAAACTCGGTACGAACAAGGGTTCTTTCAAGATGATTGAAGAATCCTTCCATCGCATCATGCGTTGCTGGCAGATCGCCGGCATATTGTGGTTCTCGTTTTTTTTCTAGACGATCATCTTTTGTGGTTTGTTTGCGCAATTCATAGGTAATGATCTGTATCGCTTGGGCAATATTGAGTGAGTTATAATTATTTTCTGTGGGAATGTAGAACAGTTCTTGGCAGATATCGACTTCTTCATTCGTTAAGCCGGTACGTTCTGTGCCAAAAAGAATCGCGATTTTCGCATCAGGCTGTTCTTTAATAATCGTGTTGATACTTTGTGCACCTAGCTCAATGGGAAGTTCAGGTTTGCCGATATGACGACTTCTTGCGCTGGTACCAAATACATACTGACAATCTTTCACTGCTTCCGAGAGTGTTTCTGTAACTACGGCATTTTCTAACACATCTAAAGCGCCACTAGCAAGTGCGACCGCTTCACTGCTGGGGAATTTTCGAGGATTAACTAAGGTCAGGTTATATAAACCCATGACTCGCATTGCGCGTGCAGCGGCGCCGATATTCCCAGGATGAGAAGTATTGACCATTACAATTCTAATTGCATTTAATGGTGCTTCAGTCTGCATTATTTGACTCTCTTTTATGATAAAATTTGAAAAATTTAAATGACTTGTTAAATAGTGCGAGCAATCTATTCATAGTGACCCTCAAGTTTTGAGTGTTATTGTTTGTTTTCTCAAAGTAAGGATTGATAGGGCTTGAGTGAGATTGCACCATTTTTAATGGGAAGATTATAGCAATTTTAGACGCAAGAGAGGATCTAATATGCCAAAAAACTTTATTCAAGATATCGCCGGTAAAATCCAAGAAGCTTTACCAGAAGGCATGAAAAATGTTCACGGAGAGGCAGAGCGATTTGTGAAAGAAGGTGTTGAGTCAGCCATGGGGAACTTTAAGATGGTTCGCTATGAAGAGTTTGAGATTCAACAAAAGATTCTGTTAAAAACGCGTGAGAAGTTAGAGTTGCTCACTAAGCGCGTGGATGAGCTTGAAGAGAAGTTAAAACAATATGAAGGCGAAGCGGTAAGAGGATCTGCTGCGGTTGAATCTTCAGAATCGTAACAACATCTTATAAGGGTGCTTTACTTTAGAGATTCATTGATCGCGCTATTTCGGCATCAAAGCGTGATGCAATAATTGCCGGCATGTGATTAGGAAAAGTGTGCAAGCATTTTTATCTGCCGCAACTTAGCTATGAAAGATGCTGTGCATGAATAGATTGAATTCAATCGCATTAGGTAGTTTCATTAAAATAGGTTGAAAGTCTATGAAAAACGATATTAGAAATTGAGTTAAATAGGCCGTGAATCTCTCACGAACAATTGGTGATTTTATGAATCATTAAAAGCAACAAACGGTGATTTGATCACTACCCATCTGATGATAAATAGAGTAAGATAAAGCCTATTTATCAAAGTCTCAAATCTACAATAAAGGAAGTGTACAGTTATGAGTCAAGCCCCTAAATATAAACGTATTTTATTAAAGCTCAGTGGTGAGGCCTTGATGGGAGATGGGGATTACGGGATTGACCCAGTAACGATTGGTCGTATCGCCGATGAAATCAAAGCGTTAAACCGTATTGGCG
>Ga0079226_10002225_pt1 | contig 14948 bp, 15 predicted proteins | sample Poulit2014_FD_76345 | JGI IMG/M metagenome (GOLD analysis project Ga0079226, IMG submission 76345) | Agricultural soil microbial communities from Georgia to study Nitrogen management - Poultry litter 2014 | ecosystem: Environmental > Terrestrial > Soil > Agricultural land | place: USA: Georgia... | reverse complement strand
TTAGGGAACTCTCTTAAATCAAGGAGATTTAGTTCTAACATTAAAAATCTATAATTTATATTATGTTAAATAGAGGTTTTGATTATCCTCCTCCTTCTGTTTCTTTCTGTTTATAGTGATGGATACTCGGATAATACAATGAATCTGATTAACTTTGTTTTTTAATAATTAAAAATTCTACTCTTGCCAGTATCTTTAATCCCTTACTTAAAAAAACATTTTGGATATAATCACTTTCGAAGTAATCAAGAAAAAATCATCCAACATATATTAAATAAACAAGATGTTTTAGCAATAATGCCTACTGGTGGCGGTAAATCATTATGTTATCAACTTCCAGCGGTTCTATTACCTAAAACAACTCTTGTAATTTCTCCATTAATTGCTCTGATGAAAGATCAAGTGGATAGTCTAAGTAATAATGGCATCCCTGCTGCTTTCTATAATAGTACGCAATCAGCTACCGAACAAAATGAAATTCTTCAACAAGTCGCGGAAAACAAAATAAAGCTTTTATATGTTGCACCAGAAAGTTTGGCAAATATTCATTTTTTACTTTCCACTGAGTATATCGGTTGCATTGCCATTGATGAGGCTCACTGTATTTCATCTTGGGGTCATGATTTTCGTCCTTCTTATCAAAATTTAAGTTTTTTAAAAAAACAATTACCCGATATTCCAATTATAGCTCTTACTGCTACTGCTGATGTTGCCACTCAAAAAGATATTATCCAACAGCTTCAAATACCTGATGCAGAGCAATATGTTTCTTCCTTTGATCGCTCCAATATTTATATGCAAGTAAGAACTGCCGATAAACGTTTTCAACAGATTGTAAATTTTATTAAGAAAAAACCTGATACTAGCGGAATAATTTATTGTTTAAGTAGGAAATCAACTGAAGAAATCGCTAAAAAGCTTACTCAACTAGGCTATTCAGCAAACCCCTATCATGCTGGTTTAGATTCAACGGCAAGAAACTCTATTCAAGAAGATTTTATTCGGGATAAAACCAAAATAATTTGTGCTACCACAGCATTTGGTATGGGTATAGATAAATCTAATATTAGATGGATAATACACTATAATATGCCTAAAAACATAGAGGGTTATTATCAAGAAATTGGTCGTGCTGGTAGAGATGGAAATAATTCTGAAGCCTTACTTTTTTACAGTTATGGCGATATTATTCAATTAGAACGTTTTATACGAGGAGCTGCTAACGAAAAAATGCAACGATCTAAGATGGAAAGAATGAAACAATTTGCAGAAGCTACTAGCTGTCGACGTCGTATATTGTTAAATTATTTTGGTGAAATCAGTGAGAAAGATTGTAATAACTGTGATGTATGTCTAAATCCTCCTACCTTTAAGGATGGTACTATTTTAGCTCAAAAAGCACTTTCTACAATTTATAGGGTAAAAGAAAAAGAAGGAATTAATGCCATAATTGATATTCTTAGAGGAGCCAAAAATCAACATGTTTTAGATAAAAAATATCCTGAATTATCTACCTATGGAATTGGAAAAGATATTTCTTGGAGAGAATGGCAACATTATATTATCCAATTTATAAATCAAGGTCTTTGCACTATTGCTTTTCATAGAGACAATCATTTACAGCTTACCTATTTATCAGAGCTCGTACTGTTCAAAGGTTTAAAAGTAAAAGTAACAAAACCTACTACAAAATATGACCCTACTCCACTACTCCATTCAAAAAAAGAGAAAATAGATTATGATGTAACTTTATATAATAAATTAAAAAAATTGAGAATAAAAATTGCCAATGACACTGATATGCGTTCTCCAAATTTGATTTTTAACGATGCAAGCTTAAAAGATATGGCACGTAAAAAACCACAATCAGAAATTGCTTTTTTGGAAGTATCAGGTATGGTTCAAAGAAAAATGGAACTATATGCAAAACAATTTATTTATGCAATTATTAATCATATTCACAATAAAAAAATAGACACTTTCCAAAGAACTCTCCAATACTATAAGAAGGGTAAGACCATTAGTGAGATAGCATTAATACGCGGATTACATGAAACTACTATTTATTCTCATATTGCAAAACTTTATTTAGAAAATCATATTGATTCTCTTGATCAGTTTATAACTGCAGAGGAAACTTCACAAATAAGGGAGGCATACCAAATTCTTGATAAAGAAGAAAAACTAAAACCTTATTTTAATTATTTTGAAGAGAAAATGCCATATCCTATTATTCGATTAGGGCTATCTATTATTCAAAAAGAGAAAAGCACTACTCTTCTTTCTCCGAAGGAGTAGGATTGTGATCACTTTTTAAATTTTCTTTATTTATTTCTGTGGCTTCATCAGCCTGTTTAATAATAACTACCGTAGCTTTATACCCTGTTAAAAGGTTCCATTCGTTGGAAGAAACCAAATTCCCATCATCGTCATATACATGTAGTTCAGCTGTATTTGGACCAGAATCTCCTTGATTCAAGGCAACAAAATCTACTTTATTAATCCCTACTTCTAACGGTAAATGCAGGCCTTTAAAATGAGCTTCCAGCATCGTGTCGAAAATAACTATTTCATCATTGACCCGAACTTGAATTCTATCTCCATCAACAACTTGATGATCTCTATACAAAACATGCAATTTATCTACTTCGGTTATTATATCTGAAAAACTTTGATTTTCGCCGTTAGGCATTTTTCCTTCATTTTTTTTACCATATCCTCTCGGTATATAATCAGTGGTATATTCTTGTAATCCGTCTCCTTTTGTAATATCGATTACTTTTTCTTTCTTCTTTCCGAAATCTTTATATTTGTCAGATTCTCGAACTGATTTTTCAAACAGAGGAGTTTCCTTTCCCATATTCAAACTAGGTGCACGCCTAGTTCCTAATCCGCTATTCGGGAAAGAATTGGATTTAGTTTCAGATTTAGGAAATGCTCCTGTACGACTATCAGGCTGGGCATTAGAATAAATACTAAATAAGAAAAAAATAAGTAAGGATATAAATCTCATAATGTTTGTTCTCAACATGTTTAATTCACAAAAAGCTTGCCGTTTTTTACATATTTTTCTTTTTTCTAGCTCTCCAAGCAATAATGGTCAGGATTACAGCAATTCCAGGAATCACAATATAAAGAATAATCTCCCTAGGATTGTTTAGATCCAATGGAAAATTTTTAGAAGGACTAGGAGAGTGATATGGAATCTGTGCTAATAGTGAGGATCCATTTAACAACAATAAAACTCCTAATATAAATCTGTTGTATTTCATGACTGTAAATTTTGATATGAAAAATACATAAAAAAAACTACATTTAGATAAAACTTCTTTATTCTTAATATAAATTACTGCCTATCTCTAGTAATTAACGTTGTTTTTGGAATATGTATTTTGGAGAACATATTTATTAAATTAAAATGGAAGTAGTTGTAAGGTCGAACAAAAATTACCGACTAATAAAAGCAAACCAGAATAAAGCAAGCTGACTTTTATTAAATATTCTCGAATTTTATTATCTTTGCAGCTTCAGTTTTTACTGTTGAGGTTTGTTTTTTTCAAAAAATAATTTAGGATTTTTATATGAGACAACTTAAAATTACAAAGCAGGTTACTAATAGGGAGACAAAGTCTTTAAATAGCTATCTGCAAGATGTGAGTCGAATTGACATGATTACAGCTGAAGAAGAAGTCGAACTCGCACAGCGCATCCGAGAAGGTGACCAACGCGCACTAGAGAAATTAACTCGTGCTAATTTACGATTTGTGATATCTGTTGCTAAACAATATCAAAATCAAGGCTTAAGATTACCTGACTTGATTAATGAAGGAAATTTAGGTTTGGTAAAAGCGGCAAAGCGTTTTGATGTAACTAGAGGATTTAAGTTTATCTCCTATGCAGTATGGTGGATCAGACAAGCTATACTTCAAGCTATTGCTGAACAATCACGAGTAGTTCGTCTCCCTCTTAACAAGATCGGTGATATTAATAAAATTCGTAAAGCCGCTATTCATTTGGAGCAAATCCATGAACGTAAACCTTCTGCTCAAGAAATTGCTCAAGAATTGGAAATGTCGGTAGAAAATGTAAAGCAATCTCTACAAAACGCTAACCGAAGTTTATCTATGGATGCACCTTTCCAAGAAGGAGAGAACGATAATAACTTATATGACGTGTTAAGTTCTTCTGAAAGTCCAAACCCAGATAGAACTCTAATTCATGAGTCTTTACGAATTGAAATCGATCGTGCTTTGGATACTCTATCTCCTCGAGAAGCTGATGTAGTACGCCTGAACTTTGGATTAGGAGGACAGCCTGCTATGACCCTGCAAGAAATTGGAGATACATTTGACTTAAGTAGAGAGCGTGTAAGACAAATCAGAGAAAAAGCAATTCGAAGACTGCGACATCAATCAAAAAGTCATATATTAAAAAAATATCTGGGCTAGGAATAATAACTGTTCTTTTTTAAGAATACTTTAAAACCACAATCTAAGCTGCTATTAGCTAAATTATCAATGTGTTACAATGATGATGATGATTTAATAGCAGTTTTTTTTTTATATTTTCCCATAATCATTAACTATTATCTATGATTTTGTTGTCATTTTTTTTCAGTTAATATAGTTTACTTGCAGAATATATAACCATTTAAACTATAATACCCATGAAAAAAATTGTTGCATTACCCTTGGTGCTCAGCTTGCTACTTGCATCTTCTTGCGTGTCTAAAAAAAAATATACCGCACTGGAAGATAAGTACAATACCACAACAAGCAATCTGACAAAAACTACCTTAGAGAAAGAAGAAGCTGAGGCAAAATTAGCTAGCATCGAAGAACGTGTATCGGATTATAATGCTAAGATTCGAGGATTGACTGATAGTAATAATCAAAAATTAGAAAATTTTGATGGAGTGGCTATTTCTGAAAATGATAAAGCCAAAATGCGTAAAGCACTTGAGAAAGTAGATCAACAAGAACTACAGGGTGCTACAACACTAAAGGACTCTATGAATGTATTACTCTCTTATAATCTCAAAAAAGGTTTGGATTCCAATTTTTCAGAGGAAGAAAATGAAGATATCTCTATTTCGATAGACGAGACCGTAGTGATGATTTCGGTTTCTGATAAACTTCTATTTAATTCTGGAAGCGCTGTTGTGAGTGCAAAAGCCAATGATTTACTAAAACGCTTGGCAGAAGTAATAAATAGTGAACCTGCTATGGAGGTGTTGATTGAGGGACATACAGACGCTCAAAAGGTAAAACCAGACTCTTATGTAAGAGATAATTGGGAGCTTAGTGTTCTTCGTTCAACAGCTGTAATAAGAAAACTACAGAATGACTTCGATGTAGATCCTCAAAAACTAATCGCTGCAGGGAGAAGTAGTCACATGCCGATAGCTTCTAACGATTCAGTGGAAGGAAGATCAAAAAATAGACGTACAAGAATTGTAATTCTTCCCAATCTTGATAAGTTCTTAGCATTACTTACCGAAGAATAATTTTTATAAGTTATTATAAAGTACTATAAAAAAGGAGCTTTGCAAAGTTCCTTTTTTTATAAAACTTATTGTCTATACCGCCCTACCCCAAGTCGTTTTTAGTATCTTTGCGATAAAAATGAATTTACCTATTTCTTACTTTAGAATTATCAGTACTTTAGAAGCACTTTCTTATTTATTCTTATTAGGCATTGCTATGCCGATGAAATATATTTGGCAAAAACCTACTTTGGTAGAATATCTTGGAATGGCACATGGCATATTATTTATTGCTTATGTAATTGCTGCTTTCTTTATGTATAAACAATTAGCTTGGAGTAAAAAGACTTTATTGATAGTATTAATATGTTCCTTGTTGCCTTTTGGACCTTTCTATGCAGAGAATAAATTTTTGCCTGCAAAAGAATAAACATATTTACCTATATAAAATTAATTTTAAAATATTTTTATAAAACTGAGTATGAGAAATGTTTTAATTATTGAAAACAATATAGAGAAATATAGTCAATGGATGAAAGATAGATTATTAGAAGTAGGAGTTTCTGAACATATAGCTTCTATTATCAACTTTTTTATTCATTTGGCCGTATGCTTATTATTTTTATTTATTGTTGGATATTTACTCTTGAGAATTTTTAGAAAATTAATAAATACTTTATCTAAGAAGAATAAAAACAATTTTCAAAAACATTTACAAGGTACTGGGTTTTCTAAATATCTAGCTTACTTAATTCCCACTCTTATAATCTCTAGTCTTGCATCAAAACTATTTATTAGTTATCCTAGTATCGCCAAAATATTGGTAATCTTTTTCAATATTTCTGCAAGTATTTTATTCATACTTGTAATTGGAAGTGTTTTAAAAAGTGTAGAAAATTATCTTAGAACCATTCCTAGACTTAAAGACAAACCTTTACAGAGTTATACTCAAGTGCTTTCTATTTTTGTTTGGGGAGTAGGATTGATGGCACTCATCAATTATGTTGCAGGAGGAGATAAAATTACTTTTGCAGGATTAAGTGCAGCCTCTGCGGTGTTATTATTAGTTTTTAAAGATACTATTCTAGGTTTTGTGGCTAGTATTCAAATTTCAGTTAATGATATTGTACGGATTGGAGATTGGATTGAATTTACTAAATATGGTGCCGATGGTTTTGTTATCAATATCAGTCTCGCTACTGTTACAGTCGAAAACTGGGATAAAACATATAGTACAGTACCAACTTATAGTTTGATTTCGGATTCATTTAAAAATTGGAGAGGAATTTATGATAATCAAGGAAGAAGAATTAAACGCTCAATTTATATTAAACAAAGTAGTATTCGATTTGTAGATGAAAAAGATTTAGATAGATTTAAAAAAATAGAAAGAGTTAGAAGTTATATCAATCATAGACAATTAGATATTGATCGTTATAATCAAGCAATTAATGCAGACAAATCGATTGTAGTTAATGGTAGAAATCAGACAAATATTGGGATTTTTAAAAAATATGTTGAAACCTACTTAAAAGAACAAACCAGTCTTAATTTTGATCTTTTATGTTTAGCAAGAAGTTTAGCTCCTACCGAGCATGGAGTCCCTTTGGAAATTTATTGTTTTAGTAAACGAACGGCTTTTGTTGAGTACGAAGCCATCCAAGGAATGATTTTTGACCATATTACTGCAGCAGCAGAACATTTTGATTTAGAAATTTTCGAAATACCTTCTGGGAAAGATATCCAAAGACTATATTCTACATAAATAATATTTTATTTAGGGAGTTAGTTACATTCAGAACACTCCCTATTAAATCTATTTATTTTCAATTCTATCTCGTACAAATTCTACTTGTGTTTTACCATGAGCTGTAGGTTTACCATTTTCGTCTAATGCTACCATTGTTATTCTATCTAAAGTAATAATAACCTCTCTGGTCATTTTATTTCTTACTTCACATCTGAGCGTTAAAGAGGTGTGACCAAATTTTATTGCTGCTAGTCCTATCTCTATAATATCACCTTGTTTGGCAGAACTTGTAAAGTTAATTTCACTAATAAATTTAGTAACTACTCGAGGATTTTCTAGCTGAATAATAGAATATAATGCCGCTTCTTCATCAATCCACTCTAAGAGCCTGCCTCCAAACAAAGTTCCATTAGGATTTAAATCTTGGGGTTTTACCCATTTTCTTGTGTGAAATCTCATTTCCATATTTTAATATTATTTATTTTATAACAACAGTTTTTTTATTTACAAATTCCATTATCCCATCCTTGCTTAATTCTCTACCATATCCACTTCTTTTTATTCCGCCAAAAGGTAATCTGGGATCACTTTTTACAAAGTCATTAATGAAAACACATCCTTCTTCAAATCGAGCTATATTTTTTTCTATTCGATAGGAGCCATTTGTAAAAATTGACACTCCCAATCCGAAATCTGTTTCATTAGATATTTTTATAGCTTCTTCCAATGTATCAAATATAATTATAGGAAGTACTGGTCCAAAAGTTTCTTCTTTACATACAGGCATCGCTAAGCTCACGTCTGTAAGAACAGTAGGAGGATAGAAAGCCCCATCTCTTTTACCACCTGTTAGGAGTTTTGCTCCCATTGCTATAGATTTATCAACTTGCTCTTCCAGCGTTTCTGCTAAATCCTCTCGTGCTAACACGCTGATATAAGTTTCTGGATTTAATGGATCCCCAATTGTCATTTTTTCAATACGTTTGAGTAAATTAGTAATAAACTCCTCTGCAATATCCCGATGAAGCAATAAACGTTTTCCTGCAATACAACTTTGCCCTACATTTAAAAATCTAGCTTGAATACATGCTTCTAAAGTTTCCTTTATATCACAATCCTCCATAACAATTAACGCATTACTACCACCTAGCTCCAAGACACTTTTTTTAAGATTCCTACCTGCTTGAGCAGCAACATTACTTCCCGCTTTTTCACTACCCGTTAGAACAACACCAGTTACATAAGGATGGTTAATTATTTTTTCAACTGCGTTACTAGTAATTATTAAACTACTAAAAACAGCGTTAGGTAATTCTGCTTCTTTGAATATATTTTCTATTGCTTTGGCACATCCCATAACATTTGAAGCATGTTTTAGGATGGCGCTATTTCCAGCCATAATCGCAGGTACACAAAAACGAAAAACTTGCCAAAAAGGAAAATTCCATGGCATTACACCTAAAACTATACCTTGTGATTCATAACATATGTATGACTTTTGTGCTTGGGTTTTAATTGTTTTGGACTGTAGAAAAAATTCAGCATGTTCTGCATAAAACTTACAAACCCAGATACACTTCCGGATTTCGGCATGGGCTTGATTAATAGGCTTTCCCATTTCAGTAGTAATTAAATAGGCATATTCCTCTCTATTTTTCTCTAATAAATCTGCTACCTTATAAAGTATTTTACTCCGATTGTCGAAACTAGTGTTTTTCCATTTCAAATATGCTTTATGCGCTTCTGATATTTTATTCTCTAATTCTTCACCAGTTAAGGTAGAATGAGTTTGAATGACCTCCTGAGTAAAAGGGTTGATGGATGGAATAGAAATAGATTTCATACTTTATTTTTAAACTGAAAAAATAAATATAGAAATTTTATTCTATTGAATTCACAGTATTAACTAACATTAAATAAAAAAATCACCTGTTGAACGAATTCATCAGGTGATTTATAAAAAAATCTTTTAAAGGGTGGCTTCTAGTAGTCTTTAAAAATAGAATACATTAAACGTTTTTTATCATTAATACTTTCTTCCATAGAAATCATGGTTTCAGTACGAGTTACCCCTTCAATATCATCTATACGATAGATTATTTCTTTAGCATGGGTAGTATCTCTTGCACGAATTTTGCAGAAAATATTAAATTTCCCTGTAGTAACATGAGCTACAGTAACATTAGGAATGTCATTGATGCGTTCTAATACAAACTGGGTCTGTGAAGTTTTATATAGGAACACTCCTATATATGCTATAAAAGAATAACCAAGCTTATCATAATCCACTTTTAAAGAGGAACCTGTAATAAAACCAGCATCTTCCATTTTCTTAACTCTCACATGAACTGTCCCTGCGGATATTCCTAATTTCTTAGCAATATCTGTAAATGGTGTTCTCGTGTTGTCGATTAACATCTCTAAAATCTTGTGATCTATATGATCTAATCTAAATCTTGCCATAGTATAAATTTAATCTTTTACAAAAATACTAAGTTATTCGAATTACAGTCTTATTTTTATTGATTTTAATAATAATTTATCATTTGGGTAAATAAACGTTAAAATATATGCTTTAAATGTCAAAATATTTTATTTTCAATAATTACTACCTCTTCAATATTTATAAATACTTATAATTCTAATTGTTTTTATTAGTTTGAATGGTATTAGAAATTTAAGAAGAAATATTATTTGAGTTTTAAATAAAAACTATCTTTAAAACTAAAAACTTATTAATTTTTAACCTTATGTAAAATCAATATTTTTTTGATTTATTAATATTTCCGAATACGCCCGCAAATATAATAAATATTCCATATATAAAACATCAAATATTACTAAATAATTTAAAAACCTAAAGACTTCTTTTTCTCATTGGTGTAATCTTTATAAGTCTTGGTATTTTCAATAATAATTTTGTAGAACAATACATAAATAAGAATTTTCACCTTCCCTATTAATGAGTGATGAGACCGCTATTATTACAACCTATTTCAGTAAGTTAACTTTATATATCTAACAGTATTACAGATAGTCCGATATTACTAAATAATTGTAAACTCCAGATTGTTCACAAAGCTAAACCCTTCTACTTTTTACTTAAGTAAACAAAATGCAAAAGAGATATGTTTACTTAGGTGAACCGAAATTTATTGCAATTAAACTTTCCCCTCCTCTTACTATTGATTTATTCTATACTTAGTGAGTATTAAACTTTAATTAATTTAATTTCATTGTATTACCACATGATATCTATATTGTGGTTTAATGTTTTTTTATTGTAGCATCAAGTGTTTTTTAATTCTATTATTTAATGTTACTTTTGTAATCATAGGTTTTTTAAAAATATATTACACAATGATCAACAGCGTTACATTTGCCACAAGATTGAAATCCATCATGGAATACTATGATCTTAGCGCTTCTTCCTTTTCTGAAAAAATAGATTTTAACCGGTCCACTATCTCTCATTTATTATCTGGTAGGAATAAACCAAGTTTAGAATTTGTATTGAAAATTTTAGAGAATTTTGAAGAGGTTTCTTTTTCTTGGTTACTTTACGGTAAGGGTAATTTTCCTCTTGACCACATTCAAGAGAAGTATTCTTCCTTACTTCCTTTAGATTCTTCAACCAAACATCAAAAACCAGAGCCTAATACAGAGGAAATTAAAAAAGAAAAGACGATTCAGAAAAAATCACAATCACTATCAAAAGAGAAAAAAATACAGAAGATAGTATTTTTTTACACAGATGGGTCATTCGAGACCTTCGAAAATTAGGTGCTTTACGTAAAATTTCGGAAATTGCGGAAAATTCAAAATTATGAAAAACATTATCCTTTCATTTTTAAGTTTATTTTTATTGGTTGGATGCTATACTATGGAGCGTGATTGCAAAGAATTTCGAACTGGTACTTTTGAATTTGAAACCTTCATCAATGGGGAATTGATGAAAACCACTTTTGTAAGAAACGATTCTATAGAAATAGATTATTTTCAAGGTAAATCTGATACAGCATCTATTCGATGGATTAATGATTGTGAGTACATTGTCAAGAAATTGCATCCAAAAAACATGGAAGAGCGAAAAGCAATTCACATGAAAATCCTCCATACTGATGGAGACACCTACACTTTTGAATATAATTTAGTAGGACAAAAAACAAAAGAAAAAGGATCTGCCAAGAAAGTTTCAGACAAAATGAATTAGACAGTCATATGCTGTATATATAGTAGTTATAATTAATGTTAAGTTAGAAGAAAATGGTAAAAAACCAAAAGAAAAGTTTAGTAGATAGATTTTTAGGTTCTGTAGAACGTATAGGTAACCTACTACCCCATCCAGCAACACTTTTTGCTGGATTTGCAATTTTAGTAGTAATTGCTTCTTGGATTGCAAGTTTATTCGATATTAGTGTTATTCATCCAGGAACAGGGGAAACAATCACTCCAGTTAATCTAGTTTCAGCTGAAGGACTTGATCTTATATTAAGTAAAATGGTTACGAATTTTACAGACTTTGCCCCATTAGGGACAGTTTTGGTTTCTTTATTGGGAATCGGTGTAGCCGAAGGTTCTGGATTAATAGGAGCTATTTTAAGAAAAATAGTATTGGCATCTCCGAGAAAGCTTTTAACTTTTGTTATTGTATTTGCTGGAATCTTATCCAATACCGCAAGTGAAGTAGGTTATGTTTTATTAGTACCTTTAGCAGCGGTGATTTTTCAAGCAGCTGGCCGACACCCTCTTGCAGGGCTTGCTGCTGCTTTTGCTGGCGTGTCGGGAGGATATAGTGCTAACTTATTATTAGGTACTATCGATCCTTTGTTAGCTGGTTTATCCGAAGAAGCAGCTAGAATTTTAGTAGCAGATTATGTGGTGAATCCTGCTAGTAATTATTATTTTATGTTTGTCTCTACTTTTGTAATTGCAGCATTAGGAACTTGGGTTACTGAAAAAATTGTTATTCCTAGGCTTGGAGTATATAAAGGTGAAGAAGAAGCAATGGCTATTGAACAGTTAAATGCTACCGAAAAAAAAGGATTACGATATGCACTAATCGCATCTTTACTATTTACTGCTTTTGTAGTGGGAGGTTTAATCCCCTACGATGGATATTTGCGTGGAGAAAATGGAGCTATACTTAGATCACCTTTTATGTCAGGAATAGTTGCTTTTATATTCTTAGGAGCTGCCTTTGCGGGAATTGCTTATGGAATTGGGGCAAAAACAATAAAAAACGATGTAGATGTCATGAAGGGAATGTCTAAATCGATGGAAACTCTTGGTTCCTACATTGTTTTAGTTTTCTTTGCAGCGCAGTTTGTTGCCTATTTTAATTGGACTAATCTAGGATTGATTTTTGCAGTTAGCGGAGCCGAAGTACTACAAAGCTCTGGTTTAGGTCCTATTCCACTCATGTTAAGTTTTGTAGTGGTTTCAGCAATTATTAATCTAGTAATGGGTAGTGCCTCAGCTAAATGGGCTATTATGGCACCTATTTTTATTCCGATGTTTATGTTGTTAGGGTATTCTCCCGAATTAGTACAAGTTGCTTATCGTGTGGGAGATAGCATTACAAATATTATTTCACCAATGATGTCATACTTTGCTTTAATTGTAGCCTTTATGCAACGATATGATAAAAATGCTGGAATTGGTACCATTGTTTCTTCTATGCTACCCTATACAATTGTATTTTTTGTCGGTTGGTCTATTTTAATAATGATATGGATCTGGTTAGGCTTACCAATAGGTCCTGGTGCTCAACTACATGTTGATTTATAATTTGAAGTTTAATAGTTTTTTTAGTTAGAATATGGAGATAACTTATTCATTAGAAGAAATTAACCAAGTGGCAGAAAAAATTCTTAAACAAGCTAGTTCTCGTACTTTTATATTTTATGGACAACTAGGAGCTGGTAAGACTACACTTATTCAATCATTGGCACGGAAATTAGGCGTAAAGGATAGGCTAGCTAGTCCTACTTTTTCATTGGTGAATGAATATACCAATGAAAAGGATGAATTATTACTGCATTTCGATTTATACCGACTCGAAAATGTAGAAGAAGCTTATGATATCGGGATTGATGAGTATCTTAGTTCTGATGCTTGGATTTTTATTGAATGGCCAGATAAAATCGTACCTTTACTTTCTGATGATTATCAAAAAATAGAAATCATCCGACAGGATTCGGGACAAAGGTTACTTACTATCTCTAGCCCCCTGTTTTGAATAAAAAACAAATAACATGAAGACTTCCAAATCTCCATTCACAAAATTTCAATTGATTCCACAAGAAGAAATGCTTGAGGTTACACGCGAAAAAAGTGTTCTTTATATAGGGATACCAAAAGAATCAAATAGTCAAGAACGGAGGGTTTGTTTAACGCCCGATGCTATAGCTGCATTAGTAGCCCAAGGGCATAGGGTATTGGTTGAAAAAAATGCTGGAAATTATGCAGGTTTTTCTGATGTTGATTATTCTGAAGCAGGAGCTGAAATATGTACTGATAAAAAACGAATTTTTGCATGCCCTCTCTTATTAAAAGTAGAGCCTCCTACATTGAAAGAGCTGGAACTAATATCTCCAAATACTGTTTTGATTTCGGCTTTGCAATTAAAAGCGAGGAATAAACAATACTTCAAAGTATTGGAACAAAAAAAAATTACTGCACTTGCTTTCGAGTTTATAAAAGATACAGACGAAACTTATCCTGCAGTACGTATGCTTAGTGAGGTAGCTGGAACTGCTTCGGTTCTTATAGCCTCGGAGTTGTTGTCCGACTCCACCAATAATTCAGGATTATTATTAGGAAATATTAGTGGTGTTCCACCTACCGAAGTCGTAGTAATCGGTGCGGGTACGGTAGGACAATTCGCAACACGATCAGCATTGGGATTGGGTGCTAATGTAAAAGTATTTGATAATTCAATTACAAAACTTAGAAATTTACAAGCTCAGGTCAAACAACCAATTTATACTTCGACTTTACAGCCAAAAAACTTACAAAAAGCACTTATGCGATGTGATGTTGCAATCGGTGCAGTAAGAGGTAGAAATAGGGCTCCGATTCTTGTAAATGAGACCATGGTAGAAAATATGAAGTCTGGATCGGTAATAGTAGATGTAAGTATTGACATGGGAGGCTGCTTTGAAACTAGTGAAATGACAAATCATGAACAATCTACTTTTGTTAAGTATGGAGTGATTCATTATTGCGTTCCTAATATTCCAGCTCGTTACCCAAAAACCGCTTCCGTTGCTATCAGCAATATTCTTACCCCTTATTTACTTGAAATTGCCGAAGCAGGAGGAATTGATCAAGCTATACGCTTTAAGTATGGTTTGCGAACGGGCATTTATTTTTACAAAGGAATTTCTACTAATAAATCAGTAGCTTCTTGGTTTGATATCTCTTATAGGGACATCAATTTATTATTATTTTAAATTATGAGTTTACTTAAAAGATTCGCATATTACTTTGCTGGATTCGTTATCGGTACTTTGATTTTATTCTTTATATTGGATAAAAAAGAAGCTTCTTGTGATTATAGCCCCAATTCGAGAGTTTTAAAAAACATCAACACTAAAGATATTCAAATTCAATCTGAGGTGATACAATATCTTTCTGAAAATAAAATTGACACCTCCTATATATCTAGTACACTTTATAATGGAAATGTACTATTTAAAGAAAGTAACA
>Ga0079226_10002224_pt1 | contig 14952 bp, 14 predicted proteins | sample Poulit2014_FD_76345 | JGI IMG/M metagenome (GOLD analysis project Ga0079226, IMG submission 76345) | Agricultural soil microbial communities from Georgia to study Nitrogen management - Poultry litter 2014 | ecosystem: Environmental > Terrestrial > Soil > Agricultural land | place: USA: Georgia... | reverse complement strand
TGAGCGGATTGCTAAATTTTCTACTTGGATGTACACTATTGCTATTAACCTGGCTAAGAGCCTGTACAAAAAGAAGAAAAGGATGACAACCGTTACCATCCATAAAGATCCGGAAGACTCGGAGGATCAGCCCATGAAGCTCGAGGATTCCGGTATCCTGCCCGATGACTCGCTGCATGAGAAGATGTGTATGGATGAGCTTGAAAAAGCACTGATGCAATTGAATGAAAACTTTCGTGAAGTGGTGGTGCTACGCGATATCCAACAGTTAACATACGATGAGATCTCGGATATTTCTGATTTGCCTATGGGGACGGTAAAGTCGCGCATAAATCGAGGTCGGGCTCAACTACAAGAAATATTAGAAGAGCACGTTTTTCCCGGAACAATTTCTGCTTAAATCTACTAAGAGGGTAATAGATGAAGATGTTCAACCATTTATTACCCTCATTTTATGGATATTACTAAATTCGATAGGGATGATATCTTAAATACTTTTCTAATTGATTTTATTGACGGCAACCTGGATGAGGCAGAAAAACAAGCTTTTAAAGATTACCTTTTTAAAAACGAGAAGGAGTGCGAATTTGCCGTTAAAGCTATAAAGGCAAAAAAGCTTCTCAGCAAATTTTCAGATCGTTTAGACCTAAACCGCTTTACCTGCCAGGAACCTTAGTTTGCAAAAAATATCAGTAATAAAGGGCCGAAAGAGCCAATAATTATTTATTATAATTTTTGCAACATACCTATTAATTAAAATAAAACAGGAGCTATACGGATCTAAGATACTATAACGGATAACCCCAATTAATTTCAGGATACACCTCTGATTATTAATGCGTAAAGCAATAATTAAAAACTTATCCTAATCTGTTAGACCTCCTAAATAAATTATATGAAAAGGTTCATATTACGATTGATATGGGCTGAGTATCCGATGCAGCTCTTCATCAAAGTGGGCAACATCAATAAGTGCCGGTTCAAAGGTTTGCCCGGTCAGCTTTTTGTATAGCTCCGCATAACGCTGTGTTATTTTTTTGCGGAAGGCCTCGGGCAGGTCGGGAAGTGTTTGGGCCTCCTTTCCCTGAAAGCCCTTATCCATCAGCCATTCGCGCAGAAACTCTTTAGAAAGTTGTTTTTGGGGCTGTCCCTTTTTAAGGCGTTCTTTGTATTCATTGGCATAGAAATATCGGGATGAATCAGCCGTGTGCACCTCATCAATGAGTATTACATTGCCATTGTGCAGGCCAAACTCATATTTAGTATCAACCAAAATAAGCCCCTGTCTGTTAGCAATTTCCTGACCTCGTGCAAAAATATTAAATGCCTTTTCTCTTATTTCCATCCATATATCTTCATCAACAATGCCGCGCTCAAGAATTTCCTGTTCAGAAATATCCTCATCATGGCCTTCTTCTGCTTTTGTCGCCGGCGTTAAGATCGGTTCTTCAAAAAATTGGTTTTTCACCATGCCATCGGGCAGGTTAACCCCGCACAAACTTCTTTTTCCCGATTGATATACGCGCTTTGCATGGCCGGTCAGGCAGGCACGAATGACGACTTCAATAGGTATAGGATCACATCTTTTGGCAATAGTCACATTAGGATGCGGAATATCGATGAGATGAGTATCGACTAAATCTTCTACTTTTCTAAATGAGAAAGCGGCCAGGGATGTCAATATCTGTCATTTATAAGGAATGGGTTGATTCATGATATGGTCGAAGGCAGAGATGCGGTCGCTGGCAACGATTCCTAATTTGTCGTCTCCCAACGGATAAACATCGCGCACCTTCCCGCGATAGGGCACAGAAAGGCCGGAAACCTGTGTTTGGGTAATGCAGTTTTGGAGTGCTTGTTGATCTATATCTGAATGATCCATGATAGGCAGTAGGCTGAAGTTGATGATGCAATGAAAATCGAAAAAAGTTAGAAGAATTGAAATTAAACTTTTAATTAGTGACAGTTTTTGTGTCAGCCTTTTTCTCGGATACAGAGCAGGTAATAAAGTGGATATGAACAGGGTAGAAGAACGATTTAATTATTTACACAATAGTTGAGGAACTGTTATATTCAGCATAAATTACAGGGCTGTTAAAAAAATGAAATAATGAGAAAAAAAACTAAGAAATGGCGGAGTCCCAGTTTAGGAAGGGATATGGAGCTCCGTATTTATGGTACCTCAGGAATCCCACTTATTGGAATTCCCACTCGTGGGGCATCTTGCGGACAATGGGAAGAATTTAAGATGGTTGAGGCTTTGTCGCACCAGCTCAACAATGGATTCAATCAACTTTTTTGCCTTTCAACCGTCGATAATAAAAGTTTGTTAAATGCAAGTGCACCGCCGGACCAGCGACTGGTCTATCATAAACAGTATCAAACTTATTTAATTGAGGAGGTCGTGCCGTTCATTAAAAGTAAGAACCCATGTGAATATTTGATCATTTCCGGGATTGATTTAGGCGGATACCATGCCATCAATACAGCACTAAAAAATCCTACTTCCTTTGATAAAGCGGTAGGGATCAGCGGTATTTACGATATTAAGCACTTTATGGGCGACTATTATGGGGATGACGTATACTATAATAATCCACTGGATTTTATTCCCAGCCTCAATAAGCAACCGCTGCTTAATGATATACGAAGCATTGATTTTCGATTGGTGAGCTACCAGGCTGATGAGCGCATCAGCTATGCTCGAAGGATGAGCGAAACTTTCAAAATGAAATTTATTGAGCACGAACTGGATATTTGGGATATGGATACCGGTGATGAATGGAAACAATGGCCCCGAATGATAAAGACACATATTATTTAACGTATATATGACAGATATTTCTAAGATATTAGTAGCAAATCGTGGTGAGATTGCGCTGCGTATTATTCGAACGTGTCAGGAACTGAATAAGAAGACGGTAGCGGTATATTCTACCCCGGATGCCGAAGCCCCGCACGTACTACAGGCCGATGAATCCGTGCATATCGGTCCGGCTGCCTCAAAGGAAAGCTATTTGGTAATTGACAAAATCATCCGGGCGGCGAAGGATACCGGAGCAAATGCTATACATCCCGGGTATGGATTTTTGAGTGAAAATGCAGCATTTTCTCAGCGCTGTAAGGATGAAGGAATCGTTTTTATTGGTCCCAATCCCCATGCCATAAAAACAATGGGCGATAAGACTGCGGCTCGTAAACTTATGAGCAAAGCTGATGTGCCTTTTCCGCCCGGTACTAAAAAGGAGCTGAAGGATATCGATGAAGCGAAACATATAGCAGATAATATTGGCTATCCGGTGCTGGTAAAAGCAGCGGCCGGAGGAGGTGGCAAAGGCATGCGCATCATTGATTCAGAAGAGGAATTTAAATCGGGCATTAAAGCGGCCAAATCGGAAGCTCGTAACGCCTTCGGCGATGATCGCGTCTATATCGAAAAATACCTGGTAGAGCCAAGACATGTAGAATTTCAGATTATGGCCGATGCGCACGGTAATATATATCATATTTATGATCGTGAGTGTTCCATTCAGCGCCGTCATCAAAAGGTGATTGAAGAAGCCCCTTGCTCCATATTAACGCCTGAATTACGTGCTGAGATGGCTGATGCTGCTATATCTGCAGCTAAAGCAGTGGATTATGTGGGAGCGGGCACGATTGAGTTCTTAGTGGATGCTGACCGAAATTTCTATTTCCTGGAAATGAATACCCGCTTGCAGGTAGAGCATCCGGTTACAGAACTGATTACGGGGCTGGATCTGGTGGAGCTACAAATATTAGTGGCTGAAGGCAAGAAGCTGCCTTTTATCCAGGATGACATCAAAAAGAATGGCCATGCTATTGAATGCCGGATTTATGCTGAGGATCCGCGGGATAACTTCTTGCCCAGCACCGGCACACTGAGTAAGCATCGTATACCTACCGGCAATGGAGTGCGGGTAGATGCCGGCGTTGAGGAGGGCCAGCAGATCACCATCAGCTACGACCCAATGATTTCCAAACTATGCGTTTATGCATCTGATCGTGATCGGGCCATTAAGCGAATGCGGCGTGCGCTTAAAGAATACGAAATTGCCGGTTGCCGCACGACTATTCCATTTTGCAGCTATGTGATGAATCATGTAGCATTTATGGAGGGGAACTATGATACCCATTTTGTACCGGACCATTTTAGCAAAGAGAAGTTAGATGATTTCCAGGATAATGACGCTGAATTTCAAGCCTTGGCTGCCACTTTACTTGAGACGGTAAGAAATAAAAAGAACGGATCCATTGAGCCTAAAGGGACTGGGAGAAATAAAACCACGGCGCCTTCTAAGTGGTGGGGACAGCGTAATAAACATACGAACCGATGAAAACTACCCTCCGTTCCGAAGAACTGGTGATGTTTTTACTCGCGGCCATTGCTTTTCCATACAGCAATGCGGAATGGTGGTGGTTTCCACTGCTGTTATTAACACCCGATATTTCTATAGCCGGATATGTCTTTGGCAATAAGACGGGGGCTTTTACATATAATATTTTTCACCATAAAGGGTTAGCTATTGTTGTATTTGTAACAGGTTTATGGGCAGGAATACTGTGGGTAAAAATAACAGGTATTATTTTATTTGCCCATTCCAGTCTGGATCGCATCTTTGGATATGGACTTAAATATACTGATTCATTTAAACATACCCACCTTGGGCGCTTTAGGGGTGAATGATTAATGAATCCCAAAAGAAATTGTCAGTAGTAGTGATGGAAGTGTTATTTTGTACTGCAAATAAAAAATTTAAAGCAATTAATTATTTATTTTGATGGAAGATGATAACCAGGCGCTGTTTAATCGTCTTAAAGATTTAAATACAGAACAGCGCAATCAGGCGACTCAAAAGATAGATTTGGCTGATTCGCTGGAGATTGCCCAGCTTATTAATGCTGAAGACCAAAAGGTAGCACCGGCTGTGAAAAAGAGACTGCCGGTTATTGCCCGGGCCATTGATCTAATAAAAGGGGCATTTGAGGCGGGCGGACGTCTGATCTATGCAGGGGCCGGAACCAGCGGACGGGTAGGCGTTCAGGATGCGGCAGAATGTCCACCTACTTTCGGAACAGATCCCTCGCAGGTAGTGGGGTTAATTGCCGGAGGAAAAGAGGCTGTTTTTGAAGCCCAGGAAGGAGCAGAAGACTATGAGGAAAACGGAAGAAAAGCCGTACGTGGGATTGATTTACGTTCTGATGATGTGGTATGTGGCTTAGCGGCAAGTGGCCGCACTCCATACGTGCACGGAGCTTTGAAAGAAGCCCGCGAGACCGGATGTTCAACGATATTCATAGCTACTGTGCCCGCTTCCCAAATTACAATCGATGTAGATGCTATGATCGATATACCGGTCGGTCCGGAAGCGATTATGGGAAGCACGCGCATGAAGAGTGCCACGGCCCAAAAGATGGTGTTGAATATGCTCACGACCGGTGCTATGGTACGATTGGGCAAAGTCTATGAAAACGTCATGGTTGATCTTCAGCTTTCCAACAAGAAGCTGGGAGAGCGTTCCAAACGCATTATTATGATGTTTACAGATGCGGACTATGAGCAGGCTGCTCATTGGCTTGAAGAGGCAGATGGACACGTTAAAACGGCAATGGTCATGGCATTAACAAAATTAAACCGTGAAGAGGCAAGAAAAAAGCTTGAGGATGAGGATGGCTTTATTCGAAGAGTGCTTCAACAAACAACTCCTCAGTAGCAATTATGAAGACGCTTTTCAGTGTTATTTTGTGGATATACTGGACAGTATGCATTATTACATTTTTCATTTTGGTGAGTATACTGTATGTGTTAACATTTCCGTTCGACCGTTTTAATAAAGTACCGAATCGTATACTCAAGGGCCTAGCCTGGGTGATGTTGAGGGTAAATCCCGGCTGGTGCGTTAATGTAAAAGGGACAGACCCTCAGAAAATAGATCAGCCTACGATCGTTGTTGCAAATCATCAGAGTTTTCTGGATCTGCCATTATTATATTTGTTACCCTGGCGAATGAAGTGGCTGGCAAAGAAAGGGCTTTTTCGTATCCCTATATTGGGCTGGATCATATTCATGACCGGACAGATCAGCATTGACCGCAGAGGTCTGCGGTCAGCCCAAAAGCTTGATCGTATGGTCAGCCCTATCAGGGCGGGAATCCCGGGAATGATATTTCCGGAGGGACATAGGAGCCGTACAGGAGAACTGCTTCCTTTTAAAAGTGGTGCTTTTAGGTTAGCCCATAAATATAATTTTAAGATTTTGCCTATCGTCCTAAAGGGAGGCTACCAAGCAATGCCGGCCGGCAGCTGGCGTGCTTCCCCTAAGCAAGCATTTGAAATTTCTGTACTAGATCCCATTGATAGTAGTCATTTTTCGTCGGTAAATGAACTAAAGAACCACACTTTTGCTTTAATGGAAAAGAAGATAGCTCATACCGAGGATAAACTAACTATTGATTGAATTCTCAACATATAAGCAGATTAAAAAGTCTACCTATTATGTCCGGGTGCTCAGCGCTATTGTAGTTGCTCAGCTTATAGTGCTGGCGATTATCAAGTTTTGGCCTGCTCAGGAAAAGACCAGTATAATAATGTCTGAAAAAGACTTCACTGAGGATGTGCTTATACTTGAAGATATTGTCAGAACGGAACAATCGGGCACCCCGCCCCCCCCGCCTAAGCCCAGTGTCCCCATTCCGGAGCCAACGGATGAAATTATTGAAGAAGAAATAAATGAAATCAATGATATACAATATTCAGTGAATACAGATTCCCTTTCATTCCAAGACATTGCAGGCAATGAGGAGGGAGCGTCCAACGGTGGAGAGATTGTTAACAGTCCAGCTCAGCCTGCACAGATTATCCGTATTGTGGAGGCAATAACCCCGGCAGCAGCCAAGAGAGCCAGTATTAAAGCCGAAATAACGGTTAAGATGTTAGTTGCCAAGGACGGAAAGGTAGAAGATGCATCCATTGAGGAAATCCGTCTTTATACCGGCAATGATGGGTATAAAATCGTTGACGATATTGACTATAACTTAAAAAAGGCGACGTTAAAAGCTGCACGCCAATGGATATTTGAACCTGCGAGGGAGGAGGAGAGGCCGGTTCGGACCTATACCCACCAAATATTTAACTTTGGCTTTTAAGAAGGGAATGGTTTTTATAAGCATAGAAAATAAAGGAATAGGACCCTTTACAAAACTCAGGACACTATCTTGGACTTAATTCAGAATCTCTTTTTTTAATGCTCTAAACTGAAGTAGATCCCAGATCAAGCCGGAAGTTACGTTACTGTAAAGGGCCTTTCAAAGGGTCCCAATAGTATATCCGGCATTATTTGCTTACATTCAGTAGATATCAGTCCTTGTTTTTCCGATAATTTTGCCTATATTTGCGCTTCTCATTGGAGAGGTGGCCGAGCGGTCGAAGGCGCACGCTTGGAAAGCGTGTGTATCCTTTCGGATACCGAGGGTTCGAATCCCTCTCTCTCCGCTCAACTGCGCTGAAGCTACGCTGGACAGACTTCAATGATCACTGCCAGGTATGCTTCGAATCCTGTACTTTGGAGTTAACTGTCAACGTATAGGCCTCTCTTATGTTCCTCGTTACAGCTTCAAAGTTTGTTTGAAGAATGCTTGGGAGTGGAGGACAGCATCTGTGAGGTTCTATCTGGACTCATATGATATCCCCGCTATTGCTGTGTGAATGAGGTTATAGTACCTTTATTAATTCTACTTCATATTTGTAGGAGAGTAAAACCGTTCATAATATTTTACCGGCTCTTCGTATAACGGGCAAGTGGAAGGTAATTATACAAGGTTAACTGGCGGCCGGTGCATGAAGCCTTTTACTTAGATTACTTTAACGTTGTAAATGGCACATATAATAATAACTGCTTGGTGAACGCCACCAAATAAAAGCACAACCTAAATCTACAATTTAAAACAGATAAGTTCTGATATACTGTAGGTATATCAATGGGATTAGGGCACTCTTAAGGTTGAATAGTACAGGTATTTCTTAGACTCATTCAAATCTTGTCTCTGCTGGGATTGGTGTGGTTTCCCCCACTACTTTAGAGTGAAGGCCAATGGGAATCCGTTTGATTGAGTTTACGGACTTCCCGTCTAACGTAGCGGCATGAAAGTTGGTCTCTTTTATAGCATCCACGATGGCGTTGATAACGGACGGTCTGCTATACCGAACGACATTTATATTGGCGACAGTGCTTAGTGAATCTACAAAAATATCAAGTATAACTTTGGTTTCAATCCCATCTCGAATAGCAGCAGCCGGAATATCTACTTTAGATTGTAAATTTTCATAACCTCCTTCTATAGTGACAGGTTTAAAGGAGTCAGGCAACTTCTCAGGGTTCATTTCTGGGTTAATATAGCCGCTGCTGTCAAAATCGTCGTTATTTAGTAAGGGCCGACTTGTTCGGGCACAACCTAATGTGGATAATGCTATTATAATGATGAGGGATGATATTGATGGAAGGCTATAGTTACCTGTTGAACTATTCCGCTTTTGGCCAAAGTCCGACTCGTATATTAGGTTTAAACAAGTAAATATTTGTGGTCATATTTATCAGTTTCGGTACTTCCTTATAGTTGGCTTCAGCTAATTAAATCAAAATTGGGGAGTCTTTTGGCTGGATATTATACTTCTGACTCAGTATCCAACTTGAAAGACATTTTACGGTAAATGGGGATTCGATTTATAAATCATGTGATTTAGTCTGTGGATACACTATGCAGATCTCCGCAGAGCTTTGTTTGGCTTAAGAAAGTAATTGCTGGGAAGTTACTTTGTTAGCTCCTCCTTCAAGCATATCGCTCCATGCTTTCTCAACGGAGTTGTCCAAATCAATGCCTGCTACGGCATCTTCAACAACGTACATCTCGAATCCTTCCTGCATGCCGTCTAAGACCGACCATTTGACACAGAAATCGGTGGCTAAGCCCACGACGTAAAGCGAATCAACTCCGCGGTCCTGAAGATATCCTTTTAAACCGGTAGAGGTGGTGTCATCATTTTCAAAAAAGGCCGAATAGGAGTCAATATCTTTGCGGAAGCCTTTGCGTATAATGAGTTGGCTCCTATTGGTCTGTAAATTGGGATGGAATTCAGAACCTGCTGTATCCTGGACGCAGTGGTCGGGCCACAAGACCTGCTGTCCGTAGGGCATTTCAATAGTATCGTAAGGCTCTTCTCCGGCATGGGTAGAAGCAAAGGAGGAATGGCCCGCCGGATGCCAATCCTGCGTTAAAATGACAACTTCAAACTCTTTGGTGAGCTGATTAACAATAGGGACAATTTTATCGCCTTCAGGCACGCCCAGCGCACCGCCAGGACAAAAATCATTTTGAACATCGACAATTAACAGAGCATTCATAACACTTATATATCTATTTTAGATTTTGGGTTAGCTGTTCTCTTAATTCCAGCAATTTGTGGCTAATACCAACTTTATAAATATGGGGATTTTCAAAGCGCTTATGCTCATCATTTAACTTATTGAGTCGCTTTTGCGCATAGTTTGCTGTTTCATCCAAATCAGGAAAGTCATTACATTGATCGCCTTTTTTTAATACAGGATTTAGCAGGGGCTCGGAATCCAAATGGGAAACATTTATATTTTTAGAGGGGTAAAGGGGGTGATGAACTTTCCGACCGGGATCGTCATTCGCAAGCAAAATACCATCCCCATAAAAATCGCTTCCTCCATTACTATAGCGCACCACTTTTTTAAGGCCGGGCAGAGTTGTTTTCTCTACATTTTCTGAAACTTTGAGTTTGGGTTCCGCATTGACGGTAGCAAGTTTGTATACGCCGTCAAGGGCGGGCGTTTCGTATCCGGTGACCAGCCGCGTACCTACGCCAAATAAATCGATAGGGGCCCGCTGATTCAGTAAACTTTTGATGAGCCGCTCATCCAGCTGGTTTGAAACGGCTATTTTCACATATTCCAGTCCGGCTTTATCCAGCATTTTGCGGGCTTTCCGCGCAAAATAGGCCAGATCTCCACTATCCAGGCGTATTCCGATGAGTCGATTTCCTCGCTCTTCCATTTCTTTAGCAACTTTGATAGCATTAGGCAGGCCGCTGGAGAGCGTGCTGTAGGTATCAACCAATAGTATAGCATTATCCGGATAATATTCAGCATATTTACGAAAAGCCGTTAACTCGTCGTCAAAGGATTGGATCCAGGAATGCGCCATGGTGCCGCTGGCAGGAATACCATATTCAAACGAGGAATAAACGTTGGACGTGCCTTCTACACCTCCAATATAGGCTGCTTTTGTGGCCTGAATGCCTCCGAAGCCCTGTGCGCGGCGAAGTCCAAAGTCGATCACCTTTTTGTTGCCGGCGGCGTATTTCATGCGCGCAGCTTTGGTGGCAATGAGAGACTCAAAGTTTAAAATGTTCAGAATCAGCGTTTCAAGGATCTGCGTTTCTATAATATTTCCCTCAACACGCAGAAGAGGGGTGGTAGGGAAAACAACTTCTCCTTCTCTAACGGCATGAACATTGACAGACAGTTCTAAATTGCGAAGATATGCCAAGAAATCTTTCTGAAACCCTTGCTGCCTGAGGTAATGCAGTTCTTCTTTATTAAAATGGAAATTGTTAAGGATACTTATAAGGTCAGAAAGTCCCGCAAAAATGACGTATCCGCCGTCATAAGGGTTACTTCGAAAGAAGTAATCGAAACTTGCTCGCTCATCTTTCCGGCCGGATAAAAAATATCCCTGAGCCATTGTTAACTCATAGTAGTCGGTATAAATTGCCGGTCTTTGAAGTATTGATGGTTTATTTAATGTAGATACAGCATCCATAGGCATAGTATTGGCTGGTATTTAGAACAATTAAAGTCTAAGATACATAATAGAATACTCAAGCTGTAATATTTGCTCATTATTATCCTAAATTAGGAATTGGATTAGCGGATTATTCGTAAAGACCGCTTTCAAATACCTGTGTTTTGTCCTCCCTTCTACTGTACAGACGTTTCGAAGAACAGGCAACTTGCTGTGAAGGCCAACTGTGTCAACGTAGCTTCGGCTATATGGATTGTAAGTCGGTGCTCCTTCTGATTACTCAAGAGGGACTTATAAGGAAATATTCCCAAGGTTTCTTAAAGTGATTGTTATTTACGAATAATAAAGAATCGCTCGCTGTTATTGGTTATTCCGATGACCACTCAATCCCCTTGCCTCCTTTGCAGTAGCCATCAATCTAAAATCACGCGGCAATTAAAATCTAATAATAATACCATATTAATAGGGCTACAAACACACTATTTTTTGAAGTTCATAGCCAAGATACAAGCCTGGTAGCGAACCTGGAATCGTTTTTAGACCAAAAATCCTATATTAAAATAGCGCAGGTACTGATATGAAGCCGTTGAAAAATTTGTATCTTTGGTTTGATCTGTAATTTAGAATAAAAGGAGCGAATGATAGAGAAACTTATTCCAATAGGCATTATATGTGGCTTGGCATTTTTATTTTCCAGTTGTGCCACGCCTTCGATGCCTACCGGGGGACCACGTGACGAGGAAGGGCCTGAAATTACCGAAACGGAACCTGAAACAGGAACGACCAATTTTAGTGACCGTGAGATTATACTTCATTTTTCGGAATTCATTGAACGGTCCAGCCTGCCCCAAGCTCTGACGGTAGAGCCCGACATTGGGATTCAGTATAATATTGATTGGGGGCGTAAGTCCGTCAAAATTGTTTTTAATAAAGATATTCCTGATTCAACGACGCTCATTCTTACGGTAGGTACAGAGCTAAGTGATTTGCATAGTAATGAGATGGGAGCTTCCCAAAAGATTGCTGTTTCAACAGGTCCCGAAATTGATGAGGGAAAACTGTATGGCCGTATCATTGGGGCAAATAGCGGCGAAGGAATAGAGGGGGAGCGCGTCCTTTTATATCGTGAACCTTTTGAATATCAGGATAAAGCTGACTATATAGCATCTACTGATACAAGCGGGGTATTCCAGTTTGAGTATTTGGCTGAAGGAACTTATCAGGCTATCTGGGTTGATGATCGTAACCGAAATAAGATATGGGAAGAAGAGCAGGAACGTGCTCAGCCGTTTAATCAAGAGTTTATTGAGCTGGAACAAGCAGAGGAGGACACCTTAGGTGTACTTTTCGTTGCTGCAGAGGACACGACCCGGCCAGTATTGCAGGGGGTGGGTTTATTTTCTTCACAACGTTTGCGAATGCGTTTCAGTAAAGGTATAGAATTAACAGATAGCACAACCATCAGCATAACAGATACATTGGAAAATCATATAGGGAAGGCCTATCCGCTCTACAATTTACCGGATAAACCCTATGTTCTTTTTGCACAGAGCGAGGATAAACTGCAGGAAGAACAAACTTATGGGATCGATTTGGGGGGTATAGTAGATATGCAGGCGAACCCATTAGCTGATGCCAAACTGCAATTTACCGGCTCCTCGCAGGAAGATACTACTCAACAGCGTATTATTACGAGAAATAATATAAGTGGATACTTTCCCAAGGATACTATTAAGGTTGTGTATGCCAATCCTATTAGCAGTGATGATATCATTGATTCTCTTAAAGTAGTTGAAGGAACGGAGTTATATGAAGAATGTCCAAATGCTTCCATTTATCGCAATATACTACAGATCTTTCCAGAGAATTCCTGGAAAGAAGGGGTCAGCTACGAACTGCGTATCTGGGATCCTATTATCGAAGATCATCGAAAGATAGACCCTACGATCTGGCATGATTCAGAAATGGGTAGTTTGGTAGTAACTGCTGAAGATACAACTGCTGAAAATATTCAATTGCAACTTATTAATGAGGAGGCCGGTATATTCCGCGATACGGTATTTACCGGCTCAGTGGAATTCAAGAATTTACCCCCGCTCAGTTATAAAGTAAAAGCGTTTCGGGATTTGAATAATGATGGGGAATGGAATTTTGGCAAAATAAAGGCCTACGAAAAGCCCGAACCATATTTTATACAAAAAGAAGTGCCCATAAAACAAGATATGGCCGCAGATTTAACCATTGTTTTTCCCTGATTCCTGAACTGTTAACTTATTACGGCATAAATAAGTGTTGATGCGTAAATTAAACGGTAATTTTCAGATAGAGATTACAGGGGAGTAAGGGACGGTAAAAGCCTCACTGGCTCTTGTAAACTTTTTTATTTGATGATCTAAGGTATTACAACAGTTAATCTTTTATGAAGAAAATTCTTAAAAAGATAACGCCATTTATTAGTATTATATTTTTCGGCGCTGCTTTATGGTTTCTGCACCAGGAGTTAAAGCAGTACGAAATATCTGAAATTACTTCCCAGCTTTCAGATATTTCCAGTATACATATTCTGATATCATTAGTAGTATCTTTTTTAAGTTACATAGTATTAACCGGTTATGATGCATTAGGGGTAAAATATATCGGGAAAAAGTTAGCACCCGGAAAAATTATGAGAGCTGGGTATGTAGGATATGCATTTAGCCATAACATCGGTTTAGCCCTTATTACGGGAGGCTCCATTCGTTATCGCATATATTCAACGTGGGGCTTTACCGGATTGGAAGTGACCCAAATTGTTGGATTCAGTGCATTTACGCTATGGATTGGATTCTGCATGGTTGCTGGCCTTTCGTTGCTGTTTGCAACCCCTATAATACCAGGCTTTGCAATTTCTTATACCTACTTACGGGTTCTGGGCGTATCATTATTACTGATGGTAATCGGTTATCTGCTGGCAAGTGCTAAGCTAAAGAAAGAATATTCACTTTGGAACTGGTCTTTTAACTTTCCCAGTCTGAGCTTGGCTATAAAGCAGACTGCTATTGCATCCGCCGACTGGCTGATGGCAGCATCAGTATTATATGTTATTTTGCCATTTGGGGAGATTAATTTTTTTAGTTTTGTAGGGGTTTATCTACTTGCTCAGATTGCGGGACTTTTTAGTCAAGTACCGGGTGGTTTGGGCGTTTTCGAGTCTATTATGTTGCTGTACCTTTCTAATTTCATGCCTGGATCGCAGGCACTGGGTATATTAGTAGTTTATCGCTTGGTTTACTATATCCTTCCGTTGGTGGGAGCATTAATAGTACTGGGTTACCAGGAATACCAGATGAACAGACTTAAGATGAAAAAATTTGGGGAAAAGGCAGCTAACTGGGTGCCGAGAGTTATTCCTCATGTGGTTAGCTTTTCAGTCTTCATCAGTGGAGCTATTCTTCTATTTTCAGGAGCGTTGCCTTCGGAAGTGCCTCGAATGCAATGGCTCCAGCATTTTATACCGCTGCCCGTTATCGAGATGTCGCACTTTTTGGCCAGCCTGGTAGGGGCAGCATTGCTGGTCTTGGCCGGTGCTTTGCAAAGAAGAGTAGATGCGGCTTATCATCTAACAGTTGGTTTATTGGTTTTTGGCATATTATTTTCACTGCTAAAGGGAGTCGACTATGAAGAGGCTTTCATATTAGCTTTTATGCTTATAACACTTCTATTTTGCCGCAAAGAATTCCACCGGAAGGCTTCTCTGTTTACCCGGCAATATTCTGCCCAGTGGATAACAATGATCTTTATGGTGCTGCTAAGTGCCGTTTGGTTGGGTGCCTTTTCTTATGAACATGTGGAGTATCAGCAAAGCCTTTGGTGGCAGTTTACGCTTATGGGGGATGCGCCGCGTTATTTGCGAGCCACTGTGGCAGCACTCGGCTTTGCTATCATTATTGGGCTTGTAAAACTGTTACGAACCGATAAATCGGTATCTTCCGTAGGAAAAATACAGTTGCGGATGGCAAAGGAAGTTATTAAAAAGTCTAAACGATCTATTTCCAATATGGCCTTGCTGGCTGACAAAGACCTGCTGTTTAGTGAAAGCGGACGCTCTTTTATCATGTTTAGAAAAGAAAAG
>Ga0079226_10002223_pt1 | contig 14960 bp, 10 predicted proteins | sample Poulit2014_FD_76345 | JGI IMG/M metagenome (GOLD analysis project Ga0079226, IMG submission 76345) | Agricultural soil microbial communities from Georgia to study Nitrogen management - Poultry litter 2014 | ecosystem: Environmental > Terrestrial > Soil > Agricultural land | place: USA: Georgia... | reverse complement strand
TGGGCACGACTAAAATATGCTGCCAGCTGTGCTCCTTCATGTAATGTTTTTTCACTTGGATTGTACGCACGAATGACAACATGAGAGCCTGGGATGTCTTTCGTATGCAACCATATATCATCGCGATGAGCAAGCCTATGAGTAAGATAATCATTTTGTCTATTATTTCTACCAACAAATATATGAGTTCCATCGCTTGCTTTAAATAGTTGCGGTTTAGGTTTCTTTATTTTGCGCCGTCTAGGACGACGTTGTTTTCTTAAATATCCTTCTTCTCTAAGTTCTTCTCGAATCTCCTCAAGATCATCTTCTCGAACATTTTCAATTTGTTGTAATAATTGTTCAAAATAACCAATCTCAGCTTTTGTTTTATATATTTCTCTCTGGACAACTTGGGCAGATGTTTTGAGTTTACGATATCTTGTAAAAAACGCTTGAGCATTTTCACTTGGTGTTTTATCCGTCTGTAATGGGATAGTTACTTCTTTCTGATCAGGATCATAATAATCAATGACAATAACAGAAGCATCACCTTGAGATACTAGATGCATGTGAGCGGTCAGTAATTCTCCTAAACGTTGATACTTTTGCGCACCTTTAGCACGCTTAATAGTTTTTTCATGTATGGCTAACTTTCGTTTATTTTTTTGTAACTCATTTTTAATCAACCGTTCAAGATCCCGTGCTTGTTGTTTCACTCGGTCCCGTTCAGCTTTTCCTGAATAGAAATGGTCTAGCATTTCATTTGTTGAAAGAAAAGTTTCCTTTTTTCCTTTAAATGATGTCATAGGGATGACGTGAAAATCTTCTCTATTTCCACGATAAATCATTGGTTTAAAGTGATGGTTTTTAATTTGCGATTGAACGTCTAAAAATGCTTGTATATATGTGTCAACTGACCCAAGATGGGCTCGAGAAACTATTTCTTTAGCGATAAATGGTGAGATACCCATGAACCGATTAACAAGTTGTCGATCAAGACGACCTGCATTAAAGTCAAGCTGTTTTAAGAATTTTTCACCACTGACATTGAGCGGATCGAGCTTATCTTGGGAAGGAGGCTCAATATAGTCATGTCCAGGTAATAATGTTCGGTAGCGATTTTGTGAAGGTGGAATATGTTTTAAACAATCAATAATCATGGATTTGTCTTCGTTCAGTAGCAAGACATTACTATGTCGACCCATTAGTTCTACAACGATATTTTTATGTGTTGTATCGCCAATCTCATCTCTTGCTTGAATATCAAATGTAACGATACGTTCCATTCCATCTTGTTCAATACGATGGATAAATCCTCCTAGTAAATACTTTCTAAGATGCATACAAAACATCGGAGGTGCTTCAGGATTTTGGTATGTATCTTCAGTGATATGAAATCTTGCATAATTCGGATGAATCGAAAATAACAAAGCAAAGTTTGTTCGTTTGTTTCGTACAGTAAACACGAGCTCCGTCTCTGTAGGCTGGTGAATTTTTGTAATTCTACCGTTCACTAGCTTTTGTTGTAACTCGTGTGTGACTGCTCGCGTAACAATTCCATCAAATGGCATGTGATCACCTCATGCGTAATTATAGCATTATTTAGGACAAGTATGCATACATATCCATATGAAGAACGATTTAAAGTTTGAATTCGCTAATGAAGTGCCTTGAGTAGCATTGGATAAAATGGAGGAATGCGATGTGAATTGGTATCAAGCTAATATTGAACAAGTTGAACAAAAATTACACGTTACTACAAGTCGAGGACTCACTAAACAACAAGTGACACAACGGCGAAATCAATTTGGTTTAAACGAATTAGAAGGAGACAAAGGCACATCTAAGTGGTTAATTTTTATAAAACAATTTCAAGACTTTATGGTATTAATTTTACTAGCAGCAACTTTAATTGCTGGATTATTAGGTGAATTCATTGATGCAATTGCTATAATGGTCATTGTTTTAATTAATGGTTTCATAGGTTTTTTTCAAGAACAAAAGGCGGAAAAATCGTTGGAAAAGCTGAAAGAGCTTTCGGCCCCAATTGCTCATGTTCTTCGCGATGGTGTGTGGAAAAAAATTCCTTCTCAGGAAATTGTTGTAGGAGATGTTGTTCGTTTATCAAGCGGTGATCGTGTACCTGCAGATGTTCGAATGGTAACATCAAATGGATTAGAAACAGAGGAATCTGCTCTAACTGGTGAATCTCTTCCGGTAATGAAGCATGCAACAGCGATTCATAAAGATCAATTAGAACCACAAGATCAAGTGAATATGGGTTTTAAAGGAACACTCGTAACAAAAGGTTCTGGTGTCGGTATTGTTGTGAGGACAGGGATGCAAACAGTTATGGGTCAAATAGCAACATTAATGGCATCGACTAAAAAGGTTATGACACCGTTAGAACATAAGCTTGCTGAGCTTGGAAAAGTATTGATTGTTGTTGTTTTGATTTTAACTGCTCTTGTTGTGGGGATTGGTGTTTATCAAGGGCATCCGATGTATAATATGTTTTTAGCAGGAGTGTCTCTCGCTGTTGCAGCTATTCCTGAAGGCTTACCAGCAATCGTGACGGTAGCCCTATCATTAGGTGTACAACGTATGATTAGACGGAAGGCAATTGTTAGGAATCTATCAGCCGTTGAAACCTTAGGATGTGCATCTGTCATTTGCTCAGATAAAACAGGAACGATTACAGAAAATAAAATGACTGTAAAAGAAATCTTCCTTAACAATGAACATCTCTACGTTACTGGAGATGGTTATGATGCTAGAGGTGACTTCTATCTTAACGATCAAAAGTTAAAACGATCACATCCGAACTTAGAATCCATGTTATTGTACGGCATGTTATGTAACCATGCATCACTTGTCGTAAAAAAAGGAAAGTATTTAGTTGATGGTGATCCAACAGATGGCGCACTTCTCATCGCAGCCAGGAAACTTGGATTACATGCAGCGATTCATGATAATTATAAAATGATTAAAGAAATCCCTTTTGACTCTGATCGGAAACGAATGAGTGTCATTGTAGAAGATGATAATCACATGCGATTTCTGATTACAAAAGGTGCTCCAGATGTTTTAATTCCAAGATGTAATTACTATCTTGATAAGAGTGGGCGAAAACTATTAAAAGATAAAAAACCTATTGAAGCAGCTATTGATCATATGGCAAGTGACGCATTGCGAACAATCGCTATTAGTATGAAGCCAATTAATAAAAATGATTCGCTAGACGATGCATTTTTAGAAAAAGACTTAACATTTGTCGGATTGTATGGGATGATTGATCCTCCACGAAAAGAAGTGAAATCTGCTATTGAGGAATGTCGACAAGCTGGTATTAAGACCGTTATGATCACAGGAGATCATGCAACAACAGCTCGGGCGATCGCACGAAATATTGATTTAATGCCAGAAGATGGTCTTGTACTTGAAGGATCTGACCTTAATGACATGTCACCAACAGATTTAGAACACATCATTAATGATGTTTACGTTTTTGCTCGTGTAACCCCAGAACATAAACTTAAAATAGTACAAGCATTTCAAAGTCAAGGACACATTGTGGCGATGACTGGAGATGGGGTCAATGATGCACCAGCGATTAAAGCGAGTAATATCGGAATAAGTATGGGGAGAAGCGGAACAGATGTTACGAAGGAAGCTTCTTCACTTATTTTAATGGATGATAATTTCGCAACGATTAAATCAGCTATTAAAGAAGGAAGAAATATTTATGATAATATCCGCAAGTTCATTCGGTATTTATTAGCATCAAACGTTGGCGAAATATTAGTCATGTTGTTTGCAATTATGTTAGCATATCCATTACCTTTAGTGCCGGTACAAATCTTATGGGTTAACTTAGTTACCGATGGATTACCTGCGATGGCTTTGGGGCTTGATCAACCAGAAGACGACGTTATGAAACGAAAACCACGGAATCCGAGAGAAGGTATTTTTGCCAGAGGGTTAGGATTTAAAATTATTAGTCGAGGTTTTCTAATTGGTATAGCCGCACTTATAGCTTTTATCTTAGCTTACGATCAAAGTCCTGAGAATTTAACGTATGGACGAACAATGGCTTTTACAACATTAGTATTGGCCCAACTTATACATGTGTTTGATTGTCGAAGTGAACAAACAGTATTTGCAAGAAATCCGTTTCAAAATATATATTTAGTGTTAGCTGTCTTGTCTTCCTTGCTCTTGTTACTCGTTGTCATTTATTGGGAGCCTTTGCAACCTATTTTCCATACGACATTTTTAAGTATGAGAGACTGGATGTTAATTATTGTTTTAAGCTCACTACCGACTGTTTTATTTGGTTTTGCAAAAAAGTAATTAAGAGACAAACGCGCTTGTCCGGTTGTCGAAAAATTAATCGCCATTCGGATTTGTTTTTGTTATAATTATAGAGAAGTTTAGGGGAGATGTGTATAATAAAAAAGTAGCATATCAGTTTGCAATCGGTTACTTTAATTCCGATTTGGTTAGACAGATCCATTACTAAATGAGTTGTCATGTAAAGTTTGTCTAGCCTTTTCCTTATAATAATCGTATTATAATTTACAAGGAATCTTTAAAATGGTTATGACACTCTCACACGACCCAATATATGGATAAACAAGATAAGGAAATTAAGGGGGGTACCAAATTGGGCTTACAATTAATAAACATCGGATTTGGAAATGTAGTTTCCGCCAGTCGCGTGATATCTATAGTATCACCCGAATCAGCACCGATTAAACGAATTGTTACGGTTGCTAGAGATAATAATAAACTTGTGGATGCAACATATGGTAGACGAACGAGAGCTGTTATCATTACTGATAGTGACCACGTTGTTTTATCAGCAGTACAACCTGAAACAGTTGGACAACGTGTTCTAAGTCATGATGAGATAGCAGATGAATCATAGGAGGGAACCAGTTGATTGCAGAGGAAGAAGGAATTTTATTTGTTTTATCTGGACCTTCTGGTGTAGGTAAAGGAACGGTAAGGCAACGACTTTTTGAACGAACAAACAATTTAAAATACTCAATTTCCGCTACAACTCGGGCTATGCGTCCAGGTGAGAAAGATGGGGTTGATTATTTTTTTAAATCAAAAAGTGAATTTAAACGCCTTATTGACCAAAACAAACTGTTAGAATATGCACAATATGTTAATAATTACTATGGTACCCCACGTAAGTATGTTAAAGAAACATTAGCATCAGGCCATGATGTCTTTTTAGAAATAGAAGTACAAGGTGCTTTACAAGTGAAACAAAATTTTCCACAAGGCGTATTTATCTTTTTGTTTCCACCAAGCCTTGAGGAATTGAAAAAGAGAATTACGAGCCGAGGTACAGAATCTGAAGATCTTGTATCACACCGTTTGCAAAAAGCAAATCAAGAGATTAACATGATGGATTATTATGATTATGTCGTTGTTAACGACGATGTAGATCACGCTGTTTCTAAAATACAAGCTATTATACAAAGTGAGCATTGCAGACGTGATCGGATTGCTAAACAGTTTAAAAAAATATTGGAGGATGACATCGATGCTAGAACCATCAATTGATTCTTTACAAGAAAAAATTAATTCAAAGTATTCTCTCGTTTCTATTGCTGCGAAACGTGCAAGAGAACTCAAGGATACTGGAATATCATTAATTGAAGAACCGCAATCAAAAAAATATGTCGGAGTTGCACTAGAAGAAATAAAGGCCGAAAAACTTTTCATTGATGAGAACAATTAATACATACCCTCGCTACTGTTACGCGAGGGTCTTATTATTTTAGAATGACAATTTTTTAGTGTAAAATAAACATTAAACATTGTGAATGAATTTCATAATTACAATAAACAGCTATTTCGACACAGTATGTAGTGAAGAAAGACTCAATGCAACTACATGTTGTATCGAAATGGCGGTAAAACCCTTTATGAAATTCATTAATTGTATGTTAATTATTTGTAGAAGAGGAGTATTTATATGGTCAGCAATAAAAAAATCCTTGTCGGTGTCTCCGGAGGCATTGCAGCGTACAAAGCATGTGCTTTAGTTAGTCAACTGACCCAACAAGGTGCCGATGTAAAAGTGATCATGACAGAGCATGCTAAACAATTTGTTTCTCCGTTAACATTTCAGGCGTTATCCAGGAATGAAGTTTACTTTGACACATTTGATGAACAAGACCCAAAGAAAATTGCTCATATTGATGTAGCTGATTGGGCTGATGTTGTAATCATTGCTCCAGCAACAGCTAATATCATCGCAAAACTCGCTACTGGCATTGGAGATGACATGTTATCAACTACTTTGCTCGCGACAGAGGCAGACATATATATTGCACCAGCTATGAATGTACATATGTATAGCCACCCAGCAGTTGAACGAAACATGAAACAATTAGCAGCTTGGGGTTACCACTTTATTGAACCTGGTGCCGGGTATTTAGCATGTGGATATGTTGGCAAGGGGAGGTTAGAAGAACCTGAATCTATCATCAATGCAGTTGCAAACCATCAATCAAAGGAGACATTGCTCTTATCGGGAAAAAAAGTATTAGTTTCTGCAGGTCCAACTCGTGAAAAAGTTGATCCGGTTCGTTTCTTCACAAATCGTTCATCAGGCAAAATGGGCTTTGCTATAGCCGAAGCGGCTGCCGATTTAGGAGCAGATGTCACCTTAGTAACTGGTCCTGTTCATTTGGAAGTTACACATTCCAACATTACGAGAGTTGATGTTATAACAGCTGAGGAGATGTATGAAGAAATTCATCATTATTTTCCTGAACAAGATATTGTTATCAAGGCTGCCGCTGTTGCTGATTACCGGCCAAAAAATACATATGATGAAAAAATGAAAAAGAAGCAAGGTGATATGTCTATTGTTATGGAGCGAACAAAAGATATTTTACAATCACTTGGTGAACAAAAAACAACCCAATTTTTAGTTGGTTTTGCCGCTGAAACGACTGATCATATAAAACATGGAAAAGAAAAGCTACTACAAAAGAAGCTGGATGCCATCGTTATAAATAATGTAGCAGCTGATGGAGCTGGCTTTGCTAAAGATACGAACATTGTGACATACGTTAATAAAGATGAACAACAAACTGAGATTCCCTTAGCTTATAAAAGTGATATTGCTACAAATTTACTCCACTTAATCCATAGTGACATGAAGGATGAAAAAGATTGAAGGTTGCTCAAGTAATTGTCGATGTACCATCAATGGCAACAAACCAGCCATTCGATTACTTAATTCCAGAAAAATATAAGTCAATATTAGCTCCAGGGATGCGTGTTATTATTCCTTTTGGTCCCCGTAAAATCACTGGTTTTGTTGTGGCAACTTCCACTGAGTCATCATATGACAATCTAAGAGAATTAATCGAAGTTTTAGATATAACGCCAGTATTAACAGATGAGCTATTAAAATTAGGACAATGGCTAGCTAAAGAGACATTGTGTTTATATATTACTGTCTACCAAGCAATGCTTCCTCAATTATTGAAGGCAACGTATGACAAAGAATTAATTAAAACTAATAAAGTACCATTATCTCCTGAACTTAATTGTTTATTTGGCGATCAAGATCAAATCCCTTTTTCGGCCATTGAAAAAGCGAACATTAGTTATTATCAACTACAACAAGATATTAAATCTGGTGCTTTAACTGTCAATTATTTAGTACAATCACGTGTAACAAAGAAATATACAACATATATTAAACCTGCTGTGCCAGTTAATAAGTTAAAAGAAGCGTTGCAAAGATTACCAAAAAATGCAATTCGCCAGTATGACGTGCTTGCACATTTTATTGAAAAACCGGAACCGATTGAACAAAGAAAATTAATTAATTCATTGCAAGTTAGTCGACAAACGATCAAAGCGCTTGAAAAAAAGTTATTGCTGTCTTTTGACAAACAAGAGGTGTATCGCTCACCATATGATGTACGTCAATTTGAGCAGACAAAACCATTAACATTAACAGAAGAACAACAGGCAGCTATATTACCTATACAAGACGCTATATTTAATAATAAAGATGAAGTTTTTCTCTTACATGGCGTAACAGGTAGTGGTAAAACAGAGATTTATTTACAAGCTATTCAAAATGTAATCGCTCAAGGGAAAGAAGCGATTGTCCTCGTTCCTGAAATATCCTTAACCCCACAAATGGTTAAAAGATTTAAAGGAAGATTTGGGCGAAAAGTAGCTGTTTTACATAGTGCTCTTTCAGCGGGGGAAAAATATGACGAATGGAGAAAGATACAGCGTCAAGAAGTTAAAGTCGTTGTTGGCGCGCGATCGGCTATTTTTGCACCGTTTGAAAACATCGGGATCATCATTATTGACGAAGAGCATGAACATACGTATAAACAGGAAGACCAACCACGATATCATGCGCGTGATGTTGCGATATGGCGAGCAACATATCATAATTGTCCTGTTGTCCTAGGAAGTGCCACACCAACATTAGAATCATATGCGCGGGCTGATAAGGGCATCTATCATTTATTGACCCTTAGTAAGCGAACAAATGAACAAGCAATGCCTGAAGTACAAATTGTTGATATGCGTCAAGAGCTTCATGCTGGGAATCGAACGATGTTCTCTAGAGACTTAACAGATGCTATTAAAGAACGGATTCATAGAAAAGAACAGATAGTTTTACTTTTGAATCGCAGAGGTTATTCAACATTCGTTATGTGCAGAGATTGTGGACATGTCAATGAATGCCCGCATTGTGATATTGCGCTCACATTTCATAAGCAAAGCGAGGCGTTGCAATGTCATTATTGTTCATATGTTGAAAGAGTTCCTACCATATGTCCTTCGTGTAGTAGTGACTTAATTAGATATTTCGGAACGGGAACACAACGTGTCGAGGAAGCACTGACAGAGTTAATTCCAGAAGCATCTGTTATTCGTATGGATGTTGATACAACACGGCGAAAAGGAGCACATGAAAGGCTTTTACAAAAATTTGCTGATCAAGAAGCTCATATATTGTTAGGAACACAAATGATAGCTAAAGGACTCGATTTTGAAAATGTAACGCTTGTCGGTGTATTAACGGCTGATTCCATGTTGCACTTACCTGATTTTCGTTCGTCAGAAAAAACATTCCAACTTCTCACACAAGTGAGTGGACGAGCTGGCCGTCATGCATTACCGGGACAAGTAGTTGTTCAAACGTATACACCAGAACATTATAGTATAAAATTAGCAAGTGAATATGATTTCGAACAATTTTACAAAAAAGAAATGCACTTAAGAAGAACGTTTCAATATCCGCCTTATGTTTATTTATCGTTAATCACTGTATCTCATTCCAATCGGTTAAAGGTCATTCAAATTACACAACAAATCGTTCAGTTACTTTTGCAGTATGTACAGAAACATACAACCATTTTAGGACCAACACCATCTCCACTTGCTCGGATAAAAAATAGATATCGCTATCAATGCATGATAAAATACAAACGTGAACCACATATTCATGAAGTTATTCAAAGAATAATTGATCATTTTAAAGATGCGATCCAAAAAGAGGACGTTTCAATCGTTGTAGATATGCAACCTTATCAATTAATGTAGAAATGAGTGATATACCGTGAAAAAAGTAGTTTTTATGGGGACACCTGACTTTTCTGTCCCTATTTTAGAACAACTCATACAATCAGATTATGATGTCGTATTAGTTGTCACACAGCCGGACCGTCCAGTCGGTAGAAAGAGGGAATTAACTCCGCCTCCTATTAAACGAACGGCGAATAAACATCAAATACCCGTTTTCCAACCCGAAAAACTTGCTGATGAATATGAAGAAATACTATCTTATAATCCAGATTTAATTATTACAGCTGCATATGGACAATTACTCCCAAATGAGTTATTAGAAGCACCGCCATTTGGGTGTATTAACGTACATGCTTCGTTATTGCCGGAACTACGTGGTGGAGCACCTATCCATTATGCAATCTTACAAGGAAAAAAAGAAACTGGAATTACCATTATGTATATGGTAGAAAAATTAGATGCTGGGGACATTTTAACCCAGGAAAAAGTAGCGATACATCCGACAGATGATGTTGGGACTTTACACGATAAATTGTCTGAAGTAGGGGCACAGTTATTATTAGACACGCTCCCAAAATTGTTTGCAAATAAATTGTCACCAACAAAGCAAGATGAAACACAATCTACTTTTGCACCAAACATTACTCGTGATGTTGAAAAAATCGATTGGAATCAACCAAATAATAATATATATAATCATATTCGAGGGCTCCGTCCTTGGCCTGTAGCATACACAATGTATGAACGACAACCAATGAAGATTTGGTGGGGTGAAGTAGACAATTCATCTTATAAAGGAGAAGCAGGGGAAATTGTGTCGATTAATGACGATTCATTTACGGTTGTTTGCGGTAATCAAAAAGGCATACGAATTACTGAGATTCAACCAGCTGGTCGTACACGCATGACTGTCGGAGATTACTTGCGAGGGGCACAAGATCGAATTAAAAAAGGAATTATACTAGGTGATTAAATGACTAAACATCAGTTAAGACAAACGATATTGGACATATTGTTAAGAATAGAAGCGGACAGTGGTTATAGTCATTTATTAGTTAATCAATATATTAAGTCGCGAAATCTTGATCTAAAAGATGTCGCTTTATTAACTGAGGTAGTTTACGGAACTGTTCAGCGGCAACTGACGTTGGATTATTATTTAGATGATTTTATTAAACCGAAGCAAAAGGTGGACCTTTGGGTTCGCGTTCTTCTCAGAATGTCTATTTATCAAATGGTTTACTTAGATAGAGTACCAGACTATGCAATTATTCATGAAGCAGTGGACATTGCAAAAGACCGTGGACACCAAGGCATTGCTTCCTTTGTAAATGGCGTCCTTAGAAATGTTCAACGCAAGGGTGTTGCCGATGTTGCATCTATTCATGATAATGTTAAACGACTGTCAATCGAAACAAGCCATCCAACATGGCTCGTTAACCGATGGATTAACAATTATGGAACGAAGCTTACGGAATCAATGTGTTATGCCAATTTAAAGCAGAAACCGTTAACAGTTCGTGTTCAACCATTAAAAATATCTCGTGAGGAAGCAATAAAGGAGCTTAATAAAGATGACATCCAGGCAGAACCATCATTGTTTTCTGATCAAGGGATAATTATTAAGACTGGTCATGTGCTTGACACACAATTATTTGCAAATGGATACATTACCATTCAAGATCAAACATCAATGCTCGCGTCTGAAATGCTTGCAGTTTCCGAAGGCATGCATGTGTTAGATACATGTAGTGCACCAGGAGGAAAAGTGACACATGTAGCCGAACTTATGAAAGACAATGGTTCGATACATGCTTATGATTTACATAAAAATAAACTTAAATTAATTAACAAAAAATCATCAGATTTACAATTAACTATTATTGAAACGAAACAAGGTGACGCTCGAAAGCTAGGTTCGCTATATCCAGATGAGACATTCGACCGTATATTAGTCGATGCACCATGTTCGGGTCTAGGGGTCATTCGCAGTAAACCAGATATAAAATATACTAAAAGTTTAAATGATATTAGTCGATTAGCTACCATTCAATTAGATATATTAACCGAAGTAGCCTTGTTGCTTAAAATTGGCGGGCAAATAGTTTATAGTACGTGTACAGTTGACGTCCAAGAAAATGAACAAGTTGTTGAACATTTTTTGCAAGAACATTCAAATTTTGAAGTTGATGCGAACTTTTTTACAAATTTGCCCTCACATGTACAAGAAGGTCCAGGTATCTCTCAATATGGATTACAAATATTTCCACATTCATATGAAACAGACGGCTTCTTTCTAACACGGCTTATACGTCATTCATAAAAAACGTAAATCATAGAAAAAAATACAAAAATGGTTAAAAATGTTCTTTTATATGACGATTTGTGTAATACTTTAATATAGTTATAAATATTGAGTAGGCGGATGAACATGTGGAAACAGGAAATGATCAGCCATAGACATCTATGAACTTAGCTTATTCCACTCTTATTCCGAAACTCCTTAATATTATAGAAGATCATATGTTTTTTTGCTTTAGGCAAAGAGGTGATAGGATGGAAGCGGAATTTTTAACAGATCGTGGACAAATTAGAACCCATAATGAAGATGCCGGCGGCACATATTACAATTTAGCTGGCCAATTATTAGCTATAATTGCTGATGGGATGGGTGGACATCAAGCTGGGGATGTTGCCAGTCAAATGGCTGTTTCTATGATTCAAGACAAATGGCAACATATGAAGGAAATCATTACTCCTGAGCAAAGTGAAAAGTGGCTAGCTGAAACAATTTCCGAGATTAATACAACGATTTATAATCGCTCTCTTGATATACCTGCATGTGAAGGTATGGGGACAACTGTAGTCATTGTGATTAGTACAGAAGAGTACATTACAGTCGCCCATATCGGTGATAGTCGGTGTTATATTTTTAATGAAGATGGCTTTAAACAAATTACTGAAGATCATTCTCTTGTGAATGAGCTTATTCGAACAGGTCAAATTTCTAAAGATGATGCTGTCCATCATCCACGGAAAAATGTTGTTTTAAGAGCACTAGGCACAGAGCGTGAGGTAACTGCTGATATAAAAAGTTTAGGTTGGGAAAAGCACGATAAATTGTTATTATGTTCTGATGGTCTCACAGATAAAGTATTAGATGATGAACTATTTGAACTTATTCAATTAGACGAACCTGTTAAAGAAATGGGCCAAAAAATGATCAATTTAGCTAATGAGCGTGGTGGAGAAGATAATATATCATTAATCATTGTTGATTATGAATCGGCTGTGAAAGAAGGTGACATGACATGTTAGAAGGTCACCTACTTAGCGAAAGATATAAAATTAAATCAACTATTGGCGGCGGCGGGATGGCAAATGTTTATTTAGCAGATGATACGATTTTAGACCGTGAAGTGGCAATTAAAGTGCTACGTTTAGAATATGCTAATGATGAAGAATTTATAGCTCGTTTTGATCGTGAAGCAAAGGCAGCTACAAGCTTATCTCATCCAAATGTTGTTAACATTTTTGATGTTGGTGAAGAGGATCATATTTTGTATATGGTCATGGAGTATGTTGATGGATTAACCTTAAAAGAATATATACAACAGTATGGTCCGGTAGAGGTTGAAGAAGCACTGAGTATTATGAAGCAAATAACAGCCGCAATTGCTCATGCACATGCAAACGATCTTGTCCATCGTGATATTAAACCGCAAAATATATTGATTGATTCCTATGGGCAAGTAAAAGTAACTGACTTTGGAATTGCGGTAGCTCTAAGTGCTACATCTTTAACAAAAACAAATTCAATCTTAGGTTCTGTTCATTACTTGTCTCCGGAACAAGCACGGGGTGGCTTAGCGACTAAAAAATCGGATATATATTCTCTAGGCATTGTATTATATGAATTACTAACAGGAAGGATGCCGTTTTCCGGGGAAACACCTGTATCCATTGCTTTAAAACATTTACAAAATGATCCACCATCGGTTAAGACTTTCAATCCTAGTATTCCGCAAAGTGTAGAAAACATCGTATTAAGAGCAACGGCAAAAGATCCATTTCATCGGTATGAGAATGTTTATGAAATGAATGATGCCCTGGAAACAGCACTTAATCCTGATAAAATAAATGAGGCTCCCTTTGTTCCCCCGACAGAAGCTGGAGAGGAAACAAAAGCGATACCTATTATTACAGCTGATCACATAGAAGCTGATGACCAAATAGATGGAGATACAATTGTACATAAAAGTGAAGTCGATACAAAAGAATTTGTTAGTGATACGAGTAAAAAGAAAAAGAAGAAAAAAAAGAAAAAAGGTAAACGGAGAAAGCGTTGGATGACATTACTTGCTATATTATTTGTCCTTTTAGGTGCAAGTGTGATTGCTTTATTCGTATTTCCTGGTTTATTACAACCAAAAGACGTCGTTATACCAGACGTCATTGAAATGCCATTTGAAGAAGCTAAGGAAGAATTAGAAAGCTTAAAATTAAATGTTGAGAAAGAACTAATTTTTTCCGATGACATTGAAGAAGACCATGTCGTTAAAACAGATCCTAGAGCCGATCGCACAGTTAAAGAAGAGTCTACAGTTACCGTGTATGTAAGCGAAGGGAAAGAAACTGTAACCTTTGGAAACTTTGTTGGTGAAGATTATAATCAAGTGAAACGGATGCTCGAAAATGAAGGATATGAAGTTATTCCCTATGAAAAACATTCCGATGAACCAGCTGGACAAATTATTACGCAAGTTCAGCCTGAGCCAGAACAAGAAGTTGTTCCAAGTGAAACACGGGTGATCTTTGAAATTAGTAGTGGTCCTCAAACAGTAACAATGGGTAGTCTTAGCGGATTAACAGAACAAGAAGCCTTAGACTATCTAAAGGATCATGATTTAAAAATGAACAAAATTGAAGAAAACTCGGAAACTGTTGAAGAAGGTTATGTTATTCGCCAACATCCTGATGGAGATACACCACTTGAAAAAGGTGATACGGTCGATGTATATATTTCGATTGGAAAAGAAGACATACCTCCAGCACATCATACAGTGACATTTACCGTCTCATATACAGGTGAGCAAAATGCCGATGACGACGAGAGTAGTGAACAAACTGTTATTATTTATATTGAAGATATGAATAATAATTTTACCGAAGTTTATAAGGAAGAAACGATTACCGAAGATAAAGAGTTTACCATATCATTAGTGATTGAACCTGATCAAGTTGGAGAATATAAAGTCGTCCGTGATGATGAAGTGATCATTCATAAGACAATACCATACAAAGAGGGTGGATAAATGGCAGAAGGTAGAATTATTAAGGCACTTAGTGGGTTTTATTACGTAAAAACTGCTGACGATCAAGTG
>Ga0079226_10002222_pt1 | contig 14969 bp, 17 predicted proteins | sample Poulit2014_FD_76345 | JGI IMG/M metagenome (GOLD analysis project Ga0079226, IMG submission 76345) | Agricultural soil microbial communities from Georgia to study Nitrogen management - Poultry litter 2014 | ecosystem: Environmental > Terrestrial > Soil > Agricultural land | place: USA: Georgia... | reverse complement strand
TAAATTACTAGGATCAACAATGGGGAGTAAAGAAGAATTAAAAGCATTACTTGGATTTATGGAAGAACACGATATACGTCCAGTCGTTGGTCATACATTTACATTAGACGAAGTAGAAGAAGCGTTTGATTTATTAAGAGAAAATAATCAATTTGGTAAAATCGCTATTCAAATTTAATTTAGAAAACGGGTTAGCCTACGAAAAATAGGCTAACCCGTTTTGTATTAAGGCTTTCGATATAAAATCCAGTTTTTTTCAATCGGATCAATCCCTCTATTTAGTGCCTTAATCTGAGTTGTTAGATCATTATAAATAAAACCTAATATTTCACTTTGATTACTTACAAATTTTAAGAAGTTTTCTTTTTCATAAACAGTATAATCTCGAAATTCCCATACTTTATATTGATTTGTTTCTTTAAAATAACGCTGGGCTGCTTGTAAAATATCAGTACGTTTTTCAAAAGATTCAAAAAGCTGATTATCAAGAGAATGCACTTGAGTAAAAGTAATAATAGGAAAGTGGATATGTTCAAGTTTTCTTTTAAATACCTGTTGAAAATCTTCTCCACTTAAACTAGTTAAGAGTTGCTGTTTATTATGATACAAGTCTACAGACATTCCATTCTCACTATTTGCTTCATAATTATTATTAATTGTTTCAAAAATAACTTTTATTTTTAACCAGTTGATTAATTTAGGTTTATCAATAATCCAGGTTTGATTGATTTTTTTAGCTGGAAAATAATTATTCTCACAATACTTTTTAATTGTACTTGGTGAGAGCGTGGTGATTTCTGCTGCTTCTTTTATACCAATAATTTTAGTTAAATAGATAATCACTCCTTTATTTACCATTTGTCTTCTAGATAAAAAATCCGAGGCTTATTATAAATTAGTAAAAATAATTCCGATAATAATCCCTGTAATAGCACCAAAGAAAACTTCGATTGGTTTATGCCCGAGAAGTTCTTTAAGTTCTTGTCGTTTTTCGTAATCGGCTTTTTTACCCCAATCTCGCGCTTCACGAGCAAAATACTGCACATCTCGAACCAGTTCATTTAAAAGTTCAGCATGTTTGCCTGCTTGACGTCTTACTCCAGAAGCATCAAACATAATAATTACACTAAAAATAAATGAAGCGGCAAATAAAGTTGTATCAAATCCTTCAATAAGACCAATCGAAGTCGTTAAAGCAGTTACTGCCGCAGTATGACTACTAGGCATACCACCTGTACTAAAGACAAGTTTAGGAATGAATTCTTTTGTAACAATCAATCTAATTGGAACTTTTACAACTTGAGCAAATAAAATACCGGTTATTGCTGCCATGAGTGGAATATTTGAAAAAAATTCCATAATGTATCACCACTCCCTTGTTTATTTTAAAACAGTCTCAAGAGCTACTTCCATCATGTCATGAAAAGATGTTTGTCTTTCTTGTGAAGAAGTCGCTTCGCCTGTAATAATATGGTCTGAAACAGTCAAAATAGCGAGTGCTTCACAATTATATTTTGCAGCTAAAGTGTATAATGCAGCAGCTTCCATTTCAATGCCTAAAATATTGTAAGAAGATAATAAATCGTTAACTTCTAAAGCATTATCTCGGTAGAATGTGTCGCTTGTAAAGACATTTCCAACATGTGTAGTTAATTCTTTTTCCATCGCAATATCATATGCATTTTTTAAAAGATTAAAATCAGCTAATGGCGCATATTCAATATTGCCAAAAATCATTTTGTTTGTTTGTGAGTCATGTGTTGCTCCTTGAGCTAAAATAAGATCACGAATCTTAACGTCGTCTTTCATACCACCACATGTGCCAACACGTACCAGTTTTTTTACATCATATTCGCGAATCAGTTCATTTACATAAATTGAAATAGATGGCACGCCCATACCAGTACCTTGAACAGAGATTCTTTCACCCTTGTAAGTCCCAGTATAGCCAAGCATACCTCTAACTTCATTGTACTGAATAACGTCAGTTAAATAATTTTCAGCGATATACTTTGCTCGTAGTGGATCACCAGGTAAAAGAATTGTCTCAGCAATCTCACCTTTTTTAGCATTAATGTGAACACTCATCTAAATTCACTCCTATTTGTTATAAATTTTTTGATAAAACGATTCATCTAAATCAGCTAATTTTTCTAAAGCTAAACGACCATAAGCATCATTACGATTCTTTAGTTCAGTTTCTAGTTTTGTATATGATTTTTTAAGTGAGTCAATGTAATGAGGTATCTCACCTGAATAAAGTTTTGTTTTACGTTTACGGCCATTTAATTTTTCTCGATTAGCGAGAGCTTTTCGTTCATGAAAGGCAACACCTTCTGTTTGTTCAGGATTATGTAAATCGCCTTGATCAGGGTGTTTTAAAATAGCTTTAACTTCTATTAACCAAAAGTTTTTTCTATCTTCTAATACTTCACCTATATATATACCTGAATTATAATCAGTTTCGACAATACTACCGATATGAATATCATTTGACATGTTATATCCTCCCTATAAATAATTGTGGCAAATCTAAAACAAATGTTTGTTTACGAGTGTCACAGATTGATTGTCTCATAATTTTATTATATTATAAAGATAAGGATGTGATTTGTATGCATATGGAGTTTTTATATTTTCCAGAAGATAAGTCAGAATATATTCCATCATTAATCATGCTATCTCTATTTATAATTGGCGCAATTGTGACAGTTTATATTTTTTATAAAAAGTCAAAAAAAGATGTTGAACAAACACATAAAGAATATCCAAAACATATAGAAAATCAGCCTGATGATGAAAAATAACCTCTTACTATTAAGAGGTTATTTTTTATTGATGGCATTAATAATTCTATTTGTTCCTTCAATGATGATCTCTTTTGGACAAGCAATGTTCATTCGCATAAATTGATTGCCCAGCTTGCCATAAGAAGAGCCACGGTTTAGCCCTACTTTAGCTGTTTTTACAAAAAACTCATTTAATTCCTCTGGTGAAAAGCCAAGTGATTCACAATCAATCCACAATAAATAAGTTCCTTCAGAATCTATTACTTTTAATGAAGTTTCTTTTTCTAATCGTTCTTTTACGTAATTTTTATTCTCGTTAATGACTTCTAATAAATTATTTAACCAAGGTCTTCCCTGAGGATAAACAGCTTCTAAAGCAATGACCCCAATCGTATTCATCATATTCATTCCTTGACGGTTTAATTCATTTGCAAGTTTTGTTCTCATCTTAGTATTTTCTGCGATAATATAAGAAATTTGTAAGCCAGCTAGATTAAATGTTTTTGTTGGTGACATAAAAGTAATCGTTTGTTGACTAATTTCTTCAGATAAAGAAGCAATGGGTATATGTTTATGTTCTTTAAAAGCTAAGTCAGCATGAATTTCATCAGAAAAAATTAAAACATCGTGTGCCAAACAAATCTCGGCCATTTTTTTTAATTCATCTTCACGCCAGACTCTACCAACAGGATTATGAGGTGAACATAAAATAAATGCTTTAATTCCTGATTTTATTTTACGTTCAAAGTCTTTAAAATCAATTTCATATCGATTGTTTTTATGTACTAATTCTTGTTCAATAATTTCTCGATCATTTTCTTTTATTAAATTAAAAAATGGTGTATAAACAGGTGTTTGAATTAAAATTTTATCTCCAGGATTAGTAAAAACGTTAATTGCTGAATTAATACTTGGAATAACACCCGGACTAAAAATAAGTGAATCAATATTTGTCTTAAATTGGTGCGTTTCTTTTAACCAATCTGTTACTTTATACATAAGTTCATTATTTATAATTGTATAGCCATAAAAGCCATGATCTGCTCTTTGCTTAATCGCTTGGTTGACTACCTCAGGTGCTTGAAAGTCCATATCAGCAACCCACATAGGAAGTAAGTCATCTGTTTGAAAAATAGTGTTTAAATGATCCCATTTTAAAGAATGTGTCTTTTTACGTTCAAAAACGCGCGAAAAATCTGTCATTTGTAAACCTCCTAATTAAAATAGAATTCGCTTATCGACGAATTCTACTTTTTGTCATTAGATTATCTAACTACAAGTACATCACATGTTGCGTGGCGTACAATACTTCCTGACACGCTTCCCATAACAATTCGTTCAACAGCGCCAAGTCCTGTTGCACCAACAACCACTAAATCAATTTTTTCTTCAGGAATTAACTCTTTAGTAATAACGGCTTTAGGCGAACCTAGTTTGATGATGGTTTTAATGTTTTTAAAATCAGTGTTTTTTTGATAAGTGTCTAACATATCTTGGGCATATGCTTGTGAACGTTCATAAATAGCACTGTCGTATGGCTCAATCGTTGAGAAAGTTTTTGTATCAACAACATGTGCTAAAACGAGAGATGCATTATTTCTTTTAGCAATTTGAATTGCTTTTTCTAAAGCTTTTTCTGCAGCTTTAGATCCATCGACAGCAATTAAAATATTTGTGTACTGAGTCTCCATTGAAATGCCTCCCATAATAAATTAATTACTTCTATTGTATAGCATAAAAATATAAAAAGGAAATCTATATTTAAAAAAAAAATAAAAAAAAGGCAAAACACCTAGTGTTTTGCCTAGAAGGGGAAGATATACTAAAGTGTTGCTATTTTACTTTACCCCTAAAAAAAATTTATAAACATTTATTTTACTGTTAAGGTATTTAATAGATCTTGATAGACATAATCCCAAAATTTATTATCATATTTAAAAGTTTGACCTACTTTTTGAATGAGCTCTTGAAAAGCATCATCAAATTTAGGGTCATCTTTAGCAGGCATATTAGTTTGTAATTCGTCCACAAAAGATTTAATTTCAGGTGCGTATGGTCCCCATTTAGCAACTTCTTCTCCAGATTCATTAATGAAAACAAAAATAGGAATCACGCGTTTATCGTTAGTGAGGTATTTGTCCATTAAATCCAAATTTTCATCACGAACAAAGACACTAACAGGCATATCGGTTGCTTCTGCAAGTCTGAACATAATGGGGAGATCTAACATACAATGCCCACAAAATTCTTGAGCAATAATTAAAACCCGCAAGTTTTGTTCACTAATTTTGGTTAATTTATCTTTATCTGTCTCTGGAATTTCAAATGTATTATAAATATGATGAAAAGCTTCTTTATGATTAGTTAATGTATCATTATATTGGCTTGGTGAAATGCCCTTATTAAATTGCTTATTTAAATCCACTGTATTCGCTCCCTAATAGTAGTTGTTAAATAAAATACTATCATTAAATACTTGTGGGTACAATTAAGGAAGCTTATCATTTAATTTATAAACAGAACACTTGTCATTGTAAGAATATTAAGGTATATTAGACTTACAATAAAATATCGATAACATTTTCGGGGCAGGGTGTAATTCCCGACCGACGGTAATTAACTTAATTTAAAGTTAAAAGCCCGTGACCTACTATATTTAGTAGCTGATCTAGTTTAATTCTAGAGCCGACAGTAAAGTCTGGATGGGAGAAGATGTTGCTAGAGAGTGCTTGTTTTAAGCATATCTATATTTCCTAACAAAAAATTAACGCCCCTATACCAAAATTGGTTATAGGGGTTTTTATGTTAAGTGAAAACTAGCAAGCCTTCATCGAAATGTCCTTATCGATATTAATAAAGATGGAGGAGAATAAACAATGTCAAATCAAACAACGCGATCTGCCAACTTAATAAAATTAATAGTTATCTCATTATTAGGAGCTATTTCATTAGTTTTATTTTTTATTAGTTTCCCCTTACCCATGTTACCACCTTATTTAAAAGTCGATTTTAGTGATATCCCAGCGATTATTGCTGGAATCATATTTTCTCCACTTGCAGGAGTATTAGTTTTATTAGTTAAAAATGGTTTATACTTTATTATGACAGGTGCAACTGATCCAGTAGGTGTTGTAGCTAATTTTATTGCAGGTTCAGTATTTATTGCTCCTGTAGCTTATTTCTATCATAAACTAAAAAATGTAAAGGGAATTTTATTAGGACTTGTTGTAGGAACGCTAGCTATGACAATTGTGATGGGAATCTTAAATTATTTAGTTATCTTACCAGCTTATGCGACATTACTTGGTATGGAAATGAATCCCGCAATTAAACTCTACACTGTGGCGATAGGTATTTTACCATTTAATATTATAAAAGGTATTATTGTCAGTCTGTTATTTGTTCCATTATTTATCAAATTAGCAGATTGGATTCAAGAACAACATATGAAATTAACTTAACAAGCCATTAAAAAGGTCTATCAAACGTTATTTTACAAACGTTTGATAGACCTTTATTTAATTTTAAAAGTAAAAGCATTTTCTTGTTTTAATTCACCATCATTGAAGGTACGCTCTACGAAGTTAACATTATTATTATAATCGACTAATAAAACAGTTGATGCGCGCGTACCATAATTATCTGTTTTAATAAAAATGGGTGAAAGTTGTTTTTCTAATTCTTTTGACACACCCGTTGTTGGTAAAAGTTCATCGCTTGCTTTTCTCTCATCGATTAATAGACTAAATAAATTATTTGTATTTATATTTTGATGTGAGTTTAAATACTTATCTAATTTAGCTTTTATTGACGTTACTTTGGGCCAAGCTGTGTTCAACAGATGATTACTTAAACCATATGTGCCAGGTTCTAATTTGTAATATTGATCAATTTGATTGCTATAATAAAAGAGTTGATCAGCAGTGCCTGTAATAAGATTATATCCATTATAATCAGCAGCTGAATCGCTTAGTTCATTTAAGTAGTTCTCAGTTGTTTCTGATCCAATTAAATAATCAGCAACAATATCACCGCGAGAAGTTCTGCGTTTACGTTCTAGCGTAGGATCTCGGTAATTTGTTAGCGCGGCAATTCGACCTGATTGTGAAATTCCCATCCAAGTACCTAATGATTCTAAATCACGTCCACCGAGAATATATGGATAATCATCCCAAAATTCAGCAGTAGCAGTAGGTCTTGGATAAAATTCATCACGATTAGCAATCATTATTAATTTATATTTTTTGTGTTGATTTGTATTAAAAGCAATTAAACACATAATGAAACACCTCTTATTTCTTTTTAGGTACAACCCCTAGTGTACAACGTGAAATACTAATTAATTCCTCTGTTTCATCTGTAATATGAATATTCCATACCATTGTGGTTTTTCCGAGATGAACTGGTGTAGCAGAAGCTGTCACCCTACCCTCACGTTTACTTTTAATATGATTGGCATTTATCTCAATACCAAACACGAGTTGAGTTTCTTGATTGATATTTTGAAAACCCCCAAGACTTGCAGCCGTTTCAGCAAGCAGGACACTTGCACCACCATGTAAAAAACCAGCAGGTTGATGTGTTCGTTCATCGACAGGCATCGATAAGATAACTTTATCTTTATCTAGTTTTAGTATATCGATACCGAGAGATTTCATTAAAGTGTTATTTGGATTTTTCATATACTTACCTCCTAAAATTTAAATAAATGCACCTAATAATAAAGAAAAGCCTAATAAAAATCCGAAAATGGTATTTGTTTGTCCAGTCTTAACCATTGCAGGCATCATTTCAAGTGGAGTTGTTTTTCCAATATAGCCTTTGATAACATTTCTTGCTTTAGGAATACTTAAAAAGACAAGTAAGGACCATATAGGTAAAATACCACTAATAATTAATACAAGTGTCCATAAATAAGTAATAATAAATAATGAAGCAAAGAGTTTAACGGCACCTTCATGACCGAGTAAAATCGCAACTGTCTTACGTCCATTTGCTTTATCATTATCTAAATCTCGAATGTTATTTGCTAACATAATTGTTCCAATTAAAATTGCGATAGGAATTGAAATAAGAATGATTTCTGAGGTGACTTCACCTGTTTGAATATAGTAACTAATCCCAATAATAACCGTCCCCATCAATAATCCTGATGTGATCTCGCCTAAAGGCGTGTATGCAATTGGATAAGGCCCACCCGTATATAAATAGCCGACAAGCATACTTAAAGCACCAATTAATGCGATTGTCCAACTTGTTGCGATTGCTATGATAAGTCCTAGTAAAATAGCAATCCCAAAAAAGATAAGTGCAATTTTTAAGACAATTTTAGGTTCGATTCCATCACGTACGATTGTTCCACTGATACCAACAGACTTTTCTGTATCTAAACCACGCACATAATCATAGTATTCATTAAACATATTCGTTGCTGCTTGAATTAATAAAGTAGCAAGCAGCATAGCAATGAATAAAAAGATGTGTAATTCTTTTTGCATCATATACGCTGCCATTGTTCCGACGAAAACAGGAATAAATGAAGCGGTTAGAGTATGAGGTCGAAGTAGTCGCCACCAAACTTGTATTCCGTCTTTTTCATTGAGCGCTTCTCTAATATTTGTCTTGTGTGGCACTGATAATCTCTCCTTAATTCTAATGTTGTTGTCTTAATTTTAGGTAATAGAAGTTAAGGTGTCAATTTATAGTCTTTAAAATCAAATAAAATATGATAATATGCTCAATTCTTTGAGAAACTAATGAAAATGACTTAAAATAGATAAGAAGTTAAGGTTTATATTAGTGGAGGTCTGAAATGGTTGAATTACAAGAAAAGACATTAGAATCCTTGTTAAATCAAGTTAAGATAAATGCAACAAAATATAATCAACGCTTTTACGCAAGTTATACACAAGAAATGACATCTACCCAATTGGTAGATGTATTTAAACGTGCTCGTGGATTGGAAGAAAATCGATCATTTTGGCACAGTTACAGTGATAATTTTACATCTGTTGGAATTGGTGAAATGGCAGTTATCTCAAGTGAGGATGGGTCTTTTGAAACAATTAACGAAGATTGGAAAGAAATAATTGACCAGACGACAATTTATAACCCTTATAAAAAGATCGGTTCAGGGATGCTTGCTATGGGTGGACTTGCCTTTGATCCCAAAAAAGAGAAAACAAAACTATGGGAAAAGTACCCAACATATGAATTAATTGTCCCTAAAATCGTAATTACACAGCAAGAGGAAACCTATTTAACAATTAACTTAGCTGTTGAGGCAAGATCAAATATAGCAAAAATGACTGAAGAAACCATGCAATTAATTGATCTATTGTTAACTAAGGAAATGGATTTTTCAATTCAAGCTCGTCCTGTAATTAATAAACATGAAATTGAACCAGAAGAATGGAAAGAGTCAGTTGAACATGCACGCCAAGCAATTATTGAAGAAAAAGCAAAAAAAATCGTGTTAGCACGTGAAATTCGTTTAACATTTGATGAACAAATCATAGTTGGCGATGTCTTAGAAAAATTAATTGAAACACAACCTAATAGTTATATTTTTGCAATTGAAAAAGAAACAGATTGTTTTGTTGGCGCAACGCCTGAACGATTGGTAAAAGTAACAGGAAATGAATTGTTATCTACGTGCTTAGCTGGTACTGCAGCTAGAGGACAAACAAAAGAAGAAGATGATAAGTTAGCAAAAGATTTACTTGAAGATAGTAAAAATAGAGAAGAGCATGATTATGTTGTGCAAATGATTAAAGGAAGTATTGATTCTTATTGTGAAAATATTAATATCCCAGAAGAACCTATTATTTATCCTTTACGTAATTTACAACATTTATATACGCCTGTAACAGCAGATTTAAAAACAGGTTTTACAATTATTGATTTAGTAAAAAAACTACACCCGACACCAGCTTTAGGTGGGTTACCAAATGAAGCAGCACTTCAATTTATTCGAGATTACGAACGACTTGATCGTGGCTGGTACGGTGCTCCTGTCGGATGGTTAGACGATCGCTTTAATGGTGAGTTTGCTGTGGCGATTAGGTCTGGTTTAATTCAAGCAAATGAAGCTTCTTTATTTGCAGGATGTGGAGTTATGAGAGATTCAGATCCAGAACTTGAATATGAAGAAACAAATGTTAAGTTTTTACCGATGTTAAACGTATTGGAGGAAGCATGATGAACCATATTGAAACTTTGACGAGATATCTAGCACATTTCATTGATGAATTAACACATCAAGGGATTCAAGATGTAGTTATCTCACCAGGTTCACGTTCGACTCCATTAGCGATGCTAGCAGTAGACAATGAATTAATTCGCGATTGGATACTCGTTGATGAGCGTTCGGCTAGTTATTTTGCTCTTGGATTAGCTAAAAAAACTAATCGTCCTGTTGCTTTAATTTGTACATCCGGTACAGCCGCTGCAAATTATTATCCAGCAGTCATTGAAGCCTTTCATGGTCGTGTACCATTAATTGTTTTAACAGCAGATCGTCCACATGAATTAAGAGACGTTGGTGCCCCACAAGCAATGAATCAACTTAATTTATATGGCGATTTTGTTAAAAAGTTTTATGAAATGAGTTTGCCAGAAGCAACTCATGAAATGATAAATTATGTCAGAAATAGAGCGCAACGAGCAAGCTTTTATGCTCAATCTGGAAATCCAGGTCCAGTTCAATTAAATTTTCCAATTAGAGAACCATTAACGCCTGATTTAACATTGCCAAATTTATGGAGTGACCGAGATCAATTAAAACAAAGTAAACCAATCATTGGCAAGCGCGTACTTGATAAAGATAGTCTAACTAATTTTATTAAAATGTTAGAAAGGAAAAAACGACCGCTGATTGTATGTGGACCGCAAACGGATAAGCATTTAAGCGAATTAATTATTAAGTTAAGCAATGACCTAAATGTGCCGGTTATTGCCGATCCCTTATCACAAATTCGTTCAACAACAGATAAGCATGCAAAGATAATTAATTCAGCAGATGCATTATTGAAAAAAGAATCAGTTAGAGAAAAGCTCGCACCAGATCTGCTAATTCGATTTGGAGGAATGCCAATCTCTAAAAGTTATTTATTTTACCTACAAGAAAATAGTCATCTACCTCATTATGTGATTGAAAATGAAACTGACGTGCGCGAACCGACAAATCAACAAGCAAATTACTTATTAACAGATGCTTCATTATTTGTTGAATCACTTTTAGCAAAAGAGATTCAATTAGAAATAAGTGATTGGACAAATAAGTGGCTTGCTTATAATCAACTCGTTCAGAAAGAATTAACAAAGGACAAAAATAATCAAAAGCACCTGACTGAAGGTGGTGTGATTCAAGCTTTACTTCACAAAATTCCTCATCAAAGTGAGTTGTTTATTGCTAATAGTATGCCAGTTCGTGATTTAGATACGTATTATGAAGTAAGTGAAAAAGAAATTATTATTCATGGAAATCGTGGTGTAAGTGGTATAGATGGTGTTGTTTCAACGGCATTAGGTATTGCAGCGGTAAGTGAAAAGCCAGTTACTTTAGTAATTGGAGACTTATCTTTTTATCATGATTTAAATGGATTATTAGCAGCTAAAAAATATGAGTTAGATATAACAATTTTACTTATCAATAATGATGGTGGTGGCATCTTTTCATTTTTACCACAGGCCAAGGAAGGTCAATATTTTGAAAAGTTATTTGCGACCCCTTTAGGGATTGATTTTTCGCATAGTGTGAAAATGTATAATGGAACTTATACTTTAGTAACAGATATGACTGAATTAAATCAAACATTAACAAGGAGTTATCAAAATAAAGGACTCAAAGTGATTGAAATACGCACAAATCGTCAAGAAAATGTCGCACTTCATCAAGCCTTTTGGAGAAAAGTTGAACGAGTTATTTTAGAAGCTGATCAAGATGAATAATTTAACTTTTACAATTAACCAAGATACTTATACTTATCGTTTAGTAGGTCAAGGTGAAGTGATTGCATTATTTCATGGCTTTACGAGTACACAAAATACATGGAATAAATTGGTTGCTGAATTAAGTGAAAAATATCAAGTTCTAACAATTGATTTACCAGGACATGGCGAGACTCGAATCAAACAAGGTAAAACAATGCGTCATTTTAGCGATGATTTTAAAGCCTTATTAGACGAATTAAAGATTAACAAGATTCATTTATTAGGTTATTCAATGGGTGGAAGAACAGCCTTGTCTTTTGCACATTATTACCCTCAAATGATTCAATCTTTAATTTTAGAGAGTGCTTCACCAGGTATTGCTGATATTGATTTAAAAAGACAACGTCAAGTGGCAGATAAGGCGCTTGCTGAAAATATACAAACTAAAGGTATTGAAAGTTTTGTTAATGACTGGGAAGATTTGCCATTATTTAAGACACAAAAGAAATTACCCTTACCTGTCCAAAATCAAATTAGGAAAGAACGCTTAAGTCAATCACCATTTGGATTGGCAAAGTCACTTATATATATGGGAACGGGTACACAAGAATCACTTTGGAATGAACTAGAAAATATCGATTTTCCACTAACTTTAATTGTAGGTAGTGAAGATGTTAAATTTATTGAAATTAATAAACAGATAAATGAGTTGTATAAAGCAGCAAAATTATATACAATAAAGAAAGCTGGGCACTGTGTTCATTTAGAACAAGAAGCTAAATTTATTCAAGTAGTTCATAAGCATTTGCAAGAAATGTCATGAAAAAATACATAAAAGAGGTGCAATAAATGAAGACAGTTACATGGAATAAAGTAAAAGAGTTTGAAGAAATCATTTATGAAAAACATAATGGTATTGCTAAAGTGACGATTAATCGTCCGGAAAAAAGAAATGCATTTACACCACTTACTGTAAATGAAATGATTGAAGCATTTACAGACGCGCGTGATGACTCACAAATTGGTGTGATTATTTTAACAGGAAAAGGCGACAAAGCATTTTGTTCAGGTGGAGATCAGTCAGTTCGTGGACACGGTGGATATGTTGGAACTGATGAAGTACCACGTTTAAACGTGTTGGACTTACAACGTTTAATCCGTACAATTCCAAAACCAGTTATTTCAATGGTAGCAGGTTACGCAATTGGTGGCGGTCATGTTTTACATATCGTTACTGACTTAACAATTGCAGCAGATAATGCTATTTTTGGTCAAACGGGTCCTCGTGTTGGTAGTTTTGATGCTGGATATGGTGCAGGATATTTAGCGCGTATGGTTGGTCATAAACGTGCACGTGAAATTTGGTATCTATGTCGTCAATATAACGCTGAAGAAGCTTATGAAATGGGCATGGTTAACAAAGTTGTTCCACTTGAAGAACTTGAATCAGAAACATTACAGTGGTGTTCAGAAATATTAGAGAATTCACCTACTGCACTGCGTTTCTTAAAGGCGTCATTTAACGCTGATACAGATGGTTTAGCAGGTCTTCAACAATTAGGTGGAGATGCAACATTACTTTATTACACAACAGATGAAGCAAAAGAAGGACGCGACGCATTTAAAGAAAAGCGTAAGCCTGATTTCGATCAATTCCCTCGCTTCCCTTAAGCGACATTTAACCTTTGCTATTTAAAAATAGCAAAGGTTTTTTAGATTTTAAATAAAGGAGGTCTTTTAATGGCTGAAGTAATCCCGCATTGGTTGAAAAAACAAGCAGAACTCTCACCTGATAAATTAGCAGTCGAGATTGATGATTCAGTATGTCTGACTTTCAGTGAATTGTACGAACAATCACAACGAATTGCTAAGCAAATATCAAACTTCCCGTTAAAACGCAATGAACGTGTGGCCATATTATCTACAAATTCCTTAGACATGTTAATGACTATTCATGCCTTAAGCTATTTAGATATTATTGTCGCTTTATTAAATACGCGTTTAACGAGCGACGAATTAAATTATCAATTAAAAGATAGTGAAGCAAAATTACTAATTACAAGAGAAGAGCTAATAGAAGATAAAAACTTATTTGTACCACAGATAAAAACTTTTAAAGAAATAAAAAAATTACCGGTTAATCAAGATATAATTTTAAATGAATCAATTGATTTAGCAGACATATATACAATCATGTATACATCAGGAACAACAGGTTTACCAAAAGCAGTCGGTCATACTTATGGCAATCATTGGTGGAGTGCAATTAATTCAAGTTTAAACCTTGGACTCCATGAAGATGATAAGTGGTTATCACCTCTGCCGATGTTTCATGTAGGGGGTTTTTCTGTATTTATAAAAAGTGCTATTTATGGCATGCCAGTTTATTTATTACTTAAATATACGAAAGAAAAACTATTTAATGCACTTTATCATAAAGAAATCACGATAGCATCGCTCGTTACTTTAATGCTTGCTGATTTTATTAAAACTTCAGAAAGCCATCAAGCTCCAAACAAATTACGTTCGATATTACTTGGAGGCGGCTCAGTGCCAGAAGTATTATTAGAACAAATAAAGGAAAAACAAATACCGCTTGTACAATCTTATGGAATGACTGAAACAAGTTCACAAATTGTGACACTTAGTCCCCGTGACAATATAAGAAAGCTAGGCTCAGCTGGAAAACCTTTAATGTCTGCTGAAGTAAAAATTGCAAATTCAAGTCATGGTATCGGTGAAATTCTTGTAAAAGGCCCAATGGTTATTAATGAATACTTTAATAATCCCCAGGCAAGTCAAAAATCATTTACAAAAGGTTGGTTAAAAACAGGTGACTTAGGATATTTAGACGATGAAGGATTTTTATATGTTGTCGATCGTCGATCAGATTTAATTATTTCAGCTGGTGAAAATATTTACCCTACTGAAATTGAAAATGTCTTATTAAATCATGATAATGTAAAAGAAGTAGCTGTTGTTAAACAAGAAGATGCAAAATATGGTCATGTCCCGATTGCTTACATTGTCTTAAATAATCCAAATGATCTACCAGATTTTAAAAAATACTTAAAAGGTAAATTAGCATCATATAAACAACCTAAAGCTTTTTATTATCTCACTCAATTACCAAGAACTGCATCAAATAAAATTAAACGTTTTGAATTAGAAAAATAAGCGCTTTAAAGTAAACAATGACTAAATGTGATATGATGAAAAGTAGAAAATAAACAATAGAGTAAAGAG
>Ga0079226_10002221_pt1 | contig 14976 bp, 13 predicted proteins | sample Poulit2014_FD_76345 | JGI IMG/M metagenome (GOLD analysis project Ga0079226, IMG submission 76345) | Agricultural soil microbial communities from Georgia to study Nitrogen management - Poultry litter 2014 | ecosystem: Environmental > Terrestrial > Soil > Agricultural land | place: USA: Georgia... | reverse complement strand
GGCTGAAATGCATAATGCATGGAATGAAGGAGACCTCAAACGGGCGCAGGATTTGCATTATGAGTTAATGCCGCTTAATGATGTGCTGTTTAAAGATACAAACCCTGCTCCGGCCAAAGCAGCGCTCGGCATGTTAGGTAAAATTAATCCGACATTACGCCTGCCGATGGACGTTCCGACGCCAGAATTGCAAGAAGAAATCCAGGACGTTTTAAAAAATTATTATGCTGAATCGGAGCTGAAAGCATTCGTTACCCCATAGAGAATGAGTGTGATCAGAGGCTTTGGAGACCTTTCAAAGGAGTGAATAAGATGAGTCAGACAGTACAGGCCAAGCAACAGCAGATTATTGAACAAAACGTTAAAAACATCAAGCATTATATTAACGGTGAATTTGTTGATGCCGCATCTGGTAAAACATTCGCAAATATGAATCCGTTTACAAATGATGTGATAAATCAGGTGGCTGAGGGAGAAGAGGCGGATATTGATAAAGCGGTCGAGGCAGCTGATCGAGCTTTTAAAGGGCCGTGGGGAAGGCTGAAAGTGAAAGAGCGTCTCGCATATATCAACAACATTGCAGACATCATTGATGAGCATATTGAAGAAATTGCACCGTTAGAGTCATATGATACAGGATTGCCGATCAGCCAGACGCGGAAAATGGTAGCCCGGGCCGCCAATAATTTCCGTTTCTATGCCGAAATGGTGTCTGCACGCATGGCAGGAGAAGCATACCAGGTGGATGATGAATTCATCAACTATACCGTCCGGAAACCCGTCGGTGTTGCCGGGCTGATTACGCCGTGGAATGCGCCGTTCATGCTGGAGACATGGAAATTAGCGCCGGCGCTGGCAACAGGAAATACCGTTGTGTTGAAACCGGCGGAATGGTCGCCGATCACAGCTAACCGATTGGCGGAAATCATCGATAAAGCTGAGCTGCCGGCAGGTGTTTTCAACATTGTGCACGGATACGGCGAGACAGCAGGGGCATCGCTTGTTGCCCATCCCGATGTGAAGCTTATTTCTTTTACGGGCGAGACGAAGACAGGCACAGACATTATGAAAAATGGTGCTGATACTCTAAAGCGCACATCTATGGAGCTGGGAGGAAAATCACCGATCATCGTTTTTGATGACGCGGATTTTGACCGCGCGCTCGATGCTTGTACATGGGGCATTTTCTCGTTTAACGGCGAGCGTTGTACAGCCAATTCCCGCTTGTTCCTCCATGCCGATATTTATGACGAATTTGTTCAGGCTCTTAAAGAACGCGTGGACCGTATCGTTGTCGGCGACCCGATGGATGACGCTACACAAGTAGGTCCGCTCATTTCCACGACACATTTTAAAAATGTACAGCGCTACCTTGACATGGCTAAAGAGGCAGGAGCGACAATTTATAGCGGCCATGTTGCTGATGCGTTTAAGCGCGGGAATTTTATTCCGCCCACGTTACTGCTGGATGTGACGAATGATATGACAGTTGCCCAGGAAGAAATTTTTGGCCCTGTGCTGGCGGTCATGTCATTTAAAGATGAAGATGAAGTGATTGAACTGGCTAATGATGTCAAATATGGTCTTGCCGGCTATGTATGGACACGGGATATTCAGCGTGCACACCGTGTGGCGCAAGCAGTTGATTCTGGCATGTTCTGGATTAATTCACAAAATGTGCGCGATTTGCGGACCCCATTTGGCGGTTCCAAATCGAGCGGAATTGGCAGAGAAGGCGGGCATTATGCATTTGATTTTTATACAGAAACACAAATCATTCATGTTGCCCTGACGGACCATCATATTCCGCAGTTTGGCAAAAAGTAATCAAATAAATTTAAAATGTGAATGGATTTTGTAAGGAGGAAGAAATCATGGGTGCCAAAACAGGCCAGCAATATATTAATAGACTGAAAGAAGCTCATAATAACGTGTATATCCACGGGGAACGTGTTGATGATGTCACAGAACATCCGGCCTTTAAGGGTGTTGTTCAATCCATGGCTAAATTATATGATATTCAGCATGAAAAGCCGGAGAAAATGCTCTATACGTCCCCGACAACGGGGGATCCAGTCAGCAAGACATTTATGGTGCCGAAAACGGTGGATGATTTAATCGCACGCCGTGAAGCGATCATGGAATGGCAGCAATATACGGGAGGGTTAATGGGCCGCTCGCCTGACTACTTGAACGCGGATGTCATGGCTATGGGCGCTGCAGCCGATTTTTATGCAGAGGGCGATCCGATGTTTGCGGAAAACGCACGCAGGTATTACGAATATGCGCGTGAGAATGACTTAAGTCTGACGCATACGTTAATCCATCCGCAAGTCAACCGGGCAAAAATGCAGGCAGAACAGAAAGATGCGAACGTGGCGCTGCATCTTGTCGAGAAAACGGATGAGGGGATTATTGTAGATGGCATCCGTCTGCTTGCGACACAGGGCGGTATTACAGACGAGATTCTTGTGTTCCCGTCAACCGTTATTAAAGCGGATGTATCGGATGACCCGTATTCCCTGGCGTTTGCCCTTCCGAATAACACACCTGGTCTGAAATATTTATCGCGCGAAGCGTTTGTCGGCGGTGATAACGCATTTGATCATCCGCTGAGTGCGCAATTTGAAGAAGGCGATACGATTGTTTCGTTCGACAATGTGCTTGTCCCTTGGGACCGTGTCTTCATTTGCGGCAATTCTTCCATCTGCAACCGCGCGTTTGGCGAGACAAATGCTGTTGTGCATATGTCACACCAGGTTGTGGCGAAAAACGTCGCCAAAACAGAGTTCATATTAGGTGTTGTGCTGACATTAATGGAATCCATCGGCATTGACGGGTTCCAGCATGTCAAAGACAAAGGAACAGAAATCATGCTGACTTTGGAAACGATGAAATCCCATCTGTACAGAGCCGAGCATAATGCATCACTCGATAAATGGGGTGTCATGACACCGGACTTTGCAGCGCTGGATGCAGCGAGAAACTGGTATCCGCGCATTTATCCGCGGCTGGCGGAGATTGTCCGGATTCTCGGCGCATCAGGCTTGATGGGCATCCCGACACATGCAGACTTTCATCATGAAGAAATCGGGCCGATTTTGCACCGGGCCATGCAAGGCAAAAATGTAGAAGGCTATGAACGTGTGCAGATTTTCCGCTTAGCCTGGGATTTAACGATGAGTGCATTCGGCAACCGCCAGACGCATTATGAATATTATTTCTTCGGTGATCCGGTCAAAATGGGAATGGCTTATTTTGATAAGTATGATAAAGAATCCTATAAGGAAAAGGTCCGGGCATTTCTTGACCGCCAAAACGTATCCAAACCAGGCTTGATCAAAGCGTAGGGGGGTAAAATCAGTGACGGAGACTTTCAATATTATCCGGACGGCACGAGCGATTGTACGTGTAACGGATTTAGCGGCTGCGAGGGATTTTTATGTAAACGCTTTAGGTTTCATTGAAACGGAAGCTGACAATAAGCATGTTTATCTGCGCGGGCTGGAAGAACAGAGCCATCATTGCTATGTGCTGAAGAAAGCAGAAACACCTGGTGTGGAAGTTATCAGTTATAAAGTAGCCCGGGAACAAGATTTGGATGAACTGGCAGCATTTTTTACCCGTAAAGGGATGCCGGTGAAGTGGATGGAGGCCGGCAGTCAGCGGGCTGTCGGACGTGCGCTTCGCGTAGCGGATGTGTCCGGTATTCCTGTTGAATTCTTCTGCCAAATGGATACGGTCCAACGGGCACTGCAGCGTTTTGACTTGTACAAAGGGGCATGCATGCAGCGGATTGACCATTTCAACTGCATGGTGCCTGATGTCCAGAAGGCATATGATTTTTATATTCATGACCTTGGCTATCGCGTTTCCGAGTATACAACGACTCAAGGAGATGACCGTATCTGGGCAGCCTGGCTGTACCGCAAGCCGTCTGTTCACGATGTGGCGTTTATGAATGGTAAGGGGCCGCGTCTGCATCATGTCGGATTCTGGCTGAGCGACCCGATGCGCATTATCCATGCGTGCGATGTGCTTGCATCGATGGGCTATGCCAAAAATATTGAGCGCGGCCCGGGACGCCACGGGTTATCCAACGCCTTCTTCTTGTATCTCCGCGATCCGGACGGCAACCGGATTGAACTGTATACGGGCGACTATTTCACAGGCGATCCGGATTTTGAACCTGTTCGCTGGGATCTGGATGATCCGCAGCGTGCCACATTCTGGGGACACGAAGCGCCGGACAGCTGGTTTGATGAGGCGATGGGATTTGTTGATTTCACATCAGGTGAAATGGTGGCGACAACCGAAGCCACTTTGGAAAAAACGAAAACCGGATTTCGTCATTTAAGATCAGCAGAGCGAGCGCTCAAGCGTCCGAGGGCGCTATTGTCCGGACGAATCTTTTCTAAATAAAAATTCGTGTTTCGCAGCATGTTCAAGAGTTGACATTAGCCCGTAATAGCCATTGCCGCCGGCAGACGGCAATGGCTTGAAAAAACAGTGTCCAGCCGGACAGCTCTCCCATAAGATATGAATAGTATGGCGGAAAGATGTGTGTTCTTTTTCGGTTCATCAAAATGTGGAAAGGAGCGTTAGGATGGATGATAGAGCCTTTCGTAATACAATGGGCAAATTTGCAACGGGTGTAACCGTTGTTACAACGAAGACAGAGGAAAATGTCCACGGTATGACGGCGAATGCTTTTATGTCCGTGTCAATGAATCCAAAGTTAATTACCATCTCCGTTGACAACAGAGCGACCATGCTTGATAAAATCCACCATTCCGGACGGTTTGCGGTTAGTATACTCGGCGAAGAACAACAGGATATTTCCATGCATTTTGCCGGTCAAAAAGAGAAAGACGATGGTGTGGAATTTGATCTGATCAATGACATGCCTATTGTCCGGGATTCACTGGCTACGGTCGTTTGTGACGTGTACGATTCCTATGTCGTCGGCGATCATACTTTATTTATTGGAAAAGTGCTGGAAATCAATTTAAGGGATGGCCGTCCGCTGACATTTTATCAAGGACAATATGGCAATTACCGGGCGCTAGAACATGCGTGACAGGTCTAAGCCGGCGCGGATATTGCCATCTGATGACAGACAATATCCGCCCCTGGCCATAGACCAGCCGTCACACTGGTCTTTCTGTCTGGCATGATGTGTGATATCACAATAGGGGAGTGAGCTGATATGAGCCATGTAACAATGAACTTGCACGGTGTCAGTCAAACAGTTGCAGGTACGGTAACTGAGCAGGGTCAGACTGTTGTCATTCACGGAAAAAAATACAAGACAGAGGAGCTTTCCTATGATGTGCCTGTATCCGGAACAGTTTACGGGACGCTCTTAAACTATCAAGGCGCTTTTAAAGCGTTCGAGCCGGCTATGCATAAGGATCCTTATAAAGCGCCGCCAAAGGAACCCGTTTTATATATCAAACCTAAAAATACATACACCAGCGCTCATGCGGCGATTCCGCTTCCAGCCGGTGTATCCAGACTGGAGATGGGGGCATCCCTTGGAGTAGTAATCGGCAAAACGGCATCCCGGGTGAAAGCATCAGAGGCAATGGAATATATCCGAGGATATACAGTCGTAAATGATGTAACGATCCCCCATGAAAGCGTGTATCGCCCTGCAGTCAAAGAAAAAGCAAGAGACGGCTTTTGTCCGATCGGCCCCTGGATTACCGAGCGGGAAGCTATACCTGATCCGGACGCCCTGGACATTCGTGTTTATATCAACGGCGAGCTGCGGCAGGAGAACAACACACAAAACTTGATTCGCTCTGTCGGAAAGCTCATCGAAGACGTGACCGCATTTATGACGCTGTATGAAGGGGACGTGTTTTGCACCGGTGTCCCGGAAAACGCGCCGCTTGCCCGGGAAAACGATCGTGTCAAAATTGACATCACCGGCGTCGGTGTGCTGGAAAATACCATCATACGTGAAAGCCGCATACAAGGAGGGGCTGTTATATGAAACATGCACGTGTCGCTTTTGGCGGGCTAATCCATGATGCTGTGGAACAGAACGGAAAAATTAAACTCCATGATGGCCGCACCGCTCTGGAACATGAGGTCGTCTGGCTGCCGCCTGTCCAGCCGCGCACAGTGTTCACACTAGGTTTGAATTATGCTGACCATGCCAAGGAACTGTCCTTTTCCGCCCCGGAAGAACCGCTCGTCTTTTTAAAAGGACCTAATACATTCATCGGCCATCGCGGATATACATACCGGCCGAGCCATACTGAGTTTATGCATTATGAATGCGAGCTGGCTGTTGTGATCGGCAAAACAGCCCGAAATGTGAAAAAAGAAGATGCGTATGATTACGTATCAGGCTATACCATTGCGAATGATTATGTCATTCGTGATTATCTGGAAAATTACTACCGTCCGAACTTAAGGGCAAAAAACCGCGATACTTGCACACCGATCGGGCCGTGGCTGGTGGATAAAGACGATATAGCCGATCCGATGAATTTAACATTGCGCACGTATATAAATGGCGAACTGACCCAGGAAGGCACAACAGCTGATATGGTGTTTAGCATACCGGATTTAATCGCATTTTTAAGCAGCTTTATGACACTCGGTCCGAACGATATTATTTTAACAGGGACACCTAAAGGTTCCGTTGATACGGCCATTGGCGATGAAGTGATAACGGAAATCGAAGGCATCGGCCGGCTGGCTAGTACGATTGTTGGCGAGGACGTGTATGAAGAAGCAGGTGACGGGCAAAATGCCGCATCTATATATTGAATATACAGACAATATTCAAGCCGAAGCAGACATGCCGGGTTTGCTGCGAAAGATGAACGAGACACTACTTTCCCATCGTGATGTAATCCCGGCGGGAGGACTGCGCAGCCGGGCGATGATGTTAACGGATTATGTCGTTGCTGACGGTTCGTCTGATGATGCTTTTGTGCATGTGACACTAAAACTGGGAAAGGGCCGCACCGAAGAAGATAAACATAAGATATGCGACGATCTGTTTAAAACGGTGAAAGACCATTTCAGGCTGCTTTACGACAAACGCTATTTAGCGCTTTCGCTGGAACTATACGAGTTTCAGCAGCCGACATGGAAAAAGAATAATATCCATACGCGGTATACGACGTAGTACACCCTGTATCCGGATGTGTTCACAAAATTGTTTCAATACTTTTAGGGGTTGAAAAATGACTACATCCTGCAGGTTGTTTGCCGGTGATGAATGAAGGTTATGCGCATGTGTTAAGAGGCGGGCAGATGGACAGCCAATCAAGGAACAGCAGCGCTTCATCCATCATCGAAAACGTCCGAAACAAAGCAGCGATGGCAAAAATGAAACCGGTATCATAGTTGAGGGCGGGATTAAGCGAGCTGTCCTTTTTAAACATGCTCTGCAGAGGAAACGGGAGTTTTTATTTCATAAAAAAATATAAGGGGGAGTGGTTTATGAAGCAGCTGGCAGACAAGCAGCAAGAAAAAAATATTTTTGAACAAATGGCTCACCATGAACAAGTGATGTTTTGCAATGACCCGGCCACAGGGCTGCAGGCGATTATCGCCATCCATGATACAACATTAGGACCGGCATTAGGCGGAACGCGGATGTATCCGTATCAATCTGTTGATGAGGCACTGGAAGATGTTCTTCGGCTGTCGGAAGGCATGACGCATAAGTGTGCAGCGGCCGGTCTTGATTTTGGCGGCGGAAAAGCGGTCATTATAGGCAATCCGGAACATGACAAATCGTCTGCCTTATTCCGGGCATTCGGCCAGTTTGTCGATTCCTTGAACGGGCGCTTTTACACGGGGACAGACATGGGCACAACGACCGATGATTTTGTGGAGGCACTGAAAGAAACCAACTTCATCAATGGAATCCCTGAAGTGTATGGCGGAAGCGGCGATTCATCGATTTCGACCGCACAAGGTGTTGTTCACGCCTTGGAAGCGACTCTTGAATATCTTTTCGGCAGTCATGATTTGGGAACGAGAACGTATGCCATTCAAGGGCTGGGAAAAGTGGGCTGCAAGGTCGCTTTCCATTTGCTTGAAGCCAGAGCTGAAATTTATGTAACGGATCTGAACCCCGACAGGGTGAGAATCATCAAGGAAAAGGCAGCAAAGACAAATGGAAATGTATACAGTGTTGATCGCGGCGACATTTACAGGACAGAGGCAGATGTCTTTATTCCTTGTGCCATGGGCGCCATTATCAATGATCAGACGATTGATCAGCTCAAGGTTAAAGCGATTGCCGGCTCGGCTAACAATCAGCTGCAAACACCCGGCCATGCCGAAAAGCTTCAGGAAAAAGGCATTTTATACGCGCCGGATTATATTGTCAATGCCGGCGGGCTGATTCAGGTGGCTGATGAATTGTACGGTCCGGATCCCGAGCGGGTCCTTGTTAAGACAAAAGCCATTTACCGCATGCTGTTCGACATTTATCAGCAGGCGGAAACGGATGGTGTGACAACCGCAGAAGCTGCCGGCAGAAAAGTTCGCCGGGTCATCAAAGAACAACAGAGCCGCAATAACTTCTATACCCGGACACGCCGGCCAAAATGGCATATCCGCGAGTAACATAACTTGAAAGGGTGATAACGTGGTACAAGATATGAAGCGCGCGTTCCCTGTCATCCGGATCATGGACCAAAACGGGAAAATGACCGATGATGCTTATACTGATCAGATCGATAAAGATTTCGCGCGGACATGTTACCGCCAGCTCGTATGCATGAGGGCATTTGATCGGAAAGTCATCAATCTGCAGCGCCAGGGCCGGATCGGGACATATCCCGGCTTTGAAGGCCAGGAAGCAGCACAAGTCGGAAGCGCCCTGGCTCTGCGCGAAGATGACTGGATGTTTCCGACATACAGGGACCATGCGGCCAGTATAACTTTCGGGAAATCTTACAATATTTTATCCTCATGGAATGGGCGATTGGAAGGACACGTGCCGCCAGAGGGCAAATACATTGTTCCTCCATCGGTGCCGATTGCGACACAGCTGCCGCTCGCTGCAGGGGCGGCTATGGCGAATCAATACAAGGAATCAACTCAGGCTGTGCTAACTTATTTCGGTGACGGGGCAACGTCTGAAGGCGATTTTCATGAAGGCTTGAACTTTGCCAGCGTGTTTCAGGCGCCTGTCGTATTTTTTAACCAAAACAATCAGTACGCCATTTCTGTTCCCATTTGGAAACAAATGCATTCCGAAACGATTGCTCAGAAGTCTCTCGCCTATGGCATCCCGGGGATACGAATTGACGGAAACGATATTTTTGTTGTGTACTTTGAAACGAAAAAAGCATTACAGCGCGCGCGAAGCGGAGGCGGGCCGACGCTCATTGAAGCGGTGACATGGCGCTACGGAGCCCATACGACAGCAGATGATCCGACAAAGTACCGGGACCAAAAAGTGGAAAATGAAAAACGCCGCCGCCATGATCCGATTACGCGTCTGGCATTATTTATGAAAGAATACGGATACTGGGATGACACATGGGCGAAAGCATTAGAGGAAGAGGTCAAAGCAGAAATTGACGAGGCAGTGAAAGATCTGGAATCCATGCCGCCTGCCAATGTCAGCGATATGTATGATTATATGTTTGAAGAGCCGACATGGACGATCGAACAGCAAAAGGAAGCGTATATGAATTTTCTGCGGGGGGATATGTGATGGTGATGCATACAAAGACACATCAGCTGACACCGGTTCAGGCGATTACCGATGCCCTGCGGACTATGCTAGAAGAGCGGGAGAATGTTGTCGTGTTCGGAGAAGATGTCGGGAAAAATGGAGGCGTCTTCCGGGCAACAGACGGACTGCAAGCGACGTTCGGGGAGAAGCGGGTGTTTGATACGCCATTAAGTGAATCAGGCATTGTCGGCACGGCCATTGGGATGGCGATGAACGGGCTTTTGCCTGTTGCAGAAATCCAATTTATGGGCTTTATTTATCCGGCGTATGATCAGATCATGACACATGCGACAAGAATGCGCTATCGTTCAAAGGGTGCCTTTACGGTGCCGATGGTAATCCGCACGCCTTACGGAGCAGGTGTGAGAGCGCCGGAAATTCATTCGGACAGCATGGAAGCATTGTTTACACATATGCCGGGCATCAAGGTCGTCTGCCCGTCCAATCCATATGAAGCGAAAGGGCTTTTGATTGCGGCGATTGAAGATCCGGATCCTGTTTTGTTTCTGGAGCCGCTGCGGTTATACCGGGCTTTTCGCGGCGAGGTGCCTGAGGGCAAATATGACATTGAACTCGGCAAAGGCACGCTGCTGCAGGAAGGAGCCGATGTCACGATCATTGCCTGGGGGGCGATGGTGCCCGTTGTGAAAGAAGCTGCAGAGCAGGCGGAGAAAAATGGCATCACGTCTGATGTCATCGATTTGCGCACACTTTATCCGCTTGATAAAGATATTATTTCTGAATCGGTGCAGAAAACCGGCCGGTGTGTCGTTGTTCATGAAGCGCCAGCTGCGGGCGGGCTCGGAAATGATATTGTATCGCTTATTAATGATACATCGTTTTTATATATGAAAGCACCGGTTGAGCGGGTGACCGGGGCAGATATTCATGTTCCATTCTGGGCGCTGGAAGACCACAATCTCCCCACACCGGAACGTGTTATGGCGGCGATCCGCAGCGTTATCCATTTTTAGGAGGTGGCATTATTGGTTGAGATAAAGTTGCACGATATTGGTGAAGGGATGACAGAGGGAGAGGTCCTCACCTATTTGAAAAAAGAAGGCGATCATGTTGAACAAGATGAGCCGATTGTGGAATTGCAGACAGACAAAATGGTGACCGAGTTAACAGCACCTGTGACAGGCACGATCAAGGACATTTTCATTGCGGAAGGAACGACCATTTCGGTTGGTACAACGATTCTCACGATTGAAGCAGCAGACACCGCGCCAAAAACAGAGCATCCAGCCGGAGAACAGCCAAATCACCGAATGCCCGCTTCCCATCGTGCTGACAGGCAGTCATCGGCAAAGCAAAAGCCGATTCATGTAAGCGGCCCGAAGCGAATTATTGCGGCCCCGTATACTCGAAAAGTGGCGAGAGAACTCGGTGTTGATATAGAATTGGTCGAAGGGACCGGTAAAAACGGACGGGTTACGGTCGAAGATGTCCAGATGTTTGCCCGAACAGGAGAAAGTGCGGCTGCAACAATGGCTGCCGAAGACGCAACAAAACCAGCCCCCGCAAAGGAAAAACAGACATCTGATGACAAGATAGACGAGGCCATTATTCCGTTTACAGGCCGCCGCCGGCAAATCGCCAAAAAAATGGCCCAATCGATCTACACCATTCCGCATGTCCATCATATGGAAGAAATGGATATGACCGAACTACTGGAAATCAGAAAAGACCTCCAAGCGGATGTGTCAGTCGCTGCCTTTTTCGTTAAGGCGCTCACCATCGCATTGCAAGATTATCCCATTTTCAATGCTCAACTTGATGAAGAAAAAGAAGTTATCCGGCTGGCAAAAAACGTGCACATAGGCATAGCTGCAGACACAGAAGAAGGATTGATCGTCCCGGTGATTCAGCATGCGGATCAGAAGTCCATTCTCGCTATCCATAAGGAAATGAAGGAGCTTATGGCAAAAGCGCGGGAAAATCAATTGACACCAAAAGAAATAACCGGAAGCACTTTTACCGTCAGCAATGTCGGACCGATGGGCAGTATTGGAGCAACACCGATTATCAATTATCCGGAAGTCGGCTTGATGGCCTTTCATAAAACGAAAAAAATGCCTGTTGTCGGTGACAATGATACCATTGTCATCCGGTCGATGATGAATGTGACATTCACATTTGACCACCGGGTGGCCGATGGCGGAAAGGCTATTGCGTTCACCAATCGATTGAAAGCATTGCTTGAGGTGCCCCAATCAATGCTCATCGAACTCGTTTAAAAGTAAAAAAGGAGAGGTTCCGATGTTTCGTATAAAAAGTGAGCAAATGCCCCCTTTGGCAGAGGCTGTCATCATCATCCTGGCTGTGATCTTTGTGATAGGGGTCAGTATTATTTATTTTGAAGCACCCCCGCATATTCCTTTAACGATTGCCTTGCTGCTATTAATCATTTACGGGATCATTAAAAATATTCCTTATGCCAAATTGCAAGAAGGATTTGCCGAAGGGGCTACATCTGGAATGGGGGCTGTCTTTCTCTTCTTTATGATCGGTATTTTAATCGCCTCCTGGATTTATAGCGGCACCATTCCGACGCTGATTTACGCCGGATTTGAATTGGTGTCACCCAGTTATTATTATGCCATCGTCATGGTCGTTACAGCTATTGTAGGGGTTTGTGTCGGGAGTTCGCTGACGACAGTGGCAACAGTCGGTTTGGCTTTTATCGGGATTTCCCAGGCCTTGGATATTTCCCTTGCCATGACCGCCGGTGCAATTGTATCAGGGGCATTTTTTGGCGATAAGATGTCCCCGCTTTCCGATACAACGAATATGGCGTCTACGATTCTTGATGTCGATCTGTTTGAGCATATAAAAAACATGATGTGGACAACCGTTCCGGCATTTTTGATGGCATTAGTGATTTTCGGCTTTATGTCACCGGAAATCTCGGCAGCCGACTTTGGCGATATGGCATTGTATCAGCAAGGGCTGTTGGATACCGGCATGATTCACTGGTATAATGCGGTCATCCCGCTCGCTGTATTGGTTGTCTTTTCCATCTTTAAAGCTCCGGCCTTATTGTCCCTTGCAGCCGGCGCATTCAGTGCGATTCTTGTTTCATTCGTCCATGCGATGCCATCCGTCGGGGAATTGTTCGGCATCCTGTTTTCAGGCTATGTATCTGAGACAGGTGTTGAAGAAATCGATGAATTGCTGACACGCGGCGGATTGGAGAGTATGTTTTCCACAATTGGCATTATTTTGCTTGCGTTAGGGCTGGGCGGCTTGCTGTTTAAACTCGGGCTTGTGCCCAGATTGTTCGCCTCGATTGAGAATATGCTGCGGACGGTCAAGTCGGTCATCATTGGTTCAGCCCTGAATGCTATCGGTGTTAACATACTCGTCGGCGAGCAGTATCTGTCTATTCTTTTAACGGCCGAAACATTCCAGCCGCAGTTTCAGAAGGTTGGCCTGGCTAATAAAAATTTATCAAGGGTATCCGAGGATGCAGGGACAGTCATAAACCCGCTCGTTCCATGGAGCGTATGCGGTGTCTTTATCACCAGTGTCCTAGGCGTGCCGACGATTGAGTATTTGCCATTTTCGTTTTTCTGTCTGCTAAGTCTCGTTCTGACTATTATCGCAGGCATAACCGGTAAAACATTGACTTATACGAAGGCTGTCCCGGTGGATGCGCCAGCGGCAGAATCGCCGGATCAGAGTGAAATGGGGTAGCGATTTTAGATAATCATTAAGGGAATCTATGCGATATCATTTATTTGAGTAATCAAATATCTGTGTGCATACGATGAAGTGAGAGGAAAGTTGGGAAGCATCCCCCTTTCCTCTCGATTTTTTTGATCTGTCATCAATTACTTTCGTGTTATAACGTCGTGTTTAAGATGTAACGAATGAGGTGTTAGCGACCCGGGAAGAACTTTAGAATACTACCAAACATCTGCATTCCATTTAATTCTGATCGGCTGTTATCTTTTCTCTCAGTCCCGTTATCCCGTCAGCGTCAGATTTTGAAGATGACAAGGATTTGATTTTTTGAGATGGGAAATGGATATAAATAATCAATCCGTCCCTCATTTTTATAAAAAAGGTTTTTTTATTGTATAGCAGTTCCATCATTAAAAAATACGGCGATTCAATACTTATTTCCTCACAAGTAGAATGTGATCCTGCCCAGCAGTCACTTCTTTAGTTTCTGTTACATTTATTTGTTGCATTTCAGCTGTATTGGTAATGATCACCGGTGTAACGACACTTTCTGCTTTAGATTTAATTATATTCATTTCAAATGTTATTAATTTGTCCCCTGGGTTCACTTTATCACCTTCATGGACGTGTGATATGAATCCTTCCCCATTAAGACGAACAGTTTCAAGTCCGATATGAATAAGTATTTCCATACCATTTTCGGTTTCCAATCCAATCGCATGTTTAGTCTGAAATAGTTGTACGATTTTCCCCTTAACAGGTGCTAAAACTGTTTCAATGACGGGTTCAATCGCGACTCCATCTCCCATCATTTTTTGGGAAAATACGGGATCTGGCACATTTTCCAAAGGAATAACTTTCCCAGTTAATGGTGCAAAAATAGCGACCTCTTTTTCTGCTTCTTTTTTACCGAATAATTTCTTAAGCATTGATTAATCCTCCAATAATGTGACTTCTGGTATGTGCTAATATATTTGGTCATCACCGTTTCGGGATGAAATGAATTTGAACGAATATTTATGCGGGTGGAAATATACTTTTGAATATTCAAAAACAGTTCCATTTTGAAATGTTGAATAAGCTTCCAGAAACAATAAAGGATCGTTTTTATCGATATTAAAGTAATTCAATATTTCTTTGTGAGGTATTCGCGGTATAAGTTTACCGTAACGTCTATCAATTTTATAACCCTTTCCGCTGATATATTCGTATTTCGATCGTTTCATTACATCAATGGATAAATCTGGGAAAAGATCTACCGGCAAAAATGATTCTTCAAGTATGAGCGGTTCATAATCCGCAAGTCGTAGGCGTTTAATGTAATACACTTTTTTGTCTAAATCCATATGCAAATACGTCTGAGCATCCTCGGGCGGGGGCATAATCTGAAACTCAAGAATTTCGTTCGATGGATTATTATCCAGACTATTCATCTCTTCTGTAAACCCTTGCAGTTTTAATATATTATGCTCTATTTTTCCATGACTTATATAAGTGCCGCTTCCTTGAACACGGTAAAGGATGTCTTCATCAACAAGTTGTTTTATAGCTTCCCTTATGGT
>Ga0079226_10002220_pt1 | contig 14976 bp, 14 predicted proteins | sample Poulit2014_FD_76345 | JGI IMG/M metagenome (GOLD analysis project Ga0079226, IMG submission 76345) | Agricultural soil microbial communities from Georgia to study Nitrogen management - Poultry litter 2014 | ecosystem: Environmental > Terrestrial > Soil > Agricultural land | place: USA: Georgia... | reverse complement strand
GGACTCGTTGCCTATGTCACGTGCAGTCCGCATCTGGCAGAGACGCAATTCGTGGTGGAAGACGTGATGCGCGCTCATAAAGATGTGGAGCAAATCGATGCGCGCCAAGTCTTAACGCAAATATCGGTTGAACCGACCACGAGAGAAGATTTTGGTGCCGGACCCGCCGCGCAGTTGTGGCCACATCAGCACGGCACGGACGCCATGTTCCTCGCGCTTCTGAAAAAGAAGGCATAGACTAAGCGCCGTGACGATCCGGATTAGCCCCTCAATTTTAGCCGCCAATTTCGCGTCCTTAGGCACGGAATTGGAATCGATTTCTAACGCCGACATGGTGCATGTTGATGTGATGGACGGCCATTTCGTGCCCAACATTTCCATGGGGCCCGTGGTGGTAGAAGACGTGATTCGCACCTCTCCGGTTCCGGTTGACGCCCACTTGATGGTGGCCGACCCGGACACCTGGGCGCCGCAGTTCGCGGAAATGGGGTCGGCATCCGTGACGTTCCACGCTGAAGCGGCTAAAGCCCCGATTCGTACCGCGCGCGAAGTGCGGAAACTCGGTGCGCGTGCGGGGATCGCGATCTCACCAATGACACCGGTAGAACCACTGCTTGATGTGCTTCCGGAAATCGACATGATCTTAGTGATGACCGTCGAACCAGGTTTTGGTGGTCAGTCCTTCTTGGACGTCACGCTGGAAAAAATCCGCCGCGCCCGTCGAGCCATCAACAACGCCGGGGTAGATGTGTGGATCCAGGTGGACGGTGGCATCGCAGAACCAACGATTGAGCGCGCCGCCGAGGCGGGTGCCGACATGTTCGTTGCCGGTTCGTCCGTGTTTGGTCACGATAACGCGGCTGAACGCGTCGACACCCTGCGCGATTTAGCGGGGCGCCACTTCTGCCACGACGTTTAACGTCTCCAAGGTCGCCAAGACCGCTTCCATCGCTTCGGCACCCTTATCTTCTTTAGAATCGGGCAGCCCGGCGCGATCTAAGGCTTGTTGCACCGTGTCGACGGTGAGGAGACCAAACCCCACGGGAATGCAGTGGGATCGAGCCACATCGGTTAAACCAAGAGTGGCGCTTTGACACACGTAGTCAAAGTGAGGGGTCTCACCTCGCACAACCACACCGAGCGTCACGACGCCGTCCGCACCGCTGCGAGCTGCTTGTTCGGCGGCAACGGTGAGCTCAAAACTCCCCGGCACGCGCACGAGCTGAACGTCTGCGCCGCTTTCTGTTCCCACTGAGGTGGCGCCAGCGATCAGGGCGTCCATTATTTGGGTGTGCCACTGGGAAGCAATGACAATAATGCGATAAGGCTCCCCGTCAGCTTTCACACCGGATACTGCGAGTTTTGGTGCACCATCCCCGCTCATGGCAAGACTCCTTCAACTGGTTGTTCATATGTGTGACCAAGACGTTCGGCCTTGGAACGTAAGTATTTTTCGTTATGTGCGCTGACGCCCACATACAGCGATTCCCGTTTCGTCACCGTGACTTTGTAGTTCTCCAACGCCGTGACTTTTTCCGGGTTATTCGTGAGCAAGGTGATGTTCGTTAACCCCAGGTTGTGCAAGATTGCCGCGGCGGCAGAGAATTCTCTACTATCAACGGGTAACCCCAATTCCACATTCGCATCGACGGTGTCTAGACCGCCATCCTGGAGAGCGTAGGCAGCGATCTTCTGTGTCAGCCCAATGCCGCGCCCCTCGTGTCCACCTAAGTAGACGATGGCTCCGCCTCGCTCAGAAACCACGCGCATGGCTTGGTTGAGTTGCGGGCCACAGTCGCAGCGAAGAGATGATAAGGCATCTCCTGTTAAGCATTCAGAATGCACACGAACTACCGGCTCAGCGCTTTCATGCTCTGCTACCAGCGCGGCGTGCTCCACGCCCGTTGCTTCATCCCGGTAGCCATAGAGGGTGAAGGTTCCGTGCGCGGTGGGTAGGGACGCGCGAGCTATGGGAGTGATGCGCGGCGTTGAATGAGTGGATGGTGCGACCGGATCAACTGCGTTGGTGACACCATTTTGTTTCGATGATGAATCAGCCAGATAGTTAGCCATTTCATCGATGGTTAAAATCGGCAAATCGTATTTTTGGGCTAGTTCATCGGCAGCGTCAGCGCGCATTACTGGCCCATGATCGTGCACAAGCTCGCTGATCACCCCGACTTCAGAAAGCCCCGCTAGCCGGCACAGGTCGACGGCTGCTTCCGTGTGACCGCGACGGGTTAATACGCCGCCGTCTTTAGCTCGTAGCGGGAACACGTGTCCGGGGCGCTGTAAGTCTTCAGCGCGGGCCGAGGGATCATCAAGGACTCGAATAGTTTTGAGCCGGTCCGCCGCAGAAATCCCGGTCGTGATGTCTGAAGACGCATCAACACTCACGGTGTATGCCGTGCGGTAGGGGTCTTCGCTGTTGCGCACCATGAAGGGCAGTCGCAGCGCATCCGCGCGTTCTTCAGTGAGAGGAACGCAGATAACTCCCGATGAGTGCCGGATGGTCCATGCCAACCATTCTTCGGTCATGGTCTGCGCGGCGGCAATAACGTCGGCCTCGTTTTCACGACCCTCATCGTCTAAAACAATGACGGGTTTGCCTGCTTTAAGTGCCGCTACTGCTGCGCTGATGCGAGGTGGAAGAGGTGATGTAATGGTCATTGTGAGGTCACCAGCCGTTCGATGTATTTTGCAACCACGTCAACTTCGATATTTACTTTCGTTCCCACCCGCAGGTCAGATAAGGCGGTTTCAGCCAAAGTGGTGGGAATGAGGGAGACCCCGAACGTGACTCGGTCCTCCTGATCGGTGACGGTCGTGAGCGTGAGCGATGTGCCGTTTATGGCTATAGAGCCCTTATTGACTAGGTAGTGACCCAAACGGCGAGGGAGTTGGAAAAAATAGTTCGTCCATTTTTCTCCCGGTTCAATGGCGACGACTTCGGCTGTGCCGTCGACGTGCCCCTGCACGATGTGTCCATCGAAGCGTCCAGTTGCCGGTAGCGCGCGCTCCAAGTTGACGCGGGTTCCTACCTGATATGAACCGATCGTGGTGTGTTTTAAGGTTTCAGCCATGACGTCGGCAACGAAATAGGTGGCGGAGAAGTCGGCCGCTGTTAAACACACACCGTCAACAGCGATCGATGCTCCGTGGGTTAATTCACGCAGCGCGCTGTGAGCGGTAATGGTTAATCTGGCCGAGTCGGGAAGATGTTCAATCGCGGCAACGCGCCCGATATCAGTGATGATTCCCGTGAACATGATCATCCTTTCGAGTTGTTCCATGTGCCGGGGACGGCGCTGGGTAGGTGATCAGGACTGGGGGTCATCACCAGCAGCAGGTCGGGGGATAGGTCTAGGAAGAAGTGGCGGTGCCACCGGGAAATGTCGTCCATGGTGGTGGCGCCGAAATCAGCGATTGCGGTGTGGCCGGACCCCAGGTAGGCGGGAGCCAGGTAATGATGGATTTCATCGATGAGATTGGCCGCGAACAGCGCAGAAATTAGGGTGGGCCCACCTTCAACAACGAGGTGCCTTACTCCACGTTCATACGCTTGGTCCAACACATTGTGGACGTCGTGGCTCGCCACATGCAGTACCTCGCCTCCGTAGCCGCGCAATCGGGCGTCGGCGGGGATTTCACGTTTGCCCACCACGATGCGCAGTGGCTGATAGGCGATGGGGAGTGGTCCGTGTTCGTCGCGGGCAGTTAGTGACGGGTTATCCGCGGCAACAGTTCCCGTTCCCACAGCGAGCCCGTCGGTAAAGGCGCGCACTTGGTGGCTGTGGATGCGAGCGCAAGACGAGGTAATCCATCGGCTGGAGCCGTCGCTGGCAGCGACTTGTCCATCGGCCGTCGTTGCCAGTTTTACGGTGACAAATGGACGCTTTCGGCCCACCGCCGTGACCCACGGGTGGAGGAGTCGCTGCGCATCATGCAGTGTCTGCGCGATGTCAGGTGATTCAAAAGTGTCGGCAATTTCGTGGGGGCCAAAAACTTCCACTCCCGCGGCGCGGAGAAGCTGTGCGCCGCCACCGGCGCCTGAAGGATCCTGGACAAGATAGAACACTCGGGAAATGCCGGCAGCAATAATCGCCTCCACACACGGCGGAGTTTTACCCGTATGGGAGCACGGCTCTAGGGTGACGATCATCGTTTGTTTCGCCACAGCGCTACCTTGCTCACTCGCGACAGCCAGCGCCGCCGCCTCCGCGTGCGCCGCTCCCGCCTCATGGTGGTGAGCTGAAGCAGTAACGTGCGCCTCGTCGTCCACAATCAATGCTGCGACACGCGGATTAGGACACGGAGATGCCGAGTTTCCAGCCAGTTTTAAAGCGCGCTGAAATAGCGACGTGAGTGCTGATGAAGTAAGCACCGCATTCCCTCCCGAAGTGAATCAACACACTCCGGGGCATATGCGATAAAAGCCTGAAAAATAGGCAAAAATCGTTAACGTGCTGCCTCCCATCCGGACTGTAACCGTCGGTCTTGGAATTTCACCAAATCAACCGCTAACTGGATGTCAACGGGTCGCGGACTATCACCGCCGGTTCGGAGTTTCACCGACCCCGGAGCACGCACTTGCACATACATCATTGCACACCCTCTAGGCTTAGGGGTCGTGAAGACGTTCGAAGAGCTGTTTGCCGAGTTAGCTGAGAAGCAACGCACCCGCCCAGAAGGGTCCGGGACCGTGAAGCAACTAGATGCTGGCGTCCATGCAATAGGCAAGAAAATAGTGGAAGAAGCTGCCGAAGTGTGGATGGCAGCTGAATATGAATCAGATGAGCGAACTGCCGAAGAAGTTTCGCAGTTGCTCTACCACCTCCAAGTGCTGCTGCTCGCCCGCGGGCTCAGCCTCGAAGACGTCTACCGCCACCTGTGAGGAGAACCATGCTGCGCATAGCAGTACCCAATAAGGGCGGACTGTCGGAACCCGCATCACAAATGCTGAGTGAAGCGGGATACCGGCAGCGCAGCCACCGTCGTGAACTCGTCCTCGTCGACGAAGCTAATAGTGTTGAATTTTTTTTCCTGCGGCCACGTGACATTGCCGTATACGTGGGATCCGGAACAGTGGACGCCGGTATCACCGGCCGCGACCTACTGCTGGATTCAGGAGCGGCAGCAGAAGAGCATTTAGGGCTGCAATTTGGCGGATCAACATTCCGTTACGCGGCTCCGCCGGCTAATGTGTCAACAATTGAAGAATTAGACGGTAAACGGGTTGCCACTTCATACCCAGTGCTGGTGGACAACCACCTAAAATCTCACGGCGTTAACGCCGACGTTGTGCGCCTTGACGGGGCAGTAGAAACAGCGGTGCGACTAGGTGTTGCTGAAGCAGTCGCCGATGTTGTCTCCACCGGATCTACGCTCCGGGCTGCCGGCCTGGAAATCTTCGGTGAACCCATTTTGGAGTCCGAAGCCGTCCTGATCCGCCGCGCCGGAGAAGAACCCGAGGGCCTGAATATTCTCACGCGCCGTTTACGCGGAGTCCTTCTTGCCCAGCAGTACGTACTGATGGACTACGTCGTCCCCGTCGATTTGATGGAACGCGCAGCGGCAGTAACTCCCGGCTTGGAATCACCAACAGTGTCTTCACTGCATGAGGGGCGCTCAGTAGCTGTTCGCGTCATGGTCGACTCTCGGGAAACAAACCGCGTGATGGATGAACTGTATGAAGTGGGAGCCCGCGCGATACTGGTGACATCAATTCACGCGTGCCGCATTTGATCGTGTAGGAATCATCGTTAAATGTATGAAACTTTCCGGCCCCGAAAAACAGTAACCGTCGCGATCATCGTCTCGGCGCTACTGCTTGCGTGGGAAGCCCTGCTGTTTTGGATCATTTTCTTTGACGATGAGGGAGTACCTTTCGACGCCACAGTCCTCGCCTTTATTGGATTAGGGGGACTGTGGCTCATTTATCGCCACGCTTCTGTTCGAGCCGACGTGGACCGAAATGGTGTTGCCATACGCAACTTGCTCAGAAAAAGGTATTTGCAATGGCCGCAAATCCTGCAGGTGCGGCTAGGGGAGCGCTCCTGGGTTCAACTAGATCTAGCAGATGGTTCCACCATTGCCGTGATGGCAATTCAGCGCGCTGATGGTGAACACGGGCAACAGGAAGCCCGTCGATTGGCCACGCTGGTACAAAAATACGGAACCGCGCCTGAAGAGTAACTTCTTCCATCATTTGACATTTTCTGCCACGAAGCCGTGTACTAGTATAATCGAACACACGTTCGAATATGGGTGTAGTTACGTACTGACTGAACAGGTCGTGGTGAGGAAATGTCAGGTGCAAACGCTGCCACTTCACAGGCGCACAAAGAACAAAAAATAGCTCTTGCCCGATCAGTACTGGCCAAAGCAGAGGCCGCACACGGGACCAGGGCCAACACTCTGGGGGCCGCCACTCTTCCAGTTGCCAGCGAGCTGTCATTTCTATTACCTCACCAGGGCATTAAAAGCGGTTCAGTAATGGGGTATGAAGGTGCAACCTCACTGCTTTTAGCGCTCCTATCTCGTCCCTCCCAAGAAGGAGTGTGGTGCGCGGTAGTCGGATTTCCACACCTCAATGCTCTTGCCGCAGCAGAAGCAGGAGTTGATTTACAAAAACTAGCGCTTATTCCTCATTCGGGCTCAGAAAGTAGTCGTATCGTAGCGACACTGGTTGACGGCTTTGATCTCGTCGTGGTGGGCAAAGAAACTTGCGAAAACCATTTAAATACTCGAGCGAAACGGCAAATAAACGCCCGTGTTAAAGAGCGGGGTGCCACGTTATTCGCCCTGGGGAGTTGGCCAGAAACAGACGTTGTCATGAACTCTCGAATTGCTTCCTGGCACGGTGTGGGCCGAGGGCATGGACACTTAACTAAACAAGACCTCATTGTGGGGCGCGGCGGCCGTGGAGCAGCGCAACGGTCCCTTACAGCTCACTTAACCCTGCCTTTGGCGGATGCATAATAAATGCTGGCCCTACGACTGGCTGCTTTATGGGTTCCCGATTGGCCGGTATTGGCTGCTACCCATCAGCAGCGACTCTCCGAACATCTACCGGTCGCCACAGCAAACGCGCGTGAAGTGACAGCAGTTTCTGCTGTTGCTCGTCGTCGGGGTGTGCGCCGCGGAATGAAGGTGCGCACCGCGCGCGCTATATGCCCTGAAGTGGAATTAATTACTGACGATCCGGTTCGAGATGTTCGACTATTTGAACAGGTTGCTCTTGCCGTCGATCAGGTAGCTGCTGGCGTTGAAATCATTCGTCCAGGACTCTTAGTTTTGCCTGCTTTCGGTGCTGTACGGCACGTGGGCGGTGAAGAAGAACTAGCGCAGTCTTTAGTGAACTCTGTTGCTCAACACACGGGGTGGGAGAGCGCTGTGGGAATTGCTGAGGGATTGCTCGGAGTCGTTAGTGCTGCTCGACGCAGCCACCTTGTTCCGCCGGGAGAAACGGCCGACTTTCTATACGCCTTACCCATCTCGGAATTAATGACCTCGGGAATTACCAGCACCGGACAGTCAGAGATAACAGAATTTGTTGACCTGCTGCTTCGACTGGGCATCCGCACACTGGGGCAGTTTGGCTCACTACCCATCGGTGATGTCACGGCACGCTTTGGACAACTCGGCCAGTGGGCTCACCGGTTAGTGACCGGCCGTGACACTCACGTGATCAGTGTCGAGCGGCCTGAAGATGACATCACGGTGAACCTTGTTATTGACCCGCCAGCGCAGCGTGTTGATCAGGCAGCATTTGCCGCTAAACAAGCAGCTGGCTATTTGCACTCTCGCTTAATCACCGGCGGGCTAACCTGCGGTCGTATCTCTATTTTAGTGCGCACTACTGAGGAGCAAATCCTGGAGAGAACCTGGCGACATGAAGGGGAACTGGGTGTTGAAGAGATAACAAATAGGGTGCGCTGGCAGTTAGAAGGGTGGATTGATGGCCGCAGTGGTTTAACCCCTACAGCAGCGATGGAAGAAATCATCCTAACGGCTCTAGACGTTCACGCCGCGGGCGTGTTCCAAGCGCACCTGTGGGGAGGAGAAAGCCAAAAAGACCATAAGGCACATCGAACGTTGACTCGGGTTCATCATTTACTGGGAACGCAGGGCGTGTATCTACCGGTCATCGAAGGAGGGCGCACACCCCGGCACCGAGTTCGACTATCCGCGTGGGGAGATGAAAACACCTCGATACGAGATCCTCAGCAACCGTGGCCTGGAAAAATACCGGCGCCAGAACCAACGCTGGTGTTTTCCCCTCCTCAAGAGATCATCGTTACTGATAACGCGAGGGGAGAGATTTCCCTTTCACCTCGTGGAGAACTTCCCCGCGAACCTCACTGGTTAACACCTAAAGCAGGGGGAGGAGTGAAAAGGCAGTTTCGCAAGATCGTGGGATGGACAGGCCCCTGGCACGTTGATGAGCGGTGGTGGGAGGGAGAAGCACCCCGGTCACATTTTCAATTCGTATTAGAAGACCAGCGGGCTGTGCTGGCGGTTTTTAGTCAGAACACGTGGATGATCGAGGCCTGCTATGACTGACATACCGTATGCGGAACTCCATGCCCACTCGGCATACAGTTTTTTGGACGGCGCTAGCCACCCCGAAGAGTTAATCGCCGAAGCTGCGCGGTTAGAACTTTCTGCTCTAGCGCTGACGGACCATAACGGACTTTATGGTGTTGTTCGTTTCGCAGAAGCAGGACGGCGCATTAACTTTCCCACCATTTTCGGGGCTGAACTCACCCTAGAACAACCAGAAGTTGTGACGGGGACACCTGACCCCCAGGGAAAACATTTGATGGTTTTAGCACGTGGTGTTGCTGGGTATAGAAAACTAGCCCGCGCTATTTCACAGGCACATTTGGCGACTAAAGAAAAAGGTCGAGTCGCGTTCACGGTAGAAGACCTCGCAGAGCAAGCTGGGGGTGACTGGCTGATTTTAACGGGGTGCCGCAAAGGCCTAGTACCGCAAGCATTAGCGAAGGGCATCGAACCGGCAGAAGAAGAGTTGCGTAACTTACGTTCATTATTTGGCGCGGAGAATGTTGCTGTTGAACTCATGGATTCCCATGATCCACTCGATGGAAAGAAATGGGAGCAGTTGCAGTTCTTGGCAGATAAATTAGACCTTCCCGCCGTTGCCACCGGAGGGGTACACCATGCCCAACCACAGCAACACCGCTTAGCAACTGCGTTGGCTGCATTGCGTGCTCGTCGCTCCCTAGATGACATGGATGGTTACCTTCCCGCGGCAAGCCGACATTTGCGTTCTCCAGCAGAGATGCAACGCCGCTTCTTTCAACACCCGCAGGCGCTGCATACTGCCCACCATTTGGGGATGGAGTGCGCTTTTGATCTTTCGCTCGTTGCTCCGCAACTTCCTCCCTGGCCAGTTCCTACGGGACACGATGAAATGTCATGGCTTAGAGAACTTGTGCGACGTGAAGCACTTCATCGATATGGGCCGCCAGAGGCGCCGTGGGTGCCGGGGGCTTATCAAAAACTGGCTCATGAACTAGACATCATTGAGCACCTGGGGTTTGCGGGCTACTTTTTGATCGTTCACGACATCGTTGATCAGTGTCGTCAGCGGGGAATCCTGTGCCAGGGGCGCGGATCCGCTGCCAATTCAGCCGTATGTTTTGCGCTGGGAATTACTGCTGTTGATGCAGTGCGTCACGGACTGTTATTTGAACGTTTCCTCTCACCAGAACGTGACGGTCCTCCAGATATTGATGTTGATATCGAAGCGAAGCGACGAGAAGAAATTATCCAGTATGTTTACCAGCGTTACGGTCGAACCCATGCCGCGCAGGTCGCAAATGTCATTACCTATCGTCCGCGCTCAGCCATACGAGATGCGGCGCGAGCTTTAGGACACGATGTGGGGCGTCAAGATGCGTGGAGTAAAAATATTGAACGCTGGTCACCGCTAGAACAGCAGCAAGAAGAAAAAGAAATCCCGGCAAGCGTGCTGGATTTAGCAAGAGAACTGGAGCGACTCCCGCGGCATTTAGGCATCCACACCGGCGGGATGGTGATTTGTGATCGTCCCATCATTGAAGTGTGTCCCGTGGAGTGGGCGCGCATGGAAGGGCGCACCGTTTTGCAGTGGGATAAAGATGACTGTGCCGATGCTGGATTAGTGAAGTTCGACCTCTTGGGGTTGGGAATGCTGACCGCTTTGCGCATCGCTTTCGACTTTATTGCTGAACATGAAGGGAAATCTTTCAATTTAGCAAGTATTCCCCAGGAAGACCCTGCCGTGTATGACCTGTTGTGCGCTGCCGACACGGTGGGGGTTTTCCAAGTGGAATCACGGGCTCAAATGGCCTCTTTGCCGCGTCTACGTCCGCGCTGTTTTTATGACATTGTGGTCCAAGTTGCTCTTATTCGTCCCGGACCAATTCAAGGTGGATCAGTCCACCCCTATATTCGTCGCGTTCGCGGACAGGAACCCATAACCTACCTGCACCCTTTACTGCGCTCGGCGTTAGAAAAAACGAAGGGGATCCCACTCTTTCAAGAGCAGTTGATGCAAATGGCAGTCGATGTTGCGGGTTTTACGGCCGCGGAGGCGGATCAACTGCGACGCGCTATGGGATCGAAACGCTCTATAGAACGAATGGAAGAACTCCGAGAGCGACTATTTTCTGGTATGGCCCAACGTGGCATCACCGGCGAAGTGGCTGAAGAAATCTTTACGAAATTGCAGGGATTTTCGGACTTTGGTTTCCCAGAATCCCACGCATTTAGTTTCGCGTACTTGGTGTATGCCTCAGCATGGCTAAAAGTACATCATCCGGCTCCCTTTTATGCGGCATTACTTGCCGCCCAGCCCATGGGATTCTATTCCCCGCAGTCTTTGGTGGCTGATGCTCGTCGTCACGGTATTACGACTCTGCGTCCCTGCGTAGAACACTCAGAAGAAAAGGCAACGGTCACTCAACTTAAAAATGGTGAATTGGGGGTTCGTATGGGGTTGAGCTCAGTGAAGGGTATGGGGGAGGAACCGGCGAAAACAATAGTGGCAGAACGTCAGAGAAATCCGTTTCGCGACGCTATCGACCTAGCGCGCCGCACAGGAGTGACTCGTTCACATCTTGAAGCCTTAGCTACCGCCGGGGCTTTAGAAACTTTCGGAATTTCGCGTCGTGAAGCGCTGTGGCAGGCCGGTGCTGCCGCTCAAGAAACTCCAGACCGACTGCCCGGAACAGCAGTGGGAGTACACGCGCCCATGCTGCCGGGAATGAGTGATCTGGAACGAGATGTAGCTGACATGTGGGCGACAGGGGTTTCTCCTACGACGTATCCCACTGAACATCGCCGAGAAGAGTTACAAGCTCGCGGGATTCTTCGTGTTGTGGATGCGATGGGTGTTGAATCTGGCCGGCGGGTGAAAGTCGCGGGCGTGGTGACACATCGGCAGCGCCCGGCGACCGCGGTGGGAGTAACTTTTTTAAGCGTAGAAGATGAAACCGGCTTGTTGAACGTGGTGTGTTCCACGGGATTTTGGGCTCGTTTTCGACAAATCGCGCGGGGGAGTCGGGCAGTAGTTGTCCGCGGAATTGTTGAAAGTGCAGATGATGCCGTGAACTTAGTTGCAGACCACATTGAGGCATTCGACCTTTATGTGGCTGGGAAGTCGCGTGACTTCCGGTAGGGAAGTTCGGTAGAACAGCCGAGGTTTAAGCGCGGAGCGTTTTTTGGTGTTCTCGCAGTCGACAATAAACCGCCCACATGACCGCAACTATGGGCACCGCAACGATTGCACCCACCACTCCAGCCAGAATCGTTCCGGCGGCCACCACAATCGCCACGATCACTGGGTGAAGGCTCACCTGTTTCCCCATGACGAGCGGCTGCAAAATATTGCCTTCAAACTGGCCGATTAACACAATCAGCCCCATTGAGACCAGCGCAATGACGGGGCCGCGAGCCGCTAGAGCCACCACGGTGGCGATCGCCATGGCTAAAGGGGAACCGATGAGGGGAATGAACGTACCGATGAAGACCAAAAGCCCCAGCGGAAAAGCGAGGGGAACCTGCAGAATCCACAGTGCAATCGCTGCCAACAGGCCGTTTGTTGCAGAGACAATGAAGATTCCGCGCGTGTACCCGGCGAAAGTGTCCCAGGCAGCCTGTCCGCCGATCTGCCATCCGGCGCGTGCCTTGCCCGGGAGCTGATCCAAAAACCAGCGCCACATGGTTTTACCGGAATAGATGAAGAACAGCGCGCAAAATACAGCGAGGGCTAATCCGATGAAAACGTGCCCAACTGCGCCCGCGCTGTTTAGAGCCTGGCTTAAAATATTGCTGCGGTTATCAAAAAGCCAGTCTTGACCGGACTGCAGCGCATCGGAAATATCGGCACCGGTTATCGGGATGGGGCCGCGCTCAACCCACGAGCCAATTTCTTCAATACCTTCACTGAACTTTTGCCCCAACTCTTGTGCTTGGGAAGCAATTGAGACTCCGATGAACACCAAGAGCCCCAAGATCGCTGCCGTTGCTGAGAGTAAAGAAATCAGGACCGCCAGCCAGCGAGGCATCAAACGATCTAATAAATCCACCATCGGACGCAGTACCGCTGTGGCGACGATGGCGACAAACAGCGCCACAAAGACGAATTGTAAAAGTCCCGCTATGACCGCCAAGAGGTAAATGATTGTTCCCACAACGAGGATTCGCCACGAGTACCCGGCGCTGGTGCGCAGCCACTGCGGCGTCTGGTCGTTACCGACCGGTTCCTCTTTAGACCTGGGTGACAGGCCAGCAACTTTCCCGTGGACCAGATTTTGCGGCCTCTCCCGCGAGGGGCCGTTGATGGGAGCCGACATGCACCTACCCCTTTTGTTCGGAAGTTTTAAAGCAGTGAATGCCAGCGATCTTTCCAGGGAATTTCAACTTCCAAAGTGGCCGAAAGCGATAACAGTGCTTTTTCTTGCCCGACACCGGCGCCGATTAACACGCCGAAGGGAAGTTCATTCTTACTCCCTTCAACCTTCGCCCAGTGCAGTGGCAGTGAAATTGCTGGCGCACCGGTTAAGTTCCACAGGCTGCTCCACGGAGTGAAAGCTTTTTGTGCTGCAAAGTCCGCATCGGGGTCTTCATCGTTTCGAATTGAACCCACAGGCGCGGGCGGTTGAGCCAGTGAAGGACAGACGATCATGTCAAAATCTGCCCAATTTTGCGCCGTCTGTCGAGTAATGCGCTGCGCGGCAGTGATGGCTTCGAGAAGTTCTAACGCCGTCACTTTCTTCCCGGCCTCACGAAGAGAACGGGTTAGGGGTCGCAGCAGGTGTTCATTTTCCTTCGGGATGGGAGCGGAGGCCGCCATTGTTGACCACATTGCAACAAAAGGATCCCACTGCTCGGGCGTCACGGGCGGCGTGGTGCGTTCAACGTGATGGCCTAAGCCTTCTAAGACCTTCGCGACTTTTTCAGCGCCGGCGATCGCTTCGGGATGCACGGGCGCATCGGCCACCACAATAGGGTCCGTGAGTAGCCCAATTCGCAGCGGCTGAATGTCTTGGTCACACGCAGCCAAATATGAATCGGCGGGGCGCGGCAGGTGATAAACCTCGCCGGGCCAGGGTTTAGAAATAATGTCTAACGCCGCCGCCGTGTCACGGACCGTGCGGGTCAGCGCACCGTCGGTAGATAGTGCGACACCGTCCACATCGAGGGGGCCGTTTGAAATCAGTCCGCGGCTGGGTTTCAGTCCCACCAAGCCACACGCCGAGGCGGGGATTCGAATGGATCCTCCGCCATCTGAAGCGTGGGCGACGGGAACGATGTGTGACGCAACCGCTGCCGCGGCTCCTCCGGACGATCCACCGGCTGAACGGTCAAGGTCCCACGGTGTTCGGGCCGGGGGAGCAACATCGGGCTCGGTGTATGGGGGCAGACCGATCTCAGGTGTGTTAGTTTTGCCCACCATCAGCGTTCCCGCGTCACGCAGCAACTGGACGACGCCGGCATCGACGGGTGCGACATAGTCCTTTAATGCCGCACTGCCGGCCGTGTAGCGAATACCGGCAACCGGCGCAAGATCTTTGATGGGGAAAGGTACCCCGCATAAAGGTGAGATCTTTTCAGACGAGCGTGCCGCCGTCCGCAATTTTTTTTCGGCAACTTTCGCTTGCTCCAACGCCAGATCAGGCGTTGTGGTGATAAAGGCACCCACTGTGGGACCGATTTCGTCCGCACGCTGCGACGTATGCTCCGCAACCTCCGTTGGTGATACGTCACCAGATTGGATGGCGGCACCTAACTCTAATGCTGACAACTCATGAATCTCACTCACGAGAACACCATAGAGCGAAACTGTTTTTATCGCCCCCCGTAGAGTGGGGTGTCGCAGCCGTATCTTTGTATCAAACCTCACACTATGAAGGAGCTGTTCATGACTGCTGATCCCTACCTGTGGTTAGAAGAGGTGGAAGGCGAAGACGCCTTGAAATGGGTAACGCAGCGCAACAGCGAAAAATCAGCGGAGTTGGCGGCTGTCGAGTCATTTACCGAAACTAAGGGTCGGATCAAAGCGGCACTGGATTCGGAAGAGAAAATACCCGCAGTCAGCAAAATTGGTGACTTTTACTATACCTTTTGGCGCGATTCACAACACGAACGCGGACTGTGGCGTCGCACCACGCTCGACTCTTATCGCGGTGAATCACCTGAATGGGAAACGGTTCTCGACATTGATGCGCTCAACGCGGAAGAAGACGAGAACTGGGTGTGGCACGGCGCCAGCATTTTACGTACCGAGACGCCGCGGCGACGGGCGCTGATCTATTTATCTCGCGGGGGAGCGGATGCGTCCGTTACTCGAGAATTTGATCTGGTGAATAAAACCTGGGTTGAAGACGGTTTCAACATTGAGGAATCCAAGGGCGGAGTCTCATGGATCGATGCCGACACACTCTTTGTCTACACCGACTTCGG
>Ga0079226_10002219_pt1 | contig 14978 bp, 13 predicted proteins | sample Poulit2014_FD_76345 | JGI IMG/M metagenome (GOLD analysis project Ga0079226, IMG submission 76345) | Agricultural soil microbial communities from Georgia to study Nitrogen management - Poultry litter 2014 | ecosystem: Environmental > Terrestrial > Soil > Agricultural land | place: USA: Georgia... | reverse complement strand
GCAGCTCTCGGCGGAACGGACCCCGATGCGGTGGCGGCACCCCGGCGACGAGACGGTGCCGCGTGATTCTGGTCGATACCTCGGTATGGATCGACCATCTGCACCATCGCCAGGCCCAGCTCATCAGGTTGCTGGAGAACGACGACGTCGGGTGCCATCCGGCTGTGACCGAAGAGCTTGCGCTTGGCTCGATCAAGGAGCGTACGCGCGTCCTGGGACTGTTGGCCCAGTTGTGGCAGTTCCCCACGGTCAGTCATGACGAAGTGCTCTCGCTCGTGAACGCGCGCCAGCTGTGGGGCAGAGGATTGAGCGCAGTCGATGTTCAGTTGCTCGGCTCGGTCGCACTAGTGCCGGGGGCACAACTGTGGTCACGAGACTCCCGACTCATTGCCGCATGCCGTGAATGCGGTGTGGCCACCTTGGTGGAGCGCTGAGGTGGCCCACACCGGCACGCTGGAACCGCTACGGTGCCGGTGGCCCCTCCGGTGACGAAGACGGATTTGCCTTCCAGCTGCATGACCACCTCCCCAGTACAGCTTTGCTGTCGCTCCTACGCTATGTCTGGGCGATCGACTGCGACTGTGGCCGGAATGCGATCTGTGAGTCACCGGCTGACACTGCGATCTCACCGTGACCGACCTCGACGAACCCGACGAACGAAGCGGTCAGGCCCCACAGTTCGATCACCCCAGGGCGTGGCAGCGCCGTCCAGAAGTCCTGGCCTGACGCTGCTTCAGATCTGGGACCAGTCCATGACCACTTTGGCGCTGTCCGCGCTCTCGGCCGCGGCAAACGCGCTCTGCCAGTCACGAGCGTCGAAGCGGTGCGAGACGATCGAGGCGATCGCGGACGCGAAGGTGTCGCTGCTTTCCAACATCGCCGTCATCGCATTCCAGGTATCGAACATCTCCCGGCCGTAGATGCCCTTCAGTGTCAGCATCCTGGTGACCACCTGTGCCCAATCGATGGCGAACGGCTCACTGGGCAGACCGAGCATCGCGATACGTCCCCCGTTGTTGATGCTCGCGATCATCTCCCGCAGGGCGGCCGGTGCGCCACTCATCTCGAAGCCGATGTCGAAACCTTCGAGCATGTCGAGCGAGGTGAAGGCGTCCTGAATCGCCTCCGGTGTCGAGTGCACCGCGCGGTCCGCCCCCATGTCGAGGGCGAGCCGGAGCCGATCGTCACTGACGTCTGTGGCCACGATGTACCGCGCACTGACATTACGCGCGATGGCGATCGCCATGAGCCCGATCGGCCCGCAGCCCGTGACGAGAACGTCCTCGCCCGCCACGGGAAAGGACAAGGCAGTGTGGACTGCATTGCCCAGTGGATCGAAAATGGCGGCTACGTCCTTGTCGATGGCGGGGGAGTGGGTCCAGATATTGCTACTCGGTAGGGTGAGGTATTCGGCGAACGCCCCGTCACGGTTGACCCCGATCCCCTCGGTGTGGATGCACATCTGGCGGCGCCCGGCTCGGCAGTTGCGGCACAGTCCGCAGACGACGTGGCCTTCGCCGGAGACGAAATCTCCCACCTCAACCCCCTGGACGAATTCGCCGGTCTCCACCACCTCACCGCAGAACTCGTGGCCGGGGACGAGGGGGTGGTTGACGGCCGAAGCCGCCCAGTCGTCCCAGTGCAGAATATGTAGGTCGGTACCACAAATTCCGGTGCGCAGAACCCGGATCTTGACCTCGTCCGGACCGGTGACCGGCTGGGGCCGGTCGATGAGTTCGAAGCCGGCCATTGGTGCGGGCTTGTAGAGGGCTTTCATGGTTCCATGACTCCTTCGCTGCCGTGCATGGCTACCGATTCGCTCGGGCGGGCCGGCCCGCCTCGAAATGCGCGGCGATTTCGGCGCTGACGGCGGGTACGGCGAGCGTGGCGCCGTCGGTACGTATCGACTGGGTCGCCAGAACACCGGTGGCTACCGCGTGACGTGCCGCCACTGCCGAGGTGGTCGTCGGTCCACCCCCGCGCACGAACTCCAGAAACTCCGCGACCATCGGCCCGTCCGCGCCTCCGTGACCCCCCTCAGCGTGGGGCACCACGTGGGTGTCATCCGGTTCCCCGGAGCCACGCTTGCGATGCGTCCACACGCCGATACGAGAACCAGGTTCGTCGCCGAAATTCTCCATCCGGCCGTGGGTACCGATAACGGTGTAGTTCCGCCAGTAGTCCGGGGTGAAGTGACATTGCGCGTATGAGGCGAGCACACCGCCGTCGAGGCGCATATTGACTTGCGAGATGTCCTCGACGTCGATGACCGGATTCAGCCCGGTCTGTTCGGTCGGCGGCCAGTTCTCCAGACTGAACCAGTCGCGCATCAGTTCACCCGAACGGTCGCGCCGATCAGTGAGGTCGCCGTAGACGGATAGCTCACCCATGGCCTGTACCTGTTCGGTGTAGGCACCCGCGAGCCAATGGATGACGTCGATGTCATGTGCTCCCTTCTGCAGCAGTAGCCCGGTGGATTTCGAGCGGTCGGCATGCCAGTCCTTGAAGTAGAAATCACCGCCGTGGCCCACGAAATGCCGACACCACACGGCCTTGACCTGTCCGATCGTGCCGCCTGCGATGATGTCTCTCATCAGCCTGATGACGGGCATATGGCGCATGTTGTGACCGACGTAGAGGCGGCTGCCGGTACGGTGTGCGGTCTCCAGAATCGCGTCGCAGTCGGCGATGGTCGTGGCCAGGGGCTTCTCGCTGAATACCGCCAGCCCTGCTTCGAGGGCCGGGATCACGGCGGGGGCATGCGCGTCGTCCGGTGTGAACACCATGACGGCATCGAGGTCGCAGGCCAAGAGTTCGTCGATATCTGCCGTGACAAAGGCGTCGGGATACTGGGAGGCGGCCGCATCACGGCCCGCAGCGGTGATTTCACAGACGGCGACCACACGGCTTCCCCGCCCGGGAACATGCGCTTCGCGCGCGAGGCCCGCGCGCATTCCGAAGCCGATAATGCCGACCTTGAGATCCATGAATCCTCCTTCATGTCGAACAGGCGAGTGCGGGTTGGATGGCATGAGCACCCGGTCCGGGGGAGCTGTCAGGCAGAGCCGTGCCCGTCGCGAGTCTCGGCTGCGGTGATGCCGATGGCAGCCTGAGGCATGGAGCGCATCCGCAGCCCGGCGTGTGGCCGCTGGTCACAGGTGCGAGATCACGGCGGGGGGCCGGTCGAATCCCGGACCACCACATGTGTACCGAGAGTGACGTGGTCGGCCTCATGGCGTTCGTAGAAGTCCTCATTAGGCAGACCGATGCGTACCGCTGCCCTGCCGAGCTCCTCCAGCGGGACGTGCACCGTGGTCAGTTTGGGCTGCAGGTCGTACGCCTGCGGAATATCGTCGTAGCCCACCAACGAGATGTCCTCGGGAACGCGCAGGCCAGCCTCTGTGAGCGCGTCCATTGCGCCGACGGCGACCATGTCATTGCCGGCGAACACCGCCGTGAAGTCCGCCTCGGAAGCGATCAACTCGCGCAGCTGTTGATACCCGAAGCGGCGCCCGAACTGCCCGAGCCTGATGAGGGTCTCATCGGTCTGCAGGCCACGGCCCTCGAATGCGCGGCGGTATCCGCTCACCCGGGCCACCGTGGTGGACAACCGCGTGGGGCCGCCGACGTAGGCGATGCGCTGGTGCCCGAGGGAGATCAGGTGCTCGGTGATCGCGAAAGCGCCGCCCTCATTGTCGTAGCCGACCAGTTTGGTCGGCAGGTGGGCTCCGAGCGAGGGCCGACCACACAACACCAAGGTGCTGCCCATGTCGTCAAGCGCGCGGGCCTGGGCCGCCATCCGGCGACGGACTCCCTCGTTGGCATACGCACCGCCGACGACGATCACCGCATCGGTGCGTTGATCGCGCATCCGCTCGATCAGCTCGATCTCGCGTTCTGGACTGCCTCGTGATGCAGCGACGATCGCCAGCCGGTCGGCTCGCGTGACAGCCTCTTCGACGCCACGGACGATGTAGCTGAAGGTCGGGTCGACGACGTCGTCCAGGATCACTCCGACCGTATGGGTGTCCGAACTCGCCAGCGCGCGGGCGTTGGCGTTTGCCGAATATCGCAGCTTTCGAACAGCTGCCATGACTTTCTCACGTGTACTGTCGGCCACCGGATAATTGCCGTTGAGTACTCGCGAGACCGTCGCGGTGGACACAGCTGCTGCACGCGCAACATCGCTGATGGTGGCGGTCCCTGCGCGTTTGGCCGAGGTCTGACCGCTCATGGGGCAACGTCCTTGTTCACAGCAATCATTCTCTCGATCTAGGCGATCCGTTCAAGATCATCCACGTGCACTTCGTGGTGCAGCACGCCTCGTTGAACGTAGGCGGCCACTTCAGCCACCGCCAAATCGCCAAGCCGGTGCACCTCGTTTCCCAGCGCCCCGGCGATATGCGGCGTCAGGGTGACGTTCGGTAATGAGTGCAGGACCGAGGTATGCGGAAGCGGTTCAGGGTCGGTCACGTCGAGGTAGCCGTCGATGCGCCCCGTGCGGCATTCGCGCTCCAGGGCTGCCGTATCGATCAGCTGCCCTCGAGCCGTATTGATCACGATCGCTCCGTCGCGCAGGAGCGCAAGTTCAGCACGGCCGATGAGATGGGTGGTCGACGGCGTCAACGGGGCATGCAGGCTGAGGATGTCGCTACGTGCGCACAGGTCCGGCAGTGCTACCTGTTCGACACCGAGCGCCGCTGCCTCATCGGCACTCAGGTACGGATCGGAAACGAGCACCTCGACGTCGTAGCTACGCAGCAGTCGGATGACCTCTCGACCCACACGCGAGGCGCCGACCAGTCCGACCGTCGTCCGGTGGAATCCGATGGGAGGCATGCCGCTCTCGTCACGGTAGCGGTGTGAAGAGCGGAACTGATCGGCGAATCGAGCTGCACGCTTTCGCCCGAACACCATGGCAGCGACAGTGAATTCTGCGACCGGGGTCGCATTGGCAGCGGCGCTGCTCGTCACCCGGATTCCTCGGTCGAATACCCCCTGGGACAGGAAGGTCTTCACCGTGCCTGCGGTATGCACGATGGCGCGCAGATTCTCGGCGCGGGCCAGCACATGATCGTCGACGGCGGGGGTTCCCCATCCGGTGATCATGATCTCCGCGCGAGAGAGGGCACTGTTGGTGTCCGGTTGATCGAATCTGCTGATCAGCGCCGGTTCCAGCACGTCGACAAGGGTTCGTAGGCGTGTGCGTGCAGCCGTCGAGAACACGCTGTCCCATGAGTGATCGCTCATCGCGATGACCGCTGTGGGCCGCGTCGTTACGCCCGCCATCGTTGATGCCTCCGCACAGTCGCTCTGTAGTAACCGCTTACTACATTACAGTGACATGGCCCGCACTGCAAGACGTTGATATCACAGGCGGAAATCGCATTCCCGCAAGGCGTTGACAGCGCGGGATCCGGATTGTATCGTCTCGCAAGTAGAAACCGCTTACTACAGCGGTGATCCGAATCAAAGATGCTTCCACCGAAGCTGCGAGTTTCTGAGGTCAACGATGAGCAGCAAGACTCCGACCCTTATGACGCAGGCACCGGATGGTGACGCGGCAGAGGAAGGCCGCTACGAGCGGGGTAGAAAGCCCCGGCGAGCACCACGGGGCAAGCGGACGCTGTGGACCCGCATCAAGCGGGACAAGATCATGCTCCTGCTGGTCCTTCCCGGTTTCCTGTACTTCCTGATCTTCCAGTACCTGCCTCTGCCGGGGAACATCATCGCTTTCGAGTACTACCAGCCGTACTTGGGCTTCTTCGACAGCGTGTGGGTAGGCTTGGACAACTTCTCCGCCGCCTTCTCGGATCCAGGTTTCTGGTACGCGCTGCGCAATACGCTCGTGATCACCGGTCTGCAGCTGGTCCTGTTCTTTCCGGTGCCGATCTGCCTCGCGCTGCTGCTGAACAGCATCATGTCGCCGCGAATCAAGAAGTTCGTGCAGAGCGTGGTCTACCTGCCGCACTTCCTGGGGTGGGTCATCATCGTGTCGATCTTCACGCAAGTGCTCGGAGCCGCCGGTGCGGTCCCAGAACTGATGGAGTTACTGGGCCTGCCTCGTTTCGACGCCATGACCAACCCGGACTTCTTCCCCTTTCTCGTCACTCTCCAAGTGATCTGGAAGGATTCCGGCTGGGGCACGATCATCTTCCTGGCTGCGCTGATGAACATCGATCAGGAGCTCTACGAAGCGGCAGCGGTGGACGGGGCAGGGCCGTGGCGCCGCATGTGGTCGATCACCCTGCCCGGGATCATGCCGATCATCATCCTGCTGCTGATTCTCAACCTCGGGAACATACTCTCCGTCGGCTTCGAGCAGATTGTGCTGCAGCGCAACAACGTCGGGGCGCAGGCCGGCGAGGTGCTCGACACCTATGTGTACTTCCACGGTGTCCAGGACGGGCAGTGGGGGATCGCGGCCGCCGTCGGCCTCGTCAAGGGTGTGGTCGGACTGACCCTCGTCCTCGGCGCCAATAAACTCGCCCACCTGTTCGGGCAGGAAGGTGTGTACTCCCGTGACGACAAGTAGCATCTCTGCGCCCGGGCGCCAGGACATGATGAAGAGACGACGCCGATCCGCGAAGAACGCCCGTCCGGTGTGGATGGGCAAGCCCGGGCCGATCGTTCTGAGCCTGAAGTTCATCGTGATCGCGATCATCTGTGTCGTGATGCTCTATCCGTTCATCACGGTGATCGGTACGAGTTTGTCCTCGCAGACCGCCATCGCGAACTCGAGCGGCCTGGTGTTCTTTCCCAGCCACCCCACCCTCGATGCCTACAAGGTGATCCTGTCCGGCGGCGTGGTGACCGAGGCGCTGATCCGCAGCGTGCTGATCACCGTGATCGGAACGCTGTTGTCGCTACTGGTGACCGTGTCGATGGCTTACGGCCTCTCCCGACGCGACCTGGTGGGCGGCCGATTCTTTCTGATGGCTGCTCTGTTCACCATGCTGTTCTCGCCTGGCATCATCCCGAACTTCCTCCTGGTCAAGGAACTCGGCCTCCTCGATACCTATGCGTCCCTGGTGTTGCCCACCCTGATGTCGGCGTTCAACCTCATCATCGTGCGCTCGTTCATCATGGGGCTTCCCCGGGAATTGCTCGAAGCAGCGCGAATCGACGGTGCAGGAGACTTGCGCGTCCTGTGGCAGATCGTCCTACCGCTGTCCAAGGGCGTGATCGCCGTGATCGGACTGTTCTACGCGGTGGCCTACTGGAATGCCTTCTTCAACGCGATGCTGTATGTCGACAGCGATAAATGGCCCCTGTCCATGGTCTTGCGTCAGTACGTCCTGCTCGGTTCGCCGCTCGACTCCGCCTCTGCCGTGGCCGAAGTCGCCGTGCCGTCCCAAGCCATTCAGATGGCCGTGGTCGTCATCAGCTTGGTGCCGATCCTCCTGGTCTACCCCTTCTTGCAGAAGTACTTCACCAAGGGCGTCCTCACCGGCGCCATCAAAGGTTGATCAATCGTCACTGACGGAAAGGACAGATCCATGTTCACGAACACTCACAGCCCCGGTACGAATCGCAGGACGTTCCTGCAATGGGCAGGTATCGGTGCGCTCACCGCTGCCGGTGCGGGGTCACTGTCCGCGTGCGGATCCCAAGCGACGCTGGAGGCCTCGGGGGCAGGTAGCGTGACGTTACCCGCGTTCACTCCGGCCAAAGGGCTGACACCTGATCTCCCAGGAACCGACCAGGGAGCACCGCCCGGGTTCTTCAGCTATCCCAAGAAACCATCCGCCAGCGTGCCCGAGCCGCCACTGGACGGCCAGAAATTCAGCGCTATCACCAATATCTTCGGCCCTCCGTCACGCGAGCGGAGCAATAACCCAGCCTGGCAGGAGGTGGAAAAGCGCCTCGGTGCGCGGGTAGACATCACCGCCGTATCCGCCAGTGACTACTCGACCAAGTTCAATACCGTGGTCGCCAGTGATGATCTGCCCGACCTGATGCTGAACAACGGTGCCAGCATTCCCAATATCGTCGGCTTCCTTGAGGCCGAATGCCAAGACCTCACCACTTTTATCTCCGGGGATGCGGTCAGTGATTATCCCAATCTCGCCGCGATACCCGAGATCTTCTGGAAGCAGACCGTGCATGCCGGAAAGATCTACGAACTACCGATCCCGCGCAGCATGACCGGCGGGTCGGGTTTCTACAACCACACGCTGTTCTCCGATGCCGGTGTCGACGACACCTCGACGATCGCAAGCGTTGACGACTACTTCAGTCTTCTCAAGGATCTGACCAACCCATCGGATGACCGGTGGGCGCTCGGAAGTACCGGATACGGGCTCCCGCCCTTCTACCACATCTTCAACGTACCGAATTATTGGTCCCTGAAGGACGGGGCGCTGACTTACTACTTCGAGACGGAGGAGTATCTCGAAGCCATCGGCTTCGCTGAGAAGGCTATGAAGGCGGGTCTGTTCTACCCGGGTTCGGCCGGGTGGACGAAGTCGCAGATGGTGAACGCATTCATCTCGGGGCGTGTTGCGCAGATCTACGACGGACTCCCCGCATTCCAAGGCCCGACCGGATATGCGAAGTCCTTGCCGCAGGCGAAATCGGACCGTAAGGCGCTGCCCTTCCTCCCGTTCGGACACGATGGTGGCAAACCCACGCCGTGGCTCGACAACATCGTGTTCGCCACCGTGATGTTGAAGAAGGGGGACGACACCCGCATCCGTGACGCGCTCAAGCTGGCCAACTTCCTCGCGGCGCCCTTCGGCACGCAGGAATACCTGCTCCTCAACTATGGCGCCGAGGGTGAGGACTACCACCTTGACGACCACGGCAACCCGATTCCCACCGACAGGGCTCCCCTCGATACGGCCGTGCCGTGGAAGTATCTCTCCGCGCCACGCCAGGTCGTGTATGACACCACCTCGCAACAGACGGTCAAGGAACTGCACGAGGCGTACTCGACGCTCATTCCGATGGGTATCGAGAATCCCTGTGGCACCCTGTTCAGTCCTACCGAAGCGCGTAAGGGCAGCGCTATCGACCAGGGCGTGTCCGATAAGGCCAAGGATTTCATCGCCGGACGAGGCAGTCTGGACGAGTTGAAGTCGGCGGTGAAGACGTGGCGCAGCCAGGGCGGCGACACGATTCGGGACGAGTACGAGAAGGTGCTCGCGGGGGAGTGAACGAGCCTGATGCACATGGTTGACATCTCCGCCGGTGACATATCGGCGCCACAGGTCGAGCCGGAGGAGTTCGTCCTTCCGCCCAGCGACTACGACCGGTCGCCGATCACCGGATGGACGCGCGCCCACTGGGAGTCGGTAGCGGACCGATGGCTCAGTCATATCGCGCGGTATTCCACCGGAGAAGGGGCACGCCCGCGCCTGCCGGGTCGGGTCACCTGGGCGGGAGTGGCCCGCGAAGGCATGGAGACGATCGCACGGTCGTTCCTTCTCGCGGCGCCACGCATCGCCGCGAGCAGTGATGCCGAATCGGATGCGCTCGCCGAACGCTATGCCCGTGCCCTGTTGGCCGGGACCCAGCCCGATGGCGCGGAAGCATGGCCGCTCGGTGTCACCTGCCGGACCCCACTGGTGGGCGTGACTCAGTCCATCGTGGAGGCGGCGCACATCGCGTTCGCGCTTTCGCTCTGCACTGACCGCCTGTGGGACGGCTTCACGCGCCCCGAGCAACTCCAGATCGCCGGCTGGCTACGACATCACGGCCGCACCGAAGTCTGGCAGAACAATTGGCAGCTGTTCCCTGCGATGTGTGAAGGATTCCTGACCTCGGTCGGGGAGGATGTGAGCGGTTGCAACGGGCAACAGGGAGTCGACCGCGTCGAGAGCTGGTACCTCGGTGACGGTTGGTACACCGATGGTCCGAGGAACGCCGTCGACTATTACAACGCCTGGACGATCCACCCCTTCTTGTGGGCCTGGTACAGAATGACCGCACGGACGCAGACGGCGCAGGCACAGCGGCACCTGGAACGCTTGAGTGAGTACATCGCTGCCTTCAGCACACTCATTGCCGACGACGGCGCCGTCGTACACGTGGGCCGTTCCCTGACGTACCGCACCGCAATGCTGGCGCCACTGTGGTGTGCTGAGATCTCCGGTGTCAGCCCACTGAACCCCGGGCAGACGCGCGCACTCGCCTCGAGTGTCCTGAAGAACTTCGTCGAGCGTGGTGTCGGGGTGAATGCCCCACTCAGCCTGGGCTGGTACGGACCGCACGAACCGATGACGCAGAGTTACAGCGGCTACGGATCGCCGTATCTTGCCGGCCTGGGATTCATGGGACTGGCGGTGCCCGGCTCGGGCCCGGTGTGGGACCAGCAGGAAGAAGCAGCATCCACGCGCGGTGCATCCCTCACCGAATCGTGGCGTGCGGTGGGCTGGCGGGTCGATGCTGCCGGAGACGGCGTCGTGCGCCTCGTCAACCATGGCAGCGACCATGCATGGATGCCGGTGGAGGCAGGACGTGACGCCGATGACCCGCACTACGCGAAGTTGGCCTACTCCACCCACACCGCACCTGGCACGGGTGACGCATGGCAGGACAATGTCGACTCCCACATCGCCCTGATCACCCACGACGGCCGGGCCAGCCGGCGGTGTGCCATCCGTGGGACCCGCGTGGAGGACCGGTTCACCGGATCAGTACACCTTCCGCAGCTCGACGGTGTGGTTCTGCCCGGCGCTGCGATCACCACGATCTCGGCCAGTGAAGGAGCATTCGAAGTGCGGGCGCACCGAATTCTCACCGAGACGGTGCAGACCGTTCGCGAGGGTGGATTCGCCGTCGCCGACGAGAAAGAACCGTCTGTGAATTTCAACGGTGCTCGGGCGTGGGCGATGACATCGGACGGGCTCTGCTCGGCAGTGATCGGGTTGTACGGATGGGACAGCGCGGACACCGCGCGCTACACCGGATCCAATGCCATGGGGCACCATTCCGCCTGCCCCGTACTGTGGGGACGGACTGCACCGGGAGCCACCGCTTTGGTGACTCTGCACGTGCTGACCCACTCCTCACCGCCCGACCTCGATGCGTGGTCCCGTGCCGTCGATGCGACGGTGGACGGGGATCAGCTGAAACTGACGTGGCCCTCGGGACGAACGGACGAGATCGACCTGGCGAACTTCGTCCCGTGGGACGGGGCTCTCGCCGCACCTCCGGAGGAGAAATGACGCAGACGGTGAGCCTGAAGTACGGCGCCCAACGGACACAGCGACGGGATGACCGGCGCATGCGTGACTTTCGTTCCGACCGAGTCGGACAGTTCATTCACTGGGGCCTGTACGCAATCCCTGCAGGCAGGTGGAAGGGGCGGACCTATGATTTTGCCGCCGAGTTCCTCCCCAAGTCTGCTGACATCGCGCCGGCGGAGTGGGAAAGGCTTGCCGATGAGTTCGCTGCTCCGGATTTCGACGCGACCGAGTGGGCGCGTATGGCGAAGCAACTCGGGGCCCGGTACCTGACGATCACGACCAAACATCACGACGGCTTCTGTCTCTGGCCCAGCGAACACAGCGATCTGACGATCGCCCAGACACCCTTCGGCCGCACGGGACGCGACCTTCTGGCAGAACTGATCGACGCCTACACCAATGAGGGCCTGTCGGTGCACCTGTACTACTCGGTCCTGGACTGGCATCACCCGGACTGGAGGTACCGGGTCGAGACACCCGAGGACGAGGCTGCCTTCGTCCGCTACCTCGAGTTCGCCTCAGCGCAATTGCGTGAACTGGCGACCCGTTACCCCCAAGTACGTGGCTTCTGGTTCGACGGCACGTGGGATGCCTCGGTCAAAGACAATGGCTGGTGGACGCTCGAGGTCGAGACGATGCTCAAGGACCTCATCCCGGGTGCTCTGGTGAACAGCCGTCTTCGAGCCGACGACCACGGCGCGCGACATTTCGATTCCAACGGCTCCATGATGGGGGACTTCGAATCAGGGTTCGAACGACGTCTGCCGAATCCGTGGGACACGGCGGTCACCGAACGGGATTGGGAAGCCTGCATGACCTTGACCCAAGGGTCCTGGGGGAGGCACGTCAGCACACGGGTGGAAGCCACCCGCAAGAGTCCGGCCGAGGTAACCGAACTGATCGCACATGCGGTCAGCCGGGGTGGCAATATCCTGCTGAACTTCGGCCCAGACGGGCGGGGCAGCATCGTGCCCGAAGAACGCGCACTGGCCGAATCGGTCGGCGAGTGGTTGGCGAACTGCGGTGAGGCCATCTATGGCTGCGGCTTCGCCACCGGCTGGATTCCGCCGACGTGGGGGCACCTCACAGCCGACAACCGTACGGGGACGGTCTATGCGATCGTGACGAATCCGCCGGTCTCGGGTGTCGCACTGGTGCATGTGCCAGAAGGCACCACCCTCGCCTCGATCACGAGGGTCGGTTCCGACGCGCCGATCGAAGCCGTGGAGCGGGAACAGCGTCAGATCGCGCTGACCGTGGACCGCACCGCGCCCATGCCGGAGGTCTTTGCGATCGCAGTGGTCACCGCCGAAGGTCGCCCCCGGACGGAGGTGAATCCTGACGTCGTGACCTAGGGTGTGTCTCTCAATGCCCGGAGCCAGATGGTGATGGCGCGTAGGAGGACGCCGCCGCGGTAGGTCAGGGCGAGTTTGTCGTAGCGGGTGGCCAGGGCGCGCCACTGCTTGAAGACGTTGAAGGCTCGCTCGACGACGTTGCGCCGCTTGTAGGTCTCGGTGTCGTAGGAGACCGGTCGCCCGCCCTTGGGCCCGCGACGCTTTCGGTTGGCGATCTGGTCGGCCCGTTCAGGGATGACGGACTGGACGCCGCGCCGGCGTAACAGTTCGCGGTTCGCGCGAGAGGAGTAGGCCTTGTCGCCCAGGGTCCGCACCGGCCTCGTACGCGGCCGACCCGGCCCTAGCCGGGGCACACTCAACGCGTTCATCACGTGCTCGAACATCGGGGAGTCCCCGCCCTGACCGGGCCCGATCAACATCACCAGCGGGCGCATGTTCCCGTCGCACAGGTGGTGGATTTTCGTCGAGAGCCCGCCGCGGGAGCGACCGATGGCATGGTCAGGCGGCTCCTCGCGCAGTTTCGTGTAACTCGCCAAGTCCCCCTGTGTCACGGGGCAGGTTCGTGGCGTGCTGATGAGCACGGTTGATCGTGGAGTCCACCGATACCTCCCAGTCGATGAGACCGGCCCCGTCGGCCTGGGCGAGCAGCGTCCTCAGGACCTTGTCCCAGGTCCCATCACCACTGAAGCGGCGGTGCCGCTTCCAGACCGTCTGCCACGGCCCGTAGCACGCCGGCAGATCACGCCAGGCGATCCCGGCCCGGTACCGGTAGATGATCCCCTCCAGGATCACCCGATGGTCCCGGAACGGGCGACCCCGGCGGCCATCCGAAGACGGCATCAACGGCTCAAGCAGATCCCACTCAGCATCCGTCAGCACGGCAGTTCTCGACACCAGGACACACTCTCAACGATCACGCCCAATCATTAGGAGACACGCCCTAGCCCAGCCGCATCCGCTCCTGCCACGCCTCGGCGATCGTGGTGGTCTTCAGTAGCCGGCGGACTTGCTCCTTGATGCCCCAAGCAGCGGAGAGCTCATCGGTCGGGTCGTCGGTGCGGAAGGTCCGCTCTAGGCGGTCCCAGGCCCGTGGCGAGAGGGTGTCCGCGCCGCGCAGCAGGAGCCGCCGGTTGGCCCAGGAGGCATCGACCAGGCGCCCGCGGCGGCCCTTGTGCTCGCGCGCCAGGCGCTGGCGCACCCCGGTCAGAGCGTCATTCGCCAACTTCACAAGATGGAAGGCATCGACAGAGACCGCGGCTTCGGGCAGGTGCTCACGTAGCGCCTTGCGGAACGCCGCCGAGGGGGCGATCGCGACCACCTCGACCCGATCGCGCCAGGCCTGAGACCTGGCGCTCAGCCAGGTGCCCACGGCCGCCGAGTCGCGCCCGTCGACCACACCGAGGACCTGCCCGGTGGCCAGATCGACCAGCGTGGACGTCCACGGCTCGTACCGCCGCCAGGCGCCGGTCTGGTCGCGGTAGTAGCGCACCGACCGGTACCGGTGCTCATCAATACCCAGCCGCCGCACCGGCACCTCCTCGACATCGGTGAGCAGCACCACGGCCGCACTCAGTGCCGCCTGGACCAACCACCAGGACACCCCGTGCGCGCGGGCAACCTCGCCAGCCGCCCGCCCCGAAGCGATGACCGCGGCCACGAGCTGGTCCTTGAGCCGGGCGGTCGAGCGAGCGAACCTGGGCACCTGCACACTCGCCTCGGCGAACGTCCCGACCGTGCACGCCGCCTCGGCGCAGAACCAGCGCCGCTTGGCCCACCACAGCTCCACCGCCCCAGCCACCGGCACATCACGCAGACGCTGCAGACGGCGCGAATGCACCCGCGAGGCGATCACCCCACACCTCGTACAGCCCGGCGGCTCGGTCGATTCCACCGTGATCCGCCGCCCGCCCTCGGGCAGGTCAACCGCGTCGATCACACGGAATCCGGGCAGGTTGAAGATCGTGCTCGCAGCATCACGCCGCGAACCCGTAGGCTCGTTCACGCTCGTGGCCGGCTGGCTCGGTGGATCTCTTCGACAAGACCCATCCCAGCAGGACCACGAGCCCTCACGTCACCACGACGCGCCCGACCCCATCACCACGAACCTTGAAGAGCCCGTCCGTGATGCCTCACGTCAATACCTCCGGATGAGTTGGTCGTTGCCTCAGGTGCGGGCCTCCGGTTGTGGTGGGTTCGTTGCCTCGCGTGTTTTCTCCGGTTCAGGCGGTCGCGGTGACAGGGGTGCTTTCGCCTTCGTGGTGGCGTCTGCCCTTGGCCTGGGCGAGTGCCTCGAGGCGGCCGGTCAGGTCCAGGATCTGGCGTTGCAGCGCGCCCAGGCGTAGGCGCTTGAAGCGGGCGTTCATGGTGATCACGGGCCGTTTACGGATCGCGGGGTGGGCGCGGGCGCGGTGATGTGGGGTCGCGGCCTGGT
>Ga0079226_10002217_pt1 | contig 14981 bp, 9 predicted proteins | sample Poulit2014_FD_76345 | JGI IMG/M metagenome (GOLD analysis project Ga0079226, IMG submission 76345) | Agricultural soil microbial communities from Georgia to study Nitrogen management - Poultry litter 2014 | ecosystem: Environmental > Terrestrial > Soil > Agricultural land | place: USA: Georgia... | reverse complement strand
GCCGTGCCGGAATGTGCGCGGCTGGCACATGTGATGATCGTACGAGGTTCCGTGGTGTGGGCCGTTTCGCCGTACGATCGCGTCGGCGCATCGGGTTGTCCAGGCTTTGGTCGGCTGAGCTGTTTCACGTGAAGCAGCAGTAGCGTCCGCCGATGCGTGTCACTCTGGTGCGCGGGGCGCCGTGGGTGGGCGGCGGAGGCATCTGACGCGCACGATGGCCGCTGGCCGAGCGTCCTATCGTAGCGTCGTCACGGTCAGTGATCGTTTCGGTCCGGATCCGTTCAGACCCGTACCCGTCCTGGTCGGGATCCACGTCGGTCCGGGTTCGATTCGGTCTGGGTTGGCCTCGTCACTGGTTCGTCCTGGTCACCGCTCGCGTTTCACGTGGAACGGTAGCCCAGAGGTTGATGGGGACCGTCCAGCCGGGGCGACTGAAATGCCGAGAGAAGGCGGGATTGCTCGCTCGGCTGGGTCCACTGTGACCGGCGAGCATCACGGGTCAGTGTGGCCACGCTCCCGATTCCTGCACACCCGCTTCTGTCGGCTCCTGAAGATCGGATGCCGTCGACTCCTGCACATCCGGTGCTGTGAGTGTGCGCCGTCGGTCACAACCGGCATCGTTGACCTCAGTCGGTGCGTGCGGTGTCGGGGTCCGTCCCCTTGGACGCCCCTGACCCTGCGACCATGTCGCGCAGTGCGGCGAGATCCACCGCGCCGGTGTCGGGGTCTGCGGCCTCCGTCAGGTAAAGTCGCTGAAGAGATACCGCGATCGATTCTGCAATCGAATCCCGCACGCGTGCTGCGTGAAGTCGCTCGCGGTCCGCGTCGTTGGTGATGTATCCGACGACGACGTGGACCGTGGGAGTGGAGTACTCATGGAGCGACTTCCATGACCGGGCGTGCGTTCCGCAGTCCAGGAAGTCGGTGCGTGAGACGACCTCACGCTGGATGAGCTCCGCCAAGCGCTTCCCGATCGGCGAGGGCTGACCGTTCTCCGTACCGAAGTAGAAGATCGCGATGCCGTTCGCCTCGGGATTCGAATGGATGTCCTGTGACACGCTGATGAGTGTCGAGGCGCGGGAATCCAACAGGTCCGACGCCGCCCTCTCCTGTGCATCCAGGACGAAGGGCGAGGCACCCACCGCTGCGAGCCGGCCCGCCACCCTCCGGGCGATGTCCGTCGAGTAGTCGCGTGCGATCTCGGCGTGCTGGGCGACCAGCTGTTCATCATCGGTGATGGGAAGCATGGGCGACGCGTCGATGACGAAGGTGCGGCCGGACAGGGACGGTCCGGAGGACTGCAGGCGGGCCTTCTCCTGGAGGGCGAAGATGTTTCCGGACGCGCTTCCGCGCCTCACGGCATCGAGCCCGCGCAATGTCCGCGGCCCGACGATCCCATCGACTGTGAGGCCCAGGTTCTTCTGCAGATCCCGGACGGCGGCGTCGGTGACCTCCGCGTAGACGAAGTCGATGCGCGCAACGTAGAGGCCCAGGTCGGAGAGCCGGTTCTGCAGTTTCGCGACGTCGTCGCCGCGGAACGGTCGTGCCGGGTCGAAGCGCAGGATGCGATCGCCCAGCTGGTGGCGTGCGAGCTCGATCTGGTCGAAGGTCTGTTGTCCGAGGACCCCGTCGGAGAACAGCCCCCTGCGCTGCTGGAAGTGCTTGATCGTCGCGTGCAGACTCTCGTCGAACTCAGGGCTGTCGGGGTCACCCACGTCATACCCCAGGCGGGCGAGCTGCGCTTTCACCGTGAGCAGCACCGCGTGAGACGCTCCGAGCCGGAAGGTGGAAGTGGGGGGTGTCATCGATCTCGTCTCTAGTGGGCAGTGATTCGCGCGAACCTCTCGGCCCCGGACGGTGCCGCTGTCCTCCGCCGCGCGGTCAGGCGCCCGTCGATACTACAACGGGCGCCTGATGTGTTGCTGAGGGTCGAATGCGCCCTGGTGCCTGATCGTCAGGCGAGGAGCGGCTCGATCTCCTCGCGGAGTGCGGGCTTGGGCCGCGCTCCGATGATCTGCTTGACGACCTCGCCGTTCTTGAAGAGGTACAGCGCGGGGATGGAGGTGATGCCGTAGGAGCCTGCAGTCTGCATGTTGTCGTCGGTGTTCACCTTGACGACCTTGAGACGGTCGGACAGCTCCTCTCCGAGCTCGTCGACGATCGGCGAGACCATGCGGCAGGGGCCGCACCACGGTGCCCAGAAGTCGACGAGCACGGGCTTGTCGGCGTTCAGGACCTCGTCGGAGAATGTTGCGTCGGTGACTTCCTGGGACATGTCGTCCTCCTCAATGACCGTCAGTTCGGCTGACGGAGCGGGTGGTTCTGGTGAGCGGGTGAAGCGGAGAGCGGGTGATCAGACGCCGGACACGGCGACGGAGGCTTCAGCGGGTTCCTCCGTCGGCTGCTGCGGGCGGGAGGCGAGGTAGGCCTCCGCGTCCAGGGCTGCGGAGCAGCCCGTTCCGGCGGACGTGATGGCCTGGCGGTACACGGGGTCGATGACGTCCCCGGCCGCGAACACGCCTTCCATACTCGTGCGGGAGCTGCGGCCCTCGACCTGGAGGTAGCCGTCGTCGCGGAGGCTGAGGCTGTCCGCGAACAGTGACGTGCGCGGGTCCGAACCGATCGCTACGAACATCCCCGTGACCGGCAGGTCGGATGTCTCACCCGTGAGGACATTCCGCAGCGTCAGCCCGGTGAGCGAATCCTCCCCGTGCACTTCGGCGACCTCCGCATCGAAGACGAACTCGATCTTCGGATCGGCCTTCGCGCGGTCCTGCATGGTCTGCGAGGCGCGCAGCTCCTGCCGCCGGTGGACGACGGTGACCTTCGACGCGAAACGGCTGAGGAAGGTCGCCTCCTCCATCGCGGAGTCACCGCCGCCGATGACGGCGATGTGGTGGTCCCGGAAGAAGAACCCGTCGCACGTCGCGCACCAGCTGACGCCGTGCCCGGAGAGCTTCTTCTCATTGGGCAGGCCCAGCTCGCGGTACGCGGACCCCGTCGAGAGGATCACGGCCTCCGCCGTGTAGCGGGCACCCAGTCCGGTCACGAGTGAGTGCGCACCGGGTTCGAGCGTCAGTTCGGTGACGTCGTCGTAGACGACGGTGGCACCGAAGCGCTCGGCCTGCTGCCGCATGCTCTCCATGAGATCAGGGCCCTGGACACCTTCCGGGAAGCCCGGGAAGTTCTCCACGTCCGTGGTGTTCATGAGCTCACCGCCCGCAGTCACCGACCCGGCGATGACGACGGGTTCCAGATTCGCACGGGCGGCATAGATCGCGGCGGTGTATCCGGCTGGTCCGGAGCCCACGATCACTAGACGATGATGGCTGGTCATGTCCCTCCTACACTTGTCACGCAGGCCAACACGGGACTGCCCCGCGATATTCCGCGTCCGGAGCCGTCCTCCGGACGATGGTCCGAGCACTCGACCCCCGTCAGGAGCCGGATCAGCCGATGTCGACCTCGTCGATCATCGCACGGTAGCCGTCGCCCTCCGCGGTCGCCTCGGTGAACCACAGGAAGACATACCGGCCGATCGCGGATTCGTCGAGCCCCACGGTGACATCCCCGTCGAGATCGACCTCCTCGACGGTCTCCGCGTCCTCCACGTCGTCCGAGTCGCCGACGCGCACCTCCAGCACGCTCGTCCCGTCCGGTGCGAGGAAGTCCAGCTGCGTGATCTCCGCTTCCTCCTCGAGCTCCACCATGAGGCCGACGCCGGATTTCAGGCCCCCGAAGTCCGGAGTGCTGTAGCGCTCGCTGCGCCACCCACCGGATTCTCCGGGCATGACGAGTTCCGCCTCGTCGGAGTTCTCCTCGTCGTCGCCCTCGGGGTCGATCGCCGTGATCTCGTCGATGACCGGGGCGGCCGCCTCCGGTTCGGGCTCTTCGGTCTCCGCCGGGGCGGAGGTCGTCTCCTGCACCGGCTCGGGCTCGGGTGCGGCTGTCTCGTCGGATGTGCCCCCGAGCGTGAGGATCCCGATGACGACCGCCGCGATCACCAGGAGCGCGAGCACGAGGAGCGTGACCGTCCTCCGTCGGCGCGCAGCATTCGGACCGGGCGATGTCGATGCTCCGCCGGCTGCGCCTCCGCCGGCCGCGTCGCCGCCGGCACCACTGCCGGTCGAATCTCCACCGGCTGGACTGCCCGATCCTGCCGCAGCCGCTCCCGAGGCGCCCGAGCCCGCCCGTCCCGCGGTACCCTTCGACGACGCGCTCTTCGACGACGCAGCCTTCGATGACGCGCCCTTGCCCGTTGCGTCGCCCGCCCCGGCAGTGGGCCGGCCGCCTCCAGCCGCCTCATCCGCCGGTCGGTCATCGGTGGGCCTCTCACCTGCGGTCGTGGTTCCGGCCTTCGCCGCCGTTCCGGTCATCGGGGTGTGGACCGCTGCACTGCGTGCCGTCTCCCTCTGTGCCGTCTCCCTCTGCGAGGCATCGCGCTGGCGCGACTGCCGGGCCTCGGCGTCGCGCACGCGGCGCCGCGCCGCTTCGGCCCGCCCGCGCTCCAGCGCTCGCTCGCGCTCGAAGGCGATCCGCTGCTGCTCGACCTCCTCCTCACGCGTCGTGAAGACGCCGCCCAGGAACCACGAGCCGTCATCCTCAGCGGCTTCGTCCTCCGCAGCCCCCTCTTCCGCAGCCTCGTCCTCTGCGGTCCCGTCCGTGCCCGGAGCCCCTCCCCGAGGTTCTGCGACCCGGTCGTCGTCCGCGGTGGAGGTCCCGTCCGCGTCTGCCTCGGCACCAGATCCCGCGTCGCTCTCAGAACCGTCTTCCGAACCGGTGTCCGAGCCGGCGGCCGCGTCTGCTCCCGCGGTCGCCGCGGCAGGGGCCTCGGCGTCCTCCTCGGAGAGGTCCGGGATGACCGGCATCGACTGCGTGGTGACATCCTCGGACTCGCTCCACAGCGCATCGCGATCGAGGATGGGTGCGGTCACGTTGCTGTCGTACTCGGTGGCGGAGAGGTCCTCGTACGCCGAGTACGTCTGCTCCGGCGTCCATTCCTCTGTGTCGACGGCGGCCAGGTCCTCCGCGGTGAGCGGGAAGACGCTCGCCTCACGCATCTGCATCTGCTCGTCGAGCTTCGTGACGACGCCGTCCGAACGACCTGCGGAGTATCCGGAGGTGCCCGGCCGGTTCATCCCGATGCGTGCCAGCGCCGCCTGGATCTGGTCCGGCGTCGCCTGCCGCTGAGGCGGTGCGGCCGGTGCGGCGGGACGGGGCGGCTGCGCCGTCGTGGGACGGGCGCCCGTGCTGCCCATCCCGATCGTCGATCCGCCGCGGCCGCCGGTCCGCTTCCCGGCCTTCGCCGCTGCGGCGAGGTTCCCGGTCGGCTTCGCCCCGACCGTGCCGGCTCCCGCCGAGGTGCTGGCCGCCCCGGAACCGTCGGCCGGCGTCGCGTCTGAGGCCGGCTCGTCGGCCGCGTCTGCGTCTGCGGCCGTGGTCAGCGGGTCGCTCACGGACGCGGTGCCCGGCGCCTCGGTCGCGGGGGTGTCCGCCTCGGTGCCGCGCGTACCGGTGGCGGTCGCCGCGGCGTCGTCCACGGCGACGTCGCCCCCACCGTCCTCGGAGAACAGCTCCTCGTCCGGCAGCGGCGAGCCTTCGAGGTTCGCCAACGAGTCCCGTTCCCACTCCCGCAGGTACCTGACGATCTCTCCCGGTGACCGAGGGCCCGGGTCGCTGAAGGAGGTGACGCCGGTGAGGAAGGCGGCGAGGTCCTCCGGTACGTCCGACCGCAGCGTCTCGATCTCGACGACGCGCTGGTTCTTCCGCGGCGCCGCAGGCAGCCCCGCCCGCGATTCCGGCTTCGGCCACTGACCGGACAGGCACGCGTAGAGGATGTCGACGATCGCGAGTGCGTCCTCCCGCAGCGCCGTCGTGTCGGTCTGGACCTCCAGGCCCAGGGCGACCTCGGACAGCGCCGCGTCGATCGCGATGCCGTGGACGACCACATCGCCGTTCGCCATGATGCCGATCGACTCCGGACCCAGGCAGCGGTGGTGCAGTCCGCGACGGCCGGCGTGGACCAGCACCTCGGAGACCTCACCCGCGACTGCGCGTGCCTCGTCCGGGTCGATGGGACCCGACGAGAGGACCTCCGCCAGCGACGTCGCCGCGGTGCGTTCGCACACGACGTAGACGATCGACCGGTCGTCCTCGATGTCCGCGGATCCCACGTCGAGCACGGACGGGACGCGGGGGTCGTTGACGAGGGCCAGTCGGCGACCGGCGTCCAGCAGATCGCCGGCGAGTTCGGCATCAGCCGCATAGAGGATGACGGGCTCGTCGAGGATCGCGTCGAGCGCCAGGCAGACGACGCCCGCTCCAGCGGTGTCTGCGAGCCAGGGTCTTTCGATTGCGGAGACGACGTATCTGTCTGCGATGACAGTACCGCGCTCGATCCGCACCTGGTGTCCTCCCGAGAAGAGTCGACGCCGCGATGGGTCGTCATCACGGGCGACTGTCATTTTATCCCGCCGGATGTGCGTGGACTGGGAACCACGTGTCACGAATACAGCACATGTACGTCTCAGTCATGAAACGACGTCCGAGTCCTCAGGGCGCCGGGGACGCGTTCCCCTCCTCAGTGTGCCGGGGACGGCTTCCCGAGCTTCGCCCGCACCGTCCGGACCATCTGCTGCAGTTCGCGGACCCGCAGGACGAAGCAGACCCCCAGGTACACCGCGAGCATGACGGACGCACCCACTGCGCAGACGACGAACGAGCCGGTCCAGGTCGAGTAGAGGTCGTCGTCGAGGTACCGCAGCCCCGTCGCACCGACCGCGGACGCGACGAGAGCCGCGAGACCGAACTTCAGGTGCGCGACGATGATGTCCTTGGCCCCCAGTCTCCTCAGCTTGCCGCGCAGGAGTGTGGCCGAGACGAGTGCGGCGAAGACGTAGCCGATGCTCATCGATGCGCCGATCCCCGCGACGACCCACGGTCCGGGCAGCAGAGCACCGGACAGGACCACGCCGATGGCCGTGAGCACGACCTGCGGCACCTGCACCCAGAACGGCGTCTTCGCGTCCTCGTACGCGTAGTAGACGCGTTGGAGCAGGTAGTTCGCGCTGAAGGGGACCAGGCCCGCGACCATCGCAGCGATGACGGGGCCGATCGCGCGGGCCTGTGCGAGCGCGCCGATCCCGCTGCCCTCCTCGACCGAGCCGCCGCTGATCACCATCGCCGCAGGCGTCGACAGCGTGATGAGGGCCGCCGTCGCGAAGACGTTGATGAGGCCGACGAGCCTCAGGCCCAGGCCCAGGGCGGCGCGCACGGAGGCCGTGTCCCGCTCCGCCGCGTAGGTGCTGAGCGAGGTGAAGAGAGCGGTGGCGAGCGACACCGCGACGAGCGAGTGCGGGAGCATGAAGACGAGGTAGGACAGCGTGTACGCGGCGAGTGAGGCACTCACCTCACCGCTCGTGGACGAAGCGGAGGCTGCGACGCGGGACGTGACGATGAACCCGAGCTGGCCGACGAGGACCGCACCGAACGTCCATGTCGCGATGTTCCCGGCGGTCCCCAGCCCCACACCTCGGAACCCGAACGTGGGGCGGAAGCCGAACCCGATCCGCTTGAGCGGCCACAGGAGTATGAAGGCCTGGCACACGACTCCCAGGGTCGCGGATCCGGCGAGCACCGTGATCTTCGTGGCGTCCCACGTGCCGACGGCGTGCTCGCCCGCCTGCCCGGTGCCGAACAGCAGGATGAAGACCCCCAGGCCGGCGATCGCGATGAGGTTGTTCAGCACCGGCGCCCACATGTACGGCCCGAAGTTCGAGTGCGCGTTGAGCACCTGGCCCAGCATCGTGTAGAGCCCGTAGAAGAAGATCTGCGGCAGGCACCAGTAGGCGAATGCGATCGCGAGCGCCCGTTTGTCGTCGCTCCACTCGGTGGATGAGTAGAGACGGACCAGCAGCGGGGCCGCGAGTGTCGCGATGACGGTGACTGCCGCGAGCGCCATGATCGCCAGGGTGAGGAGGCGGTTGACGAAGTCCTGCCCCCCGTCCGGTCGCTTCGCCGCCCGGATGATCTGCGGGACGAGCACCGCGTTGAGGATGCCGCCGGCCAGGAGCATGTAGAGGTTGTTGGGGACCTTGTTGGCCACGTCGAACGCGTCCGCCGTGCCTCCGACCGTCACGCCGATCGCCGTGGCGAGCAGGATCGCCTTGGCGAAGCCCAGCATGCGTGATGTGAGGGTGCCCGCGGTCATGACCGCGGAGGATCGGGCGAGGGAGCTGAGCCGTGCGGCCACTGATGTCCTTCCGCGAGGGGGGCGTCGGGTGTGCGGGGTGTCGGTTTCCGGGTCCTGGGCGGTCCGTGGGCGCGGGAGCGCTGCGGCGTGCGGAGCTCACCCGTCCTCGGCGCGGGCCATGGCCGCGTCGAGCTGATGCCTGGGGATCTTACGCCGCCCGCGGCGGAACGTCCGGAACAGGCCTCCCACCAGCACGAGGACCAGGGCCGAGCCGATCGCGATCGTCGCTGTGTTCTCCCAGTCCGCACGCACGCGCACCAGCAGCTCCGTGTTCTGGGGCAGCACGTCGCCGTCGACGGTGAGCAGGCGGACGGTGGAGCGGACGTCCGCGTTCGCGAGCCCCCGCACCGGGACGTCGACGCTGCCGGACTCCTCCGGCCCCAGCGTGACGACGTCGGTGACCTCGGTGCTGAGCTGCGGGGTGGGCGATTCGACGCGCAGGCGCACGCGGGCGGTCCGGTCGGTCGAGTTCTCGATGCGGACGGGGATCATCGCCTGCTCGCCCGTGACGAGGAGCACGGACGATCCGGGCTCCGGGCGGACTCCTTCCGCGATCCCGCTGACCCATCCGTTCGCGCGCTCCGTGCAGGTGTCCGCCCGATCCGACTCGATGATGCCGGTCGCGGTGCACGCCAGCAGGGAGCGGGCCATGTCGCGTCGCGTGCCGTCGGCATCGACGAAGGCGCGCGAGGCCTCGGCGCCCGCCGTGAACCGATCCTCCAGCGATTGGAGCAGCGAGCTCGCGCCCGCCGCCTGCTCGCCGGCCCTGGCATCGGCCTCCGCCCCGATCTCACCCGGGCCCGGCTCGCCGTCGTCCGCGGCCTCGGCGGCGTCATCGGACTCGGTGCGATCGGATTCGGCGACCTCGGGCATCTCGACCAGGGGACCTCGGGCGACGGGCTCCGTGTCCTGGAGGTCCGCGAGCGTGGCCCCGTCGACCCAGGGCGCGTCCGACAGATCGTCTGCGAGGTCGTCCAGTCCGGTCCCGGCCGCGGTCCGCGGCAGTGTGACGAGCAGCTCGCGGGAGTCGAAGGGCCGCTCCGCGGTGACCGCCGCGGACAGCGCGAGGAACCGACCGGGCGGGGCGGCCGCCGCCCCGGAGGCGCGGGCGGCAGCGGCCTCGGAGAGACCGGAATCGGACACGAGGCTCCGCAGGACGGTCGGTTCGCCGGTGGCCGTCGGCTCGCCGGCCTCCCCGGCGGTGTCGGGCTGAGCGCGGGCGCCGTCCACGGAGATCGCCGAATGGGCCGACGACGTGTACGAGGTCAGCGACGGCTGCTGGGTGTCGGAGAGGACGACGGTCTCCGCGCCCGCCTGCGCGATCGCGTCGAGGTCGCCCGCGCGGACGGTGCCGGCTGCCGGCCAGAGGACGTCCGTGAGCCCTCCCAGTGTCGATCCGACGATCTCGCGATCGTCCATCGCAGCCTCACCGAGTGCGCTCATGTCCGCCTGCCGCAGCGCCGTCAGATGGGCATCGGCCCACGGCAGCGCCATGACCTCGCGCTCCTGGGACAGCGACGTGAAGTCCTCGTACCACTGCGTGAGGTGCGGGTAGGACTCCTGGACCTCCTCGCTGGGCGTCGTCGGCAGGTCGCCGGCGTCCTCGGGGACGGTGGTGTCTCCCGCGTCCTCCGCAGCGTCCCCGTCGTCGGTGGGCTGACCACCGGTGTTCCCGGCCTCGGTGTCTGCGGCCCCTGTGTCTGCGGCGTCGGGGGTCTGCGCGTCCACGCCCGGACGCGGCGCGTCGTCATCGGTGGGTCCGTCCGGCGCGGGACTCCCCTGACCGCCGGAACCGTCCGGGGAGTCGCCCCCTGAGCCGTCCTGCGCGTCGTCGGCATCGCCGGCGTCCTCGGACCCGTCCGGGCCTCCGGCCCCGTCGTCCGCCTCGGCGGACACGTCCAGGGCGGCGGTGACGGAGGCCAGGAGGCGGGGATCGACCGCGAGGACCGATTCCGGGAGGGTGTCGGCGGCGGTGACGACGCGGCGGAGCGCTCCCGCGAAGTCGCCGGTCGCGTCGGGATCCGCGGCCTGCTCGAGCACCGCGGGCTCGATGAGGGGCGCGCCGTCCGCGGCGGGGGCGTCGAGGGTGACGGGGAGGATCGTGGTCACGGCGGTGCGGTCGATGCCGGGGTCCGGATGCCACACCGTGAAGGCGGGCGCGGTCGTGAGCACGCTGTCCGCCCCCGCTGCGTCTGTACCGCCCGAGCCCGTCGCGGTGGTTCCCCGCAGCGTGGCGCCCAGACCGTAGGCGCCCCACGAGCCCACGGCGGACCCACCCGCTCCGAACTGCTCCGCAGGGATGGTGAAGGTGAAGTCGGCCTGTTCGCCGGGAGCGATGGTCGTGGGCAGGTCCGGCACCTCGAGCGCGGGTTCGTCCGCTCCGTCGTCCTCGCCGTCGCTCTGGCCGTCGCCTGAGTCTGCGTCGTCGGGCTGGGCGGTCGGATCGTCGTCGGACGTGGCGAGCAGCACCGTGGACGTCTGCCGGTCGACCCAGTCGCTCACGTCGTCGCGCATCGCCATGCGGTTCGACGAGCGGACGAGGTCGACGCGGGTCGGGGCGAAATCTGCGGAGGTCGGATTGACGATGCGCCCGGTGACGGTGAGAGCCCCGTCGCGCTCGAGCCACGGACTGACGTCCTCGAGCACGATGTGGGGTGCGGTGCTCGGGTCGTCGGCCCGGTCCTCGGCGGGGGCGTCGGGCCCCTGCTGGGCAGGGGCTGCGGCGGCGTCCGTGCCGGATGCGAGCGGGCTCACTGCGAGGGCGCACGCGGCGGCCCCCGCGGCCCAGCGGGCGAGGAGGGAGCGGGACGTGCGGCTGCGGCGTCGGGAGGTGAACGACACGGGAGGACTCAGCGTCGGTCCGTCTGCAGCATGGAGACGAGCGACCGGGCCGCCGCGACGATGCGGCGCTCGTTCGCGAAGGAGAGCCTCTCACCCAGTTCGCCGAGCGGCACCCACGCCGCATCGACCGCCTCATGGTCGGGGTCGTTGTCCACGGTGATGTCGCCCCCGGTCGCCCGCAGGAGGAAGTGGTGCACGACCTTGTGGATGCGGTTCCCGGAGACGGAGAACCAGTAGTCGACGGAGCCCAGGGGCGCGATGACGCTGCCGACGATGCCGGTCTCCTCCGCGATCTCGCGGCGGGCCGCCTCCGCGGAGGTCTCCCCGTCCTCGAGGTGCCCCTTCGGCAGGCACCATTCGAGACGACCGGCCCGATTGATGCGCGCGATGATCGCGACGTCCAGCGTGGGGGCGTCGAAATCCACGACGATGCCGCCGGCGGAGGTCTCCGCCGTGGTCGAGGAGCGCACCGGGAACGGCCCCGGCTTCGGCATCCCCGGTCTGGGCATGGGTCGTGACATGGTCATACTCTAACCAAGCGCTCTGGAGATCCCCTGAGGCCACGGGGCCGGCGGAGGGGGTCGGAGGGCGCTGCCGACGGCGGCTCTTGACCCTCTCACCGTGTGAGGGTCTTCGCTGGGCTGCAGGAGGTGGTCGCGATGACCGAGGGGAATGCAGCATCGGGAACGGACGGTCGGGTGAGGACGACTGACGCCAAGACGCGGCGGCGAGCGCTCACTGCCGCCGACGGTGCGGTGCGGCTGCGGGCCGCACTGGATGCGGGGACACGGCCGGATCCGGCGGACGTGGAGCTGCTCGTCGCACGCTGCCGCGTCGAACCCGACTTCTTCGTCCGCGACATGCTCACGTGGTCGCTCACCCGGCACCGCGCGGACGTGGTCGTGCCGCTCCTCGTGGCCGAGCTGGAGTCCCCCGTGCCGCAGGCCCGCAGCCAGGCGCTGCACACGCTGTCGAAGATCGGCGACCGGTCCGTGTGGCCGCACATCACGGAGGCACTGCTGTGCGATGAGGACGACGAGATCGCTCGCGCCGCCTGGCGCGCCGCAGCGGTGCTCGTCCCGGCGGGCGATGAGGAGCGGCTCGCCGAGGTGCTGGCGACGCAGCTGGGCCGCGGGGCGGTGGACCGTGCGGCCGCGGGCTGTGGAGGAGCGGAGGCCGGAGGCACGGGTGAGGAGGGCGCGGGAGCCGCGGGAGCCGCGACCGAGGTGCGCAGCAGTCCTGAGGTGCAGAGGAGCCTGAGTCGCGCGCTGGTGGGACTGGGCGCAGCCGCCGAGGCGCCGCTCACCCGGGCGTCGACCTCGCCGCGCGAGCCGGTCCGGCTCCACGCCGAGGCCACGCTGCGGCTGCGGGAGGACCCCGACGCCGGATTCGCCGGCGCGCTCGAGGAGGCGAAGCGGGTCATGGCGCTGGGGGCGCAGCGATGGGGACGGGAGGAGCCCGATGCACATCGGTGAGGTGTCGCGCAGGTCCGGAGTGAGCGTGCGCATGCTGCGCCACTACGACGCCCTGGGTCTGGTCCGCCCCCAGGCGCGGACCTCGACCGGATACAGGGACTATGCCGCCGCGGACCTCCGCCGGATCCTCCACGTGGAGGTGCTGCGCTCGCTCGGAATGGGACTCGCAGAGGTCGCCGAGGCCCTGACGGAGGCCGCGGCACCCGCTGAGACGCGCTCCCATGACCCGTCCTCCCACGACCCGTCGCGGACCCTCGATGCGCTCATCGACCGCACGCGGGCGCGCATCGACGCGGAGCGGGAGCTGCTGGAGCGACTCGAGCACACCCGATCGCGCTCGCCCGACGACTGGCAGGACGTCCTCCGCACCGTCGCCCTGCTGCGCGCCGTCCGCTCTCAGGACCCGCGGGAGCGGCAGCGTGCCGCACTCGACCCGGCCGCCCCACTGCCCGCCGCCGCACTCGCCGGGGCCGCCCTCACTGAGGACGAGACGAACACCGCCGGTGCCGTGCGGTGGGCGCTGGTGCGGGCGACGGCGCGGGGCGAGAGCTCGTTCGTCGCCGTGGACGACGCACTCTCATCGGACTCGGAGCAGCTGCGCCGCCGCGCAGTCGACGTCCTGTCCGACCTCCCGGGCGCTGAGGCGACGACGCGGCTCACCCGCGCACTCACCGACGACGACCCCGAGGTCCGGGCCCGGTCGGCGCTCGCGCTCGCCTCGCGGTTCGGCGAGCTCTCCGGGAGCGGGGGCGCGGCGAAGATTGACGGCCGCGGAACCGAGTATCCCGCCGGCACGAGCGATCCCGGTGCGACGGTGGTCGTCCGCATCCGCGACGAGCTCGTCCGCATGATCGTCGACGGCGGGCGCGACGTCGAGGCGGCGGAGGCGCTGGCGGGTCTCGTGGCAGCGGAGGCGACGACGGCCTCGGCGGTGGTCGACGTCCTGCTGGACCGCATGCGCGCCGGCGGCACCTCGGCGGCCGGACGGCAGCGGGCGGTCCAGGCGCTCGGCGAGCTGCGGGGAGAGTGCGTGCGCGCGGTGCTCGCCGACCTCACCCAGGATGCGGACCCGGCCGTGGCCCGCATCGCCGGGTACCTGGCGCAGCGTCTGCAGGAGGGCCGCGACTTCCACGGCGGGGGTGCGGCCTCCGGTCCGTGAGGCGAGCCCGTGAGGCGAGCCCCGGGGTGCCGGTAGGCTTGTGCGCGCTCCGGGCCCCGCAGGGCCACGGACCACGGCATCGATCAGGAGGAGACTGCGTGGACGCAGCACTGGCGCACGCGAGGATGCTCGAGGCACTCGACCGGCTCGCTCACGTCCTCGACCCGCTGGCGGAGCGATTCGCGGCCCGCGGCTACGAGTTCGCGCTGGTGGGCGGTTCCGTCCGCGACGCCCTGCTGGGCCGCGAGATGCCCGATCTGGACTTCACGACCGATGCCCGACCGGACGACATCCTGTCCGTCATCACGGGCTGGGCCGATGCGCACTGGGACATCGGCAAGCGGTTCGGCACGATCGGCCTGCGCAAGGGCGACCGCCTCATCGAGATCACCACCTACCGGGCGGAGCAGTACGACCCGGACTCCCGGAAGCCGGTGGTGGCGTTCGGCGACACGCTCGACGAGGACCTCGTGCGTCGCGACTTCACCATCGGCGCGATGGCCGTCCGCCTCCCGGGTCGCGTGTTCGTCGACCCGCACGGCGGCCTCGCCGACCTCACCGCGGGAGTCATCCGCACCCCCGGCACGCCTGAGGACTCCTTCTCCGACGACCCGCTGCGCATGATGCGCGGCGCCCGCTTCTCCTCGCAGCTCGACTTCTCCGTCGCTCCCGAGGTGCGCGAGGCGATGACGCGCATGAGCGAGCGGATCGACATCATCTCCGCCGAACGCGTCCGCGACGAGCTCACGAAGCTGGTCACCGGGCTGCGGCCGCGGGCGGGCATCGAGCTGCTCGTCGAAACCGGGATCGGCGATCGGGTGCTGCCCGAGTTCGCCGCGCTGCGCGACCAGCAGGACGAGCACCATCGCCACAAGGACGTCTACGAGCACTCGCTCACCGTCGTCGACCAGACCGTCGCCCTGGAGTCCGCCTATGAGTCCGAGGATCCGGCGGACGAGGCCGCGTTCGGCGTTCCGGACTTCGTCGTCCGCTTCGCGGCGCTCATGCACGACGTGGGGAAGCCGCGGACCCGACGGTTCGACGAGGACGGCGGCGTGACGTTCCACCACCACGACGTCGTGGGCGCCAAGATGACCGCGAAGCGCATGAAGGCGCTCGCCTTCGACAAGGACACGACGAAGAGGGTCGCGAAGCTCGTGGAGCTGCACCTGCGGTTCTACGGCTACGGCGACGCCGGCTGGTCCGACTCCGCCGTGCGCCGCTATGTGACGGATGCCGGAGATCTCCTGCCCCG
>Ga0079226_10002216_pt1 | contig 14986 bp, 9 predicted proteins | sample Poulit2014_FD_76345 | JGI IMG/M metagenome (GOLD analysis project Ga0079226, IMG submission 76345) | Agricultural soil microbial communities from Georgia to study Nitrogen management - Poultry litter 2014 | ecosystem: Environmental > Terrestrial > Soil > Agricultural land | place: USA: Georgia... | reverse complement strand
TTCCTTTCTTTAATAACTTATTTTTAATCTTTTTAGTCTTATATTCATCAGTAATTATCAACATGCTTCCACTAGATATTAATTTGTACGGATTTATTTCTAAAATATTAGCTATAGCCTTAGTTGATTCCAGTATAGGTATTGAACTTTTATAAGCCTTAATACCTTTATTTATTGCTTTAGCTCCTTCCCATAGAGCGCCTAATAGCCCACCTTCAGTTATATCATGCATATAGCCTACACCTATTTCACCACATATTTTGCCTTCTTTTACTACACTTATTTCGCTTCCTAATTTATTGGCCTCTTCTAATAATCTTTCATCTACTTTTCCTTTTAAATTTTCTTCCAATTCTTTACTCAGGATAGCAGTACCTTCAATTCCTGCATATTTAGTCATTAATACTTTATCTCCAACTTTTATTTCTTTAGGATTTAACATTTTACCTTTTAATTGTTTTCCAATTACTGTAGTGGATATTACAATCCTATTAACGGCATCTGTTATTTCCGTATGCCCTCCTACTATTTCCACATCTAATTCTTTAGAAGCTTTACTAGCTTCTTCCATAATAGTTTTTAGATCTTCTTCAGTAGTCTTAGGCGGTGCCATAATTGTCATTAATACAGCTATAGGTTCAGCACCACTACTGGCTACATCATTACAAGATATATGTATTGCAAGGCTACCTATATCCTTTGTAGCCCCAGTAATGGGATCCGTAGATATAGCACAAACATATTCCCCAAAATCTATAATGGCATTATCTTCACCTATTCCTGCTTTTACTAAAACTTCTTCTCTTTTATTTTCTATATTTTCAAAAATTATTCTTTCCAATATATCAGATGGCACTTTTCCTATTTCCATATTTCTTCGCCCCCTTCAAAATCTTTTCCATTCCTAGTATATCACTTACTATTATAATCTACCAAATTTTCATCTTTTTTAATTCATTATATTTAAAATTTTATTGGACAAAATATTAGTAATACTTATTAGGGAGGATTCTTTTGCTAATAATTTGCTCTGAAAATTGTATCCACGAAGAGGAAGGGTTGTGTACTCTAAAACGAATATCAAATTCATCAAAAACGCCTTTGAAAGATTGTCCACATTTTGAAGAAAAAAATAAAAATAAAAATAGGGGCTAGTCTAGCCCCTATTTTTATTTTATCTATTAACTTGATTCTTCATTTATTTTTTTATCTTCTGAGTTAAATACTTCCTTGTCTAATTCTCCTTCTTTATGGGATATTATTAATGTACATATAGAGTCGCCAGTAATATTTACTGCAGTTCTTCCCATATCAACTAAACGGTCTACTCCCATTATTAAAGCAATTCCTTCAAGAGGTAGTCCAATGGATTGTAAAACCATAGATAACATAATAGCTCCAGCTCCTGGGACACCTGCTGTTCCTATAGATGATAATGTAGCAGTTAATACTACAGTTAATATAGCTCCAAAACCTAATTGTTGATTATATACTTGTGCTATAAAAAATGTAGCTACACCTTGCATAATTGCTGTTCCATCCATATTAATTGTAGCCCCAAGGGGAATAGTAAATGCCGCTATATTTTTAGATGCTCCTAATTCTTTTTCTGTAGTTTCTAAGTTTAATGGTACTGTTGCATTACTACTTGCTGTAGAAAAGGCTACGGACATAACAGGAAAGAATTTCTTAAAAAACTTTCTAGGACTTAATCCTGTAAAGCCTTTCAACATTCCAGAATAGATTATAGACGCATGAAGGATAAGGCCTAAATAGACGATTCCTACATATTTTAATAATGGTACTAAAGCTTTATAACCAACAGTAGCAAAAGTTTCAGCTATTAATCCAAATACTCCAATAGAAGCAAGAAGCATAACAAATCCTACCATCTTCATCACTAATTCATTTAACTGCTCAAAAATCCTAACAAGAGTATCTACTTTTTCTCCTAAAGCAGATAACCCAACACCTGTCAATATTGCAAATACAATAATTTGCAACATATTGCCTTCACCCATAGCAGCAATTGGATTATTAGGAATCATTTCATACAATATTTGAACTAAAGGTACCTTCTCTCCAATAGTAGGCTCCACTTCTTCTATAGCTGTTAAATCTAAGCCTACACCTGGTTTTAAAACAGAACCTAAAGCTAAAGCTAAAGTAATAGCCAAAGCAGTAGTTACTAAATAAAAAAGTATAGTCCTTCCGCCTACTCTACCCAGTTTCTTTACGTCCCCCATACTAGCTGTTCCATTAACTAGAGAAATAAATACTAATGGAACAACCATCATCATTATTCCCCTTAAAAAGACTTGCCCAACTAGTTTGAATACTCCATTAATTAATACATCTTCCTTAAAAACTCCATCAGGTAATTGATAAACAATTATTCCAACTATAATACCAATTATCAGACCCATAAAAATTTTCGTCGTCAAACCAATTTTCTTCTTCTCCACAGAATCTCCTCCTTACTGAATCGTAGAATCATAGATAAATTACTCCTATTATACTTCATGCCGAGCTTTTTATCAAGTTCGAATATTCTGACATGCGCAATAAAATTAAAAGAGAGATGCAGTAATCTCTCTTTTAATTTTATTCTTCAATTATCTCCAGTATCATTTTATTAGCTTTTTGCGGATTAGCTTTACCTCTTGTAGCTTTCATTACCTGCCCTACTAAATAGCCTAAGGCTCTATCTTTTCCATTTCTATAGTCTATTACCGATTGTTGGTTTTCATTTATTACTTTTTCTATAACTTCTTTTAATTCATCTTCATCACTTATTTGAATTAATCCTTTTTCTTTTACTATGGTCTTAGGATCTTTTCCTGTTTCAAACATTCCTTTTAAAACTTCTTTACCAATATTATTGCTAATCTTTCCTCCATTTACAAGTCCTATTAATTCTGCTAAAGTTTTTGGAGAAACTTGTATATCATCTATCTCTAATTCCTCATCATTAACCCTTCTTAAAACATCTCCCATAATCCAATTACTTACTTGTTTAGGATCATCACAATATTTTACTGTTTCTTCATAGAAATCTGCCAATTCTCTAGTATCAGTTAAAACCTCTGCATCATATTCTGGCAGATCATATTCCTCCATAAATCTTGACTTTTTTGCTTCAGGTAATTCAGGTAAACTTTTTCTAATCTCTTCTATCCATTCATCCTCTACATCTATTACTAATATATCTGGCTCTGGAAAGTATCTATAATCAGAAGCTTCTTTTTTCTCTCTCATTATTACCGTTTCATTTTTTACCTCATCCCATCTTCTAGTTTCCCTTATAGTATTTTTTCCTTCTTCTAATAGAGAAATATGTCTTTTTTCTTCATATTCCATAGCCTTTACTGCTGCGCTAAATGAATTTAAGTTCTTTAATTCAGTTACATTCGTCTTTTCACCAGTATTCTCATCTACTACATTTATATTTACATCACAGCGAAGAGAACCTTCCTCCATTTTACAGTCTGACACTCCTATATATCTTAAAGTTGCTCTCAATTTTTCCAGAAAACTTCTAGCCTCTTCAGGAGAATTCATATCTGGCTCGGTAACTATTTCAGCAAGGGGCACTCCACTTCTATTATAATCTAATAATGTATCATGGGCTTCAGTATGAACAGATTTCCCTGTATCTTCCTCTATATGAATCCTCATTAATCTTATCTTTTTCTTTCCTTCTTCTGTATCAATTTCTAAAAATCCCCCATCACATAATGGAGTTTCATCTTGGGAAATTTGGTAACCTTTAACTAAATCAGGATAAAAATAGTTTTTTCTATCCATGTTACTTTTATTTGCAATTTTTGAATTAAAAGCTATCCCCGATTTTATACCATATTCTACTACCTTTTTATTTAATACTGGTAAAGCCCCAGGTAACCCTAAACATACTGGACAAGTATGGGTATTTGACTCTCCACCAAATTCAGTAGTACAACTACAAAATATTTTTGTATCCGTCATAAGTTCTGTGTGTATTTCAAGGCCTATAATAGTCTTATATGCCATTTTCTTCACCCCTTAAACTTGGTACACTCTTTTCTATACCACTATTCTTCTCATATATATAGGCTACATTTAATAGAAGATCCTCTTTAAATTTGTCTCCAATAAATTGTAATCCAATTGGTAATCCATTAACATACCCACAAGGAACAGATATAGCACAAGTTCCAGATAAATTTATAGCAGCTGTTAAAGCATTTCTTAGATTATTTGAAATAGAGTTTTCCACATCTTTTCCTAAATCGAAAGGTAAATCTGCTGTAGTAGGAGATATTAATAAATCATATTTTTCAAAAGCCTTTTCAAAATCCTTAATAATTAAGGTTCTCACCTTTTGTGCCTTTTCAAAATATTCTTTTCGTTGTTTACCACTAAGAATATATGTACCTAGCATAATATTTTCTTTTACCTTCTCTCCTAAGCCTTCATTTCTACTATCCATATATAGTTCATCTATAGTAGAATAGTCTTCAGTTCTATATCCAAATCTTACTCCATCCATTCTAGCCATACTAGCACTAGCCTCAGCAGTAGATATTATTGAATAAGTCTCTAATACATAATTAAGATAAGGTAAGGACACTTCCTCTACTGTAGCCCCTAATTTTTCCATAACCTTAATACTATTTTTTATTTTTTCCTTTATTTCACCATCTAGACCTTCTCCAAAAAATTCTTTTGGTAGTCCAATTTTCATACCTTTTATATCTTTATTAATATTTTCTATATAATCTACTTGGTCTACACTAACAGATGTAGAATCTCTTCTATCGTAACCCGAAATTATATTTAAAAGAAATCCAGCATCTTCTACATTCTTAGAAATAATTCCTACTTGATCTAAAGAGGGTGCAAAAGGTATTACACCATATCTAGATATTAAACCATAACTAGGTTTAAAGCCTACTGTTCCTGTAAAAGCTGCTGGTTGTCTTACAGACCCTCCCGTATCAGTTCCAAGGGATATAGCTACTTCCCCTGTTGCTACTGAAACAGCTGAACCACCACTAGAACCTCCAGCAACTTTATTTAAATTATAAGGGTTTTTTGTAGAACCAAAATAGGAATTTTGAGTTGATGACCCCATAGCAAATTCATCCATATTAGTTTTTCCTATTATTATGCCGTCTTCCTCTTTTATTTTTTCAATTACTGTAGCATCATAAGGTGGTATAAAATTCTCTAGCATTTTTGAGCCACAGGTTGTATTCATATCTTTTGTCACAATATTGTCCTTTATTGATATAGGTATTCCTGCTAATGCTCCTACTTTTTCCCCTTTTGATATCTTTTCATCTATTTCCATTGCTTTTTCTAAAGCTTCTTTTTTATTTAATGTTATAAAAGCATTTAACTTTTCATCTACCTCTTCTATTCTTGTAAAATAGGTCTCTATTATCTCTTTACTAGTAACTTCTTTATTTTTTATTTTTTCAGCTAATTCTCTAGCTGAAAGTGATAGTATATCCAATTTTTTCACCTCTCTAATCTAAAACTTTAGGTAATTTAAAATATCCAAATTGTTCATTTGGAGCATTTTTAAGGGCTTCTTCTCTGGAAAAGCTTTCCCCTATGACATCTTCTCTTAAATATTGATAATTATTATTTACTTGATAAGTCGGCTTTACACCTTCTGTGTCTATTCTTTGTATTCCGTCTATATATTCTATTCTTTCATTAAATGTTTCTGTAAAAAGTTCTATTTCCTCTTCACAAAACTTAAGCATTGATAATTTAGCAATATTTTTTATTTTTTCCCTAGAAATCAAATTTTTCTACCTCCTTTAAACATAGAACACTTCTTATATTTTACCACTTAAAGAACGTAAAAATCAAATAACAAAGCCTCTAATTTATAACTATTATAAATCCCTAGAATATTCTAGGGATTTCACCTTTATATTAAAATCTTTAATCTTTCCTCATCTATAATTTCTATGTCTAGTTCCACACCTTTATCATATTTAGAACCAGGATTTTTACCTACAATAATAAAATCTGTTTTTCCGCTTACACTTCCTGTTACTTTTCCACCCATCTTTTCTATTAAGTCTTTTAATTCCTTCCTAGTATAATCTTCTAGGGCTCCAGTTATGACTACTGTCTTATTAGTAAATATAGATTCTTCCACTATATCTTCTTCATAATGGGGTTTAACGCCTTCCATTAATAGTTTATCTATACTAGAAAGTATTTTAGGGTCATGGAAGATTTCTATAATACTTTCTGCTATTATATCACCTATATCCGGTACACTAATTAATTCCTCATAAGTAGCATTTTTTATATTATCTAAAGTCTTAAAATGTTTTGCTAAATCCCTAGCAGTTTTAAGCCCTACATTAGGAATTCCTAAAGCATATATAAAAGCGCCTAAAGTAGTATCTTTACTATTTTCAATTGCTTCCAATAAATTATTAGTTTTCTTTTCCTTAAAGCCTTCTAATTTTATTAAATCTTCGTATTCTAATTCATATATATCCGGTATATCTTTTAAATCTAATTCCTCAAATAACTTTTCCGCTGTCTTTTCACTAAAACCTTCTATATCCATAGCATCCCTGCTGGCAAAATGGACCATTCTAGATACTAATTGAGGTTTACAAGATAGTGAATTCGGACAAAACATATGAACACCATCTTGTATTAATTCACTGCTACAAGCAGGACAATGGGTAGGTTTTTCTATTGGCTGTGTTTCCTCTTCTGTGTCCATTATCCCCATTATCTCTGGAATAACTTCATTAGATCTGCGAACAAAAACTCTTGAATTAATAGCTACTTTTTTTCTTTGAATATCATCCCAATTGTTTAATGTGGCTCTTCTTACAGTGGCACCTGCTATTTCTACTGGTTCTAAAATAGAAATAGGTGTTACTTTACCTGTTCTTCCAACATTCCATCTGACTTCTAATAATCTAGTAGTGGTTTCCTCTGCTTCAAATTTATAGGCTATGGCCCAACGGGGAAATCTCATAGTATATCCTAATACTTCCCTGGTTCTTATATCATTTATTTTAATTACAATTCCATCAGTTAAAACATCTAAATTACCTCTTTCATCATTTAACTTTTCTATTTCTTCAACAACTTCTTCTATAGTGGAAAGTTTTTTAGCATAATCAAATACAGGTAATCTATTATCTTTTAAAAATTCTAGCATTTCTAAATGAGTATTAAACTCTTTTCCTTCTATATATCCTATATTGTAAATATACCCTACTAAATTTCTTTCTGAAGTTATTTTAGGGTCTAAATTTCTTAAAGCCCCTGCTGCTGCATTTCTTGCATTTTTAAGTGGTTCATCACTAGTTTTATTATAATCTTCAAGAGCAGATAAGGGCATAAGACCTTCCCCTTGGACCTCCATTACTCCATCAAAGTCAATTTTTAACGGAATATTTTTTATAGTCCTTATTTGGGGTAATATTGCCTCTCCAATGAATCCATTACCTCTTGTAGCACCTTGGACTAATTCTCCATTTCTATAGGTTAAATTTATAGTTAAACCATCAAATTTATATTCTAATATATAGCTTGGTTCTGGTAGTTTGTCTTCATGGCTTTCATTATATTGACTAATAAGTCTTCTCACCCTATTGTCCCAATTTCTTAACTCATTAAAGTTTTGGCTTTTATCCAAACTCCATAGCCTTCCTAAGTGAGTATGTCTTTCAAATTTATCTAATATTTCTCCCCCTACTCTTTGGGTTGGAGAATATGGATAAATTATATTAGTCTCCTTTTCAAGCATTGTTAATTCATCATAAAGCTTATCATATTCTTTGTCACTTACTAAAGGGTTGTCTAAAGTATAATAATGATAATTTAGTTCATTTATTTTATCTATGAGCTCTTCCATTACCTTTCTCTTTTCCTTCATTACAACACCTCCTAAATTACCTCAATGGGAGCTACAGAAAGAAGTAATTTTTTTAGTCCTTCCCTGTCAAAAGCTATAGTTATTTCTTTATCTCCACTACTATCTCTAATTTGGACTACTGTTCCTTCTCCCCATTTTTTATGTCTTATTTTATCCCCTACCTTTATATTGCCTTTACTCTTGCTAATAGTTTTTTCCTTTTTAAAACTATTAGCAAACCTTCTAATCCTTAAGGGACTGTCATCAAAACTTGTACTTTCTTTTTGGGGAGATTCCCCTCCACCTTTTCTATCACTACATATTAAATTATCTGGTATTTCTTTTAAGAATCTAGATGGAATACCATAAGTAGTTCTTCCATAAATTGTTCTCAATTTTGCATTTGTAATATACAATAATTCTTCTGCTCTAGTCATAGCCACATAACAAAGTCTTCTTTCCTCTTCTAGCTCATCCTCGTCCTCCATTGCTCTAGATATTGGGAATAAACCCTCTTCCATTCCCACCATAAATACTACTGGAAACTCTAACCCCTTGGCTGAATGGACTGTTAACATAGTAACTGAATTTTCAATATCCTCCGTTTTATCTACATCTGAAAGTAAAGATACAGAAGCAAGAAAGTCTTCTAATGTACCATCTTCATTTTGTTCTTCAAAGTCTACGGCTACAGAGACAAACTCTTTTATGTTTTCCAGTCTAGTTTGAGACTCAATATTATCCTCTTCCTCTAATTTTTTAACATACCCCGTTTCTTCTATTACCTCTTCTATAAAATCCTTTACGCCTATTAATTCTTTTAATGATATCAGTCTATTTATCATATCTATAAAAGAATTAAGATTATTAATGGCTCTTTTTGATAATCTTGGTATTTCTTCAACGCTTAATAATGCACTATATATACTTTCTCCAGTTCTATCTGCACATTCTTCTATTTTCTCCATAGTAGCATTGCCTATTCCCCTTCTAGGTACATTTATTATGCGTCTTAATGATATATTATCTACAGGATTTTGAATTACATTTAAATAGGCTACTATATCTTTTATCTCTCTTCTATCGTAGAATCTTAGGCCCCCAACAAGTTTATAAGGTATATTTTTTCTCATAAATACTTCCTCGAAGGACCTAGATTGAGCATTGGTTCTATATAAAATAGAAAATTCTGAAGGATTATACCCTTTTTCCATAAGCTCTTCCATTTTATCCGCTACAAAATATGCCTCTTGATGAGAATCCGGTAAATTTTCTATAACTACTGGACTTCCTTTTTTATTGTCTGTCCACAGCCTTTTATCTTTTCTTTCATTATTGTTTTTTATAACATGGTTTGCCACTTCTAATATATTTTGAGTAGAACGATAATTTTGTTCTAGTTTAATAACATTAGTGTCTTCAAAATCTTTTTCAAAATCTAATATATTGGTAATATCTGCTCCTCTCCATCCATAAATGGAATTATGAACTACTATATCTTCGCAAATATATTGTCTAAAATTAGGAACTGAAATATCATATACAAACCCTTTATATTCTTCTACTATAGTTTCTTCTACTATATCTTCAATTATTTTACCATTTTCATATACTGGAATACTCATATTAGGTCTTATATGAGCAGCAGGCATATAAGTGAAATAAGTATTTTCTGTCAGATTTGCTTTTTGTACTATTTCTATCCCTTTATCTATTCCTTCTAATTTATTACCATATTTAACTGCAGCGTCATAATCCTTTCTCTCTGTTTCAACTCTCCAAGTATCCCTTTGCCCATCTCTTACAGGGAAACCTAAGCTTTCTATTCTATTTTTTAAATCTTCTCCACTAGTATTAAAAGAAATCCTATGACTATACCAGCCAGAGTCTAATCCTGTCTTACGTCCACTAAACATAGATATATTGACAATTCGTCTTGTAGTCTGTCCCCTAATAACTCCATTTGGCCTATAATAATGAGGATATTCTTCAAATAACAATAGATCATTCATAAGTCCTCCTACATTATGTTCCGTATCTACTTCTGAAAATAATCTATCTATATATTTTTGTTCTAAAGTCATATTTTTATGTGCAACTTGAAAAACTGAAGTAGGTATCTGATATTTCATAGAAAGTAATTGTTCATAAAACATTGCTTCCTCTTTGTTCTGACAAACTCTCAATATCCAAGCCTTATCTCCATGTTCTTGATTTAACCTAACCAAAAGTCCATTTACTATTTCTCCTTCTCTTGAGCTTACCCCTTGGGTTATACCTATTCTATAGCCTTTATCTTTCCTATACATTAAATATACATAATAAGTCCCTGATTCTGGATTAAGCTTTCCAAACATAATATGATTTGGAGTTACTTTAATAGTCTTACCTGTTTTAGTTTTTATTTTTATTATAGATCCTTCATATTCCTTCTTCACAATTTTTTCTACTGTACCTTCTGAAGTTTCCCCCTTACCAGAGGCAGAATAAATTTTATGGTTTTCTACTAAATTTTCAATTAAAACCTCTCCCTCTGGCGTAGTAATTTTAGATCCTTCCACAACACACTGGTCATCGTCGCCTACTACACATATATTTTTATACCTTCTAGCAAATAATCTTATAAGTTGATACTGAGGCTTATTTGTATCTTGAAACTCGTCTACAAATATATATCTAAATTTTTTTTGATAATATTTTAATATGTCTGGATTACTTTGCAATAATTCTACAGTTTTTAATATTAAATCATCAAAATCTAAAGCATTATTCTTTTTTAGTTTTTCCTCATAAAGTTTGTATAGTTCCCCAACATTTCTAGAATAAAAATCACTATAATTTTCCTTAATATATAAATCTGGTGGCGTCATGCTATCTTTTAGATGACTAATAGCACTTAACATAGCCCTTTCATTATACATTTTATTATCTATATTTTTTTCTTTAATACATTCTTTCATAAGGGTAATTTGGTCATCTCTATCATATATAGAAAAGCTTCTTTCATACCCGATTTTGTCTATATCCCTACGCAATATTCTTACACATATTGAGTGAAATGTTCCTACCCACATACTATCTACATTTTCATTTAATAAATTACCTATTCTTTCTTTCATTTCATTGGCAGCTTTATTAGTAAAAGTTAATGCTAATATATTTCCTGGGAAAACATCATTTTCTTCAATTAAATATGCAACTCTATGGGTTAAAACTCTAGTCTTCCCTGATCCTGCCCCTGCTAAAATTAATAAAGGCCCTTCTGTATGAAGAACGGCTTCTTTTTGTCTTTCGTTTAAACCTTTTACATAATCCATTCTTTACCACCCCATTAAACATTCGTTTCCATTTCTTATTATATAATAAAGTTAATATATATTCCATTAAGTATATTAGTATTAAAATCATAGTATAAAAATCTAAAGGTTATTTTAATATTTTAGCTTATTTCTAAATAAAAATCCCATTTCAGGATGTTTTTAATGTATAATCCTGTTATAGAGATTTTTTTATATGGGGGAGATCTTATTGAAAAAAACAGTGAGAAGAATAATATCTATAGTATTAATTATTGTAGGGGTTTTTCTATTAATGACTCCTTTTATTACTGATATTATAATTAAATATCAATCTAAAAAACTTTCTGTAGATAATTTAACAGCAGAAGACATAGAGAAAAATAATAAAGCAGAAGTAGAATTTGATTTTTCTAGTATAGAAGATGTGGATATAAATACTGCTATGAACGTAGTTATTGAATCTGATGAAAGTCTTATTGTAGGTGAACTAGAAATACCAGATTTAAATATTCACTTACCTATATTAAAAGGCCTAACAAATTCTAATCTTTTAGCAGGGGCTGGAACTATGAAACCAGAACAAATAATGGGCCAAGGTAATTATCCTCTAGCTGGCCATATTATGAAAAATAAGGATTTATTATTTGGCAGTCTTATGGATATAGAGGTAGGTAATATAGTCACTATAACAGATAAGAAAAATGTATATAAGTATAAGATATACGATACTGTTGTAGTTCCTGATACTGCAATGGAAATGCTTTCTGATGAAGAAGCAGAAAAAAGAGGGAAACCAATTATATCATTGATGACCTGTTATTATTCTTCTAAAACTGGAAAGAGATTTTTTGCATTGGGAGAATTGTATGAAGAATGGGTACCAAAAGGAAGATTTGAGATTTCCCTTCAATAGAAGAAATCTCATCGTTTAATATTAATTCTCTTTAGAATTAATATTTCTTATTCACTTATAGAAAATAATAAAGAGATTTTTCTCAGAAGAGAAAAATCTCTTTATTATTTTTATTCTTTTTCTACTTCTGCATAGCCTAATCTATCAAATACTATACTATAGCCATCAGCTCCATAGTTTAAAGATCTATTTATCCTACTAATTGTAGCAGTACTTGCCCCAGTCTTCTTTTCTATTTCATTATATGTTTTGTTCATTCTTAATAATTTTGCTACTTCAAGCCTTTGAGATATAGATTCTAGTTCTTTTATAGTACAAATGTCTTCAAAAAACCTATAGCACTCATCCATGTTTTCTAATTTAAGTATTGCCTCAAACAAGCAGTCTAGTTGGTCACTTTTTATTCTTGATTCATAGCTCACAAAGATATACCCCCTTATCTGAGTTTTGGCAAAAAAATCTAGGGCATTATTAGTACCCTAGATTTTTTAATTATATTAAAATAATCCTATTATAGTTCCATCTTCAAGTATATCCATTTTATTAGCTGCAGGTACTTTTGGTAATCCTGGCATAGTCATTATATTTCCAGTTAGTGCTACTAAGAATTTAGCACCAGCTGAAGCTTTTATTTCTCTAACTGTTACCTTAAATCCCTCAGGTCTAGCTAAAAGACTTGGATCATCAGAAAGTGAATATTGAGTTTTTGCCATACAGATAGGCATTTTATCTAAACCATTTTCTTCTATCTTCTTAATTTGTTTTTCGCATTTCTTAGTAAATTCTACACCTTCGGCACCATATACCTCTTTAGCTATTGTTTCTATCTTTTCTTTAATGGAGGCATTTGAATCATATAAAAGTTCAAAGTTAGATGGAGTGCCTTCTACAACTTCTACTACCTTATTAGCTAAATCTATAGCACCATCTCCACCTTTACCCCATACTTCTGTTAAAACTGCTTCAACACCTAATTCTTTACACTTTTCAATGACAAGTTCAATTTCTTTATCCGTATCAGTTGGGAACTTGTTTATTGATACTATTGCTGGTACACCAAACTTCTTAACATTTTCTATATGCTTTTCTAAGTTTCCAAAACCTTTTTCTAAAGCTTCTAAATTCTCCTTACTTAATTCATTTTTTCCTACTCCACCATGATGTTTAAGTGCTCTAATAGTAGCAACTATTACAGCAGCATCTGGTTTTATATCTGCATATTTACATTTAATATTAAAGAATTTTTCTGCCCCTAAATCTGCACCAAATCCCGCTTCTGTAATTGTATATTCTGATAATTTCATAGCCATTTTAGTAGCTAGAATTGTATTACATCCATGGGCAATATTTGCAAATGGTCCTCCATGAACAAAAGCTGGTGTGTTTTCTAAAGTTTGAACCAAATTAGGTTTAATTGCATCTTTTAATAAAAGTGTCATAGCTCCATCAACTTCTAAATCTCTTGCAAAAACAGGTTCTCCATCATAATTATAAGCTACAAGAATACTTCCTACTCTATCTTTTAAGTCTTCTAAATCATTTGACAGTCCTAATATAGCCATTATTTCTGAAGCTACAGTTATATCAAAACCATCTTCTCTTGGAACTCCATTAGTTCTTCCACCAAGGCCTACAACGATATTTCTTAAAGCTCTATCATTCATATCCAATACTCTTTTCCAAACAATTTCTCTTGGATCAATATTTAGCTTATTACCATGATGAATATGGTTATCAATTGCTGCTGAAAGTAAATTATGAGCAGTAGTTACGGCATGGAAATCACCTGTAAAATGAAGATTGATATCTTCCATAGGAACTACTTGTGCATATCCTCCACCGGCTGCCCCTCCTTTTATACCAAAACTTGGTCCTAAGGAAGGTTCTCTTATTGTTGTAATGGCTGTTTTACCAATTTTATTAAGCCCCATACTTAAACCAATATTTACCGTTGTTTTCCCTTCGCCAGCTGGCGTTGGATTAATTGCAGTAACTAAAATTAACTTTCCATCAGGTTTATCCTTCAATTCCTCTAATACATCTAAAGAAACCTTTGCCTTGTGATCACCATAAAGTTCTAATTCTTCCTCTGATAGACCAATTTTCTCAGCTACTTCTTTAATATGTAGCATTTTAGCTTCTTGAGCAATCTGAACATCTGTTTTCACACTAACTGCCTCCTTTTTAAATCTATTTCAATTATCCTTTATACAACTACTTAGTATTATACCAAAACTTTGGCATTTTTTGAAATGATTTTATACTTTCCTCTTTGAATTATAATACAATAAAAGGTTTTCCCAAAATATAAGGAGTGGTATAGTTACATACCACTCTCTAATTCTAATCCATCAAATGAGTCTCTAATATTTGTTCTCGTCTAAAGCCTTCAAGTCCTAGATAAAATTCTAAAGAGTTAACTATGTAATCCAATTTTATAGGACCTACCAACTCTGAACCAGTAACTCGTATTCCATATCGGGCTGCTTCTTGTTTTACTAACTCATAAGTTCTATACAATGGAGTCTTTCCACAGTCGAACATATTCATTGACACTACTACTCCATCTCTTTCTGGGAACTTTATACCTACTGCTCTAACAGTTGAAAAACCCCCACTTGGTCCTCTTACTGCTTTAGCAATTGCTTTAGCAATTCCCACATCTTCTGTGTCTAAGAATACATTATAAGCTGTTAATCCTTCTGTTTCAGCACTTACTATCGTTGCTCCAGTATGCGGATCTAACTTCCCATCAACACTTAAATCTGGTTTTCTTTTCTCATAATCAGGATGGTTTGAATCCTCAAGTAATGCTTTCAAACCTTCATATTGTCCTTTTCTTATAAAGGAAATACTTTTTTTATCTTCAGTTTTGGCATTTTC